>TARA_R110002049_G_scaffold8051_1_pt1 | contig 40134 bp, 50 predicted proteins | sample TARA_R110002049 | Tara Oceans TARA_R110002049 (sample SAMEA4396941) | marine metagenome | biome: Polar Biome; feature: [SRF] surface water layer (ENVO:00010504); material: water (ENVO:00002006), including particulate matter (ENVO:01000060) such as... | depth 5 m
ACCAGTGGCCGCATCATCTGCAGAGCCTTTCAGGCTATCCAGCATTCCCGAGAGGTCGGCGATCTCACTGGATGCATCACCAGCCGAGTCTGCCGCATCATCTGCGGCCTTTGAGGTTTTAGTAAACGCGTCGAAAGCTGCGCCGGCAGAATCCTTTACACCATTTGCGGACTTGGTAGTTTCCGCCAACAAATCTAAGGTTGCCGCCTTGAGGTTCTGCGTTCGCTCTCGCGCCGCAGCCACCACGTCGTCGGAAACCAAACCCAGTTTGTTTAAACCGACAACCGCCGTCTCCACGAGTTTGGATAACGCGAGGGCGTGGGATGCCGCGATTGTGACGAACGTTGAGATACCCGTTTTCAACACGCCAAATACTGTGCGGAAAAGCTGGTAGAGTCCTGTGGCACCGGATGAGAGCGCACCAAATGTCCGGTCAATTTTCTCTTTATTGCCAAGAAACTCTGACGCCCACTCCTTTGTCACCGTTACAAGTTGAGTGAATGCCTCGGATACGTCTTCGATCAGCTGAGGATTGCGCAGCAGGAAAGCATCGATCTCGTCGGCTATCATGGTGAACGTGGGTGCAAGCTCACCCGTGACGCGCTTTACAAAGCCGTCCAACTGGACCGCTATCCGGTCGAACGCCCTGTCTGCATCGGCGAGTTTTTTCAGCTCATCATCGGTCAGGATGGCCTTGCGCTTACCGGCCTCATCGGAGAGCTCACGCAGTGCCTGGGCGTTGTTCTCCAGCAAAGGAAGCAACAGCGCTGCATCACCGGCCAGTGATTCGAGGATCTGCACCTGCGCCGCCTTCGGCAGGCCATTCAGACCTTCGGCAATTTTGAGCAACTGCTCATCGGGCCGCAGGTTGACCAGCTCTTTCAGATCGAGGTTCAGCTGCTCGATTACATCGATCGCCGCACCGGAGCCATTCAGGAACGCGTCACCGATTTTGTCGGCAACGTCCTTCATGATGTCCGCGACCTTGTCGCCCTGGAGCCCTACCGACTCCCCAGCGTAACGCCATTCTTGCAGGGCCTTGGTCGAGACCCCGAACGCCTGGGCAGCGGCCAAGGTCTGACGCGCAAGGTCGGCCTGGTTAGCGGTCATACGAGCAAGTAGTGCCGTGCCTGCCGCCGCACCAGCGGCAAGCGCTGCAGCACTCCAGGCCGCAAAACTGGCGGCTCCAGTGGCCAGGCTCTTGCCGAACGCCTTTAGGCGCCCGTCGCCTGACGCCAGCTCCTTGTTGTAGTCCTCGATGGCACGCTTGGCCGCGGTGGTCTGCTTCTGGTTATCGCGCTGGGCTTGTGAGAGGTTCGCAACATCAATGCCGGCCTCGTTCGCTTCCGAAGCAAGCTTCTCGAGAGTACCCTCGGCATCCCTATATGCACTTTCGGCGCGGTCAACCGCAGATTGTGCGGCAGAGAACTCCTGCGCCTGCCGCTGTGTCACAACACCTGTCTTACCGATTTTGTCTGCGAGCTTGTCGAGACGAAGCTGCGCACGGTCGTAAGCACCAGCTGTGCCATCTACAGCTTTGGACGCACGACCAAACTGGCTGATCAATGTCCTTTGGTCTTCAAGCGATCGCAGCTTTTGCTGAAGCCCCTCAGCGTTGCCAGCGAGGCTTTCAACCGACTTGGCGGCCGCGTCCGTATCTCCGGACATCAGGTTCTTCGCCCGCAGGACCAGGTCCACGACTCTATCTTTGATCGCCATCAAAGGTCTCTTTGCAACAGGATGATTTGCTCACCAGTAAGGCACGCAAAAGGAATTCAATAAAAAGCCCGGCACGCGGCCGGGCTCTTGTTACTTCGCGCCGGGCCACCCCAGCGCGTAGAGCATCAGACCATTACGGTCTCGTGGTACTGGCTCTCACCGGTGCCGTTGCGGGAGGTATCTGCCAGGACGGTGCCCTGCAGGGTGAGGACCGCGAAGTCATCACCACCGTGGCGAGCAAATCCAGACGTTGGCGAGAACTTCACCCGGTAGTACTTGCCAATCATCGGGTTGCCGCCGTCGACGCTGTTGAGCCCGTTCCAGGTCATGGCGTATTCAAGACCAGCACCGACCAGCGCAGCGATGACGCTTTGCTTGTTGGCGCCGTAGCCTATGACAAGGGGGATAGGCAGCTCCTCATAGAAGCGATCAGCTGCAGCAGGCAACATCCGGATCCCGTGCGGCACGATAGAGAAGTCAGTATCGACAACCAGCGCAATCGGGCCCACGTCCTTCCAGGTGACCGTGCCATCCTCAACAGTGGACAGATCCGTGGGGAACGTCGGTGCGGATGCAGCTGAGGTGCCAGCCATCACGGCCAGGTAGCCTCTGCTGCCGTCGAGGACCATATCGCCCTGGGCGTAGGCGGTTTCGGTTTGGTGCGCCTCGGTTGCCGCGATTGCCGCAGTGATGGCAACGTCAGGGTTCGGCAAATACTCCAACGCCAATGGTACGTCCATCCAGGCATTGAGCGGCTCGGCAGAGACAGCGGCGGCATCGATATTCGTCACCAGACCACGCAAACCCAAGGCGATGTTCTCCGGAGAGATGTCGTCCGCCGTGAGCTCGAAGGTATAACTGGTGATGATCTCCTCGACATCGAGCTCACCGCCAGCCGCAGTCCGATAGTTCTGGCGCCCCGTCCGGTTAACCTCGATAGACTCGCTGAACGAAGTGATGTTGCCGGGCACGAAGGGCCGACCACCGCCGAGCGGCCGCAGTACAAATTCCCCGCGGCCCTTGAACCCGCGAGTGGTGCTGGTAATTGACATGATGGTTCTCCTGTTTACACCTTGAGGTAGTGCTGCCGACCAGCAGCGGTTTTAGCCAGCTGGCTAGTAATGCTCGTTGTACTTGACGCTGACAGTCATGGCGTACATGACCAGACTGGAATCCCTACTGATATCGGGATCTGCAACGCCGATGTCGAATTCATCGCGGCCAGTAACGGCTTTTATGGCCTGTATCCCACGGACCAAAGCCTTTCGCGCATCGGCGAGCACCGACTCGATTTCCTTGTAAGCCTCGGTGCCCGAGCCGAGGCGGCAGGCCATGACAAGAGGTATCTCGCTCTCAATGCATCCGTCGCGTTCGCCGCGCAGGCTGCTGGGGCGCTCGGTCGCCGGGTGGATAACCACGGCAGGGAACCGGGTATCGTCTGCGGCCAGCACGTGTGCGTAGAAGCCACGATGCACCGATGAACCGAGATCTGTTAGGTAGTCGCCGGCGATAGAGATACCCTGCAGGGCAATCTCGATCTGATCCGCCACTTCCGTTGATTTCGCCTTCATAGCCGGTTACCGAATTCCTTGAGAAAGACTTGCTCCGCCAGCTCCATCGCTTCCGGAGCAACTTCATCACGCACGCCCTTCCAGGCCTGGTCGACGCTCATGCTATAGACCACGCGCAGGTTTTTCTCCCAGTCTGTCTCGCTATCCATACCCTCAACCCACTCACCCTCCCGGGTCACCATAGCCCAGGCATTGGACGTTTTAAGACGGGCGAAGAAGGCCCGCGGCCATGCCTTTTTCTGGCCGCTGCGCAAAACGCTCCAAGCGGTGGAGCCTGCGGACTTGCTTCCCGCTGGGATTTTACGGAGCGGGTCACCTTTCAGGCGATCGCTACGGCTGCTGGCAGAAGTGGCAGCCACCTCCGCGCCATAGCGTGGCGCGAGCACGGAGCGCTTGTTGGCGCGCACCCGGGCCAGCAGGTCCGTCCGAGTGGATTCCTTATCCAATCGCAGGTACTTGTGCACATAGGGCGCTTCGAGGTTGACCCGCCCGACGATCGTGTCCCGACCTTTCCTCTCCGCGAGCTCCGCGCCGGCGTTGAGGGCGATTGATGCCGCCTCGAGTGCAGCGGCCGGCGCTTTGGCCAGCGCGTCAGCAAAGTCGCGCAGGCCGGCAATCTGTTGTTGGTCTGTCATTGATCCGGGGCCCGGGTGGCGATCCAGCCGCTCGCGTAGCCGTCGTTGTACAGCGGGGCCTTGAGCTCCCAGCGATCATTGGCCTCGCCGGTGTCAACGATCGTGCCTCGCTTGCCAGCACCGGCCTCGCTGATTAGCAGGACGATCTCGCACCGAGACTCCACAAAGGTTCCATTGCTGTCTCTCACTTCGACAGCGCGATCGATCAGCACCCGGGCGGACGTTGCCACCTCGCTCGGGTGCTGAACGCTGGCGTCCACGCCGGTAGCGTCATGGATACATTCCGACACGAAACCGGCGATATCGTCAGAGTTCACTGCCGGTCAGACCTTATACCGACACGCCATTAAGGCGGACATCCGCCTCGGTGGTACCACCTGCAAGAGGATCCACGAAGACACCGATCAGGGTGTTATCAGTTGAGACCGTGGTGACCTCAGACTCAGCTGCATCCCAGTAGGCCGGCGCGAACTTGGTCGGCGTATCGGCACTCGCTTTCGGCAGGGTGAAAACGCCCTCCAGGGAAAGCTCTACCGAATCGCCGATCTCACCACTCGTGGTACACACACCAAACAGGCTGCCGACCAGGATGCCCTGGCCGCTGGCCACCGCGGCACCCGCTACGATAAAGGGCAGAATCCCACCCTTTTGCACATAGTTGTTCATGCTGTTCTCCAAAAATAATCGTTAACAAGGGCCCGGACCTACCGGCCCGGACCCTGCAGTTACACTGGGTTGAATGAAACTGCCTGGATCAGGAGCCGGAGCTCTTGTACAAGCCGCGGTAGTCGATGACGCCTGCACCGAAGTCGAGGCGAACCTTCGCTTCGATACCGTCCACGTCGAAGCCAGAGCGGGTCTCGAAGTAAGCGCCCTCCTCGCCTTCGAGGTAGCAGTACTCAATGGTGTCGATACGGTTGGGATCCGCAGAGCCATACCAGGCCGCCTCGCTGGCAGCATCCAGACGCGGCTCCACCAGCAGTTCCATGCTGTTGGCGAAGGGGTTAACGCTACCCGCCGCGCTAGGCATGATGCTCGCGAGGAACTTCTGTGCAGTGGTTTCCAGCGCAGCTGGCACCATCAGGAAGGACGGCGCCAGGTTGATGGGCGTCTTGCCGTCGAGTTTCTTCTGGGTCCGCATTGCCTTGCGCATGGCATTCAGACCCTCCTCGGCGATCACGCCACCGCCCAGGTTGCCGTGCTTCGCAGTGTGGAACAGGGCCGTACTGTCGGACATGACCACATTGTTGAGGATCAAGCCCCACACCACATCGCTTTCAGTTTCCGCCACCTGAGCGCCTTGCAGCATGGGGATACGGGTCAGCGCTTCGAGGTCATCATTGACCAGAGTCTTGCGAGTGATCGCGTTGATCTCACCGTAGGTGACCAGGCTGTAGGATTCCTTGCCATCCACCAGCTTGCCGCGCTTGAACTCCCCGTGCTCCCCGACCTTGCGCAGGGCGCCGCCACCAGAATCCAGCTGCGCCCGATTGATGGGCTTGAAGTCGGAGGCTGTGACGCGCCGACAGAAGCGTGTGAAGGTCCGCGGTGCCGCCTCATAACCGCGCCGCAGGCTCTTGTTCGCAACGTCAGCCAGGATAGCGGCGAAGTCGCTGGTGCTCTGCATGGCCATGGTGGCGACGGCTTGTTTGGTCATGCCATTGGTGTCGACACCGTGAGCAGACAAATGGGCCCGAGCCATCTCCAACAGGGTCATGTGGGCGAAGGGCTTGGAAGTATCATCCAGCGGACTGGCTACCGGATCGAATCGGTTCATAAGAGCGACGGCCATGGCGACATTCATCTCCGGCGAGCCGCCTCCGATGACACGCACGCCCGGTACTGGCTGCTGAGAGGTGGACCGACGCGCCACAATATCGAGCGTCTCTGAGCGAGCTTCTGCCTCAGCCAAGCCGCGGTCGATGAAGCCATCGACTTCGGTCTCGTGCAGGCCGTAACGACGCCCCAGGGCGCGCAGCTGCGTAACCCGGCCACGCTCAGCGGCAACAGCTCGCTGTGCAGCGGAGTCAGGATCCGCCGGCGCCTGTGTCGGCGCGGGAGTGGGAGTGGGAGTCGGCGTGCGGCTGGCTTCGGGGTTCTCCACACCCAGCGCAGCACCCAGCGCCTGGATCACATCGTCGGAGGCTTCGGATTCGCCTACAACGATCAGGTCCAGCCCATCGATGTTAAGGGATGCCAGGGCAGCGACTGCGGCCTCGACGGTAGTGTACTTCTTCGCCAAAGAGGCTTGGATAGCGGCAGCCCAGCGGCCACCGCCAGAAGCAACGATCTTGAATTTCATCGGTTCGTTCTCCAGGGGTTGAGCGGCACGTGCCGCCGAGGGTTTAACCACCAGACGGTCCCATAGAGCCGCCGGCGGATTGTGAAACTGTGAGGGTTTGAAGGAGGCTGCCACATCGATGCTGTCTGCCAGGACTTCATCTGCGAAGCCCATTTCCACGCATTGGGCCGCGGTGAGCCAGTGATCCTTTCCGTCGCTGATGAGCTCGCGAATCTCGTCAGCCGTGAGGTTGCCCTTCTGGGCATAGCAGTCGATGTAGCTGCCTTCCAGGATCTGCACCTGGTCGGCGATATCACGGAGCTCATCGGAGTTGCCCTCGGCGCGCAGCCACGGCTTGTGCAGCATCATCAGAGCATTGCTCGGCATTCGCACTACGTCGGCGCCGCACGCGACGGCAGATGCCATGCTGGCGGCAATGCCGTCGATGTAGGCAATCACGCGCCGATCGCTGCGCTTCAAGGCGTTGTAGATGGCGAGACCCTCGAGGACATTGCCGCCCGCTGAGTGAATGCGAACGATCAGCTCCTCCTTACCGGCCTGCGCGATCTCCGCCTGGCGCACCACGGACTCGGCGTCCAGGTCATCCCACCAGTCGCCGATGACGCCGTACAGCAACAGCTCGCCCGCGGCACTGATCCCCGCTTGGGTTTTGGTCACCAGGGGGCGACCAGCCGCGACGACATGCCGCAAGATTTCGTTACGCTTCATCGAGAGCTCCTGAATCTGGATCATTGGGAGGCGGCGGCTCCACCTCTTCGGGTTGTAGTTGACCGCCCGCTGTAGTCCGTCGCGGATCGGAGTCCAGGACGATGCCGAGATCGTCGAGCAGCTGGTTGCACTCGGCGATTTCCTGAAGTACTTCGCGGGGATCCGGGTGGCCCAGGCTACGCAGCAGCGAGAACATGCTGCCGAAACCGCCCCGGGCCTGTTTGATCAGTGCGGGGATGTCATCGCGCAGGTTCAGGATTTCCGACCGCGGCGGAACCCAGTCGAAGGTAATGCCGGTCAGGTCATAGCCGGCCAGGTAGGCGGCTTCGATAAACCAGGCTTCAACCCGCTTGCAGAACTGCGGAATGATCATCTGGCGGCGCCAGCGACCGACGTTGCCATACACATCCAGCCGGCCGATTTTGGAGCTGGAGAAGTTGGCCCCGCTGATGTTGCCAGTCAGCACCTGGTGATTGAGGCCGTAGCCCTTGGCGATGATGTGCTCTTCGCCGGTAACGAATTCCTGTTGACCCGACACGGAGGGCGGATTCAGGGAGGTAACACTTTCGTCAGGCCCAAGCCGCGCCAACATCGCGGGCTCCAGGCGCTCCGGCAGCACGTCACCCTTGACCTTACCGTCTTCACCCTGGGTGATCAGCGCCGCGAGACAGGCCGCTATCTTCTGTTGTTCCAGGCGCGCATCCTGGAACTTATCCAGGTTGTCGACCCGCATCATCACGGATGTTGCACGGGGCATGCCACGCACCTGACCAGGCCGGCGGATTTCGTAGACATGCGCCACTTCTGAAACCGGCGTGAAGCGTGAACCGCCGAGCACGACCTCATTGTCGCCGGGGTGGTGCCGGTGGATGTAATATCCCACCCGATCCAGCTCAGGGCCGAACGCGACGCCCATCACGACACGGCGGCCGTCGATTGTCCCGTCGCGGGTATGGTCAAGGTAGTCACCTTCAAGCACACGTATCTGCAGGGGCACGCGGATCCCCGGGATTTTCCGAATACGCTTGAGCGCGAGGCCTTCGCCGCCTTCCGTCTCGGTACGCATCATCAATGCCTGCAGGCCGAACAGATCAAGCAGGCCGTCCACGTCGATGAAGGTAGACTTCGCCCACTCGAGCATCAGCTCCTGTGCCAGCTTGCGCTGTTCGTCTGTTCCGCCTCGCGCGACTGGCTGCAGCCCATCGCCAATAGTCAGCGAAACCGTCTCATTGATGGCAGCAGAGACGTACCCGTTGTTGCGGACCAGCTCCCGGTGACGGCCGCGCAGGATGGTGATGGCCCGGCGGGTTTCTGTGGTCTGGCTGGTTCCGGATCCGCGAATCCATTGCCCGCGCCTGCCCTTACCCGCGGCGTCATAGCCCGCCGATGTACCCAGGATCACCTCGGCAAGTGCCTTGGCACGGACACGGCGAAGCCCCCGCTGCGGCGATACGGACATCACCGCACGGTCTAGCATGTTCAGTTTCATTGGTAGCCTTTGTCGAAGCTCACGCGCTGCACGCGCTCGGTGACAGTGCCGCTGGTTGATTGAAGCTCGGAGACGATCCGCGAGCGCAGGCGCAGCATTTCATCCAAGCTGCGGTAGCTGACAGTACGATCGCGGAATGCCACGGTGGTGACACCGGTTGCGAGCGCCTTGTCCAGCTTGTCGAGATCAGATTGAATCCACGCCATGTTAGCTCCAGTAGTTCGATTTACGCCGGCCCGGCTGTTCCACTTCGTCGCTCGCCTCGGGCTCCAGTGGCTGGGCTGCGGAGAACAGATCAGACTGTTTCACCTTGATCTCCAGGTCATCCCATTCATCCGACCGCATAAGGTGCACCCGCATGGCGCGCGCAGCGTGCTCGGCATAGACCTCGCAGTCCCAGAACTCGCAGGGGCAGCCACTCTTTTGCTTCCAAGTCTGTCGACCACTGCGGCCAGGGATCTTCGACTCCGCCAGCATCTGGTCGAAGTAGTCGTGCCGCATTTGTGACTTGGCGTAGTAGTGAAACCGACCCTCTCCGCGCGAGTTCAGTGACATCTGGTCCGCCAGGTAATCTTTGGCCTTGTTGGTGCCGACGATGTACAGCCGGACCCCTTTGTTGTCCGCCTTCGTGCGGCGGTTCGGATTCTTGTGCGTCAGCGCCTTGCCGACTGGTGGGTGCATGAACACCGGCGGGTCGGTCTGCGAGCTGGATCCCTTTCCGGCCATGATCTTCACCGACGGATACCGCTTCTGGCGGGAGATGACCCACTCGTACACCGCATCAGTGGAGTGGCCACCGGAGTCGATGGTGATGCCCGATGCGTAGATACTGCCGCCGCCCTCGCGCTCGAAGGGCGAGAACACCACGCGATCCAGCTCCTGCCAGACTGGATCCTCAGTGTTCATGGTTCCGGCCTTGGCCCAAATCTCGTCCGCGAACATCAGCCAGCTACGCCGCCCACGGCCGTGGGCACGGACCACCAACGCCAGGCGGTTATCCTGCACGTCGACACCGATGGTCACCAGGTAGCCCTCCTCTGGGCACACCTTCTCGGCGCGTTGCGACTCGGTATCCGCCTCCGCCATCTCGCGCAGGGTGTCCGCGTCATCGCGTCCATCCTGGTATTCGTAGGGCTCTCCGCGCTTCGAGTTGATGAACACGATCTTCTTCGTGACATCGCCGAGGCGCGCATAGTGCTCCGCCTCCAGGTAGTCCCGCACTAGGCTCGTGTGCCCGGCACCCGGTAGGCAGCTGTAGAGTTCGCTCAGCCGCGTGAAGCCGGCGATCCTCCGCCCAGGTACTGTTGGCTCCCAGCCGCAAAGCGGATCTCCATCTGCGATCGCCTCTGCGACCGTGGTACGGATGTTCTCTTTGCGCTGATAGTCATCCCATGCACTGCCACAGTGTGGGCAGGCGTAGACGGCGTTATCCGGCCGGTGGTAGCCGTAGATCGGGTGCTTTTCGCCCTTCGCGTCTGGATCCGCCTCCCATCCGGAGAGGTAGTCGAAGTCCAGGACATGCTTTTGGTCACACTCGTGGCACTTGACCGGAAGTACCCGCTTGTCGGAGAGCTCGATATGCTCAGCCACACGGGAGAAGCCCTTTACCGATGGTGTACCGCCGAGAACCTTCTTCGGCCGCCGCACCCGCTTTGTCCGCTCGAAGAGCAGCTTGATCGAATCACCCTGGTTGCCGACGTTCTCGTTCGCGTCGTCAGGTTCTTCCACGAACACAAAGTGCGCGGTGGTGGACTTCACGTTACTGGCCGCGTTGGAACCGAACAGCTCCAGGAAGCCGCCGTCATATTCCTTCCGCTGGATCGTGTTGCCCTTCTTGCGGCTCGGACTGAAGTCGATACGATCCGCCACCTCTCGAGTCGCCTTGCCGACTGGTGTCATTTTCGAGAGGCTGAACTTCTTCGCCGCCCCATCGCTGGCAAACATACCCAGTATGACGCCCGGATCCCGTGCAACGCGCTTGAAGATGTACGCCAGTAGGCAGGTGGTCCACAGCACCTGCGCCGCCTTCATGCAATAGACCTCCTCCACATCCTGGTCATCGAGGGCGGCAAAGATGCCGTAGAGGTGAGGCCCGTAGTCCAGGGAGAAGTCACGCTGGAATGCGCCCGTCTCCGGTGGCAACTGCAAGTGTTCCTGTGCCCAGTCTGCGGTCGATACCGGCGGAGCCGGGACCAGGCTATCCGCGATCCGTTCGAATCCGCTCGCCAAGTTTTCGCGCAAGGCCAGCCATGCGCTCGGCGGCAATGCGAAGTGGTCCACGGACAAGTTCATCATCGACGGTAATCGCGTGTTTCGATTCTATGCCGCTGAGAATATTCTCGGCGGCGCTGTTGATTGAAATCGGGACGGCGCTCGCGAATTCGTTGAACGCCTCGGACATTTGCTCAGTCGATACTAGGTGACCCAGCCTGGTCATGTTCTCCAGGCTCATGGCCAACGTCTTCTGCTGAGATTCAAGCACCCGCTGTTTCGCCAGGTCGGATGCCGACTCACCACCCTGCCGGCCAGCTTCCGACCGAAGGTGATCGCAATAGAGTTTCAGCCATTCGCCCAAGCTGCCATCACGCGGCAAGCCGATTCGCTGCGCGTGCTTTTGGATCGCTTGCTTGCTGCACCCCACCAGCTGGGCGAAGGACGTTTGAGTTGCCTTTTGATCGAGGCTAAAACCCTCACCCATTCCCACCATGACAACCCTCTAAGCCCCTCCACCTTTGAGGGAAGACCGAGGTCTTTGCTCCCGTATGCAACTTTTGCCTGGGGAGGACCCAATGGCCGCCCCGGCTCATCGATCGACCAACCCGCGCGAGCCCAACGTTTCGCGATCAGGCGTCGATACTTGATAGCGGACGTGAGCCATTGATTCACCACCTCGCCTGCTACTCACGTCCTGAGCAACACCCAAGCGATCAGCGCAACCCACCACCACACCAACCGGCACAAGCGGATCCACGTGAAACAATCTATGGCATCGGCCATCGAAGCCGGTCACCTCAACGAAGCGCAACGAATCATCATCGACGTAGCAGTAACCGTGACGCGTAACAACGCCTTCAACTCCACCAACCATGCTCACACCAGGACGGCATTCGATATCCAGTCCGAGTGATGCGTTGTGGCAATCAAGAACAGCAGAGGTGTGCAATGAGTTCACCAAGTCAGTCACGGTCCGAGTAACGTTGCTGATAAGCTCTCAGCTTCCTGTGCTGGTAGTACCAACCCACCCCAAGACCAACAAAAGCCACGATGAGACCGCCCATGGCGCAGAGAGCGGCGACAGCAGCATGGTTCTCGTTCAACCAGGTCACTGCCCCTCCCGTTACTGCAACTGCTGATCCGGCCTGCTCACCCAGTTTCGCTACCTTCTCGATGGCCTGCTGTCTCATTCTGGCTCCATGCAATGAATAACGTCCGCCACCGCATCCCTGGTTAGCAGCCTCGATAAAGGATCGGACCGTGACGGACGATCCGACTGATGGAATGCAAAAAACATCAGCCGAACTCGGTTGTGAGGCAAGGTTCTCAGTGGCTTGTGATGATTGCCGTTGAGCGGCGTATCACCCCACAGAAATTAAAAAGGCCCTCGAAGGGCCAGGGCTTGGCGGTCAACCAAGCAGTACCGCAGATCGAAAAAAGAAGGCCCGGCACTTAGGGGGGGGAAGTACCGGGCCATCTCAATCGTTCTAATCCATCGGTTTAGGCCACCGCGACTTCAGGTGGTTTGCGTTACCGCTTACCCTCTGTCAGCTTTGGTAGCCTGGGAATATTTGAGCGTTTGTGTGACACGTTCGCAAGTGAATAACCCTCCGACTTTTCCGCTAGCCCTGTGGACGCTTTAGTTGCCAATGAACAAAACTTGTTGGCAAATCATTACTTAGGGCCTCATGAGCACTGTGGATATACCTGTGGAAGGTTCTAGTTGTGACACCCAAAATGACCGCATTCTGGCTCACACTCAGGCCAGGGCCATCAACGTAGCGTTGCCTTATGGCCTTCTCCAGGTGCGCAGGAAGACGCTCAACAGCCTGGTTAACACGCTCCGCCACCTTCCCCACGCCGGAGCGCGCAGCGGTGCGCTTGGATGCAGTTCCTCGAGCTGTCAACTTGCCTCCAGTGCCGCCGCCAACCCGAGTTGTTGCACCACTGATCCACCCGGCCTGATACCCCAACGCCATCCCACCATCGCGCACAGAGAACTCTTGCGCCCAGTGCACAAGCAACCTATCCACATAATCGATCAATCGGCTCTCCTCACTATGAATCGCACGAGGTGCGCCACACCACTCGCACATCGCCCCATTGAACACCCGCGAAGCCACCTCCCTCGAACTGCGCGTCAAGACCGCATGGCTCAGCCACCTGTATCGTCGCCTTGAAGCTATCCAGCCGAACCTGCAAGACCTCACAGCCCTTGAAACCGAGCTGCCTCACGCGCTTGTAGACCTCATCCTCCATCCTCTGGATGGGCCCATTATCGAACCAGGCCATTACACGATCCTCTTGTACTCAAGCGCACGAATGATCCACAGCCGCCAGTCCTGGCGCTGCCCCTTCATGTCATAACCTGGATCTCGACTGTGGCGAAGATTGAATTTCTCGGTCTCGATTTTCAGATCTATGCCGCGCTGGTCCACGTGCTTCATCACATTTCCCCCTGCGTTGTATCGCACCCACGCGAGATCAGAATCGTCCGGCTCGTAGTAGATATATTTATTGTTATGAGAGAGAGAGATAACAGATGTGTCACCCACCTCGTAGCCCACCTCGTAGCCCTCACCAGCTCGAAACCCTTGCCCTGACTGGCTTTGACCGTCTCCCACCACGTCACCCAGCTTGTAAACCACCTCCTGCGGACGGATTGACCCCGTGACGGCCAGAGGCAGGAATTTGCGAATGGTCGGACGCCTTCCACAAGGCGAATCCTCACTCTCCATCGAGACAATCAAGCCACGATCCTCCAATGCCCCGAGCATCTTGTACACGCGCTGCCTTGAAAAGCTCTCTTCATCCGTCCGCGAACCGAAGGATCGCCGATACTCCAGCGCCTCCCGAATCCCCTGGTAACTGATCCTCTTCTTGTCGGCATCACCAGCAATGCCGGTTTTATAATCCACGCACGACCGCAGGTAGGCGTATAGCAGCCGCTGTGGATAAGGCAGCTCAGAATTGAACATCACCTCCTGGTATTCGCGCCGATTCAATTCAAGCGTCTCCGCGCGTCAGGATCAAACAGACTCGGCTCGAACAGGAGTCGGGACGTCCGACAACCGATGAAGCTGATCCAGCGGCAATCTGAATCCGGCAGCATGCTTGTGTCCACCACCGCCAAACTGTCCAGCGATGACTGACACATCCTCACCGGAGGAATCAGAACGCAGGCTGAACACACGCCCATCGGGCGTATCCCAGTAGCAAGCCGCGAACGGCTCACCACTGCCCATAATATGACCCGCATCGCTGCTGTAGAAGTAGGGAGCGTTCAGCGTCGGCACATCGAACCCCGCAATGTTCGAGCGCGTACCGGCCACCCGAATGAGCTCTGCAACATCCTTGTGGTGCTTGCGCTCGATTGCTTCCCCCTCGGCAACGAACTGCTGATACCTGTAATCGTCCGCGCAGATGGCGTTGACCCGCTCCCAGTTCTCGAAGGTGTACTCAAAGCTGAAGAGGTTGGCCTGGAAAGCGCGGGTCTGCTCCCGCTTGAACTGCCATAGATCGCGATCCTGGACGTGCACCACCAGGTCACTGGGTGTAACCGCTGGATGATAGTGATGCCATGCCATCATCGCGCCGCTACGCTCCATGTCGAAGATGGCAGTCACATTGGTCGGCAGGTCTACCAGATCACCTTCAGCGCTCTTGTGGTGGTCGAGGATCAGAACACTGTTCGCCACCGCCGCGATTTCCAGCAGCACCGGACGGCTGTAGCTGAAATCGACCATGACGACATCACGGCCGGCGCAGTCGGGAGGTGCCGCGCCGTAGATGCCTTGATGGAATTCGGTGTCAGGATGCGCGCGCCAGACTGCCCAGGCAGCGGTGAATCCATCGGCGCAGTTAGCGTGGTAAATACAAAGTAGGCTCATTGCCGTCTCCAGCTACTTTTTGAGTTATTGCAGGGTCAACGCGCGACCCAGTAAAGTCCGGGTAGCCCCGGCGCCCCACCACTACGCAGGTGGCGCGTTTTCCGCTATGTTGCGAGTGCCAACCAACAACAAGCGGAGAAAAGCGTGGCTATATCCAGGTTTCCCGACCTTAAGCAAGTGCTGCACCGTCACACTGAAATGCGAAACTTCCAGAAGCAATATGAGCTGAGCCAGAAGTTGTTACGGATAACCCTGGCGGCAGCGATTGGATCCCTGTTGGCTGGCGTCGCCGCGGTTGGAACTGTTGCGAATGTGTACTGGTTTGGTGATGCGCAGCCGGGGATACAACCAGTGGCGATTGAATGTCATTGGCCCGGCGTGCCGGAGAACCGAGGACCATCATCACCAGCAGCATCACCGCGAGCAGAGTTGCCGACAGCGATATCGACAGCAGAATGATGTAGATGGCGAGGCTCTCCCAGCGACCGGTGTTGCCAGACGAAATCGGAGACTGGGAAATGCTCGGATCAAGGTAGCCCTGCAGCGTCTCAACAAGCGCCCGGGCATCTTCGGATGATATCCTCAGCCTCACCACTTCATCCCCGACACCGAAGCCAACCGCGAGGTCGCCGGTTTCCTTTTCAGGTGGCAGCGTGCAGTGCCAGCTAGCGGGCTTGTAGCTAGGCGGAATCATGAGAACCTCCACTACCAAAGGGCTCGTCTGCCTGCCGCAACACCTCTTGCAGCGCCTTGACATCAGGCGGAGCAATGCGCAGATCCACCGAAGTGCCCCAGCAATGAAATGTCAGACCGATGTGACCGGTGCTCTCTTCCACCGGTGTGGCGCTGATAAATCGCGCCGGCTTGTAGTTCGAGGGGATCATGAGTCACTCCTATTCAGAAAAAATAACGGTCAACGTGCAGGAGACAGCACGCCCCTCAATGCTCACAGGACTCATCGCTCATTGAGACGAGCGCCGCCATGATCAGTGGACTATCCATTGCGCATGACTCACAAACGGAAAGTCTGACCGGCCCTCCGAGCGATGTTGTCATCTCCTCATCAGGCCCCATGACCAACGCCAATACCGCACTACCTAACGCATTCGCCAGGCCGGCTTGCCGATTGAGCGCCCTTCGATCCACACCGTGGCGCTCAAAAGTAACCGTCCAGAATAGAGGCAAACCGGTGTGTCCAATCAGCTGATTGCATACCGAGCACTCTGCGAGACTTCTAACTTCCGCTTCTTTCATCGAATCACCTTGAATTGGATAACCGAAACCCAGGGGTTTGCGCCCCATGAGCCGCCGCCGTAGATGGTTACTCGCACCATGTCGCTTCTGAAAATTACTGGCCGGTCTTCAACTGCCACCACGCTATCCCTTGGCCATCTGCAGGAACTCCTGCATATGCCGCAGCTTCATTTCCAGCTCTGCAGTTCGGTCCCGCTCCCGCGCCAGATCTGCCTCTACCTTTGATTGAAGCCGTTCGAGCCGATAGCCCCGGTAGTGGGCCAGCCATATCAATGGGACCTCGTTCCCGCAGATATCCATCAACAGGCAAAGCTTGTCGTTCGGAAAGTGTGCCCCGCCGCTTAGAATGCGACTGAACTGGCCTGCATCGATTTCGAGCTCATTCCTGACTTGATCATGACTAAGGCCGCTCGCCTGGATGCACAGCTTAACCGCCGCAGATAGGGTCGGCTGCCGTTCAATCACGGACATCGATACACTCGGCACAGGGTCTCGAATCACCCGAAGATCAAGGCGCGGCTGCAGTTCGTCAACCTGACTCAACTTAATTGACTCCTCTTGACGGTCCCAAAACACGTATAAAAAAACCGCTCATTAGGTAGCGGCAAGCTCAAGCTGCTGACTCTTCGTAATCTTCGGGATACAGGATTTCAAGAATGGACATTTCGCCACCAGATGCATCGGCCAGACGCTTTGCCAATGCCTTACCCACCGAACCCTTGGCTACCGCAATTTGCTGGAAATTTCCAACAGTTGTATTGGCCGCCAAGCAGACCGACTCGATCTTTGCCCGGTCGGCATCTTTGTATGTGTTGTAGAACTGATTGGGTGTCATCCGATCATCCAGGCTCCTTTTCCAGTAATTATTAGGATTTTACTATTCATGTCAATAGCACTTTCCTTATATGGACTAGTAAAACGCTAACGTAGAATCAGCTTATGGACGATTATTCAAAAAGAAGACAATTCTGGGTGGCTGCCCTCTCGAACAAACTCGGTCGAGACAAGATGGCAGCAACACTCGGATATGCGGACACGAACTATTTGAACCAGGTAGCAACTGGCCATACTAAACTTGGAAACGGGAACGCCAGAAAGTGGGAAGCAAAGCTTCGACTAAACCCTGGAGACCTCGACAGGCCGATCACAACCCAAATTGGAAGTGACTCCGACACCGAGATACAAGAGCCAATTGATGTTGAATTTGAAGGCCTGGTCGCAGCAGTCAGCGACACGGGCCAGTTGGAAGCATTGACTAAGATCGCGGATCAGCTCTCACCGAAGGACGCGATTCGACTTGCCCGCTATCTGTTGATTCGCGCAGAAGCTGCTCTTTGAGCGCCTTTTTTACCAACTCCCTACCCTCCTGCGACAGGCCATAGTAGAGCTCTTGAATCATCCGATTCTGTAATCCTGACGACATACGCTACTCCTTTAACATCCTTATTTTTAAGAGAATCGGAGCTGCCTAAGTGCGATGAGCTATATCGCCGAGCCTCGCTTTGTCGTCACTCACGAAATCGCCCGAACCACAGAAACCCGCAATATCTCTCCAAGACCTCAGCCACGCCGAACATTTTGTCCCATGGTGGAACCACCTACAGATTAAGAGAGCGCCCCGACCCTGAAAAAGGCAAAGGACACCATCAGATGCGCCCACATCTTCAATATTGTGAATTAGCTCACATTTGATGCACTCAATGCCCAAGACGCGCCCCCAGGGAATTGCAAGGACTCGTGTCTAGCTGGCCACGGTTCTGCACTCCCCTCCGACTAGCTAAAGGCCGGCACTACACAAGCCCAAGCCACGACAGTCAAAAGGCCCCACTTAAACGGGCCCAGCTTTGCCCACATTCAATGTTAGCGTTTTACTATTGACAAGCAATAGTATTTTGCTATTGTTCCTCCACGCATCCGGAGGAAATCGCCATGTCGAAGCAAATCCCATACGGCCACACCCAGATATCCACCAACTGGCACGTTCTGCGCATCCCACGAGTGAGCGGCGATGTCGCGTTTTTTGGCGAATCAAAATCTGCGGTTGAGGAGAAGGAATACAACTACTGGCGCAAGAAGCAGTTGCGCGAGAAGAATCAGCAACAACGGGCCAGCGCCCAGCGACTTCGAGCTCAAGCCACCGCGCGCACCACAGCTCACCGCGACACGATTCAGGCAGTGGCACAAGCCTACCGAAAAGAAATTCCGCACATCGCGATCGGCGGTGTCGTTATCGTTGACCAGGAACACCAGGCCGCGGGCTGGATGAACCGTCTGCGGGACCCACAAGGCTGGGAGCCCGGGTGCACCGCTGTTGATGCCAGCGGCTCCATCTGGCTCGCAGTGGATGGCGACTGCGTTGCCGGCGCGCAACGCTGGGAGCAGGTTCACATTGCCTCAGACCCTCAAAACCCACCCGCGCAGCCAGCAAAGCCGGATCCTCTTCGCCACCTTCCCGCACACATACGGGAGTTCGCGAGAGCCGAGCAGGCGAAAGAGCTTCAGTCCTCCGCCAGCCAGCGAGGTATCCGTCATGCGCTATAAACGCGATCGAATCAAATCAATGCTTGAAGCCCTGGACGGAATCAGCATTGCCAACATCATCATAGGCATCGCGATCTGCATGACGTTACTTGCAATTATTTCGGGAGCCACTGCATGACTTATAAGCGGATCGGACGGTATTGGCACCGGCTCACCACGCCGCAGGGCAACTTCTACGGGCACAGCCGGGAACAGGTTTTTTCCCAGGCGCAGCGGGCTGAGCGCCGTCTTGCCGCCCAGGTGATCCCATGGCCACGCACTCAGTCACGCCAAACCGCCAGAGGGAACCTGTGAATATGAAAGATCACGACTGGTTCTTCTACCTCATCGCTGGCGTCGTAACTAGCGGACTGCTCGGCATATCCAAAAAGACCGGCGATATTCGAGAAGCCCTTGAAAGGGGCATCGTTGTTCAATGCGAGCAACCCGAAACGATTGACGTCAACTCACACCAGGCTGAACACCCAATTTATGATCCTCTCAGCCAGAACGCCAGAGGAAAATATCAAAGCACTCCTGACCTTGAACCAGAGGCTAGATCGGTCTCTGAGCGCCTCGAGCTGTCTGATCTTGTCGTAACCCGCTTCAGTTGGTCTGTGCCACTCGAAGTCGAGTATCTGACCCTCTCGCCCCATGCCCTTACGCCAACTGACTTTCAGCAATCCGTCAGCGGCGAGCTGTACCGCGATGATCTTTCCCTCCTCATCATCGTCCGCAACCGGCTGAGACAAAACCCGCAACCGGGCCTCATTATCGAAAATGGGCATTCCACACTACCCCCTGATTTTTTGCAATCGAGTATAGCCCACTCAGCCAGCCACACCCGGAGGACCAGCCTATGACGCCCCGTAGTGACATCACCGACACCCTGTTGGACATGTACGGCACCCTCAAAGATGAAGTCATCGAACTCAGAGAGAGCACCAGACAGGTATTTCAGTCAAACCGGGGACGCCACCGCTCTATCGCACCCGGACACACACCAGACGAACCCTGGGCGCCGTGCGACCAGGAAGAGGTCAGCTTCTATGCATGCTTCACACACCTCCACTGATCCAAAGCAACTCTGGACCATGAAAGAAGCGGCCAAGGATTTGGGCGTTGGACTCCCACGCCTGTACGAGCGACTACGCGAAAAAGGCCTGTTCACTCGCCTGGGCGTTGACGGCCGCAATATGCCGATTCGACGACTGCAGGACGAAAAGCTGTTCGTGGTCGAGCCATCGGCATGGTGGGACAAGCAGTGCGGCGTATGGCGACCCTGCCCGAAGGTTCACGCGACCTATCACGGGTTGATCCTACTGCAGGAGATTGCCGACGAGCTGGAGCGAGAGCGAAACAAACCCGCTGAAACTAGAGCAACGCCCGAATGACCCAAGACCGAACCAACGCAATATTCGAAGTGGTGGGCGTACTCGCTGCGCTCTACAACTGCCACATCCTCATTGCCGATCACGGAGTAGTACAGGGCGTGAGCGTGCTCTCCGTTGCATTCTTTGCAACGTGGGGTGCCTGGAACCTCTACTACTACCGCTACCTCGGTCAAAGCGCGAGCCAGTATGCCGCAGGCGGCCTGGTGGCAGCGAACGGCGCATGGCTTGCGCTGTACCTCTACTACGCCGCAGCGGCCTAAGTCGCGCGCAATCACACACCAGGAGACACCATGGAACAAGCAACCCTCGTCGATATCCCGATAAAGCACCTGGTTCAAAGCAGCCGTAATGTGCGCAAGAGCAAACCCAGCAAAGAGGCAGACCAAGAGCTGTTGGCCGGAATCCGCACGGAGGGCCTGCTACAGAACCTTGTCGTTATACAGAACGGCAAACCTGGAATGTTCGAGGTGACTGCCGGTAAACGTCGACTGAAGGCACTCCAGCAGCTGGTCAAAGAGGGCCACCTAAAGGACACGGACACAGTACCCTGCCGCTTCTACGAAGACGCGAGCAATGCAGAGAAAATCAGTTTGATCGAGAACACCCAGCGCCTGCGCATGCACCCTGCCGACGAATTCGAGGCCTGCCGCAAGATGCAGCGCAACGGGATGGGCATTGACGATATCGCGGCCGCCCTGGGAATGCCCGAAAGCACCGTCCGCAAGCGCCTTAAACTGAGCCAGGTTGCCTCTGAGATTATCAAAGCCTACCGCAACGACGAGATCACCCTCGAAGCTGTCATGGCCTTTACGGTAGAAGACGACCGCGCGCGCCAGATAGAAGTGTTCAACACACTGATTGAAGACGGACACCAGATCAATGCCTGGCAAATCAGGTCGGCGCTCAGGGGAGAGACCGAACGAAGCGGTGGCAGGCTGGCCAAATTCGTGGGCGAAAAGGCCTATATCAAAGCCGGCGGCACCCTGAGTCACGATCTTTTCCAGGAGGTGAGCTACTTCAATGACCGAGACATTCTGGTAGAGCAAGCAATCGCCAAGCTCGAGCGCGCCTCCAAGAAAATTGCCGACGACTGGAACTGGATCGAGATCACGATTGATCCCGCAGATCCACATGCCATGAAGCGGGTCCAGGCACACCCAGGGCCAGACACCGCCGCGCTGCAGGCGCAGCTCGACGACACCACGCAGAAAGCCGACCAGCTTGAAGAGATGGGCCGCGACCTCGAAGATGACGAGTGGGAAGAAAAGCATGCTGCGCAGTACCAGAGGCTGCAGGATCACGCCGAGAAGCTGGAAGCCGAAATCGAGAGCACTCTGGTCTATGACCCTGCCGAGCAGGCGTTGGCAGGCTGCATCGTCACTATCAGTTCATCCGGCAAACTTCAGCTGATCGAAGGCCTAGTGCGCAAGAGCGATGAGAAGGCACTGCGGGAACTGCAGGCACCCGGCCCATCGCCGCAAACTGGCGTCACCAACGCCGGCGACAGCAGCCCAGGAGAGCCTGCTGCCAGCGACGAAGATGACGCCACCCTAAGCCAGGCACTGAAGGAGGACATGACCACCTACCGACTCAACATCGCCAAACGCTTTATTGCCGCGGGGGGCGAGATCGAAGCACGGGATCTGCTGTACTACACGCTCTGCATGGAAACCTTCACTGCCCATTACTACGGCTCACCGTTGAGCATCAGAATCAGCGAAACACGCCCACCTTCCAGTCTCACCAAACCTGACACTGGGCGCGCGGTGACTGAACTGGCCGAGACCAAAGCCAGCCTCAACCTGGGCTGGATCGACATCGACGACGCCGCCGAACGCTTCGATGCATTCACTCAGCTCGAGAGCTTCGAGAAGACCAACCTCATGGCATTCTGCGTCGCACAGATGCTCTCCGGCTCAATGGCCAACACCAATGCATACCCGGAAGTCGAGCTCACCCTGAAGTCACTGGACATCCCCTGGCATAAGTACTTCCAGCCAACTTCAGATAACTATCTCGGGCGCGTCAGCAAAGCTCACTTGCTAGCTCTCGGCGGCCAGTTCTTTACTGAGCTTCAACGCGAGGGCGCCGAGAAGCGATCGAAGAAGGAGATTGCGAAGGAACTGGAAGAGATATTTGCAGGGAAAGACGCCACCCTTTCGCCTGACAAGCGATCCGAAGCGATCGACTGGGTGCCGTCGGGGTTCAAGCCGTTGTGAGAGCTCGATTTTCCCACAACATGGCCACCAGTACGCGCGCATCAGGTGCCGCCGCAGCATTTTTATCGCAACGCCCCACGGCTATCGCTATCGCCAAGAAGGTTGGCCACCAGTTTCCTAACACACCCGAGGGCAAGCTGATGCGCTCGATTTTCCACCTGTCTGTGGTGGACCTTTTCGTCAACAGCCAGCGCCGCAGCGCATGCAGGCATCTACAGGGAAGAATTTTCGAGGCGGAGATATGCGGCATAGACTCGGACTGGATAAGGCACCTATTCCGCACTGCCGGTGTGTCCATCGAGGAGCGCGCCCGATGAATCCATGGCTACTGACTGCCTTCAGCGTTCTCGTATCAGTGCCCGTGGTTCTCGCAATCATTCTCGCACGACACTGGCTCACGAACAGAAAAGAAGGCAATAACTGGGCACTGAAGCCCACCAACCCACCCGAGAAAGGTAAGCAAAGGTGAAACAGCCTCCAGCGATAGACCACGTGACCAAGGCCAACGATACGATGCTCGGCGAGCTGATGCGCTGCACCATTGATCTCGCGAAAGCACTACCGGAGCCCTGGCAGAAACTACCGGAGGCGGGCCAAAAAGCCTGGCTCAATGTCGTGGAGAAACAGTGCACGTCAGCCATTGAACGCGCCATTGCGGACCTCGCAAGTCAGGACTGGCCAGCGGTCACTGCTACCGTCGACACGGTCACCTTCAAGAGCGGCGGCGTTAAAGCCGCAGTAAAGATATCACACGCCAGCCGTGGTGCTCACGAGATCGCCGACAGCGCAGGCCAACAAGTACTCATCATCATTTGCGATCCGGAGGAGTTCATATCAGGCGAGAAGCCCATCGCCGATCCGGACCAGAAATCCATTCCGCTCCAATCCGAGGTGGAACAGGGCCACCCGGGCGTTGCTTGAGACTATCACCCTGGAAACCACAGAGGAACGACGATGAACAGAGAGGACTACACCAAAGGGGTCGCAGCCGCCACAGCGGCAGTGGTAGCCGGCAAGCGGACCAAGCAGCGCCTGGAAGTATTCGAAAAGGTGCTGGCAAAGGTCCGCAGCCAGGGCATCAGCTCTGCGGCCCTGACAAAGGCCGTGGAGACGAACGAGAAGAACGCGGCCCGCCGCAGGAAGTGAGGATCTGCCCGCCGGTACGGGGGCACCATTCATTCCGGAGATAGACATGAATCCAGTTGATCGACAGGTATCCACCGGCCTGCAGGACACTGCCAGGCAGTTAAATGAGCTACTCAAGGCGACCAGCGGCCAAGACATCGGATTCTGCCTATTCACTTTCCCCCCGGAGGCGGCCGGCCGCGCTAGCTACATCAGCAATTGTGATCGCCAGGATGTCGCAGACGCTGTCAAGCAGTGCCTGGATCTGTGGCGAGAGGGCATGCCGGATGTCCCGACCCACGAGGTGCAATGATGACGAACAAGCTGACAGATCTGACTGGCACGCCGCACCAGCAGCTGGAAGCGGCGGCACAGCACATCGAGCGGAAGGCCGCCGACTATGACGCCGAGCACGGTGTCACCGACCCGGAAACCGGACATAGAGAATACCCGGGCGACGGCGCTGACTATTACGATGAAATGATGGAGCTGGCGGAGGAGATCCGCGGGCTCGCCGTGCCTCAAGAGCCAGCGCTTGCGCCGAAGAGCTTCGCGGATTGGATGCTGCGCGAGATGCCAGCGGGAACAGTGATCGGAGACCCGAACTGGTGGGCGCGCCGGATCATTAAGGCCGTTGAATCATCTACCGAATTCTCATGCCCACAGACAGGGGGCCTTGCGCTGATAGCAGCCGAACGTCAGCGCCAGTTAGATGTTGAGGGGTGGAGTCCTGAGCATGACGATCGCTATCAAGAAAGTGAGCTAGCGGCCGCGGCGGCATGCTACGCGCTCGCGTCAGTGCTGGATGAAGCCGATAAGAGACGGGGCGGCTGGTTCTCATTTTGGCCTTGGACGCCGTCATGGTGGAAGCCGACAACCGCGGAGCGTGATCTTGCCAAGGCCGGCGCTCTGTGTGCGGCCGAGCTGGATCGACGTTTGCGTGCAGCACAGCCAACAGATGAGGCCCCGGGCCATGACTAAGACCGAGGCTGCCGAGCTGCTCATAGCTCTCGATATTCTCGAGAAGTTAAGCAAAGAGATGGCGCGCGAGTTTTCCGAGGACGGCCTCTCCTGGCCCAGAGCGTGGATGATCAAACACGCATCTGCACGTAACACCATCATCAACGCGAGGCAGGTCATGATGGATAGGTTGCAGTCATGCGGGGCGCCAGAAGCCGCCACGGCTGAGGGCAGTTAGGATGCTGAGTGGCGATCACGACTTGTCCAGCACAGATGATAGGGGTACAACACTACCTCTACCCCCGGTGCTATCGAAAAAGGGCATCGCCGACCATTACCAGGTGACCACGGGGACCGTAGACGGTTGGATGAAGCGACACCTGATCCGCGATGTTCACTATGTCACCTCGCCCAGCACGATGTTTAACGTCAGGAGAATGGACGAATGGTGGCTACAAAAGTTCGCAACCCCGGAGTCACCTACCGAGGAAAAGGGTGGCTCATTGAAATCTGGGGCCCCGGCGGGAAGCGGGTTTACTCGGAGACCATCCCAGGGTCAAACACAAAAACTGCCGAAGCCGCCGCAACTAAGCGCCGCGACTACCTCCTAAACCGGAAGGCACTGGGCCTATCCCTGCGCGAGCGAGACGGGGGGATCGAGTCATTTGCCGAGGTCGCAGCGCGCTGGCTGGCCTCCCTGCAGCTGCCCGACGACACCATTGCCGGCTACTGGAACCAGCTGAACTCTTACTGGATGCCGCACTTTGCCAACTGGGGCATCAACGAGATCACGACACCGATCATCAAGGAACACCTGGCATCGTTCGGGATCAAGATCAAGACTCAAAAGAATGCGCTTATCCCCTTACGCGGGGTCCTGGATCACGGTGGCCTGAATCCCAACCCAGCCCGGGGCATCAAATGGCCGAAGCGCGAGAGGGAGCGCCAGAAGGTCCGGGTGACCAGGTACAAGCCCAAGCAGCGCGATAAGGTGATACAGGCTCTGGATGACCTTGCCACCCAAGCGGGGCGTGAGGCCCAGGAGAACCCCTCACAGAAGAATCGCAGCCGCGCGCACTGGACGGCCCAGGCTGCGCTCTACTTCCCGCTGCTGTTCGCGATAGGTACCCGTCCGGGCGAGACCCTGGGCCTGGACTGGTGGGACTGGGACGAGGGACAGTTTGTGACGATTGAAACCCAGCGCAGCGGCGGACAGGAGAAGGACACCACGAAGACCGGACACCGGCGGAAAGTGTACTTGCCGGAGTGGATCCGGCCGCGCCTGGCGGCGCACAACACCAGGTTCAACCGGGGCGCCATCTTCCTGGGGCAACGCGGGGAAGCGCTGAAGGATACCAAGCGCCTGAACCCCATCTGGAAAGAGGCCCACCAGAGGGCCCGTGTGCCGCTCTTGGGCGACCCCTACACCTGCAGGCACACCCGGGCTGCCGAGCTGCTCTCCCGCGGTGTATCGCCCGCGGAGGCCGCTGCGCAGCTGGGTCACAGCGTCCAGATGTTCCTCGAGATCTACTCGGAGTTTATCCAGGAATATGCCGAGCACCAGGACTTCAGCCGCCTAGAATCGATAGCGCCGGAAACGAAAAACCACACATTTACCACACAGGTAATTGAGAGACTCGCGTAAGTATTTGATTTTAAACTAAATAGATGGGGTGGCCGACGGGTCTTGAACCCGCTACCTCCGGAGTCACAATCCGGTGCTCTACCAGGTGAGCTACGGCCACCACTGCAAAAGGGCTGAAAACAACACAACCAACTCGACAACCGTGGCCAATAGTTGGTCGGGGTAGAGAGATTCGAACTCCCGACATCCTGCTCCCAAAGCAGGCGCGCTACCAGACTGCGCTATACCCCGATATCTTGCATGGACCCAACGTGCAGCCCGTTTTCAGGTGGCGAATGATACTCAGCCCCCGCGAGGGCGTCAACGTCCGTTTGGTCATAATATACTCCTTTCGCATCGCCCTCCTCTCCCAATCGCCACCTGCCCGTGGGACAATGCGCGGCGAACGACCCCCATCCCCCTTTGATTACAGGATACAGACCCATGTCAGCACTGGTTCTGGACGGCAAGGCCCTCGCGGCAAAGACCGAAGCCGAACTGCTCGCGCGCGTCGAGCAATTGAAAGCCCGCTCCGGCGGAAAAACGCCCATTCTCGCCACCATTCTGGTCGGTGACGATCCGGCTTCCGCTACCTACGTCAAAATGAAGGGCAATGCCTGCCGCCGCGTGGGCATGGAGTCACTCGCAGTTGAACTTTCCGCCGCCACCAGCACTGAGCAGTTGCTGGAGGAAATTGCCGCCCTGAATACCAACCCCGATGTCCACGGCATTCTGTTGCAACACCCGGTGCCCGAACAGATTGATGAGCGCGCCTGCTTTGATGCCATAGCGCTGGAAAAGGATGTCGACGGCGTGACCTGCCTGGGCTTCGGCCGTATGGCCATGGGCGAGGATGCCTATGGCTGCGCGACACCACAGGGCATTATGCGCATACTGGAAAGCTACGGCGTCGAGATTGAAGGCAAGCACGCCGTGGTGGTGGGCCGCAGCCCCATTCTCGGCAAGCCGATGGCGATGATGCTCCTGCAGAAGAACGCCACGGTCACTATCTGCCATTCACGCACTCAGGATTTACCAACGCTTGTCGCCCAGGCGGATATTCTGGTCGGGGCGGTTGGCAAGCCGGAGTTCATCAAAGCGGCCTGGGTCAAGCCGGGTGCCGTGGTGGTCGACGCGGGCTACCACCCCGGCGGCGTGGGTGACATCGAACTCGCCCCCCTGCTGGAAACTGCCAGCGCCTACACACCCGTGCCGGGTGGTGTTGGCCCCATGACGATCAACACGCTCATCATGCAGACAGTAGAGTCCGGGGAAAAGTCTCTCGGCTAACGTTCACGGGCGCTCTCAGGCCCTGCGCCAGAGAGTTCCCTCACGGCCGTCTTCGAGTTCCACACCGGCGTCCAGCAGCTGCTGGCGGATCGCATCGGCGCGGGCAAAATCCCGCGCCTGCTTGGCTGCCTGGCGCTCTGCTATCAACGCCTCGATTGCCTCCGGCGTCATCTCCCCTGCTGCCGCGCCGCCCTGCAGCCATGCCGCGGGTGGTTGTTGCAGTATGCCCAGCAGTTTGCCTGCCGCCAGTAGCCGTGCTTTCAGCTGCGGCTTGTCTGCGTCGCCTGCCTTGTGCAACTGCTTGGCCAACGCATGCAGCTCGGCAATGGCTAGCGGTGTATTGAGGTCATCTTCCAGCGCCTGGTAGAACGGCTCTGCCGGCAAGTCCACAGGGGCGCTGTCCGGGAGGCTTTCCACGCCCCGCAGGGCGGTATAGAAACTCCCCAGGTTTGCCTCGGCCTGCGCCAGCAGGTCGGTGCTGAAATTCAGCGGCGACCGGTAGTGGGCCGACAGCAGGGCGAAGCGCAGCACTTCACCACGGTAGTGCTGCAGCAATTCACGCACAGTGCGAAAGTTACCCAGTGACTTGGACATCTTCTCGCCGTCGATGTCCAGATAGGCGTTGTGCATCCAGTAACGCACATAGTCGCCACCGTGGGCACACCGGCTCTGGGCAATTTCGTTTTCATGGTGGGGGAAGATGAGATCCCGACCACCGCCGTGGATATCGATGGTCTCGCCCAGGTGCGCGCGAATCATCGCCGAACATTCCAGGTGCCAGCCGGGGCGTCCACGGCCCCAGGGGCTGTCCCAGCCGGGGTCCTCGGCCGCAGCGGGCTTCCACAATACGAAATCGCCCGGGTGGCGCTTGTAGTCGGCCACCTCCACACGGGCACCCGCCAGCATGTCATCCAGTGAACGACCCGAAAGCCGCCCGTAGTCCGGCATGGACTCCACGGCAAACAACACATGGCCTTCGCTGACGTAGGCATGGCCTTTTTCCAGCAGAGTCTGTGTCAGGGCAATCATGCCGTCGATATTGTGGGTGGCGTGAGGCTCCAGGGTGGGCGGCAGTGCATTCAGCGCCGCCATATCCTCGCGGTATTTTGCGGTGAACTCGGCGGTAATGTCGTCAATGCTGCAGCCCCTGTCGCGGGCCGCGGTAATGATCTTGTCGTCCACATCGGTAATGTTACGCGCGTAAACCACCTCCGCGTACTGGGTCTGCAACAGGCGAAACAGTACATCAAACACCACCACCGGCCGCGCGTTGCCGATGTGCGCCAGGTTGTACACCGTGGGGCCGCAGACATACAGGGTGACGCGGTCTTGCTCTAGTGGCACGAAGGGCTCCTTGCGGGCGCTCAACGTGTTGTAAAGCGTAATACTCATGCATCGCCCCCTGCTGTGGCCCAGGTATCACGCAGCCCAATGGTGCGATTGAACACGGGGTTGGCCGTCGTGTGATCGTGACGATCGGCCACGAAGTACCCTTCCCGCTCGAACTGAAAACCCTGCTCGGGCGATGCCTCGGCAAGGCTCGGCTCAATCCAGGCGCCCTCCACGGTGCGCAGGGAATCGGGGTTCAGCAGTTCCAGGTAGGCGTTGTCGCCCCGATCCGGCGCCTCGTGGGTGAACAGGCGGTCATAGAGGCGCACGGTGGCGCGACGCCCCTCGCTGGCAGAGACCCACTGAATGACACCCTTGGGCTTGATGCCATCGGCCGGGTCATTGCCCAGCGTGTCAGGGACTGTGTGCGCATGCACGGCAACAATGGCGCCGCTGTCATCCTTCACCACATCCGTCGCCTCGATGACATAGGCATTGCGCAAACGCACCCGCTTGCCCAGTACCAGCCGCTTGTATTTCTTGTTGGCTTCCTCGCGGAAATCGTCCACATCGATGTAGACCTCGCGGGTGAAAGGCAAGGTGCGGCTACCGAGCTCCTCCCGGCTGGGGTGACAGGGCGCCGTAATCATCTCCCGGTGTGTTTCTGGCAGGTCGGTGAGGATCACCTTGAGCGGGTTCAGCACGCACATGGCGCGCGGCGAGTTGGTGTTCAGGTCGTCGCGAATCGCGTGCTCCAGCATCGCCACGTCGACCACGCCGTCGCTGCGGGTCACGCCGATCATGTCGCAAAAGGTGCGAATGGATGCAGGCGTGAAGCCGCGCCGGCGCATACCGGCAATGGTGGGCATACGCGGGTCATCCCAGCCGCTGACGATCCCCTCATCTACCAGCGCCTTCAGTTTACGCTTGCTGGTGACGGTGTAATTCAGGTTGAGGCGACCGAATTCGTACTGGCGCGGCCGCGATGGCACCGGCAGGTGTTCCAGCAGCCACTCGTAGAGCGGACGATGATCCTCGAACTCCAGCGTGCAAATGGAATGCGTGACCCCTTCGATGGCATCCTCCTGACCGTGGGCAAAGTCGTAGGTGGGGTAGATAACCCAGTTGTCGCCGGTCTGGTGATGGGGCACCTTGCGAATGCGGTAGAGAATGGGGTCACGCAGGTTCATGTTCGGCGACGCCATATCGATGCGCGCCCGCAGCACCCGGCTGCCTTCCTCGAACTCGCCGTCGCGCATGCGCTGCAACAGGTCGAGGTTTTCCTCCACCGAGCGGCTACGGCCGGGGCTGTTGCGGCCCGGCTCGGTCAGCGTGCCCCGATATTCGCGGGCCTGCTCGGCATTGAGGTCGCAGACATAGGCATCACCATTGCTCACAAGATGTACAGCCCAGTCGTAAAACTGCTGGAAATAGGTGGATGCGAAACGCACGTCACCCGCCCACTGGTAGCCCAGCCAGCGCACGTCCTCCTGGATCGCATCGATGAACTCCTGGCTTTCTTTCTCCGGGTTGGTGTCATCGAAGCGCAGATGGCAGTGGCCACCAAAACGCTCCGCGAGGCCGAAATTCAGGCAGATGGATTTGGCGTGGCCGACATGCAGATAGCCGTTGGGCTCGGGGGGAAAGCGCGTTACCACGGTCTGTACGCGACCCGCGGCAAGGTCGTCGGCGATGACGGTCTGGAGGAAGTTGTTGCCGGGCTTGGTATCCATGGAGCCTTTGATTCCCAAAAGCGGGGCATTATAGCCCCAGACGTGCGGCGCTTACAGCTATACTCGGGTAGAGCGCACGGATCATCAGGGGCTGAAGGCCGGGCAAGCAGTCCGTGCCCGGCGGCAAGCGGCAAATCGGTCGCCGCGAAGTGTGAGGTAATGCCAAACACACAGCGTGTGTTTTACAGTCAGGCAAAAGTCCGTATCATTGCGCTCTCTTTTTTCAATGGAGTTGTTCGACTCCCCAACAAGGCGGCGTATCTGCAATGGTTATCATTAAAACAACCTTTGGCGACATCACCCTGACCCTGGACGCAGACAAGGCCCCCATCACCGTGGCCAATTTCCTCCAACACGCGCGTGCGGGCTCCTACGATGGCACTATTTTTCACCGTGTCATCGACAATTTCATGATCCAGGGGGGGGGCTTTGACACCGAAATGCGCCAGAAGCCAGCCGGTGAGCCCATCGAGAACGAAGCGGACAATGGCCTGAAGAATGACTTCGGCACCATCGCCATGGCGCGCACCATGGACCCGCACTCGGCCACCACGCAGTTCTTCATCAATGTCAAAGACAACGACTTTCTCAACCACAGCGGCAAGAACATGCAGGGCTGGGGTTACGCGGTCTTCGGCAAGGTTACTGGCGGTGAAGAAGTGCTGAACAAGATCCGCGTTCTGCCCACCACGAGCCGCGCCGGTCATCAGGATGTACCGGTAGACCCGGTTATCATCGAAACCGTCGAGATCGTCGAAGACTGAGCCACCGGGCCCGCGACTGTGAGCGCCACCTACCTGATCTCCGATCTCCACCTGGAATCCACCCGCCCGGCAACGGTGCGGGCCCTGCGGAGATTCCTGCTGGACCACCAGGATTGTGACGCGCTCTATATTCTCGGGGACCTGTTCGAAGTGTGGATCGGTGATGACGACGATTCGCCCCTCGCACGGGAGGTCACCGAGATGCTGCACCGCTTCACCGCGGTCGGCCCCAAACTGTACCTGCTGCCGGGCAACCGGGACTTTTTATTGGGGCGTGACTTCTGCAAAGCCGTGGGCGGTAAGCTGCTGCGCGACCCCCGGGTCGTCAACCTCTACGGCACGCCCACCCTGCTCCTGCACGGCGACAGCCTGTGCACGCGGGATACCGAATACCAGGCTTTTCGCAAGACGACCCGCTCCGCTGCATGGCAAAACGAACTGCTGGCACGCAGCCTGGATGAGCGGCGCTCGCTGGCGCGCGAGTTGCGCAACCGCAGTCGCGAAGCCAACAGCAACAAGGCGGAAGACATCATGGACGTCACCCCCAGCGAGGTGGAACGCGCCTTCCTGGATCATGAAGTACAGTGCATGGTGCATGGTCACACCCATCGCCCGGCCCGCCATGAGCATGCCGCTGGTGTGCGCTGGGTGCTGGGAGACTGGGACCAGAAAGGCTGGTACGTGAAGGCCGGTCCCGAAGGCTGCAGCCTACATAGTTTCACTATAAAACAGTAGCTTAAAGCTTGAACCTCGACAAAATTCCAGGTTCAGGCCGCAGCCGGCACGCCACTGTGAAAGCGAAACTCCCGATCGACGCCGGTGATCAGCGCAGCCTCTACAGCCTTCAGCTCGTCCAGCCGCTCAGCAATCTCTTCCGCCGCAGCCAGCCCCCCAGCCAATGCAAGGTAGTCCTCGAAGTGACGCGCCTCCGACTTCAGCAGCGAGCGATAAAACTCCGCCAGCTCTCTGTCGAGGTGTGGAGCCAGCGCAGCAAACCGTTCACAGGAGCGCGCCTCAATCAACGCACCCACCAGCAAGGTATCAACCAGCCTGCCGGGCTCGTTACCGCGCACCTGCGCACGCAGGCCCGCGGCATAGCGCGACGCAGAAAGCTGCGGATACGCCATGTTACGTCGCTGCATGATGGCGAATACCTGCTCAAAGTGGCGCAATTCCTCGCGCGCGAGTCGCGATAGCTTCTGCAACAGCGTGGGGTGCTCCACATAGCGATACATGAGGTTCAGCGCTGTAGAGGCCGCTTTCTTCTCACAGTTGGCATGATCCACCAACAGCGTGTGCGGATGATCCAGCGCCCACTGCACCCAGGCCTGCGGCGTGGCGCAGGGCAAAAACGCCAGTACTGGCGCCAGCAAGGTCTCGGTCATGATTGCAGGCCACCAAACAGGTCGGGCGTGCGCATATACCGCTCGTAGTGCGCTTCCGACAGAATATAAAACTCGCGATCAATCGTATCGCGCAATTCGGTGAGGGTCAGCCGCGCATGACTGGCATGCACTTCGAACCCGAAGTCAGCGGGGCGCTCAATCTGCCCTGCCCCTGCTTTCAACAGGCTGAACACCCAGCAGTACTCATCGTGTTCCGGGTTGAACCGCAACTGCTGGACCTGCAGCTGCCAGGCCAGCAGGGGTTTGTCCCGCACCGCCAGGGTGTTGCTGACACACTGCGACAGGAAGCCTGACAGGCGCGCGTCGATGGCGCGCTTCTGCTCCGCCGTGTAACTGTTCCAGTGAATAACCTCATGACTGAACCGCTTGCAACCGCGGCATACGGCATCACCTATACCCGTAGAGCAGACGCCAATACAGGGGGTCTTCACGGCTGGTTTGAGCATAATCGGGAAATTGGGCGGGCTAAAAAACAGCCCAAAAGTGTACGTCATCAGCCTGCTGAATGCACGGTATAAGCGTTTGATTTATTTATCTTAAACGGGCGCTGGGATATACTCCTGCGGCAAATTACACCTCCCCGCCATCGTAACAAGGAGTTTCACCGTGCTAGACGCCTATCGCGATCACGTGGCCGAAAGGGCCGCCCTGAATATCCCGCCCAAGCCCCTGAGCGCCGAACAGGTCGCCGCGCTGGTTGAACTCCTGAAGAACCCACCGGCGGGCGAAGAGGATTTCCTTCTCGACCTGATTACACACCGCGTGCCACCGGGCGTGGATGAAGCGGCGTACGTCAAGGCCGGCTTCCTCACAGCCCTGGTACAGGGTGAAGCGAGCAGCCCGCTGATTGACGCGGAAGCCGCGGTGGTGCTGCTGGGCAACATGCACGGTGGCTACAACATCGAGGCGCTGGTCGGGCTGCTGAAGGATGACAAACTGAGCGCACTGGCGGCCACCGAGCTCAAGCACACCCTGCTGGTGTTCGATGCCTTCCACGATGTGGAAGAACTGGCCAAGGCGGGCAACGCGCACGCCAAAGACGTGATGGAAGCCTGGGCCGTCGGCGAGTGGTTCACCAACCGCCCCGCGGTGCCCGAATCCATCAAAGTGTCCGTGTTCAAGGTAACCGGTGAAACCAACACCGATGACCTCTCTCCGGCCCCGGATGCCTGGTCCCGCCCCGACATCCCCCTGCATGCGCTGGCCATGTACAAGATGACCCGCGACGGCCTCACGCCGGAAGAACACGGCGTCACCGGCCCCATGACGCAGATTGCAGAACTGCAGGACAAGGGCCTGCCAGTGGCTTTTGTCGGCGACGTAGTCGGCACCGGCTCATCGCGCAAATCGGCGACCAACTCTGTGCTCTGGTTTTTCGGTGAAGACATGCCCGGCGTGCCCAACAAGCGCGGCGGCGGCATCTGCATCGGCGGCAAGGTTGCCCCCATTTTCTACAACACCATGGAAGATGCCGGTGCGCTGGTGTTTGAAGCGCCAGTAGACGACCTGAACATGGGTGACGTGATTGAAGTACGCCCCTACGATGGCAAGATTCTTTCGGAAAGCGGCGCTGTGCTGTCCGAGTTTGCCCTCAAGTCCGAGGTGTTGCTCGACGAAGTGCGCGCAGGCGGCCGCATCAACCTGATTATCGGTCGCGGCCTCACGGCGCGAGCCCGGGAATCACTCGGCCTGCCCCCCACCGACCTGTTCCGCCGCCCCGAGCAGCCCGCCGACAGCAGCAAGGGCTTTACCCTGGCACAGAAAATGGTCGGCAAGGCCTGCGGCATGGACGGCATCCGCCCCGGCACGTACTGCGAGCCGCGCATGACCACAGTAGGGTCGCAGGACACCACCGGCCCCATGACCCGCGATGAGCTGAAAGACCTCGCTTGCCTCGGCTTCTCCACCGACCTGGTCATGCAGTCTTTCTGCCACACTGCGGCCTACCCGAAGCCTGTGGACATCGACACCCAGCACAGCCTGCCCGACTTCATCATGACCCGCGGCGGTGTTTCCCTGCGCCCCGGTGATGGCATTATCCACAGCTGGCTGAACCGCATGCTGCTGCCGGACACGGTAGGCACCGGTGGCGACAGCCACACCCGCTTCCCCATGGGTATTTCCTTCCCGGCGGGTTCCGGGCTGGTGGCCTTCGCCGCCGCCACCGGCGTGATGCCGCTGGATATGCCGGAATCCGTTCTGGTGCGCTTCAAAGGCGAAATGCAGCCGGGCATCACCCTGCGCGACCTGGTGCACGCCATTCCCTACTACGGTATTCAGCAGGGCCTGCTGACCGTTGAGAAGAAAGGCAAGAAGAACATTTTCTCCGGGCGTATTCTGGAAATTGAAGGCCTCAAGGGTCTCACCGTCGAGCAGGCGTTCGAGCTTTCTGACGCCTCTGCAGAACGCTCTGCGGCCGGCTGCACCATCGCCCTGGACGAAGACACCATCGCCGAATACCTGCGCTCCAACGTGGTGCTGTTGCGCTCCATGATCGCCGAAGGCTACGGCGACAGCCGCACCCTGGAACGCCGCGCGGTGAAAATGGAAGAGTGGCTGGCCAACCCGAGCCTGATGACCGCCGATGCCGACGCCGAATACGCAGCCGTCATCGAGATCGACCTCGCAGAAGTGCGTGAGCCCATCGTCTGTGCCCCGAACGACCCCGACGATGCCCGTCTGCTGTCTACAGTGGCCGGCGACAAGGTTGACGAGGTGTTCATCGGTAGCTGCATGACCAACATCGGCCACTTCCGCGCCGCCGGTAAACTGCTGGACCAGCATAAGGGCGGTATCACCACGCGTATGTGGATTTCACCGCCGACGCGGATGGACGAACACCTGCTGATGGAGGAAGGCTACTACAACATCTTCGGCCGCGCCGGCGCGCGTACCGAAATGCCCGGCTGCTCACTCTGTATGGGGAACCAGGCGCGGGTAGCGCCCAACAGCACGGTGCTTTCAACCTCCACGCGTAACTTCCCCAACCGTCTGGGTGATGGCGCCAACGTCTACCTGACGTCGGCCGAGCTAGCGGCCGTCGGCGCGATTCTCGGCAAACTGCCAACGCCCGAGGAGTATCTGGAGTACGCCAGCCAGCTGGATGCGATGTCATCGGAGATCTATCGCTACATGAACTTCGACCAGATCATCGAGTTCCAGAAGAGCGCGGAAGAAGGCAAGCGCATCTCGGCGGTGCAAATCGATACCGTCACGGCCTGAGTTCAGGCCAACACCGCCACGGCCCACTACGGTGGGCCGGATGGCGGCACACAAAAAAGCCGGCTTCAAGCCGGCTTTTTTGTCACTGCAGGAAACCCTGCTACGAAGACATCTGGCTCAGAGCGCAGACTCCAACTGCGGCAAGGCGTCGAACAGGTCAGCAACCAGACCGTAATCCGCCACCTGGAAGATCGGCGCGTCTTCGTCCTTGTTGATCGCAACGATGACTTTGGAGTCCTTCATGCCTGCCAGATGCTGAATGGCACCGGAAATACCCACGGCGATATACAGGTCCGGTGCTACGATTTTACCCGTCTGACCTACCTGCATGTCGTTGGGCACGAAACCGGCATCCACCGCGGCGCGCGAGGCACCAATGGCTGCACCGAGCTTGTCGGCAATACCTTCGAGCAGCTTGAAGTTGTCGCCGTTCTGCATGCCACGGCCGCCAGAAATAACCACCGGTGCGGCGGTCAGTTCAGGACGGTCGGACACCGCGACTTCTTCGCCCACGAAGCTGGAGAGACCGGCATCATGCACGGCGGACACAGCTTCTACCGTGGCGGAACCGCCCTCGGCGGCAGCCGCATCAAACGCGGTGGTGCGTACGGTGATCACTTTCCGTGCGTCACTGGACTGCACGGTGGCAATCACGTTACCGGCATAGATGGGCCGTTTGAAGGTATCCGCTGACTCCACGGCGGTCACATCAGAGATCTGCGCAACATCCAGCAGGGCCGCAACGCGGGGCATGATGTTTTTGCCGTTGGTGGTGGCGGGTGCAACAACGTTGTCGTACGCAGCGGCCACTTCTGCGATCAACAGGCTGACATTTTCCGCCAGCTGGTGCTCGTAGGCGGCGTTATCGGCGACCAGCACTTTGCCGATCCCGGCGATTTTAGCCGCTTCATCGGCTGCCGCGGCACAGTTTGCGCCGGCGACGAGAATATCGATATCCGCACCCAGCGCCTGGGCGGCGGTGACGGCATTCAGGGTAGCCGGCTTCAGGCTACCGTTGTCGTGTTCTGCAATAACGAGTGTACTCATGAGATCACCTTCGCCTCGTTTTTCAATTTATCCACCAGCTGTGCCACATCTTCAACCTTGATACCCGCCTGGCGCTCTGCCGGCGGCTCTACCCGCACCAACGTAATATGGCTGGTGACTTCCACGCCGAGGTCAGCGGGGCTGTAGACGTCCAACTGCTTCTTCTTCGCCTTCATGATGTTCGGCAGTGACGCGTAGCGCGGCTCGTTCAGACGCAGGTCGGTGGTGACGATAGCCGGCAGGCTGAGGCTGATAGTCTGCAGGCCCCCATCAACTTCACGCACTACATTAAGTTTTTCGCCTTCTACCTTGATTTCAGAGGCAAAAGTACCCTGAGGCATATTGGTCAACGCACCCAGCATCTGGCCGGTCTGGTTGTTGTCGCCGTCGATGGACTGCTTGCCCAGAATCACCAGCTGGGGCTGCTCTTTCTCTACCACACCCTTGAGAAGCTTGGCGATCACCAGCGGTTCAATGCGGCCTTCGGCTTCCACATGAATGCCGCGGTCGGCGCCCAGGGCAAGTGCGGTACGAATTTGTTCCTGGCAGGGCTTTTCACCCACGGAAACAGCAATCACCTCGGTCGCGACTCCGGCTTCCTTCAGTCTCACCGCCTCTTCCACGGCGATCTCACAGAACGGGTTGATGGCCATTTTGACGTTGTTCAGGTCAACGTCACTGCCATCGCCCTTGGCACGGACTTTGACGTTGTAGTCAACGACGCGCTTAACGGCAACAAGAACCTTCATAGGATTTCCAACGCTAGTTTCGGGTGGGTTTGAATGGGCCGGGGCGCGTGGGTCAAGGCACCGACCTTTACTCGGGCCGCTATGTTGCCGCCAAAGGCTGTGGAGGTCAAGAGTGTTTCAGCGCGTCCCGGCATGTGGTGCTGGACAGAAGCAGAGCACAGAGCAACCCCGGTCTTCTGGTTTTTAACCTTTAGAAATTATATACTTGCGCAGCTTTTTTGGCTGGCGTTTGCTTCTACGCGAAGCAGCCGCAAGCAGCCAACCAGACCCCCGCGAGATCAAAGGAGCCTACCGTGGAACGTGAATCAATGGAATTTGATGTAGTGATTGTTGGCGCGGGGCCCGCGGGCTTGTCTGCCGCCTGTCGCATCATGCAGCTGGCCCAGGCGCAGGAGCGGGAAGTCACAGTTTGCGTCGTCGAGAAAGGTTCTGAGGTGGGGGCGCACATCCTGTCCGGTGCCGTGTTCGAACCCCGCGCGCTGGCGGAGCTGTTTCCCGATTGGGCCAACATGGGTGCACCGCTGAACACCGCGGTCACGCACGATAACTTCTTCTTCTACACGGGCGCCAAGAAAGCCATCAAGCTGCCCAATTTCCTGATTCCCAAGCCCACCCACAACGAAGGCAACTTCATTGTTTCCATGGGCAATGTCTGCCGCTGGCTGGCGGAGCAGGCGGAGAACCTGGGCGTAGAGGTCTACCCGGGGTTTGCCGCTGCAGAGGTGTTGTACCACGACGATGGTCGGGTCAAGGGCATTGCCACCGGCGATATGGGGATAGGCGCGGATGGCGAGAAAAAGGACAGCTATACGCCCGGCATGGAGCTGCACGCCCGCTACACGCTGTTCGCAGAAGGCTGCCGTGGCCACCTGGGCAAACAGCTGATCAGCCGTTTCGGCCTGGATGAAGGCAAGGACCCGCAGCACTACGGCATCGGCATCAAGGAAATCTGGGAGATTCCCGCCGAGCAACATGAAGAGGGGCTGGTGGTACACGGCCTGGGTTGGCCGCTGCAGGAAAACGGCGCCAGCGGCGGTGCCTTCCTCTACCACGCCGAAAACAACCAGGTTTACCTCGGCCTGATCACCGACCTGAACTACAGCAATCCGCACCTGAGCCCGTTCGAAGAGTTCCAGCGCTGGAAACAACACCCGGAGACGTTGAAATACATCCAGGGTGGCTCACGCATCAGCTATGGCGCCCGTGCTATTACCAAAGGTGGCTACAACTCCCTGCCCACCATGCACTTCCCCGGTGGACTGCTTATCGGTTGCGATGCCGGCACCCTGAACGCGGTAAAGATCAAGGGCAACCACACCGCGATGAAAAGCGGCATGCTCGCGGCTGAGGCCGTGGTCGAGGCGCTGCTGCAGGGCGAGTCTGCGCCTGCAGATCTTGCCACGTATGCGGACAAGGTCCGTGGTTCATGGCTGCACGAAGAGCTTTACACCACCCGCAACTTCAGCGGTTTCATGCACAAATTCGGCTTCATGATCGGTTCGGCCATGGTGTGGATCGACCAGACCCTGTTCGGCGGCAAGCTGCCCTTCACCCTGAATGACTCGGTGCCGGACTACGCCGCCATGAAGCCGGCCAAGGAGTGCAAGAAACCCGACTACCCCAAGCCGGACAACAAGATCACCTTCGATCGCCTGTCATCGGTGTTCCTGTCGAACACCAACCACGAGGAAGATCAGCCCTGCCACCTGACGCTGATCGACCCGAACATACCGCTGGAAAAAAACCTGCCGCTGTACGACGAGCCGGCACAGCGTTACTGCCCGGCCGGCGTCTACGAAGTGGTGGAGGATGCGCAGGGGCAGCGCTTCCAGATCAACGCACAGAACTGCGTGCACTGCAAAACCTGTGATATCAAGGACCCGTCACAGAATATCGTGTGGGTGACACCGGAAGGCTTCGGCGGTCCGACCTACCCCAATATGTGATCCGGCAGGTTCCCGCTATCGGTAGCTTGCAACTACTGTAGCGGGAACCACACGCCAGCGCTGCAGACCTGCAGCCGCCCCTCCCGCTCTTGCGCGGAGTCCACCAGACGATACCAGGCGGCCCGTGTCAGCACGGCACTGAGTCCGTGGGGCAGACGAACGGCCGCCACATCACCCACAGCCGGCTCGAGAAACAGGGCCTGTTCCGCGTTCACGGCGACCTCGCGGCCGGTATTGAGTTTGGCGTACAGCGTGTCGTCGCGGCGATTGATTTCAGTCACCACCAGGGGATGCAGTTCTACCTGAATGCGCCATTTCTCTACCGGCGTGACCAGGTAGTATTCACCGTCTTCTTCCCGGCGCAGAATGCTTGCAAACAGCGCGACCAGGGGCGCGCGTCTGATTCTCCCGCCCTCGTGGTACCAACTGCCATCCGCCGCGATGCGGATATCGATATCGCCGGAGAGCGCTGGGTGCCATTGCTCCAGTGGCGGGCCTGACGTTTTAGCCGCGGCGGGCACGTTGCCCGCCAGTGTTTCAAGTGGATCTGTCATTGTGCCCCCGCAGTGAAGTCAGGGAATCACCCTGACGTTGACAACGCCTTCCAGCGCACGCATGGATGCGAGGCTTGATTCAGCCGGACAGATGTCCATATCGATAAGATTATAGGCGATATCGTCGCGGCTCTTGTTGAGCATATCCACCACGTTGATATTCAGCTCAGCCAGAATGGATAACACGCTGCCCAGAATTTTGGGGACGTTGGTGTTGGTCACTGCCAAACGGCACCCCCCTGCCCGCTCCAGTTGCAGCGTGGGGAAGTTGACTGCGTTGCGTATGTTGCCGTTTTCGAGGAAGTCGCGCAGCTGGTCAGCTGCCATGATGGCGCAGTTGTCCTCCGCCTCGTCAGTGCTGGCACCGATGTGTGGCATCAGCACGGCGTTCTTGCGACCAATCAGGGCCGGGCTAGGGAAGTCGGCGATATACTTGCGCAGGCGGCCCTGGTCGAGGGCCTCGAGCAACG
>TARA_R110002049_G_scaffold302713_2_pt1 | contig 40111 bp, 44 predicted proteins | sample TARA_R110002049 | Tara Oceans TARA_R110002049 (sample SAMEA4396941) | marine metagenome | biome: Polar Biome; feature: [SRF] surface water layer (ENVO:00010504); material: water (ENVO:00002006), including particulate matter (ENVO:01000060) such as... | depth 5 m
AAAGAACGGTATTGCGCCCGTTTATGCCCGTCTAACGGTCAACGGAAAACGCGCAGAAATCAGTTTAAAACGCTACCACTCGGTTACCTCTTGGGACTCCCAAACCAAAAGGGCTAGACCAAGAACCCCAAATGCCCCAGCATTGAATGCCTATTTAGACCAGGTATACGCTGACCTCTTGGCATGTCAGAAGCAATTACTTTCAGAATTCAAGTTGATAACCTCTCAAGCCATTAAAGCTAGATATTTAGGGGAGGACGAGCATCAAAAGACCTTATTGGAGTTGGTGAATTACCATGAGACCACTATGAAAACCGTTCTAAAGTTTGGAACATTAAAGAATTATTATGCAACAAAGCGTTACCTGAAACGATTTTTAAAAGCTAAAATCAAGTCTGGTGATATATATTTAAAGCAATTATCCTATAGTTTTATAATTGATTTTGAACAATACTTAAGAAAAGGGCCGTCAATCAATAAAGCACAGCCCTTGCACAACAATGGAGTTATGAAACATTTGGAGCGCCTAAAAAAATTGATAAATTTGGCACTTCAACTTGAATGGATAGTAAAAGACCCCTTTGTGCGCTTCAAGCTTAAATTTACAAAACACCAACGAGATTATTTATCGGAATCAGAACTTCAAATATTTGAGCAGGGTGAATTAAAAGAGGAACACTATAGAAGAACAAGAGATGTTTATGTATTTTCCTGTTACACGCGACTGTCCTATATCGATGTCAGATCACTTACTGATGATAATATAGTAAGAGGCATTGATGGGGATTATTGGATATTCACCCAGCGTAAAAAAACGGAACAGCCTGTTAAAATACCTTTATTGAAAAAAGCACTCGACATCATCAAAAAATATGATAATGATGAAGAAAACAACGAAAGATTGCTGCCTGTTTTTAGCAATCAAAAAATAAATGTCTACTTAAAAGAAATAACAATGCAGTTTGAAATATATAAGAACATTACCTTTCATTCCGCAAGGCATACCTTTGCGACTACAGTTACCCTCTCTAATGGCGTACCTATAGAAACAGTTTCAAAACTATTGGGGCATTCCAAATTGTCAACGACACAAGTTTATGCTAGGGTTGTCGAAGAAAAAGTGAGTTTTGATATGAAATCATTGAGGAATAAATTAAACGACAACTTAAACAGAAGAAAAAGTGTTGGTACAACTATAGCTAATTTTAATTCACATTAGGTATTAGTTAAGAAAAAATCTAGAATTTTCAAATGCAGATGTAATGAAATTGGTAGACCCGATAGACTTAGGATTTAACCTAATTATTAGTGTTAAAAAAATAAAATGCAGGCGTGGTGGAATTGGTAGACACGTTAGACTTAGGATCTAATGCAGCAATGTGTGGGAGTTCGAGTCTCCCCGCCTGTACAAAAGCCGACTCAATTTGAGTTGGCTTTTTTGGTTTACTAAAGTTGTGTTTTTTACTCAGGTACAACATAGGTACAACATTTTGCTGTTTTTGTTCCCTTAATTTAAAATGATTGGCTTTAAATATGTTTGACATCAAAAATTATTATTTTAGCTTGTTATTAATAATTTTTGATGGTTTAAGAGTCAAGATCATATCCCAAAGGTTACTGGTCAGAGTCCAGTTTTCGCTACAAGTAAATTAAAGGCTTCTGAGAAATCAGAGGCTTTTTTTATTCCATTGGGTACAGAATAATGTTGTTTTTCTTATACTTAATAGTATTTAGTTTAGTTTGATATTATTCAGTATTTACAAGAGAGCTTATTACTATTTTCATATTGGATTGTTTCTTTATTGACCTCCAGTTATGAGTTTGTACCAATAAATATCAAACTCATGCTTGTATCCGTATACCGTATCAGTCAATTAAAAATTGTTCTGGATTAAATTTATTGACGATGTCATAAAACTTTGTATCTTATAAAAACTGATTATTATGTTAAAGTTATTTGATAATATTGATAATTTCGTTTCCGATTTGTATAAATCTAAGAACGATGATAATTTATTTTATCATAACTATTTACATACTATAAAACGACTAAAAAAAGCTAATAAATTAATTGAAGCAGAGAAATTCAATACATCTGAAGCTTCAATGATACAACTAGCTCTAGCATTTAGTAATATAGGATTTTTGTCTGATTACAAAAATCCTTTTAAATCAAGTGCTGATTTAGCTCTAAAATACTTCGAGTCTAAAGAGGTGGATAAAACTTTCCAACAAAACGTAATAAACTGTATCAAGGTTTTTGAAACAAAACAAACAAAAAATAAAATTGAAGAAGCTGTTTTAGATATCTACAATTCTGAATATGGTGAAAAAAAATTCATCAAGTATAGTAGTTTACTAAAGCAAGAAAAAGAGAGAAAGGAAGACTTAGTATTAGAAAACGATGAATGGCTAAAGCAGCAGATTACTGAACTTTCATCTCATATGTATTATACCAATTATGCTATTGAAAATTGGCAACCCAGAAAATCAAAGAATTTGGCTGAGTTATTAAATGAACAAAAGAAAACTCAAAAGCGTCATGAAAAAGAAAGACTTAAAGCGTTTTACAAAGAAAAGTATAAAAGTGAAAGTCCAGAAAGAGGTATTCAAACACTTTATAGAGTAGCTTTAAGAAATCATATAAAACTAAGTGATATTGCAGATACAAAGGCCAACATCTTATTATCTGTTAACGCCATTATAATCTCATTAGTACTGGCTAATTTATTGTCTAAATTAGATAGTCCATCAAATAGATACCTAATCCTTCCAACAATAATTTTCGTCATATTCTCCATAATATCTATGATCATGTCTATTAAGGCCACACAACCTAATGTAACCAGAGGTGAATTTACAGATAAAGACCTGAAAAATAAAAATGTTAACCTCGCTTTTTTTGGTAATTTCCATAAAATGGAACTAAGTCGCTACCAATCTGCGATTACTAATTTAATTAAAAATAAAGATGATGTTTACAACACTTTAACTACTGACTTGTATTATTTAGGAAGCGTGTTAAACGCAAAATACCGATTACTTCGCATGACCTATTATATATTTATGATTGGTATTATAGTTTCCGTTTTAGCATTCTCAATTGCTTTTATTTATCGTAACACTATTACAATGTAGATGAAATGCGTTAATTGTTATTGTAATTCAATCAATCAAATTAGGCATATCAATGTAATTTTACATTGAACTTAAAAAACAATTATTATGTCTATTTTAACAATAATATTAAATATCATTTTTCCACCATTAGCAGTCGCGTTAAAGCACGGTGTAAGTACTACTTTATTAATTAGTATTCTACTTACATTATTAGCTTGGATACCTGGTGTAATACACGCATTTATCGTAAATAAATAATCCGTTTCTATTCGAAAAATACAATGAAACGATTTATTAAAATATTTATAATTACTGCTGTTGTTTTAATAGCAGTAATTTATTTTAAACTCATCTCAGATAACGGCAGTTATGAAACCTGTAATATTCACAATATTGACGATATTCATAATATAGATTATAATAAGCATGATCGTTTAACAACAAGTGCCGGCACATTATACGAAGGAGATGTGCTTAAAAACATTCTACAAGGTAAAAATTATCGCGATGCTTGGACAGCAAAAATTGATGTGCCAATTTTGTTCCTTGATACTTTACATGGAGGTGTAAACATAGTCAAAGAAGGTGGAGGGAAACAGACGCAATCACTTCGTTTAAAATCTTCAGATGATCTATATCTTACTTTACGTAGTGTTAATAAAAATCCAGATGAACTTATTCCAGAATATGCAAAAACTTTAGGTTTAGAGACTGTTGTTATAGATGGTATTTCTGCCCAACATCCTTATGCATCTGTTGTAGTTGCAAAATTATCAGATGTTATAAATCTTTTGCATACGCATCCAAAGCTCGTTTTCTTACCTAAGCAAGCTGCATTAAAATCCTATAATTCTGAATATGGTAATAGACTTTACCATTTAGAGTTCGAAAATAAAGGAACTTATAATTGGACGACTTTAGAGAGTGTTATTGAAATTATTGATACTGAAGATTTACAAAAACTAAAAATAACTCATAGGTCTAAGTTAGAGATTGATAAGAAAATGCTTATTAGAGCGCGTCTTTTCGATTTAATAATTGGCGACTGGGATAGGCACGCAAAACAATGGGGTTGGATAGTAACTGAAAAAGACAGTACATTTTTAGCACACCCACTACCCATGGATAGAGATAATGCTTTTTTTAAAGTTGAAGGTATCATACCATCATTAATTTCTGATGAATCCATCACACCCAAATTACAATCATTTGATGAGCGTATTGATTATTTGGAAGGTTTAGTTTATGATTTTGATTTGTATTTTCTTCAAAATGTTTCACAAGCTGATTTTACAAGTGAAGCCAAATTTATACAAGAACAACTTACAGATCAAAATATCGAACAAGCTTTACGTTTATGGAATACAGAATTATACAATTTATATGCTGATGAAATTAAAACGAAGTTGAAAGCTAGAAGAGACAACCTAATTCCTATTGCAGCTAAATTTCACTCAATTATAAAAGCAAAGCCACTACTAAACAAAACATTAAAAGGATCGGAGCCTAATATAGTAAATAGACAGTTGCTGAAATGCTTTGATTGTATTGAAAAATAAATATGACGTTAAATACACCAGAATATTATAAAAAGTTTACCAATTCTATCTTAATAGTAACACTAGTTGTAGTGTTAACGCTTTTAATATTAAAAGGGTTTAAGGTTATTTTGCTAATTATTGCGAGCATATTATTTGCGGTATATTTTTTAGGTATCTCCAACTTCATAGAGCGGAAGTTGAAAATTAATAAAAAAGTCGCTCTAATTTTTACAATTGTGGTCACTTTTGGCTTAGGCTCATTAATAGTTTATAAAATGGCACCCAACATATCCAAACAACTACTAGAACTTAAAGTGAAATTACCTGAAGCGATAGATAAAACCAATAAAGCAATTGCAAAAAATGAAGCTTTAAATTTTTTAGCAAAACCTATTAAGCAGAGTATAAATATTGGAAAAAAAGATGAAGGAGGTTACATTAAAGCTTTTTTTAGTTCTGTATTTGGTGTTTTGGGTGATTTATACATTATCGTGTTTCTGGGTTTTTTCTTTATAGCCAATTCAAAATCTTATACCAAAGGGCTAACATTACTATTTCCTAAATATAGACGGAAACGTGTGAAAGAAATTTTAAATAATATAGGTCTCACATTAAGAAATTGGCTCTTAGGGAAGTTACTATCCATGATAATTATTGGTGGTTTAGTAGCTATTGGTTTGTCTATAATAGGTGTGCCTCAGGCTTTAACTCTAGGTATTATTACTGCTGTGTTAGCATTTATTCCAAACATTGGGCCTTTAATATCACTCATGCCTGCATTGCTTGTATCCTACAGTATAAGTAACGAACTCGCGCTTTCAACATTTATTGTTTACATGGGAATTCAAGCTGTTGAAAGTAACATTATTACACCACTAATTCATAAGCAAATGATTGCTATGCCTATGGCTATGATTCTTATAGCACAGCTTGTTTTAGGAATATTCACAGGGTATCTAGGATTAATTTTAGCAGTACCTTTAGTTGCTATTGTTTTAGTTATTGTAAAAATGGCGTATATTGAGGATGTTCTCAAAGATGAGACCCTAAAATATAATACTATTGACGATAAAGCGTAATATTTCAGACGAAAACCCTGGTTCAATATTGGTTGGGTTAGCAAAGACTTTTGATGTAGATATTGAAGAAAAACCAAGTCATTGTCGCATCTCAATTCCAGAAAATCATGGCTCAGGAAAGGTTGATTTATATAATTTTTCGCACGGTATTTCTACTATTTTGGTCTCTGTAAAACTAAATAAAGCTTTGACATTATATTATGAAGACGGAAAAGTTCATCCACTTAAAATTATAATTTTGAAAGATGGATATTTAAATCATGCCTTTGATAATGATCACTCAGAACATCGTGTTAATAGTTTTGAGAGTCTTATTATAGCTAGTACACCAGAAAATAACCATTGTTTTAAATTTCCAAAAGACAGAACAATTTGTTTTTTGAGTATTCAAATTAACCGTAAAGATTTTGAAAATAAGATTGATGATTTCGTATCAGACATGCATCAAGATATTTCAAAGCTATTTCGAGATGTAAATGGCGTACAAAACTTCAATTATAAAAATTTTATCACACCAGCTACATTAAATCATATTGAAGAGTTTATTGAAAACACAGATAAAAAATTTTTGGAAGCTGTATTTTTAGAAGGGTTGACTTATCAACTTATAGTATCTAATTTAAGGCAATATTTAGTTAATCTTCAATCGCCTAAACATGAAAATGTTATAGCAACAAAAACCAGATTAAAAGTAAAACAGGCTACAGATTTTATAGAGAAGCAGATTTCAGAATATACATCTGTTAAGGATTTAGCGAAGACATTAAGCATTAATGAAAAGACGTTACAATCTGGGTTTAAACAAATTTATAATACAACTGTTACAGCTTATGTAAGAAACTATCGAGCGAGTAAGGCTCGTCAACTTTTTGAAACAACTGATTTATCCGTAGCTGAAATTGCCTATAAGTTAGGTGTCAACTCACCAAACCATTTGTCAAAACTTTTTAAATTATATTATGGCCTTACACCTTCAGCATTTAAAGCGGCTTTAAAAAAATAAACAATTGGAGTTTTTGTGCTTAATATTGGAGTTTTTGTACTCAAAAATTTTTTAAAAGAAATCCTGTTTCATTAGTAAAAACATGTCCTTTATGAATTGTAAAAGATGCAATTTATGAATAACATACACATTAAAATTAATCATCCAGATGTACTAGTAGACAAACTGAAAGAAGTGCTTAATCCCGTTATCATTAAAGATGAAATTGAAACCGTAGTTAGCTTTGATAATCATATTGGTAAAGGAAAGTTTGTTATTATTTCAAAGGCTAACGAATTCTATAACATCTTTTTTGCTGGAATATTTAATGTTGAATTTTCTCTTGAAACACCTCATTCTAAGTTGTCTGCCAATAATTATGTATTCTCAATATCAGGTCATTTATTAATAAAAATAAATGATAAATGTATTGAAACTAAAGATAGTAAGATAAAGCAAATCGTTTACAGTCAAAATAGTAAAGAGACTGATTGTTTATCTTGGCCAGTAGAAACTTTTACTACGTTTAATCTGTTAAAAGTATATGACGACTCTATATTAGGAATAAAAGCCTATGATGATGTCTCTAAAGAACAATCCGTTAACAATATTGTTAGCCAGAAATTTGATAGTTCAGCAGTATTCGAAATAAATAATAAAGATCATAATTCTATCAAGGACATTATCTCTTTAACTTCGAATAAAGTTGGGGCAATGCGTAAAGATGAATTAATACAAAAGGTAAAACAAATTTATCAATTTCACACGAAAAATTTAACAGAATTGTTACAACTCAATTGAGTTAATTTTAATATTAATGGAGTTCATCGAAACTATTCTATTTTTTATTTTAGCTATATGAAAGAGAATAGTATAAAATTAGAGGATATTGAAATTTTATTGAATCAACAGCTTCAAGATTTGTATTGCTTAGAGATGGTTAGTAAAGATGTACTACCTAAATTTAAAAATGCTAGTTCTGATGAGGCTTTAAAAACTACGATTGATGCTCAATGCATTACTTTAAATGCAAACTTAAAGCATATTTTAAAATTAGCCGAAGAGGCAAATATTAAATTGTCAAATGATACTTGTAGTACTTTAGAAAATATAGTACTGAAGTCAGAATCTTACTTAGATAAAGGACCAGTTAATGATTTTGGAATTCTTAGCCATATCGACAGGATTAATCAGTATAAAACTGCTGTATATAATTCTGCTGTACGATTTGCAAAAGCGTTGAATTATAAAAAGTTCTATAAAGAATTAGAAAACATAAAAAACTACACATATAATATGAATGACAGACTTGCACGTTTAGTAGATAATAAATCTGATGAACGTCTTATCGAGAATTTATAATATAAATACATAAGTTATAGTTTGACCAGCAACTATGTAAGTTAAGTTGCTGGTTTTTTTTTATTCTATTTATGATTAGGATTAGACCATAAAAAAACCTCACTATTGAGGTTTTTTCTAATTAACACTATTTGTTATACATTTATTTTACTATATATTATGCTGACACAGCTAACTTATTTTGAAGCTTATACTGACTTGGCGAACAGTTGTACTTTTCTTTAAATATTTTAGAGAAATAACTTCTGCTAGAGAAACCAAGTGTATATAATATTTGTGATATATTCATATCTGTAGTCTTAATAAGAACTTCAGATTTTGTAACTCTAACATCTCTGATAAAATCATTAACAGTTCTATTATGCATCAGTTTAAAACCTTCTTGTAGTTTTGATGCTGTTAAACCAATTTTATGAGATAATTCTGTTACCGTTAAATTCGTTTCTGGGAAGTTGGTAATGAATTCTGAAAGGTCTTTTACTTTCATCATTTCATCACAAGTTAAAGATCCTGTAGCGTTTTCTTGTTTAAGTTTATCTTTTTTGTGTTGCTCAATTTCTAATGCAAGTATAACATGAACTAGACCTTCTATAAGTAAAGCTCTTACAACACCTTCTTGCTTAATAGCATGAAGTTGTTTGATACGTTCGGCAATTTTCAAATTATATGATCCTACAAAGGCAACATCTTCAGTTCTATTATCAATAAAACGAGCTCTTAATTCTGTATTAATAGCAAAATCACCAGGGTTTCCGTAACATGTATTTACACTAATTAGCGTCATTACTACACGCACATCTCTATAAAAATATAAGACATTATTTTCTTGCTTTATGTTAGCTAAAATTCCTGTTTGAAACGTTTCTAACTCTATTCTGTTAGACGCATTATCGTAAGTATGCGCTAATTTACCTTCCGAGCAGTATGCAAAATTAATAGCTGCTTTTACTGGCGAAGCTATAGAGAGTTTAATGTCCTCATTAAATTTTACATCAAATTCTAGATAAGTAATACCACCTTTACTTTTAGTACCTCTAATAGTACCATGACCTAAATCGGTGTCTATAGTTAATATACGTTCTTTAAGGTTGTTAGTAATTTGTCCTTGTAGTGCTGTTTGAAGTTGGTCTAAAACCGTATCAAAATTTGTTGCAGATATATGTAGATGTTTCATAATTTGTTAGTGTTAATTATTATGATACAAAGTTGCAACCTATTTGAAGGTTTTATGTTACACAATTTTTAGAATGTGTTATATAATTTTGTGATGTGTTATAAAATTATCTTAAAATCAGTAGTTCTTACTGAGGGATTTCATTCAATTATTTGAAAATAAGTAATTTAAAGTGTTTGTTTAGAAATCTGAAGTCTTTGGCAACTTTTTTAATTTTCCACTTGGAAGATATATGGTAAAGATAGAGCCCTTACCTTCAATGCTATTAGCATAAATAAAACCATGATGTTTAGAAACGATTTTTTCACAAATGGCTAAACCAATTCCTGTTCCAGAATAATCACTCTTTTGATGTAAGCGTTGAAAGAGCTCAAAAATTTTCTCATTATCATCTTGATGAAACCCAATACCGTTATCAATAATTTTAATTTCGTGATAGTAGGCGTGAGTTTTAATAAATTCTTGAGGAATTTGTTGACTGTGAATTTTAGCTTTTTGAATAACAATTTTGGTCTCGCGATCTTTGGCTCTGTATTTTATAGAATTACCAATAATATTTGTAAAAAGTTGTTCTAATAAAAATGGGATACCGTAAACTTTAGGCAGCTTGTCTTGTTCTATTATGATATTTTGCTCTTGGATAATTTCAGAGAATGTCTCCAAAACGTCGTTGAATACTTCATTCAAGTTGGTAAATTCAAAAGCGTAATCTTTGCTATCAATTCGTGAGAATGCTAAAAGATTATTAATAAGTGAGCGCATACGAGTAGCGCCATCTTCAATACGCGAAAAATAGGTTTGACAACGCGAATTTAAATTATCAAATTCTGATTCTTTTATGCGTGAAACAAACATTTGTATCTTCCGAAGTGGTTCCTGTAAATCATGACTAGCAACTCTATTAAAAGAATCTAGCTCTATATTACGACGCTCTAATTCTATATTTTTTTCTTGAAGTCTGGTTTCATTGGAAACTCGAAGCGTTACATCTTGAATAATACCTACAATTAAAGGTTCGCCTTTTTTGTCTTTATAATCTGCTTGCGTGTAGATATATTTAATGGTTTCATCTTTAGAAATAATTCTAAATATAAATTCCATAGAACCCTGTTGTTCTAAAATTAAATTAGTATGGTCTATATACATTTGTAAATCTTCCTGATGGACAAAAGCTCTAATGCCATCGTTAGTTAAATCGATCTCACCTTTTGTATAGCCCAAAATAGTATATATATTATCTGAGTAGTTAATATGATTATCATTAATATTCCAAATATAACTACCTAGTTTGGCAATTTCTTCAGCTTCCTTAAATACAGCATTTATTAATGATAATTCACTATTTTTTTCAGTCAATTCATTTTTTCTCTCATATAAATCTGTAAACTCAGTTACCATAACTTGCAAACCAGATTTTACAGGAATATAACGTGCCTTAAAATAGCGTATTTGCTCATTAATAGGTATTTCTAATAGCTTTTCAAAATACGTTTGATTAACAAAAGCATTTACCAATTGGTCAAATAAACCTGAAGGCTTTAGGAAAGGATATACTTCTGAAATTTTAGCATTTAAGAGTTCTTCGTAAGAAATGTCTGTTAAGGTAATATTGGCTTTACTGGCATAGGTAATTGTAAAATCTTCAACTTGGTTTTCTTGCGAATATACAGGCTCATAAAAATTAGCAATGTCGTTGGTGTTGTTTAAGATGGCATCGAGAATGCTTGATTTCTCAGTACTTATTTTTTGAATTTTATAAAGTTTGTATAGCGAAATAATTAAGATAATTAAGGCGATAATTGTTGCCATTATAAAAAACCTCGGAATGGTTGTATTTTGTTTCTTAAAAGTTTCAGACAAACCTAATAAATCTTCTTTGTGTTCTTTTAGTAGATTACCCTTTTGTGTTCTTCCTTTAGAAAAAAGCGCTTTAAATTCTTTAGGGTTAGAGCTTTTTTCTGATGATAACGCTATGTGTTGCTCTAAAGATGAATACAGCTGATGATGTGCGCTGATAAATTCTTGATATCCAAAATGACTAACATCTAATTTTTCTAACAAAAGATTGTTGTTTGAAGTAATAGAGTCTAAAAACTGAATCGACAAATTTGAATTATTAAATTGTTCTTCTGTTTCATTAAGGTTTACAATTAGCTGATTGATATTTCGGGTTTCGTCTAAATGACTAATAACTTCATATCCAGATTTTTGCAAATTTAAAATTTGATAGACAATAGCACTAAATAAAATTAGAAGAACGAGTCCTGATAATATGAGTGACGCTTTATAGCCTTTGGTGGACGTTATAAAATTGCTGGTTTTACTCATTACACTCTTAAAAGAAAAGTATCACGATTAAAGTTAGATGTATGGTATTGCCAGTTGACTTTTAGAACTTTTTCGACAGCTTTCTTTAGTTTTTTAAAAGAATCGGGTTTTTTTATATAAATATTTGCGCCATTAATAAAAGTATTTTCAATATCACTTTCAGAAGAAGATGTTGAGTAAATGGCGATAATAATATTTTTAAATTGTTCGTTTGCTTTTATTTCTTTTAAACATTCCATGCCGTTTTTTATAGGCATATTTAAATCTAAAAAGAGTAAATCGGGTAGATTATTAGTGGATTCATTCAGGTAGGTCATTAATTCTTGTCCGTGATTAAAAAGTTTTAAATTCGTTTTAACTGAAATGTCTTCAATAGCTTCTTGAAAAAACAAACGATCATCTTTATCATCGTCAGTAAGAATTATGTTTAACATGGTGGTTAATTTTTAGTGTTTTATTTCATTTTACGTTTAGCGATGATGCGCTGAAATGTTGAGGGCGTTAATCCCGTTGTTTTTTTAAACTGGCCAGATAAATGAGCCACACTACTATAGCCTAGTTTAAACGCAATTTCAGTAAGTGTAGACTCTGTTTCTAATAATAACGATTTTACTTTATCTACTTTTCGTAGAATGATATAATTTTCTATGGAGGTATAGGTAGCTTCAGAAAATAAGGTTGATAAGTACGTGTAGGAGTAGTTCAGTTTTTCGGCTAAATAATCTGATGTATTTACTAGTGGTACCTCGTCACTATTGAGTAATTCATCTATAGTCATTTTAATACCTTCAATTATAGATACTTTTTTGTCTTCTATGACATCAATATGGTACTCTCCTAAAACGTTTTTTAAATCGTTTAAGCTTTCGGTATCTATAGTATTCTCAAATGTTATTTCGTTAATACCATTTAGTTGGCATTTAAAGTCTAGCGTATTAAGCTTTTCAGAAAGAAACGCTTTAAAGGTATTTGTGCTATCGTAAGCCACATAAATTTTCAAAATACAACGTGTTTGTAATAAACTCAAATTTAGGCATTATCTTTTAATTTGAGTTAGTTTTTAAATGGTATGAGGCGAATTAATATTTATCTAGTTAATACCTTTGTGAAAAATAATCAAAATGGTAAAAACAGTTGCTATTATCGGATGTGGTCCAAGAGGTTTATCAGCCTTAGAAGATATCTTTACTGAATTCGCTAAGAATAAAAGCGCTTACGAACTTAAAGTTTTAATTTTTGAGCGTACAGGCAACTTTGGTAGTGGTCAAGTATATGCCCCAAACCAAACTTTACACAATTGGCTAAATATTAATGAACGCGCACTTACTATTGCAGAACGAAAAACGATACAATTGAATAATGAAAGTGTTGAAGGATTCCCATCTTTCCAAGATTGGAATGGTTATAATCCTGATAGTATAGATGAGATTGATAAATACCCACCTAGAGCTGTTTTGGGAACGTATTTAGAGGCACGCTTTAATTCTATAGCTCAAAAATTAAAGCAACTTAACGTTTTGGAAATGCACGCAAGTTTAGTAACATCATTAAAATTTGCAAATGATACATTTTTAATTGAGGATAATAAACAGAAAACTTATAATGCAGATGAAGTCGTGCTAACTGTTGGTCATCAACCAACACAAACTTCAAAACAAATTGAAAATTGGAAGCACTATGAAGATAATAATGCAAGTGTAACTTTATTTCATAAACCTTATCCTATTGAAGGGTTGTTTAAAGATAATACTATTAATGGTAATAGTCGTGTAGCCATTCGAGGTTTTGGATTGGCGATGATTGATGTGGTAAGAGGCATTGCAGGTTTTACCGATAGTCGTTTTGACATTGTAAATAGTTATACTCAAAAAATGACTTTTCATGCTGGTACTAATTGTCCAAAAAAAATTATCCCATTTTCATTAGACGGCTTACCAATGGCGCCAAAACCAATCAATGCAAGTATTGATAACTGGTTTTTGCCAACAGACGCTGATTTTGATATGTTAAAAGGCAACTTGAAAAATTATCGGTCTCAACCAGAGGAAGTAGATTCTACGGCAACCATTATTACCACAATGGCAACCATTATTGTTGAGGTTTTTTTAAGTTTAAAAACGAAAAGTATATCTCATAATTACAATACCGAAACATTACAGACTCTTGTTGAAGCCTATATTGAAGATGATAAAACGGCTTCAGATATCATAATATCTAATACACTTAGTGCTAAAACTATTATAGAGCGTTTTGTTAATATGGCTGTTGGTCAACAAAAAATTAGCTTAGATTATTGTATAGGGCAAGTGTGGCGTCTTTGCCAACCAACACTTTATGAGTATTTATCTTACACTGAGTTTCATAAAGATGTTATATTAGATATTATTCAACTCGATGAGAAATTAAAGCGACTATCATTTGGTCCGCCAGTAGCAAGCTTGCAGCAGCTCTTGGCGTTGTTAGAATCTGGGATAATGACCGTGAAAGCTGTTGACGACCCAGATATTGAATGTACGGAAAATGGCTGGGTTTTAGATGGGTCAAATACTGATTATACAGCAAACGTTATGATTAATTCTGTTTTAGATAGCCCTAAAGTTTTAATGACAGATACACCGTTAATTAAACAATTACTAAAAGATAAGTACGTATTTCCTATTCACAAAGACTTAGGGATCAAGACAAATAAAAACGGAATGGTAAGTTACACTTCTAAAGAGCATGAACTACCACCAATTGCAGTATTAGGCCGATTAGCACAGGGTACACTTTTAGGGGTTGATGCGGTTTTGGAGTGTTTTGGAAAACGCTCTAGGTTTTGGTCAAAAGATGTTTTAAAACGATTGGATAAAAAAAAGATTAACTAATTGTAGTTAATCTTTTCGCGAAACTTCGCTTTCTAATTTTAAAATTTTATCACCATCATCTTGTTTAATGTATAGTGCTTTATTATCTGGATCGCCATGGCGTGTTACCGAATTGCCTTTTATTGTTTTGGTAATTGAAGATTTGAAAGTTTCTATGACTTTGCCGTTTGCATAACCATTTCCCCATTTCCATTTAACAGAAGTTCCTTTTCGTATCATATATTTAAATTAACTTTTTTTAGTTGTTTTATAATACCTCAAGGGTTCAATCGAACACCTTCTAGTATATCAGTATCAATCTGAATGTTGTCATCAGTAGATTTATGAAGTACAGAAATGTCGCCAGTAGATTCTAAAACAACTGCCAGAACTTGGTCAAATTTAGTAACATTTGCTTCTCTTAATTTAGCTAGAAGTTGAGATTTTTCAATTCTTGCATGTTTCAAATTGCGTTCAAGAATCTCATTATCTTTCATTAAAAGTAAAGGACTGTTAGATATAGCAAAACTCAACCAAGCATATTTTCGTTGTAGTAAAGAAAACATGAAAGTTAGAATTAAAAGACTTGCAATAGCTAAAATACCATGCACAATAGAAGTTGATGACGTGAGTGTAGAAGATATGATACTACCTATAGCGATAGTAAATGCAAAATCATAGGCTGTAAATTTGGCGAACGACCTTAAACCGATCACTCTAGTTAATAGAATTATAGCAACAAATATGATAATACTACCAATTAGCGTTTCAATTAATGGGTCTTTAATGCTATAAATCCAATCCATAATTTATTTATATAATTTTTTTAGCAAGTTTAAATAGTCCAGCTTTACCTATAACTTTCAACGCAGTCTATACCCAATTTGAAATGGATAGATCGTCTTTGAAGTCTTGTTTAACAAGTTTCAATTCTTCAATAGAAATATCGCGCTTCAATTTCAAGATTTTTAAATCTTCTTCAATTTGTGGCATTATCGTAAATCCTCATAATTTTATTTAAAGAGTTTTGTTGACAATAATTTGATAATCATATTTTCTATCCAATGTCTAATAAGATAACTGGTGATAGCAAATAGTGCAAATATGGAGGCTGTTAATAGACAGCCTAATATGGCACTATCAAGTGCATTTCCAATACTTGTGGATAATGCTACTGCTAACAATATAAAAGCGATAAGAGCAAAGGCACCAATTAACGTGAATTTAATTAACATAGCCATTGATGTGCTAAGCATTTGAAATAATTTCAGCTCATAATAAGCTTCAGTATTTCTTATAAAGCTCTCACCTCTGCTCAAGGCTTTATCAGAAGTTTCATCTAATGAATTGAAAATACTCATTACTTTGTTTGTAAGTTTTTATTCTTAGCTTTCAATTGCTTTAATCTGCGCTCTAGAGAACTGATTACATCATCTGCTTTGTAGCTTGCGTTGGTAACTATAGTATCTAATTGGCTGTCTAAACTTCCTTTTGTTGTTGCTAAATTATTAGCGACATTATCTCTAATTTCACTTGTTTTCTGTGCAATGTTAGCTTTAGCTTTTTCTGCTTCGGTTAATAAGGTATCTTTAGCACTATTTGCGTTGTCCGCTATTTTTTTTCTGGTAACACTACCCTTATCTGGTGCAAAAAGCATTCCTACGCCAACACCTACGGCTGCTCCTAAAATGACACCTAATATATTATTTCCTTGTCTCATTGTTTTTTATTTTAAATTAATATTTCTTTTCCACAAATTTGTAACCATAATAGTAGTAGTATTAACTTTATAAAAACTATGATTAACTCAAAGCGTAGATATCGAACTTTACATCATTTCTATAGTTAAATTTGTACTAAATAATCAAGAACATGGCAATTTTAGGACATATTATAAAAGGAGCGATTCAACTTGCAGATAGCGTGAGTTCAAAACCAAATCATATAGAAGCACAACAGGCTGTTTTAAAACATCTGCTAACTGAAGCTAAAGACACGCAATTTGGTAATCAGTATAATTTTAAATTACAGTTAATGTCCGATGAAATAGAACAAGATTTTGCCAGAATAGTTCCATATCACGATTACAACAAAATGCATAATGAATGGTGGTATAAAATTCATGATGGTGCAGCAGATGTGACTTGGCCAGGAAACCCTTCATACTTTGCACTTAGTTCTGGAACTACTGGTAAGGAGAGTAAAAGAATTCCTGTTACCGATGCCATGATAAATGCCATAAAAAGTGCTGGTATAAAACAGGTTTTATCTTTAAATAGCTTTGATATATCTGCAGATTTTTTTGAAAAAGAAATAATGATGTTAGGAAGTTCGACAGACTTGAACGAACGTGATGATGATAAACTAGAAGGCGAAATTAGTGGTATTACAGCAAGTAATATTCCATTTTGGTTTAGGCCTTATTACAAACCAGGAGCAAATATTGCCAAAATTGATAGCTGGGATAAACGCGTGCAACGCATTGCCGAAAACGCTAAAAACTGGGATATTGGAGCGTTAAGTGGCATTCCGTCTTGGATAGAATTGATGCTTCAAAAAGTCATAGAATATCACAATCTCGATAACATACACGATATTTGGCCTAACCTACAAGTCTATACGTCTGGTGGTGTTGCCTTTGGTCCTTATGAAAAAAGTTTTAATGCGCTTATGGGGAAACCCGTAACGGTTATTGATACCTATTTAGCTTCAGAAGGATATATTGCAACGCAAGTACGACCAGAGACAGATGCTATGCAGTTGAATACGGATAATGGTATTTATTTTGAGTTTGTACCTTTTAAACCTGAATACATCCAACAAGATGGCTCACTAGTTGAAAATGCACCTTCCGTAACTATTTCTGATGTGGAGCTTAATCAAGATTACGTGTTAATCATTAGTACTGTTAGTGGTGCATGGCGATACCTAATAGGCGATACTATTGAATTTACAAACATTGAGGAAGCCGAAATTAAAATTACGGGACGTACAAAATTCTTTTTAAATACCGTTGGGTCTCAATTGTCTGTGAACAAAATGGATGACGCCATGCGCCACTTAGAAGAAAAATTTGATACAAAAATTAAAGAATATACCATTAGTGCTACTAAGGATGCAAATAACGAATTTTATCACACCTGGTATCTAGGTTCAGAACTTAATACGAATAATGAAACGATTGCTGAAGCTTTAGATAACTTCTTGAAAGATGCTAATAAAAATTATAAAGTAGCTAGAGGTAAATCACTTAAGGGCGTAAAAGTTAACGTTATTAATTCTGAACTTTTTCATAATTGGAGTGCACATAATAAGAAAAAGGGTGGCCAGGTTAAGATGGAGCGTGTTATGGGAGAAGAAAAATTTAAAGAATGGGAGACATTTGTTTCCGAAGCTATGACTACAAACTAATACATTTATATTATCTTCATACTTTCTGGAAGAATCATATACAATGAAAACAAACCAAAAACTCAAGATAAAAAACTTTGTTTGGTTAGCGGTATCTTTATTGATAATACTAGCTTTAATAGGTGTGTCTTTTTTTAAACAATCACGTTCATCAAGAGATTTAGTCCATACTTGGGAAGTAAAAAACACCATTAGTAACCTTATTAGTTCTATAAAAGATGCCGAAACTGGTCAGCGTGGTTACATCATTACCTCGGAAACAGATTATCTAGCACCGTATCATACAACAACCACAAATTACGAACGAAAATTAAACGAACTTAAAAAATTAGCACTTGTTGACTCTGTTCAGATTAATAATATTAACAAACTAGATAGCCTTATTCAGTTAAAATTTAAACAACTTGATAATAGTATCAGTCTAACAGAGGCTGGTAATGATTCTCTTGTCTTACAAATTATTAAAACCGATTTGGGTAAATTATATATGGATGACATAAGATCTGTTGGTAAGGATATGTCTGAATTAGAAGAAGAACAGTTAGCTATAAGGATTCAAAAATTTAAAAATTGGCGTACATTATCCATTATATTGGCATTGGCTTCCGCTTTATTGGTTATTTATTGTTTAGTGAAAATTTACCGAGAAGTGTATCCTGTTTTTTCAGAAATAGTGGAAACACGGAAAGAGTTGCATAATGCGAGTGCAAATCTGGCAGAAACTGTAGCACAATTAAAATTAGCTCAAGAGGAAAAATCCGCAGAACTTGAAGAGCAAACTATAATGATTGATGCACAAAAACTCAAAATTCAACAGCTTGAAGAAGAATTAAGCAAACTAAAGTGATAATTTGACTTTTGGACCAATGGCTACCTCTAATTTATTTTACAAATCATTACCAATTCATCAAATTGGACTCACGGAACTACTTAGTGATGCGAAAAATTTTAAAACAATACCAGACGATTGGCATATTGTGGTCGTAGATATCGAAAGTTCTACTCAAGCCGTAAAACATAAATTACATCATCCTGTTAATTACGCATCATCTTTAAGTGTAATAGTGCTTCTTAATGAGGTTTTCAAAATAGATAAAAACATTGAAGTCCCTTTCTTTTTTGGTGGCGACGGTGCCTCTTTTTTAGTTCCAGAAAGTTTGGTGCAAAGACTAGTGATGGTATTAGAAAATGTAAAGGAGCAAGCTTATAAAGACTATTTTTTGAGTTTAAGAGTAGGCGAAATCCAAATTGGAAAATTGAATCAATTAATTAAGTCTACTATTAAAATTAGTCGAATTCAGCTTACCGAACATGTAGATTTTCCGATTACTTATGGAAACGGTTTAAAAGTTGGAGAAGATTATATTAAAAGCCAATTTTCTGATGATAAATTGAAGCCTAGAGCGGACATGTATATTGATACAAAGGGTTGTAGCTGTCGTTGGTTAAAAATAGAGCCACCTTTAAAAAATCAAAAAGTATTGTGTTTTATTGCTATACCATTTGATATGGAACGTTTAGATATTTTACACATTATAAGTGAAAAGTTGGATTATACTTTTGGGAAGTACTCTGAGCGATTGCCAATTACGGTGGAAGGTTTAGAACGTTTAGAGTCAATCAATGAGTTACATAGCGAATACAATGATTTTTTTGATAATTCCTTTATAGATGCAATTTCGGTATCGTTAGGTGCAATTTCCCAAAAAATGTACCATGCGTCAGCATCAAGCTCTGATTTTATGAAGCTACTGGCTCTATCTTCAGTTGCCATACTAATTGATGGAAGTTACTGTGATATTGTGATAGGCGATGACGCTCAGATTAATAAATTTATCGATTTTCTCGATACTTTAGAAAAGGATAAGAAATTAATTTTCGGGTATCATGTTACAGATAGTGCTATTTTAAGTTGTTATATTGCTCAAAGTAATAATAGCTTTATACACCTTATGGATGCCAACGAAGGTGGTTTTAGTACAGCCGCAAAAATGTTGAAAATTAAAATGAAAGTAATTTAATTATCCTGCACGAGTTCCATAATTTCTTCTGGTGATAAGTAATATTTTTTAATCCTATTTTTATAACTCTCAGAAATATTTGCGTGATTTAAAATGAAATTTTTTGTTTTCAGAATATAATCTTGCATCCCATTTTTCACAGCAAAACTATCGGCTGAACGTTCAGCAGAAACGATTGAGTTTTCTGAAAATAAGTATTTAATTCCAAAAAGTATCAAATTCCAATTACTACGTTGTTCATAGTCCATTAAGTGACCAAGCTCGTGTCCAATCCATCCAATTAATACATCTGATGGTAAATCTTTTGTCTTAAAAGTAGTATCATGAACTTTGAAAGTTTCAATTATCAGTATGTTGTATTCTCGATGACGTTTCCCTTTCAGTAATGAACTAAATACAGGTTGTGCCTGCATTGTTGATTTCTTGATGTTTTTTTTAAATTCAAAATTAATGGGCACACAATCTAATTCAGGAAAATAAACTAATGCTGTTTTTACTTCGTGCTTGATATCTTCTGGTATAATTTTCATTGAATTATAATAATTAGGAGTTTCAAATAATAACAAAACGGATATGAGAATAACCCCTATCAACGTTTTTGGATTATTGATTAGCTTAGTAAAAGTGATGAACAAAAACCCAAAAGCCAATAATTGACTTTTGGGTTTTGTAGTATTATTAATGTTGTCCTTCACAAATCTCTTCAATAAATTTTGAATTAAAATCTGGCAAGTCATTTGGATTTCTACTTGTAACCAAGCCTTGATCGCAAACTACACTTTGGTCTTTCCAAACAGCACCTGCATTGATCATGTCATCTTTTATGCTGTTATAAGACGTGATTTCTCTATCTTTCAAAACATCAGCACTTGCTAATAACCAAGGCGCATGACAAATTGCTGCTACTGGTTTTTTGTTTTCAACAAAAGATTTCACTAAGTCAATAGCTTTTGTATTAGTTCTTAATATATCTGGATTAATAACACCACCTGGTAACATCAACGCATTATAATCTGAAACGCTTACTTCACCTAAAGTTTTATCTACGGCAATAGATTTCCCCCAGTTGACATCGGTCCATCCTTTAATCTCTCCTTTTTCTAAAGAGACTATGTCTACTGTGGCACCTTCGTTTTTAAGTGCCTTAAGAGGTTCGAAAAGTTCAGACTGTTCAAAACCATTCGTAGCTAAAATGGCTACTTTCTTTTCATTTAATTTCATTATATAATTTTTAATGAAGACTAAATATGATGCTAGTCTTCTTACATCGTTTAATAACAAAGTTCTTGTTTATTGACTGGTATTACTGACTATTTTGATAAAATCATTAATGTTATTACTGTTTTATAATAAGTTTAGTAATGATTAGCATCCGATTTAAATAAAATGCTAATTTTTAATTTCTTTTTATTAATTATTTAAAATAAAAAAAGGGCACATCGCTGCACCCTTAACACTAACCAACCAATCACAAATTATAGAATTTCTTCTAAATAATCTGCTTTATTATAACTACTTTCAATAGCATCACGTTGTTTTGTTAAAATGTTTACTGTTGTTGGTGGTAACTGATTATCTTCTAATACATCATTGTAATCGTTTAGAGCGGCTTTCTCACCGTTTCTAACCTCTTCTAACATAGATTCTTCATTATCTGAAGAAAATAATGCTTTAGTGTCCATCCAAGTTCTATGTAATGCTGCGGTAATACTACCATCATCTTCATTTACATTACAGCCGTTTGCTTTTAATTCGCCTACTAACTCTGTTCTAAACGAATTACGCTCATTTGCCTTTGTTCCAAAGAAACTTTTGAGTGCTGAAGAATCCACATGCTCTTGTGCTTTTTTAAATCCTTTTTCGGCGTCATATGATTTTTCTAATAAGTCATTTAATTTACTCTCAGTATTTTCTGAAAAAATTCCCATAATTATATGTGTTTTTATTGTGGCAGTAAAAAGATGATGCTTACTGCCTGTGCATCGTTTCTGATACAAATTTAGTGGATACTTCAAGCTTAGATTAATGGTATTAATGTGAATGTTGACTCAAAAAAAAATCGATTATTTTATGTCTTTTGAATTGGTATTGCATCACTGAATAAATCATATTAGTTAAGAATAAATGTCACTTAATATTAAATTTAAAAAAACAAAAATTATGAAAGATAAAGACAAAGAAGAAACCAATGAATCTAAGGATTCAAGTGAAGGTAAAGCATGGGAAATTAATGGTAAACGTGAAAAAGAAAAAACTGAACGTTCAGAAAATGAAGAGTCGTAGTTGATTTTGATACCTCATTGCAAGCGAATTTGAAAATGGCAACTATTTAAATAAACATGAATAGTTGTCATTTTTATTTAACTATCATTATCATCCGATTCAGCATAAATATTCATCTTACCTAAACCAATAGATTTTATCATACTTACTACTGTATTATAGAGCATCAAAACAACTACAGTTAGTGAGGCGCCTAAAACACTAGAAATCCCTAAAGTGATGTAATAAATAATTGAATACCAGTTTTGAGGAACGTTATCACCTTCTGCAATAGGTAAATTAAAAAGTACAAAACTCAATAACGCCGTAATTAGAACAATGGTGTCAAACTTGGCAACTAAGAGTAAATGTTTGTAGTGTTCATCACTTAATTTGTCATTTAAATCTGTGCTTATACCAAGCGTAGTAAGTAATAAGGCCAAAATAGTAGCAGAAGCCAGTATAATAGTATTAGATAACATATTTATGCCAGATATAGATTTCTTAAACAAGTCTTTTGCTTCATAGCCACTTAAATCGCCTAAGGCATAAGTTCCAATTGATAAGACTATCAATGCAATAATACCAGTTAATATTAAACGTTTTATATATTTTTTTAATTTCATGATTATTGACTTTTTACGGTTACGGGAATACTATCTTGAGAGCCATATAGTTTAATTTCTTTTATGTCTGCTGGCATATTCAGTCCATTTTCAATAATGACATCTTTAACTTTTCTAACTAAGTCACTTTTAGTTTCTAGAGCACCACGCTTATAATCCATAGTTTTTGTCCAGAATAAAATTTTAAGATTTACTGTACTTGTACCTAATGAATCAACGGTTACAAAACTAGAATGTGTTTCTGTATTTATAACGCCGGGTGTGTTTATGACGGCTTCTAAAATCACTTTTTTTGCAAGTGCTATACTATCATCATAATCAATCCCAACAATAAAGTCTAACCTAAAATAGCCATCTTCGGTATAATTATAAACGGCTTTTTTAATAATATCGCTATTAGGTATATAAACATCTCTACCATCAAAAGTTTTTAATTTAGTATATCTAAACTCTAAAGCTCTCACTCTGCCAAAAATATCGCCAATCATCACAGTATCATTAATATCGAAAGGTCTTTTAAAAGATAGAATTACGCCAGAGATGAAATTCTCACCAATATCTCTAAAGGCAAAACCAAATACAATTGCAGATGCACCAGCAGCTGTTAAAAGGCCTGTGGCAATACCACCTAATCCCGCTACTTTTAAGGCAAACATGATTATAACAAGACTTATGAAAAGTTTTAATGACCGCGTTAAAAAATTAATCATTAACGGGTCATTAGACTTTTGGGAAATGGCACGTTTAAATAATCGAGCCGCATATTTTGAAATGACAAATCCAAAAATTATAACTAGTATAGCCACAATATAATTTGGTAAATGTTCAACGAATTGATACCAGTTGGTATTAATTTTAGTTTTAAAATTTTGTACGGCCTCGTTAAAATTCATAAGTCAAATTATTAATGGGAAGACATCTTGTCTTTTCTCTTTTCTAAAATATCCTTTAAATCTCTGATGGTTTCATTTATTGCTGTTTCAAAATTAGATTCATCAGAGGAAGCATAAAGTCTCGGTCCTGGGGCACTTAAACGAATGCCGCAATGGTGTTTAGAACCAAAATCCTTATTATCTAATTTAAAGAAGACATCTGCTCTTATTACAAATGGGTAACGTTTTTTAAGTATTTCAATTTTTTCTTTTATTAAATCTTCTAATCGGTCGCTAGCATTAACGTTAACGTACTCGTATATTATTTCTAAATTTTTCATAGGTATATGTTTTAGGTAAATTTAGTTGCAATAACGAGAATACATTGGCTCAAATAATGTAACTGTTAACTCAAAACATGACTTCCGATTTGAGTTAATTGTAAAAGGCTTAGCGTTAACTCCATTTGATAAACACTTTTAAATTTGATAAAAACTTTAACTATGGGAATTTTAGCAACAGACAATAAACAATTAATATTCATTTACTCTGAATCTTCAGAAATAGGCAATAAAGCTTTGGCATATGTTAATGCCATTGATAAACCTAAGCGCATCATTAATATTAATGAGGAAGCTATCTCTAAAACAATTTGGTTAGAGATTTCCGCTATGCTCGGTAAAGATTTAAGTGACTTGTTTGATGCTAATGAGGTCAAGACGAAAATTTCGAAAGAAGATTTGAGTGTTGGCGATTGGTTAAAGATGATTAATCACAATCCTGAATTATTACAACAGCCAATAGTTATTGATGGTACAGATGCTACAATTCTAGCACAATCTGAAGATGTATATCATTATTTTGAAGCTACAGGAAGTAATTTAGACAAATCGAATGAGGCTATCAAAACAGCAAATCACAAGGATTCGAGTAATGAAAATATGTTAAATGAAAGTTTAGCCTAAGTTTAATTTATTAATATAGAAATAAAATGAAAAAAGAAAAAGGAAATTTTGAATTTGTAAAAGAGGGAAATGATACTAAAAGAAATTATATTTTTCAGAAGGATGGCATTACAACCAAGAGTTTTTACTTTATAATTGCTGTATTAGCTCTACTAATTTTAGCAGTAGTGTTTAGCTCTTCAATTTTAGGTTAAATCCATAGCGCGTTATACATATCAGTTTAGTTTTCTGAATGTTTAAAATGGGGCTAGAAAGTGAATATAAAATATCCTATTTAAATAAATCAATTCAGTCAATTTTAAAGTGAAATGTTTTAAAGCGAAAGCATCCTATATTATAACTTTATTCAAATAAATAATCATTATGAAATACATAGCCTTAGTTTTTTTCTTATTAACAATGAATTCTGAAGCTTTCAGTCAAATAGACAATCAAAAAAACGCTTTTGGATTACGATTTGGTTTTAATGATAGGTTTGAAGGTGAAGCAAATTACCAACGCTTCCTAAATACATCACGAAGTTTAAGATTAGAAAGCGGATTAGGCTTTAATTTACAAAACGAAAATTTAGACTACATCAAACTCATTAACACACTTCAATACGTTGGTGATTTAGTAGGTTACTATAATTTTTATGTTGGTGGTGGTTTTGGATTTGGACACTTTTCATCGGATGTATTTAATGAAAATGAATTTATCCTCGCTGGAATTGTTGGAATAGAATGAACTTCTGGAATTCCCTTACAGTTCTCACTCGATATACGACCAGAATATTTACCTAATACACAATTTGAAAATGATATAGATTATAATATTGGATTATCTATCCGTTTTCAATTTTAATATATAATTATGCGTTTTATACTACTTTTACTTATTCTTCTTAGTTCAAAATTTGCACAATCTCAATTACGTTCTATTTTAGAAATTGATAAGGATTTATCCGAAGCCTCGGCTATTGAAATGACCGATTCAAATCTGTATTGGACTATTCAAGATGCTGGAAATGAAAATACGTTATTCGCTTTAAATTCCAAAGGTAATATTATAAGGCAAATAACAATTGAAAATAGTGAAAATGATGATTGGGAAGATTTAACTTCTGATGCACAAGGGAATATTTATATTGGTGATTTTGGTAATAATTCGGAAAAACGGAAAACATTCCACATTTATAAAGTAAATGCAAAAGACCTCATATATAAGTCTGCTAAGTCTGATAAAATTAGTTTTACACTTCCAGAAGATATTGATTCTAAAGATTTTGAAGCCTTCTTTTTATTTAATAATAATTTCTACGTGTTTAGCAAAGAAAAGAAAGATGCTATTATGATTAAAATTCCTAACAAAATAGGGCAATATGAAGCAGTATTTGTTACTGAATTTGAACTCGAAGGTAAGGGTACTGATATCACATCAGCCGATATAAGTGCTGATGGTTCTATGGTCGCGCTTTTAAATCATGATAGAGTATGGATTTTAAATCAATTTGAAAAAGATGTCTTTTTTGAAGGAAAGCTAAAAAGTATAGAATTCGAACATAACTCTCAAAAGGAAGGTGTATACATTAAAACTAACAACACGCTCATAATTTCAGACGAGAGAAATAAGGATGAAGGCGGTTTTATTTATGAATTTAAACTAAAATGACCTGCTATTTCAACAACTTGAAACAAACACTTCACTTTGATTTTAATATTTCGAATTTTCATTAAAATATTCAATAACTCTTATACTGAATAATCCGTGAATTATGATGCTGAAAAGTACAACATAAGATACAATACCAAAAAGAGATTCATATCCTGTAAATTCACCGTTTAATAAGGCGAACGATAGGTAGAAAAAGCTTCCAATACCTTTAATGCCAAAAAAGGAAATTGCGAAACGTTTTTCTAAAGCATATCGCGTTTTTATAAGTGCAAGCATGCCTGTTAAAGGTCTAATTAGTAATACGAAAACAAAACTGAAGACAATACCCTTCCAATCTGTATAAGATAATATACCAGAAACTACTGCTCCACCAAAGAAGATTGTCCATAGAAGAGACAGTAGTTTTTCAGTCTCTTCAATAAAATTGAGCAAACTGCTTTTTCCAGTCTCATTACTAGGTCTTTTAAAATACTGAACGGTTATACCAGTTGCAAATACAGCCAGAAAACCATAAGATTGTGCCAATTCAGCCACACCATAACTGAATAAAGTTAGGGCTAATGCTAAAAAACCATTAGTAATTTGTTCAAGCTGAAGGTTTTTAAATTTTTGAAGAAGGTAGCTGGTAGAAAATCCAATTGCTACACCAATTAAAGTACCTACAATTATCTTATAAATAAAATAAAAGCCAATAAGGTTAGCGAAATCTATAGCCATAAAATTTTCAGCTTTAGACCAAACAATGGCAAAAAATACAAACGGAAAAGCTAAACCATCATTAATACCAGCTTCAGACGTGAGCACAAAACGCAATCCAGTATCTTTATTATCAATATTTTGGTGGTCTTCTAACTGTAATTTTGAAGCTAGAACTGGATCTGTAGGACTTAATACTGCAGCTAACAATAAGCTTACTGGTGCATTCAAATCTAACATATAAAAAGAAAATAAAAATACTAATAGCATAGAAAGCATCATGGTGATGCTTATCAATCTCAGTGGGATTTTCCAATGTGAAAGTTTATAATTAGTACCAACTTTTAAGCCTGCCACCATCAGACTAATAATCACAATAATTTCTGAAATAATTTTAATAGTGTTTAAAGGCCATAAAGGGACTGGCCAAGTAAATGGAACGTCTATAGCATACATTAACATTCCAATCAGTAATAATGGAATTACATGACTTATTCTTAATTTGTTGGCATAAATTGGGATAAAAGACATTAGTGCAATAGCTAGTCCTAAACTCATTAAGCCATAAAAATAAGAATCCATACTGTCTAATTAAAAGTTAAGACCAAAACCAAACGAAAAGCGCAATCCATCTGCTCCATTAAATAAATTGAATGTGCCTGATAGCGATTCAGCAGAAGCTATCCAAAAGCCACCTCCATACGAATTATGCCAAGTATTGGAATCTTCACCACTTATCCAAACTCTGCCAATATCGTAGCCGCCAAATACTCCTATCTGTAAAGGTACAAGTTTCGTTTTAAAACTATCAAAACTATATCTTACATCGCCACTACCAATTAATGCATTTTGTCCTGTAAATCGCTGTGTTCTGTATGCACGCAAACCTGTCTGTCCTCCTATATTAGCTGATTGAAAAAACGGAATATCTTCTCCTAATCTGAGTTGCGTTCTTACATCAGTTTTCAATACTAATTTTCGGTTTTTTGAAAGACTATTGTAGAATCCCAAATGTGAGTCAAGATATCCGAAAGTATTTTCATTAGATTCAAATTCTCTTTTTGCACCAGCATCTAAATTAAAAGTCATACCACGCGTTGGGTTGACAGCATTATCAAAACTTTTATAAGAAAAAACTCCCTCAAGACCTACAAAGAAGCGCCTATCATAAAATTCCGTAGTGTTATCTGGAACTAAATCGGTAATGAAGCGATTTTCAGTATCATCTAGTTTAATTCCTTCAAAAATAGCTCTCACACCATAATCACTTCCAAATGGTGCTTTTTTTAGCATACCAATTTTTAATCGATAAATGCTAGTGCGCACCCTGTTATAATCAAATCCTGAATCATTATCATTATTTTCAGAATCATTACCAAAGCCAAAGAAGTTACGTGTGAAATTATTTGACGTATATAATGCACCGACATGTAAGTTCCATTGTTGCACAACGTTATATTCTCCGGTGTATTTTAAATCAAAACCTTTGGTTGCAAAATAATAACCAAATCTTAGATTATGCCTTGCTGTAAATGGGTTGCGCTCAAAACCGTAATTTGTTTTTGTCAGTGATATACCTGTGAGAATACCATCATCTGGATTAAAACCAAACAACGGTGTGAAAATTCCAGAAGAATAATTATATTTTTTAAAATCGTAAATATTAAAATTATAGAAATCAGTAAGCTTTAGCTTAGCACTGCCTTTACGTACAATGGTATTTGGCTTACTTTTATGATCGTAAATCCTTATACTTTTTCCATTTTCAATATTATAAGAATCATTTTGTTGCCCGCCAACTAACCTTATTTTTATTGGATTTGAAGCAGTTCCAGTTACTTTAAATTGACCTTTATCGTCTAAGCCATAAATCCAAAGCTCCTTGGTTAGTTTTCGATCAAATACACGGTTAACTATAAAGTCTGCTTTTTCACCGCCCTTATTTCGTCTTATTTTAACTCGTGTTTTATTTTTTTCTTCTCTTATAATTTCGATAAAATCATCTTTATCTGTACCAGTAAGTATAACCAAACTATTTAAATAATTATGATATTGAGTAGCTGTTTCAACCAAATTTTTTTTACGACTGATGAGATTAAGCCTTACCTCTTCAAGGTTTTGGTCTTGTACAGCTTCAGGAACTTTAGAAAATGCGTTGTTTATAGTTTCTTCCGATAAATTATTTTGAATGTATTTTGCTTGCTCTAGCCAAACTTCTATACCAGAATTCTGAATGAGTGCTCGGTCAAGTTTTACTCCAGCGTTATTCATCCATTGTATATCATCTTGATTAATGTCACCATCATAAACTTGCAATTGTTTTGTTGAACTTGAGATAAATCGCATCACATCTAAAAGACCACCATCAAAATTAGAAAAGACCTGATCACGATCTCGTGGTATCGGCTTGTATAATTTGTCGCCATTTTCTTGATCAAATTGTGCCCAGCGCCATTGGTCTTGATGTCTGTCCCATTCGCCGATAAGCATATCAAATAAGCGCGCTCTTATAAAGTTGGCCTCGTCGATTTTATATTTTTCGTCTTTTCTAACTTTTTCTATTATGTCGTGAGTGCTCTCGATATCATCGGCATAACCAAAAGTTTTTTCTTCTGAATAGTTGTCTTCTGGACGCTCCTCTATAAGATAAAGTTCATCTCCAAAATTACTATTGTATTCACCTAAATGCTTGTGTTTTGGGATATAAAGTAATTTGGGATTTGTATGTAAAAGGGCAACTGCATTAGATAGATCTGGTATAACCAAAAAGGCGTAAGGATGCGCAGAGGTGTAAAAATCTAATATTAAATCTTCTACCTTTGTTTGTTGAAATTTGTCTTCAATATAACTATTCTTAAAGAGTACAGTCTGTAAATACTGCGTTGCACTTTTCTTTAAACCTCGTAAATTATATTCTTTATCGTCTTTATCTTTAAGACGTAACGAACGTGTTTGATGACCACCACCTTCTCTAACGATTTCTAGCCCGCCATATAAGGTATCTAAAGTAGCAACCTTAACATTGATTTTATGACTGTATAAATCGCGATAATGTTCTCCCCAAATTGTTGTAAAAAAATCAGTTTTATCAGTTTGTTCTTTGGTGTAAATAGATGTTATTTTTTCGGTTGGAAATGTATCTGGTAAATGTGATACATCGAAATGCACTTTAGGTTTAAAAACTTCTTTTTGATATAATAGTGTAACTTTATTGTTTTGGTATCCAAAATATTGAACCCATGAGCTACCGTCATCGTATATAATGTATTCAGCAAAACCTTCACCTCCATAAGAAAATAAGCCATTATTGCTAAGAGAGGCATCTGAATGTTTTGTTGCAGAACCAGATACGATTTGTTTTATATAATCATCTTCAATGTATTGAAGTGAATGTTCGTGTCCAGAAACGACAATCAAGTTATCAAGACCAACTAACAATGTTTCTAATCTACTCATTAGTTCATTATAGTGTTCATTATATCTGTCTTGAATAGAAACTCCACCTTGGGTTCTAATTTGTGTAATAAAAGAGGCAATACCTGGCATTGGTATTTTTCCTTGAAACGGGTAGAGATGTTTTGAAGCACCATAGAAACCACCATGTGTGCCGTTAGTAAACATAGGGTGATGCATTGCAAAAACGATGGTTTTATTTTGTGCTTTTTTTAGCGCGCTTTCTACTTCATCGAAAAAGCGTCCTCTAGTTTTGATTTCGCATTCATCGTTTATGGTTGGATGCTTATTCCAATCTTCAAGATACCATTGTGTGTCAATAATAATTAACTCAACATTTTTATTGATTTCTACACGTTCCAAAGGACATCCGTCTTCAGGTAAAAATGAATTTTTTCCTAATTTGTCTTCTACATACTTTTCTTGATTTTTTAACCCTTTGATGCCTTCTGAATACCAATCATGATTTCCTGGGATAAAAATGGTTCTGCCTTTAAAATCATTTACCGCATTAATTTGAAGGTTTAGATTTGTTTCAGCCTGCTTTCTGCCTTTTTCACCTTCGTCTGGTAAACCACTAGGATAAATATTATCACCTAGATATATGACATAGTCATTTTTTGTATCCTTTTCTTTAATATATGTCTTGAATGCTAAAAGACCATCAGCTTCAAGGTTACCAATAGATTTACCAGCATCACCGACCAGATAGAATCGGTTTACTATGGTTTTATCTGGAAGTTCTTGTAACTGGAATTCGTCTTGTTTGTATTGTATTTTTCTCGTGGCACAAGAAAAAATTAGACTTATCAGTATAAAACTTAATATTATTTTAATTTTCATGTGTAATCTATTTAATAATTGGTTTGTAGGTTTTTAAAAGTGCTTTTAAAGCTTGCTCATCGGGTTGTAATTGTGTTTCACTAGCTTGAGGCAATCTATCTGACATCTCAAAATAGGATGCGATAGTGCCTTCGTCATAACATTTTATAATATGAGGTGTATGTAGTATTTTCTTGAGACAGAAGGTGTGTTATTAAGAGATTTTGCAACGCATTTTACAGTTTGTATGATGTGCTTATTTTTTTCTTCATCTCTTTTTTTATCAATATTTTTTAAAGTTTGAAATGCAATTAACGAACCAGCCCAAGTTCTAAAGTCTTTTGCAGAAAATAGTTCACCACAAATGCGATGTATGTAATTATTATTTAGTGTACTGTTAATAACATGTTTTTCATTATTTTCATGATAATATTGAAATAGTTCCCAACCCGGAATGTCTTCACATTGATTAATGAGTTTTAATAATTTTTTATTTCTAATAGTTAAATTGTGTTTTTTACCGCGCTTACCAACAAACTCTAGTTTAAATTTATCCTTGTATATATTTAAGTGTCTCGTTCTTAATGTAGATAATCCATAGGTTTGATTGCGTTTGGCGTAGCAGGAATTACCAATCCGAATGTGAGATTCCTCTAATAATTTTATAACTATTGCGAGTACCTTAGTTTTATTAAATTTGGTTTGCGCTAAGTCTTTTTCAACTTGAACTCTTAATTTAGGAAGGACTTCAGCAAATTCCACCATTTTGGTAAACTTGGTACTATTTTTTAATAGATTCCAAGTGGTATGATATTTATACTGTTTTCGATTTCTACTGTCTCGTCCTGTGGCTTGTATGTGAGCATTTTATATACTTGCAATATGAACATTATTCCATGCTGGCGGAATAACTAGATTTTTAATACGGCTGAGCGTTTTCTTATCTTTAACTAGACTTTGACATTTGTAATAAAGAAATTGTTTATTCTTTTTTAGTCTGCTGATACTTAAAATTTCTGGTTTACTATACTCTAAATCATATACAGAAATGACCCTTTGAGGGTCTTGAATCAAATGAATTAATTCATTTTTATGTATCGTATTTCGCATATAGTTGTTATATAATCAAGGACAGATTTTTAAACCTAGCCTTGATTTTTTGTGATATTCTAATATTATTTTTCGATAAATTCGATTGTTTCCAAAGCTTCAGTTTTAGTATTGTAAAACTCTAAAACAAATTTCTTTTCTTTGTTAAAATATCCTATGCCATCAAAAGCATCCGTATTTACAATGTAATAAGGTCCAGATTTTGTTTGTCTAGCGTTACCACTTAATTTTTCACCATCTTTATTAATTACATTCATTATAAATCCATCATCAGATTTTCTAAAAGCATATTTTTTGTTATTCAATTCAAAATACTTTAAAGTAGTAACATCATCATAAAAAGGATCTGAATCGTAATCTACCATAATCGTTTTTTTAACTTTGGTTGGCGGAAAAATACGATCGCCATTAACTTTTCCTTTATCTGCTGGATTAATTTTAATAGCTTGTTCTTTTTGTGTTATAGTTTTGATTTTTTTAGATACTACTTCGCCATTAATTGTATCAACGACAGTTTCTACCTTTGTTGTTTTCATAGTATCTACGTTCTGTGCATTTGTGTAAGCCATTGTTAGAAATGACGCTAAAATCATAAATCTTTTCATTGTGTTATTTTTTAAATTATACATTAATTCTAACTTAGAAGCAACATTGTAAATTACAACTAAAACAAAGTTATTAGGACTTATACGTTGGTAATTGCTCAATAAAAATTCATATTAACTCAAAGCAAAAGCGTATAATGGAGTTAGTAATTAATTATGATGAGTTAACGAACAAATTGTAATCACATTATTTTTGTCACACTTATGACAACACTTACATTTTTTTATATTCTATATGCCACAGTTTCAATTTGGGCAGTAATTAGTATTCTATTATATGGTAATAGGCCAGCGCGCTCAATTGCTTGGTTGTTTGTTGTTATATTTCTTCCAGTAATAGGTGTCTTGTTTTATGTGTTGTTTGGAATAAATAGAAAACGATTTAAATTTTTTAGCCTTAATCATATTGCGAAACGAAAACTATATGATTTAAATCACAGTAGTGATACAATAGATGACTTTAAGCATAAGTTTGAAGTACATAAATATTCAAAGATTGGGAAGTTGTTAAAGAAAAGCTCTGGATTTCCTGCTGTGGATGGCAATGAGGTTTTGGTATTGAAAAGCGGTAAGGAAACTTTTGAAAAATTATTTTCTGAAATTAAAAAAGCAAAATCTTTTATTCATCTGGAATATTACATCTTGATGCCTGGACAACTATTAACGAATTTATGTGAAATTTTATTTCGTAAACTCGAAGAAGGTGTAGAAGTGAGAATTTTGTATGATGCACTTGGTAGTTATAATTGGAAAACGGATCAAGTAAAACAATTAGTTAAGAAAGGTGCAGAGATTTATCCCGTATTGCCACTCAAACTCAATACTATTTTATCGACAATAAATTACAGAAATCATAGAAAATTAGCCATTATAGATGGTTTACATGCCTTTACAGGTGGTGTAAATATTACCGATAAATACATTGATGATAGTCAATCACCATTTGGTATTTGGGACGATATGCACTTGTTTTTAAAGGGAAGTGTTGTAAATCATTTGCACAGAATATTTATAAAAGATTTTTATTTTGCTAGCAATGGGAAATTGCTTTCTGAGCATCAAAAATACCTGCCTAAACAACAAGTTAAAGGTGGTAGTTTACTTCAAATTGTGTCTGGTGGACCCGATCTAAATCATCTTTCTATTTTACATCAATATGTTATGATGATTCATAGTGCAACCAAAAGTATTCTAATTGAAAATCCATATTTTATTCCAAATAAAATTCTTTTAGAAGCTTTAAAAATGGCATCATTACGAGGTGTCAATATTACTATTCTCGTCCCAAAAAAGAACGATAGTAGAGTTGCCAAATATAGTATGTATGCTAATTTCGAAGAACTATTAAAGGCAAATATCACAATCTGTACTTTGGAGCATATCTTTTCTCATAGTAAGTTAATTATTGTGGATAAAGCCATAGTTTCAATTGGTTCAGGAAATTTTGATTATAGAAGTTTTGAACATAATTATGAGCTCAATACGCTAATCTATGATAATGATATTGCCCAAGATTTAGCGCAAGATTTTCTTAAAACCCTAGAAACTGCAACTACATTACATTACAAAGCTTTTAAAAACCGTCCATTAAAAGATAAGTTACTTCAAGGTTTAGCGAAGATATTTAGTCCTTTATTATAGATTTACTTTATAAGAGTCAATCACAATTTCTTTTGAGCAAATTCAATACATGAGTTCGTTTTAAATTTGTATAAAGAAATCGAAAACCGATTACAACATATTAATTTAAAACAATTTATCATGAAAAAAGTATTTGTATTAGCTATAGCGTCAAGTTTATTTTTTGTTACTAGCTGTAAAATAGATCAAGAAAAAGAAACAAAATTACCAGATGTAGATTTAGATATTGACGCAAGTGTTGAAGAAGGACAATTACCATCCTTTGATGTGGATTGGGCAGATGTAAATATCGGAACAAAAGAAAAGACCGTAACTGTACCTAAAGTTGTGGTAGTGATGGAAGAAATAGAAGTTGATGTGCCTTATATTGATGTAGATATGCCAGAAGAATTCGGAGAAAAAGAGGAGCGCACAATTTTGGTTGAGGCAGAAGTAGATGGTGTTGAACACGACATTGAAATCAACAAAATATATGCTAATGGCAATAACTTAATTGTAGTGTCTGAGTTAGAAAAAGGAAGCACTAGTTTAGGAGATAAAAAATTGCGTGTTTCAGATCAAGTGACTATTAATGCGCCAGATTTAAATGTGAAGCATTACATTGTTGGAGAAAAACCAAATAGATTATTTAATAATGCATTTAAGTATTTTTCTAATGAAAAGGAATTGGAAAATAAACTAAAAAATTATAGAGTGATTTATTCAGACTAATCATTGTATTCATTCTGTAATGTATAATACTATAAACATAAAAGTGATTTCAATTTTAATTTGAAATCACTTTTTTAATCCTTAAAATTAAAAACTATGACAATTTTTGAAGCCTTAAGAAACGATCACGATATACAACGAAAGCTATTAGAGGTGCTAGTTAGTACTTCGGGTGATACAGCTACTAGAGAACAAGCTTTTATAGCCTTAAAACATGAATTAAAAATCCATGAAGATGCTGAAGAACGCCATTTTTATAATCCTCTTATTAAAAAAGATATGACACAAGATCATGCTAGACATGGTATTGCAGAACATCATGAAATAGATGAAATCGTTGAAAAGTTAGAGGAAACTAATCGCGATTCTTCAGCGTGGCTTAAATACGCAAAGAATTTAAAGGAAAAAGTGGAACATCATCTTGAAGATGAGGAACACACTATCTTTCAGTTAGCAGGTAAAGTTTTAACAGAAGGCCAAAAATCTAGTTTGGCGAGTCAGTATACTAAATACATTCAAGATTCTAGAAACGAAAAGTAATGAAAGCAAAACAGCGACTAGCTTACCTAACAGAGTTACAGAGTAAATTAAATAATCTGTATAAAGAATTGAATAATGCCGTAAAACGATTTCGATCTCTGTCTCAAATTGCGAAATCCCATTCATTAGTCTCATTTTATCAAAAAAAGTTAGAAGAAAGAAATCAGTTTCGATTAGAATTAAAAACACACTTAAAGAGGAATGACGCTAAAATAGAATCATCAGGTACAGTTACAGGGGCACTAAGCAGGCTTCACGCTAAAATAAAAGTAATGTTTGATAATGATGATGATCAAGTATCGCTAACCAAAGCAACTTATCACGAAGAATCATTATTACATGTATATCAATTCGTTCTAAGAAAGCCACAAATACTAGATGAAGGTCTGATAAAACTTTTAAAAAATCATGTTGAGAAAATTGAATCAGATATTAGAGTTATGAGAACGTTTGAATCTTAAATGAGTTAGAGTAAATTTTAATACAACTAATAGAACATTAGGCAATTAGTGATATTTGTAATGTAAAAAACTTACAACTTTAATTATTAACTAAAAACACAAAATTATGTTACGTTGGACAATCACATTTATAGTAATAGCTATTATTGCAGGAGTATTAGGATTTGGAGGTATTGCAGGAGGCGCAGCTGGAATAGCTAAGATATGCTTCTTCATTTTTATAGTACTATTTGTAGCCTCTTTATTTAAAGGATTAATTAAGAAATAATTGAAAATACTAACTCTTAAAACTTATTAAAATGAAAAAATTATCAAAATTATTTCTCTTATTGTTTACAGTTTCAATTTTTGCAATGAGTTGCAGAGAGCAAACTACAGGAGAAAAAGTTGAAGACGCTGTTGAAGATGTTGCAGATGATGTTGAAGATGCAGTAGATTAATAGAATATATGAAAAAGATGATTTAAGCAATATGAGCGCAAGCCATGCTGCTTTACTTTTTAATTGATCTAATAATTAGAGTTTTACCTGGTGTTTAGCCAAGCTATTGTTTTGCGTTAACAGCAATTCTAATTAAGCTAATACATTGCTATACGACCTAATATCTTTGTTTAAATAATTAAAAAGAATAAAATAATGAGATCCCAAGACATAGAACCTGTAAATGAAATTACTCAAAAATTAGAAGGATGGTTTGAAACCTTAATAAATAACTTGCCAAATATAGCTGTAGCACTAGTTGTTTTAATATTATCCTATTTTATTTCAAGATTAGTTTTTAAGTTCACTTTAAAAATCACTAATAAAAGAATAAAGCAGAAGTCTATCTCTAAGTTAGTTGCTAGATTTACTGCCGTTGTAGTCGTTTTACTAGGCTTATTTTTAGCTCTAGGAGCATTGAATTTAGGTAAAGCTCTGACAGGATTATTAACTGGAGCAGGTATATCTGGTTTGGTTATAGGTCTGGCATTACAAGGCACACTTTCAAATACCATTTCTGGAATCGTTTTGGCATTCAGAAAAAACATTAGAGTAGGAGATTGGATTGAAACTAATGGTTATTCTGGTGAAGTTATAGATATTAATTTGAACTATTTTGTACTGCGTGAAGCAGATAATAATACTGTCATTATACCTAACAAGCTTATTATGGAAAATCCTTTTAAGAATTACACCTTAACTAAAAAGATGAGAGTTTCAATCGAGTGTGGCGTGGGTTATGGGTCTAATTTGGAAAAGGTAGAACAAATCACAAAAGAGACCATTGCACGACATTACAATCAACAAGAACTAGGTAAAGAGGTGGAGTTCTATTACACAGAATTTGGCGCGAGTTCCATAAATTTCTTGTGTCGCTTTTGGATTGAAGGCGAAAGCGGTCTAGAGCGACTAAGAGCAAAAAGTAATGCTATTATTAAGATTAAACAAGTTTACAATGAAGAAGGATTTAATATTCCGTTCCCAATTAGAACACTTCAAGTAAATCACCCAATAGATATTAAAGTATTGCAAAAGAATTAAATATATTATCTGCGAAATGTTTTAATATAATTTACCTTATGTATAAAAAATAAATTAAGATGTCAAATATAATTAGTATGTGGCATCTTTTACATGTATATTGAAATGAAGAGTTATGTAAAGTTTTAATATTTTATATTAATTATTAAAAATACCAGAGTATAGAATGAATGATACCAAAACCAAAACATCTAAAACGTACATAGATAGAGATTTAGATTGGTTGTTATTTAATAAGCGTGTACTAGAAGAAGCTGAAGACAACTCAAATTCAATTGCAAATAGATTGAAATTTTTGGCTATTTTCTCATCTAATCTAGATGAGTTTTTTAGAGTTAGGGTTTCAAAACTCAGACAAATTAAAGGTGTTAAGAAAAAAATCAGAAAGCCATTAGCTTTAAAACCGAATAAGAAACTCAAAGCCATTTTAAAAAAAGTGGATGAATTACAAGACAGTTTTGGTAAAGTATATCGCACGCAAATTTTGCCAGAACTAAAACGTAATGGGATTCATTTAATAGACATCGACAATTGCTCAATTGAACAGGTTGATTTTTTGAAAGAACTATTTGATTCTAAAATTAAAAGTGAGATTAAAATTCTGTCAGATGACCTAAGTATCAATCAATTTGATAATGGACAACTTTATTCTGTAATTGAGTTTACAGATACTAATGAGCTTTCTTTCTTATCCATTCCAACAACAACGTTACCAAGATTTATCAAATTGCCTTCTGCAAAGAATGAGCAAGATATTGTGTTTTTAGAAGATGTAATTAAACAATTTTCAGAAGAACTTTTTCCAAATAAGAGTATAAACAGTCAATATCTTATAAAGGTTTCAAAAGATGCAGAACTTTATTTAGAAGATGAATATGATGGTCCTTGGTTAGAGCAAATTTATGAGGCATTAGCGAAACGACAACACGGTCAACCGACAAGGTGTTTGTTTGAAAAGCATATGCCTAATACAATCCAAAAGAGTATCAGAAAGCATTTAGGCTTGGGAAAGATTGATATGATTGAAGGTGGAAAGTGTCATAATTTCAGCGATTTTATTAGCTTTCCTGTCGATGAAGATTTCGGTGAGCCTAAAAAGGTAAATCGACCAGCATTAAATGATACTACATTTTTAGAAGCTGAAGATATCTTCCAAGTTATCAGAAAAAAAGATAAGTTATTTCATTTCCCCTATCAATCATATAGTCATGTAGAGCATTTTGTTGAACAGTCTGCTATAGATGCAAAGGTAAAATCAATATATATATCATTGTACCGAGTAGCCAAAGAGTCGAGACTTTCCGATGCTCTGTTACTTGCTTTGAAGAATGGTAAAGAGGTAGTGATTTTTGTGGAAACTAAAGCCAGATTTGATGAGCACAATAATTTAAAATGGGCTAAAATTTTTGAAGAACATGGCGCTGAAGTGCATTATAGCTTTAAACATCTAAAAGTGCACTCAAAAATCTTTCTTGTAGAGAGGCAGGAAGCTAATAAACTACAGGGTTATGGTTATATAGGCACAGGAAATTTTAATGCTAAAACGGCTAAAATATATTGTGACCATGGTTTATTTATTGCTAGAGCTCATATTATTGAGGATCTGAGACAAGTGTTTAAAGTTTTGCGTCGCGAAAATGTGAATCCAAAATTCAATGAATTAATAGTATCGCCATTCAATTCTAGGATGATATTTCAAAGTTTAATTCGGAATGAGATTGAAGTATCGAAATCTGGTGGTGAAGCTAAAATAACTGCTAAAATGAATAGTTTAGAAGACAAGCAAATGATTGACCAGTTGTGTAAGGCTAGTCAATTCGGAGTAGAAGTTCGGCTCATAGTTCGTGGTTTCTGCTGTTTAGATTTGAGTAACGAAGAGGCGTCAAAACACATAAAAATCACAAGCATACTAGATGATTTTTTAGAACACGGTCGTGTATATTTGTTTCATAATGGTGGTGAAGAACTAATGTATTTTGGTAGTGCGGATTGGATGACTCGGAATTTAGATAAGCGTATTGAAGTTTTAACACCAATATTAGACTCAGATATATTTACAGAGTTGAAAGATATTGTTGAAATTCAATGTAGTGATAATGTAAAAGCTAGAGAACGATTAGCAGATAACACATATATATATGTTAATAATGATGAGTCCAAAGTAAGATCACAACATGCTATTTATAATTATTTAGAAGCTAAACTTTAATTAAAAATTTAAGATTAATGACGTTTCAAAGTATTTAAATCCATATTGGACTTGCTATAAAAAAGTGGACAATTAATTGCGAGATTTAAGCGGCTACATTT
>TARA_R110002049_G_scaffold191337_1_pt1 | contig 40062 bp, 53 predicted proteins | sample TARA_R110002049 | Tara Oceans TARA_R110002049 (sample SAMEA4396941) | marine metagenome | biome: Polar Biome; feature: [SRF] surface water layer (ENVO:00010504); material: water (ENVO:00002006), including particulate matter (ENVO:01000060) such as... | depth 5 m
TAGCATAAAATCGATTATTCTAGGGTCGGTCGCCGGTGGATTGGCAGTCCACGGCTGCAAACCGGAAGCAGAGGCCAACGCGGAGAACACTGAAGTGCTGCAGGGCTATAGTTACAAATATGGTCGGACACCAAAGGAGAAGGAACGGATCGTGGAACTGGAAGCGGAACAATTTTTCAACGAACACGAATTGGGAACCATTGCCGTTTTGAGCGATCTGATCTTACCTTCTACGGAGAAATTTGGCAGCGCAACGGAAGCTGGGGTACCTAATTTTATAGAATTCATGGCCAAGGATGTCCCAGAATTGCAAACGACCCTCAGGGGTGGGCTTATGTGGCTGGACCATGAGAGCAATTCTCAATTTGGTACCGAATTCAAATCGGGTATTGAAGAGTTGCAAAAACAACTATTGGACACCATTGCTTATCCCGATATATTGATTCCAGAAATCGAACGCCCCTTGGAAATACAGTTTTTTTCCTTGGTGCGAAATCTGACACTTACGGGTTATTATACCTCAGAAATCGGGATAGAAGATTTGGGTTATAAGGGCAATACGCCCAATGTCTGGGACGGCGTACCCGAAGACGTATTGAAACAGCACGGCGTTGCCTACGAGGAAGAATGGCTGGCAAAATGCATAGATCAAAGCAAAAGGGGGGTCATGGCCGAGTGGGATGAAAATGGAAAGCTGTTGACGTAAAAGTTAGTTGTATTTTTTTGCAATTATGTAATCACCTTCCATAGTTTCAGTGGTTATGGGGAGTATTCAACTATTTTTCCCTACAACATGACGATCGTCATGTTCTCGTTTTATGCCTTGTTTTAAATTTGTGGAGGTTTATCCTTATGAAAATCTTTAACTATTTATTTTGCAGATATTTATTAGACTAAATTTCATACCTAAATATATTAAAGTCTAAACAAAATTGACTATCTTATTAGATAATGAAGCAGTTATTAATCAAAATAGTATCCATTTCTTTGGCCTTGGTAGTGCTTTTTGCAACTTCGCCTTTCACGGTGGATATGCATTTTTGCTGCAACAAGTTGGTAGATGTTGCGGTCTTTGGCAAAGCTAAGCCCTGTAAGGACAAAGAGCAGGATTTATCAATACCATCGAAAAAATGTTCCCTTGGGCAAATGGATTGTTGTAGCAATAAATCTATGGTAAATAAGGCCGATGACATTTTTAAGAAGGCTCAATTTCAGTTTGAATACAACAACATAGTTTTTTTGCAGACATTATTTTACACTTACGTAAATCTTTTTGAAGGACTTGACCTAAAAGTAGTTCCCTTCGTAAACTATAACCCCCCGTGGATAGAGAAGGATATTCTCATATTGCACGAAACTTTTTTGCTTTGATTTTTATCTAATCAGGTTATCCTTAAATGATCTGTACTTCCCATTGGTCAATATTATAATATTGGCTAAGCAATCTGGTACCCATATTCCAACGACTACATTTCCTTATTATTTGTCTTAAGGACGAAACAAATTTAGCATTTTGTTGAGTGGTTACCCAAAGAACATTAATAGAATTCAAATATGAACTCAAAGAGAATACGGGACTCTAGGATATGGTCTGCAAGCGCTTTTTAATAGTCATTAAGCAAGAGCTTGAGGAAATCGGTGTAGAAGTACTTTCATTGAAATTGGAAAAACTTACTGTGGAAACTGGCGTTAGTACGGACGTACGAATTGATGAGATTAAAGCCGCTAAAGTAGCCGTTTGCGCATTAAATGGAAGTTATTTTTATCAATCTATCCTAGGTAAATACAAGAAAATGAAAACATCCTTTTATTCCGCATAGTATTATACCCTACTGGACAACAAAAGGTAACTAAATATTTATTAGTGTTATCATCTTTCAATTAACTAAGAACAACTAATTTAAAAACAAAATGTTTATATACATCAAATATATGGTGAGTTTGCGATGTAAGATGGTGGTAGAGCAAGAACTGCAAAAGCTTGGCTTAAATTGTGTTAAGGTAGACCTTGGAACCATCGAAATCATGAAAGATATCACTGATCTCCAACGCGAGCGACTACGTATAAACCTAAAGTCATATGGACTGGAATTGCTCGATGATAAGCGGAAGATTATGATTGAAAAGATCAAGGCCCTAGTTGTTGAAATGGTCCATTATTCCGATGAATTGCCCAAGGTGAACTATTCGGATTACATCAGTGCTAAACTCGGATATGATTATACGTATTTGGCAAATGCATTTTGCGAAGTAAAGGGAATCACCATTCAGCAGTTCATCATTCTACATAAAATAGAAAGGGCAAAGGAACTGATGCTTTATGACGAGTTGAATTTAAGTGAAATTTCATTTAAGCTAAACTATAGTAGCGTCGCACATTTATCCAATCAATTTAAAAAAATTACGGGGCTCACCCCATCGTATTTTAAAAAAATCAAAAAGAAACGAAAGAGAAATCTAGAGGATTTGTAGTCCATAGTAAATAGGTTCAAACAACAGTCTTGTAGCTAAAATCCGCGCCATCAGCCGGGTATAAGACTTTTTTTGCCCCTAAAAGTAACAATAATGTGAATGTTATAACTATTCGTCTTTTATATGTAATACATTATCCGAAATAAAGCCTCACCTTGAGAATCAGAAAATGGAAAGGATAAAAATCCTATAACACTCCATTCTTCAGACTTTTATTTATGGAAAACAAGGAAGTTCAACAATCTAAAGTCTTTATTATTGTAGAAATCATTGAATATGTTCCCAATACGGTAGTGATAAAAACCATAATAAAGAAAACCACCGGTAACGTAACTGCCGTTTCTGTGGATACGGGAGAAAACATAACGGAAAAAATATCGCCTTTCGATAGGTTTATCCAAATCATCGAAGGGCGTGCTGAAATCGTAATCGACGACGATTCACAGACCTTGGAAACGGGCCAGTCCATTATTATTCCTGCTCATTCCAAAAATACAATTAAGGCCAATGAACGGTTCAAAATGATCTCTACCATCATCAAAAGCGGTTATGAGTAGTTTCTTTAAAACTATAAGGCTCCTATAAGCAACTTTGAAATAATCTAAAATATTACCTATCCAAAGTAAAATTCCTGCTTATTAAACTAAAAATTGGGGAAATATTACAGTTTTGACGGACCTAGTTTTCATCGAATTATTCCGATTTTAGATAGTTTCTTCTTGTATAGGCAAACCAAACTATTTGCCTAAATCTATTAAAACCCAGAAATTGTGGTTAATCCGATCAGAAACATCTTTTATACAGCAACCACAATGGAATCAGCATACACCAAACTAGCGTATTGGAGGTACAAAGATATAGAGAATACAGGTTTTAAAGGCTTCAATACCCTCGCCAATACCAAAAAGTTCAAATACAGGACCCAAACGATCTGCCAACTTATATCATTGGTACCATTTATTTTCATAAAGGGCTAACTTTAAATACAAAAGCACTTGAGACTTTTGTAACCTCAGGAATTTCCTGTATTTCAGAAGAAATGTTATCCACTTATTTAGAACTTCTCCATATATTTCGAAGTATTGGGCAATATATTTGTCATAACCCAAGTTCCTATTTTTGATCATATACAATTGGCAATAGACTACTATTGTAGATACCGCCAATAATAAATAGTCTTACAAACCTATAGGTGCTCAATAATCTATTCTTCCTCCTTTTGAATACAATTTTCGTAGTTTCCATGTAAATATCCAGGGAAGAAACAATTAGTAAAAATGACTTTTCAACTAATTTCCACCACCAGCTCTTTCACCCAATTCAGTATTTAACGATTGAATTGGTTTGTAGAGGTACGTACCAAAAGATAACCTGCAACAACGTTTTAGCCCTGTGCGAGTTCTAACTGTGAATGATGTAACATATTTGTTTATTTGTGTAATGCTTTACGAAGTTAATGAACCCACCTTTATACAGTGATGATTATTTCAAGATTTTCCGGCGAAATGCGGGAATTAACGACAACCAAAATGGCAAAATCCCAACAGCATAAAAAGCAGAAAATTCAAGGTATGTTGGAACAAAGGACAAGTAGCTTGTCAGATAAAAAAACAAACGGGGATTACAATAATGAACATTCCAATCACCACGACCCCGGTTTAATAATTAGCGGTTCACTATATAGATTCCCCCGATGGCTGTCCCTTGTGGTTTCCGACTTACCTCTCCTCTTGTATCCGACAAACAAAGTGCAAGGAATAAACAAGGTCGGAACCGCCTTTCTTTGCCTCCTGAAGCTTCGGGACGGGTGAGGTAACATATAAAATTTCAAGAAATTTTATATTGTCGGTCGATAAAAATATCCTCAAGAACGCTAAACATATACAAATAAAAAAAACCTGCAACAAAGTGATGCCCAAAAGGAATATATTGATATTTAAATCTGAAACGCCCTGAGGAAATTAATAAAAATAAAAACAATCAATGAAAATTATTTTAGCTACAGACGGATCAAAGTATAGTAAGGCAGCAGTTGATGAAGTTGCCAACAGGCAATTTCCGCATGGAACTGAAGTACGGATTATTTCAGTTGTCGATAAGGCTGCGTTAGCAAGCTACGCCGGATCATCGACCGAGTTGAAAGACTTTTATAGTCAAGCCGGAAAGCACGCATTAAAAATAGCCGAAGATGGAATCGAATATGCATCAAAAATTTTACAAAAGAAAAATCCATCGCTATTGGTAACAACTGCGTTGATTGATGGCTCTCCCAAAACTGCCATTCTTAATGAAATTGAAAGATATGGTGCTGATTTAATTGTTGTTGGCTCAAATGGACAAGACAATCAAGCTACAGAACATTATATGTTAGGATCAGTTTCCCATGCAGTGGCGTGGTATGCAAAATGTTCCGTAGAGATCGTACGCAAGTAAAATAATAGGGCAACAGGGAAACTGAAAAAATTTTTAAAACAATAAATTATGTTTTATGACGGATATCACTTTTGGGGAAGGCACCTTATCTGGTGGTTATTTGGTTGGTATTCCTAGTTGCTATTTTTGGATGGTATACTCCTATTCGGAAAAGCAGGAGGAAAAAAAATCATAATGAAACGGATAAGCATGACTGATAATTTGCAGGTATGTCTTAAGGTTTCTGAATATCTATTTTTAGAAAATATTTTTATTGGTTCCTGGCTTTGCGAAGGTAGCAGAGCTCTTTTCGAAACCCGTAAAATGTTTAAGGTCCCTATAGAATAGACTATATCTTTTAATTGAAATTTAAGATGTGATAAGCCGGGTGTTAACAAATTGCCCATTTTCGGAACTAATCCAATACTTGGTATGGTTAGCCTTTGGCAAGCAAGAACATATCCAAAAAGTCTGCGAGGTCTTTCAGACCTTGTAGGTTTGGAATCTTGGTCCGCCCCTCAAGACCTACAAGGTTTTTAACCCCGAGACTTCTGGGGCAAATCAAGATTCCAATTTCAGGGAAATTTGTCGCACACCAACTGAAAGAAGGTATACGAAAATAACAGAAACATTGATGATCATTAAAATTGGAACAGATGAAAGCTATGGCCAAACTTAAAAATTTAAATGGTAATGAGGACAAGCGCATTATTATCAGAAATCTAAGCCGAATTATGGATATCAGGATTGTTGATATCGATGTTGAAAAAGGGACAATCGGTATTCTAAGTTCCACCATGCTGGCTTTAGAGCAAGTCAGACGTGAACTTTGGAGAATTTGCTACCCCGTGAAATCCTGGAAGCTTAGCGGATCCACTCCTAATCATAGTAAAAAGGTGGTTATGACCAATACGGTTTTAGCCTAGGTATTGCAATTACCTATATGGGTTAAAATCCTGCTTTAACCCAAATTGTTCATTCCAGCATTTATGGCTATTCGGTCATAAGCAACTTTAAAAAAAGGACTCGAAAGCCTAAGTTTTACGGTCCTTTATGGAGTCCCAACTGTTCTTGGCCTATAATGCAACCCACGGTGGAAACCATATAGTTACGCAGTGGTCGGGGTTTCCTATTTATCCCTCCTTCCCGCATGCGTTCAAGCGGGGCTCTACCTCCCTTCAATTGGAAACCGGAGTTTTCTGTCTTTCCCTGCCACACCTCTCCAAAATGACCTTTTAGGGCTGGCGGTCGGGCTGGTTTCCCCCTTTCCTACTGAAGCCTCGATGTTAAAAAATAGTTCCGTAGCTAAGGCTATAAAATGATTTTTGCCTAGGGAAGATAAAAATAAAATTCCCAGATTTATTTTTTGGAAGGAGTATTCAATTTCACACAAGATCCTGCTTCCCCTTCGGACTTTTGGGAACTATTGACTCCCATTAAATATAAGTCCCGGTGATAGCGCTATTGGCAGATAGGTTCTTCCTTTGAAAATATCATATATAATGTCTTAAAAAAATCTGTGAATAATACAACCTATTTCTGGATTTGTGTAATCATTTTTCTAGAAAAACAACTCAACTTTGAGGAAGGAAAATTCTTTCACAAAGAATAAAGAAAATGTATAAAACCCAAAAATCTAAAATATGAAAAAATTTATAACTGGCTTGGCACTTATCATTATGATAGGGCTTACCAACATTGGATATGCACAAACAATCTACAAGATTGGCAATTCAAAGAACAATAGCGTGGAAATTTCCGGGACTTCAACACTGAAGGATTGGGAAATGAGTACCGAAAGTTTTAACGGGAATGCGCAATTCAGCTTTAAACCCGGAAATGACAATGACCTTACGGCTGTAACCTCGTTAAACTTTTCGGTACTGGTCAAAGATTTAAAAAGTGGTACAAAAGGATTGGATAAGCATGCATACGAAGCATTAAAGGCAGGTGCGTATAAAAATATTTTATTTATACTAAAATCTGCAGATGTTGTTCCACTAAAAGATAACAAATACAAGCTGACAATAAATGGGACGCACAATATTGCAGGTGTTGAAAAAGACATGGTAATGGAAGTTTACGCTACTGTTAACACAGATGGCAGCATCACCTTTAGGGGGTCGGACGAGTTAAAGATGACGGATTATAAGGTTGAGCCGCCCACATTTCTTTTTGGGGCAATGAAATCAGGAGATAAGATCACTTTGGATTTTACATTGGTTTACGAAAAAGCAAATTGATTTAATTCAAAAACAATTCTAACCTCAAAATCTATTAAGATGAGATCAAATAAATATTTTACAATGAAAATCAAAATACTCTTATTCATTTGCTTTGCTTCAGGCATTTTGCATGCACAGCAATCTGATTTGCAATTTTTCAGGCCCAATAATAAAAAGGGATTGAATGTATTCGAAACCTCCAAATCTGACACTGTAGCTTTCGATGGGCTAAGAGTTCAGGTAGGTGGTGACTTTGCCATGCAGTTTCAGGGCATAAACCAAAGCAATGATGCCAACAATCTGGTTGAGCTAGGTTCCAATCTGAACCTTCCATCCGCTAACCTCAATCTGGATGTTCAGTTGATCGATGGGGTTCGGATGCACCTGAAAGCCTACCTTTCCTCACAAAATCATGAAGAGGCATGGGTAAAAGGAGGGCATATTCAAATAGATAAACTGGACTTTATAGAGCCCGGCTTCATGGAAGAGATTATGCAGTATACCACTATAACAATTGGTTTGGATGAATTCAATTATGGCGATGCCCACTTTCGGAGAACGGATAATGCCAGGGCGATTTTCAATCCTTTTGTAGGGAATTATATTATGGATGCCTTTTCAACAGAGGCTTTTGGTGAAGTAACACTTCAAAAAAAGGGATTACTGGCGGTGGTCGGTATCACCAATGGTAAGCTCAATCAAAAAGTAGTGGTCACAGACGAAAGTGACAACAAACTATCCTTTTATGGTAAATTGGGCATTGATAAACAGTTGAACGATGACCTTAGAATACGGTTGACCGGATCAATCTATAGCAATCACGGGACGACTACTGGCACCTGGCTTTACGGTGGTGATCGTTCGGGGGCTAGGTATTACAATGTATTGCATACGCAGCCGGATTCCTTGGGAAATACTGAGGGTGCTGCATTTGAAGGCAGGTACAATGCCCGCTTCAAAAAACTTACAGCCATTCAAATCAACCCTTTTTTGAAATTCAAGGGACTTGAATTCTTTGGAATTTATGAATTGGCTTCAGGAAGTAATGAAATCACCACCCCCGTAGTGGATAAAGAAGGTGCTTTTACCCAGCTGGCAGCAGAATTAGTGTATCGTTTTGGCACAAATGAAAGATTTTATGTAGCTGGAAGGTATAATACCGTACAGGGGAAAACTTTGGAAAGCGCTACAGAGGACCTAAAAATAAATAGGTTAAATGTAGGCGGTGGCTGGTTTCTCTCAAAGAATATAGTAATGAAAGTTGAATATGTAAATCAACAATATACAGGTAACTCCTGGACAGGAAGATTTGCAGGAGCAAAATTCGATGGCTTTAACGTTGAAGCAGCCATTAGCTTCTAATTTTGAAAATAAAGGAATAAAATTGACTCTGAACAAGGGTAACTGAAGCCTGAAGCCTGTAGCTAAGCTTTTTACAAACATTATAATAATCTTGTAATATAAACCTTATGAAAAAACCTCGCAACAAGCGCCTCGGAAAGAGGCCACGGATATATAATGCAATATTGAAAGAGTCAATAGAAGGTAAGAATACGCATGAAAATTTTAAACAAGTACCCTATCGTAAAAGTGAAAAACCAATAGATCAGGCGTAGTATAAAGGATGAGATAAAGACGGCATTCAATTGAAATAAATGCGTAAAACAATTTCTAAAACCTATGATGCATGTAACTTATTTGTCTAAATGTATAACACATAACAGCCTAAAGAAATTTACCTTGTAGTTGGTAATTCAATTAGATTTGGTTAAACCGGGCAACAGCGAAACTGAAGAACAGGAAACAGAGTAACTGAATAAAAAAAGATAAATTAAAGATCATGGAAAATTCAATCAAGCATACATATCATATTGGTGGTATGAGTTGTGGGGGATGCGTTGCGACAGTTAAAAGTAAGTTGTCCAATGCTCCTGGTGTAAAATCCGTACAAATTGACCTTGCAAAGAAAAAAGCAGAAATTACTTCTTCCACAGCAATTAAAGTCGATACACTTCAGGATGCATTAAAGAATACACATTACACAATTGCGGAACTTAGGGCAGCTTAGAGATTGTGTAATCTGACTTCTTATTAATTTATTCCCGAAGTTTCGTGACTGTATATCCTGCCTGGCCGGCAACCAGACAGGATGTCGTCTAAAAATTGTAGAATATATTGTCAGGATGAGAAAAATTAATATTGATAACTGATCGGAAGAAAAAAACAAACTCTGAAATTTAATTAGTTGGTTTTAGGAAAACTAGGTGAACAATTGAAATCACTAACAATCTAAATATGCATATCATGAAAAAGATTATATGGATATCAGCAGGCATTTTTATATCGATGCTATTTGGCTGCAATGACAGCTATAATAAGGTATCATCCGAATATGACAAGTCCATAGATTTTTCCAAATACAAAACATTTTCTTGGTTGCCTGATGTGACAGATACAATCGATTCGCCTTACAATAACGATATTATACGTAATAATATTCGTAACTATTTTGGGCTGTGTATGAGTGATAGAGGATATTCTTTTGATACTGAAAATCCTGACTTGTTAATGCAATTAATTATTACGAATACGAAACAAGGAAGGGCACATAGTAATTATCCAACTTCTTACTATTCCAACCCTTATTATTATGGAAGCAAGTATTACTCACCTTATCACCATGAGTACTATTATAATGGTCACGGATTAAACGAGGATGATGATTTCGGTCGAAGCTCTGAATATAAACGGACCTATAATCGGACATATGTAAAGGGGTCCATTACTTTAATTTTTATTGACAGAAAAACAAAAAAGGTAGTGTGGCGCGGTACAGCTGAGGGTGATATTGACGATCCTTCACAAATCAGTAAGGATTTGCATCCTGCTGTACACGGTATAATAGATGAGTATCCTGTGAAATCCATAGTAAAGCGTAATCATAAAATATGATTGATGATACTAGTGAAATTACGTGAATGTATTATGGATCAATTGAAAAATTATAAAAGATTGAAGTATTCCCGTGTCATAAAGAAAAAATCGGGTAGAAACAGCAATACTAAATCGGCCATCGGCTATCCGGATTATCATTCAATACCCGGATAAATGAATAATTAAATAAAAATGGAAAAATCAAATTTGGAAACACAAAGAAATAAAAAGGAAGTAATTATAGTTTCCGGCAGCAGTGGACTAATAGGCAATGCATTAATTCATAAGATTGCTTCTCAATACCGCGTTGTAGGTCTCGATAATACAGGCTACCCCTTTCCGCCAGCAGAGGCTGAATGCGTGTGTATAGATATTACCAGCGATAAAAGCATGGCATTCGCTTTCGAAAGAATCCGTTATGAATATGGTAATAAAATTGCCTCGGTAGTCCATCTGGCGGCTTATTACGATTTTCTGGGAAAGCCTTCTGACTTGTACGATAAAATCACGGTGAAAGGGACTGAAAGATTAATGAAATTCCTGCAGGATTTTGAAGTGGGGCAATTCATCTTTTCAAGCAGCATGCTTATTTACAAACCTTCATCACCAGGTGTAAAAATAACTGAGGAATCACCCTTGGAGCCTAAGTGGGATTATCCGAAATCAAAAGTAGCCACAGAAAAAGTACTGCACGAAAAGAAAGGAAAAATTCCCGTCGTTAATATGCGAATGGCGGGTGTCTACAGCGAAGAAGGACATTCAATACCTATCACCAATCAGGTACAACGCATTTACGAAAAGCAAGTCACGGCACGCTTGTATCCGGCCAATACTGCTCATGGCAGCACTTACGTACACCTAGACGATTTGGTAGATTCTATTATAAAAACCATCGAAAAAAGAAAAGAGCTTCCACCGGAAATCGTTATAAACATTGGAGATGATGAAACCTTGTCGTATCAGGAGTTGCAGGACATAATCAGTATGGAAGTTAATGGCAAAGGATCAAAAATAATACACGTACCAAAATGGTTTGCCAAATTCGGTGCATTTATGCTGAATATTATTGGCAAAGCATTTATAAAACCTTGGATGATCGACCTTGCCGATGACCACTTTGAACTAGACAGTTCCAGGGCAAAAAAATTGATAGGCTGGAATCCTAAGCACGGATTAAGAAATACACTGCCCAAAATGATTAAAAAATTAAAAGACGACCCTGAGAAATTTTATCAAGTGAATAAATTAAAAAAATAGTTATAACACAAGACACATAAATCGTAATCAATCATAGTATGAAAAAGCACGACCATTCCTCTATGTCACCGGAAGGTGCAGACAATAAATCTGAAAATAAACTAGAATCGCAACAGACGGGCAACACCACAACCTACACATGCCCCATGCATCCTGAAGTAGTAAGCGATAAACCTGGTAAATGCCCAAAATGCGGAATGACGCTGGTGATAAAGGAGGAAGCAAAACACGAAATGGCCGGCCACAACATGGGAGGTATGGGCTCACGAGGCGTCACCCGTCCAATGATGGACATGGAGGGCCACGAACACAAGGATATGGACATGGGCAGTATGAAAATGGGTATAGATGACCAAATGGAAATGCTGAAGAAACATCATAAGCAAACTCTTTGGGTCTTTTGGACAGTGGTATTGCTGGGATTTTGGATGATCGCTTCTCCATTCACTTTTGATTATGGAAAGAATGTGGTTGAGCCCAGTGGCGGAAGAGATGTATGGCTTTCCCTTAGTTATCGTATTGCCGCAATGCGCTGGAGCGATATTATCAGCGGAACATTGCTGGTGTTTTTTGGATGGCGTTCCCTTAAACCTAACCGCCCCTATAGCGTTTGGATTTGCTGCTTTATTGGGATATGGATCAGCATGGCTCCCTTTATTTTCTGGGCTCCAACGGCTGTCGCTTATTATAACAGCACCATGGTTGGTGCCTTAATTATTGCATTGACCATTCTTATTCCCGGGATGCCAAACATGATCAGATTTATGAAAATGGGCGGTGATGTGCCTACGGGTTGGAGCTATAATCCTTCAAGCTGGCCACAACGCTCGATTATGATTGGGTTGGCATTTGTAGGATGGTTGGCCTCTCGCTATCTGGGAGCTTTTCAATTGGGGTATATAGATTATGTCTGGGACCCTTTTTTCGGTGACGGCACCATGACCGTTTTAAATTCCGATATGTCCCACTCCTTTCCAATATCTGATGCTGCATTAGGAACACTGGCATACACCTTGGAATTCCTGATGGGATATATGGGTGGAACCTCCCGTTGGCGTACCATGCCGTGGATGGTTACTCTTTTTGGGATTTTGGTAATCCCACTTGGGTTCGTGAGTATTTTTTTAATCGTTTCACAGCCGCTGTCAGTAGGGGCCTGGTGTGCGATATGCCTGTTTTCAGCTATAGTAATGCTTCCAATGATCCCATTACAAATTGATGAAGTGATTGCTATGTGGCAACATATGGTTCAAAGAAAACAAAAAGGAGATTCCTTATGGAAGGTATTCTGGAAAGGTGGTGAAGCACTGTCCACTGAAACAGACCAACGTTCGCCCGAAATGGCAGAATTTAAGGACCGCCCATGGGTGGTATTTAAATCTTCCATCTGGGGAATGAGCTTCCCCTGGATGTTGACGATATCAACAATTTTAGGGATATGGTTGATGGTCTCCCCCACGGTTTTCGGAATTGGTATAGAAACTACATTTGCCGATTCAAATCATTTGGGTGGGGCGCTTGTAATTGTGTTTGCGGTAATGGCCATGGCTGAAGTAATTAGAAGCTTACGTTACTTAAATGTATTGCTCGGCCTAGTACTGGCCGTAATGCCATGGTTTATTGAAGATGTCAATATAGTGTTTACGTTGAGCACAAGTGTAACGGGACTTTTGGTAATGGCACTTTCTTTTTCAAAAGGAAAAATAAAGGAAACCTATGGTCTTTGGGATAAATATGTGGTGTAAATCACTTGTCAAGATAAAGCCAGATATTTTCTGTTTGACCTTGATGTTGCGAACGGCCGAAGTGGGCAGGGCTGTCCGGTTTATTAATATCCTGGTTTTATTGTGGCTTATTGTTGCAGTGCTTGTAATAGATACTGTGCCGGCCAATGCATTGTGGGTTGCCATTATATCCGGTGTAGCGCTAATGGCTTTAAGTTTTCCTAAAGGCAAGATTAGGGAGAAGTATGGCACCTTTGATAAGTATATTGTTTAGTTTAAAAATAAAAAGTAGGGTTTATGCTAAAAAAAATGAAGTTGATGGAAGCAACAGGCTTTTCACAGCATATTTACAAGTTCGGCGTGGCTTTATCCTGTGAAGAATTCGATACCGAAGACATTCGGGTTATATACAAATAAATGAAGATGCAATAAATTCCGTTCCATCTTCTCAACTCTAATTATTAAAATCTTAAAACAATTTATATTATGTCAATACAAACAGTTGATCCAAACACAAATAAGATTGTAAAGTCTTTCGAAGAAATGACTGATAAGTCAGTTAATGCCAAGGTAGCCAAAGCGCAAGAAGCTTTTACTGACTGGAAAAAAACCAGCTACCAGCAACGGGCTGATCTTCTACATAAAGTGGCTGCAATCATGCGAGTTAAAAAATCAAAACTCGCCAAAACCATTACCGTGGAAATGGGCAAAGTCCTTGCCCAGGCGGAAGGGGAAATTGATTTGAGTGCCGATATCTTTGATTATTATGCAGATCATGCAGAAGCGTTTCTTGCCGATAAAGTACTGGATCCGGAATATGGATCCGCCATTATTCGAAATAGTCCCATTGGCGTATTGTTGGGCGTTATGCCGTGGAATTTTCCTTACTATCAAGTAGCTCGATTTGCAGCTCCCAATATTATGGTGGGCAACACTATTTTACTTAAGCATGCCTCCATCGTTCCACAATGTGCTGCTGCTATTGAAGAACTGTTCAAAGAAGCCGGAGCTCCCGAAGGATTGTATACCAATTTATTCATCACTGGCAAACATGCATCAGCATTGGTTTCTGATAAAAGAATAAAAGGTGTTTCCTTAACAGGAAGTGAAGAAGCAGGTGCAAGTGTAGCTGCTGAAGCTGGAAAATATTTGAAAAAGGTTGTGCTGGAGCTAGGTGGTAATGATGTGTTTATTGTACTGGAAGATGCCGATATGGAAAAAACAGTGGAGTGGGCCGTTGTTGGAAGGATGAATAACAATGGTCAATGTTGTGTAGCCTCCAAGCGGTTTATCGCAGTGGAAGCAATTGCCGATGAGTTTATTCAAAAGTTCAAGGATAAGCTATCTAAAATGAAGTTAGGTGATCCGATGGATCCCGAAACAGAGTTGGGCCCCTTAAGTAGTGAAGCGGCAGCAGTGCATTTGGCCGATCAGGTGAAACGTTCCGTTGATGAAGGTGCCAAAGTTCTATTGGGAGGTAAACGTGCAGATCGTGAAGGTGCCTTTATGGAACCTACCATACTCACCGACCTGAAACCTGGTATTTCTGCCTATCACGAAGAATTATTTGGCCCAGTTGCATCCTTCTATGTTGTGAAGGACGAACAGGCTGCCATAGATCTGGCAAATGATTCCGATTTTGGTTTGGGAGGCTCTGTATTTACACAGGACATCGAACGTGGAAAAAGAGTAGCGGATCAGATTGATACGGGTATGGTATTTATTAACCATCCTACCTGGACACAGGCCGATCTTCCTTTTGGTGGAACAAAGCGTTCGGGATTCGGTCGTGAACTATCAGAGTTAGGTATTGATGAATTTGTAAACAAAAAACTCATTCGTGTTAGCAAACTCTCAGACCCTTTTTAGAAGCATAGCTGATGTTGTTTTCCCGATAATGATTTATCTATTATAACACTAAATGAAAATATGGGACATTTTAAAAATCTAACTGAATCAGAATATAAAACTTTATTAAAATTTCCAGCATATATATCATTGTTTGCTGCCGATAGTGATGGCAAAATGGATGAAGCTGAAAAAAAGGAGGCTATAAAATTTTCACATATAAAAACCTATTCTTCAGATGCACTTCTTGTAGGATTTTATAATGAGGCCGATGCTGTTTTTGAAAACAATGTCAGGCAGATTGATAAAGACCTACCAAAAGAGAAACATAGTCGGAAATCAGCTATCAAATTTGAATTATTAAATCTGGAAAAGTTGGTATTGAAGTTAGGTAATGAAGATCGTGCTGCCATGCATTACAGCATGAAAACATTTAAAGAACATGTGTCCCAAGCACATCATAGTGTTTTAGTAGATTTTATTTTTCCAATTCCAATTAAAGGACTTACATATTAGGGTACTAATAAAGTAAGAACAGATAATATCATAGAAAAATAGATTTTAGGAAGTTAAAAATTAAAAATATGTTACGCAACATAAAAAGTTTAACGGGTTTCACCATGGGTGCAACCGATGGAGAGATCGGAAAAGTAAAAGAGTTTTACTTTGACGATCGTACCTGGACCATTCGTTATTTAATTTTAGAAACAGGTAGCTGGCTGAATCAACGCAAAGTGCTTATCGCACCGGAAGCATTATTACAACCGGATTGGGAGCATAATATTTTTCCGGTTAATCTTACAAAAGAACAAATAGAGAACAGTCCGGATATTGACACCGAACAACCGGTCTCCCGCCAGCATGAAATTGAGATGTATGAATACTATCCTTGGACAAGCTACTGGGCTGGCGGTATGTACGGAATGATAACGCAAGCTTACGTACCACTTAAAGAAGCAGTGGATATTAGTGAAAGTAAGACCGACCCTAAAGATTCAAGTGGCGATCCGCACCTGCGAAGCACACATAAAGTAAAAGGCTATACCATTCATGCTACGGATGGGGAAATTGGAGATGTGGAAGATTTTATTATTGACGACAGTACTTGGGAACTTGACTTCCTGGTGGTGGATACAGGGCATTGGTTTCCCGGCAAAAAGGTGCTCATTTCACCGAAAATGATAAAGGAAATAGATTGGGATACTTCTACCCTTGTGGTAAACGCAGCAGTGGAACAGGTAAAAAATAGCCCCAAATACCATTCTGGCCAACCGGTAAATGAAACATTAAAGAAATATCTTGACAACTATTATGAAGGCATGTATTTACCATAGTTAAGAAAACACAAATAGGTCCCTTTAATTCTTTAAAAATGAATACGGAAACAAAAACTATTCAGCAAAAGGCAGTTGACGCCGTACGTATATTGGCCGTTGATGCTGTTCAAAAAGCAAACTCTGGGCATCCGGGAGCACCGATGGGGCTTGCCCCGGTGGGTCATGTTTTATGGACGGAAGCCATGAACTATAATCCACATAATCCTGAATGGGCCAATCGGGACCGGTTTATTTTGTCCAATGGACATGCCGGCATGTTACAATACAGTTATTTGTACCTAACCGGTTATGATATCACGTTGAACGACATTAAAAAATTTCGGCAACTGCACAGCAAAACCGCCGGGCATCCAGAATATGGCCTGCTTGCGGGCATTGAAGTTACCACCGGACCATTGGGCCAGGGTTTTGCCAATGGCGTGGGATTTGCAATTGCACAGAAATATATGGCCGCGCGGTATAATAAGCCGGACTTCGATATTTTCAATTATAAAATTTATGCGATCTGCAGTGACGGCGATTTGATGGAAGGCATAACGGCTGAAGCCGCCTCTTTGGCCGGGCATCTACAGTTGGGCAATATGATCTATCTGTATGACGATAACCATATTTCAATTGAAGGAAGTACCAACCTGACATTTGATGAAGATGTGGCACAGCGCTTTCTGGCCTATGGCTGGCATGTACAGGTGCTTGCCGATGGCAATGATTTGGAAGCGCTATCCGCAGCTATAAAAAATGCCCAAAAGGAAACCGGCCGCCCTTCCCTGATAAAAGTTCGCACAAATATCGGTTACGGTAGCCCCAACAAAGCTGATACCGCCGCTGCACACGGTTCTCCGTTGGGCGAAGACGAGGTGAAACTGGTAAAGAAAAATTTTGGTTTTGACCCCGATAAAAAATTTGAAGTCTCTGGTAAAGTTTTGAATTACTACCGTGAAGCCGGAAAGAAGGGAATAAAAAAGGAACAGGATTGGAATGAATTGTACCGGAGCTATAAAGAAAAATATACAGAGCTGGCGAATGAATATGAATTATTAAGCAGCGCTAAGTTGCCTGAAGGGTGGAAGGACAAGTTACCGGTTTTTGAAGCCGGAGAAAAGAAAATCGCAACTAGGAAAGCTTCGGGAAAAGTCCTGAATGCCATTGCGGATTATTTTCCCAACCTGATTGGCGGTTCGGCAGACCTGGCGCCTTCCACAGACACAAACCTGGAGAACTACAGATCATTTTCTGCCGGGGATCGTGAGGGACGCAACTTCCACTTCGGTATCAGGGAACATGCAATGGGCGCTATATTGAATGGATTGGCCCTCAGCAAATTTATTATTCCCTATGGCGCTACCTTCCTTATTTTCTCCGAATATATGCGGCCGCCCATTCGCCTCGCCGCCATCATGAAAATCCGCCCAATATTTATTTATACCCATGATAGTATCGGATTGGGTGAAGATGGAACAACGCATCAGCCCATTGAACAATTGATCTCATTAAGGTCTATCCCGAACATAACGGTTATTCGCCCTGCCGATGCCAATGAAACGGCACAGGCATGGCGGGTTGCTTTGGAACATACCGGTGGCCCGGTAGCAATTATATTGACAAGACAGGGGCTTCCTGTAATAGACCAGGAGAAATACACGAAGGCGGATGCATTGGAAAAGGGCGCCTACATTCTATCCGAACCGGAAACCAACCCGCAAATTATTTTGATGGGCACAGGCTCCGAGGTTCAATTAATAATTGCCGCGCAGCAGCAATTAAAAGAGCAAAACATTGAGGCACGGGTCGTAAGTATGCCTTCGTGGGAGTTGTTCGAAAAACAGGATGCCGCCTATAAGGAAAAGATTTTTCCGCAAGCATTGAGGAAACGATTGGCCGTAGAAGCGGGCTCGACGCTGGGCTGGCATAAATATATAACCGATGAAGGCGATGTAATCGGCATCGATAAATTTGGCGAATCGGCCCCTGGTGAAGAAGTGATGAAGGAATATGGCTTTACGATAGAAAATGTAATAAAAAGAGCCAAAGCGTTGCTTTCATAAAGACACAATTTAATGTACCGGGACAATGCCCAAAGATATTGCGAGCCTTGTATTCACTTAATAAACCACTATGGATTAGAAATCCATAGTGGTTTATTAAGTGAAAGAATGAAATTCTTTATAAAAGTTATTCCAAAATCCAGTTGCCCTTTTCCGTATTGGGCTTATCCTTGTGGTGTTCCAGATACTCCTGAACAATTTCGTCAGTTATCTTACCGGTACTCCATGCACCATAGCCGACCGCCCAAAAGTGACGGCCCCAATATTTTTTGTTCAGAGCTGGAAATTCCTGTTGCAAGAGACGGGATGAGCGCCCTTTCAGCTTCTTCACTAAAACACTTATGCTCAGGGACGGAGGATACTCAACATGCATATGAACATGTTCCTTGCTCACAACTCCTTTTAAAATATGAACATTTTCAGAATTACATATCTGAATCAACAAATCACGACAACGATACTGAAGGTCGCCCTGAAGAACATCGTAACGATATTTTGTCGCCCATACAATATGGCAACTCAAATTGCTTATCGAATGAGAGTTCTTTCGGTAGTTGGACATTCAACAAAACTAAAACATTTATAGAAACTAAAGTAACTGCAATAAAATTACAGGGTTTTAACCTTTAACTTGATAATAAAGCAAAAAACTTAAAAGTATTCCCAGCACAAATTTAGAAAAGTCAATGGCTTTTCAAGCTATGAAATATGTATATCATGCAACAATTTTCTAAAAATGTGTAACACTTTTCTTATGTATCAGTGTTAATTTTATGATTCTATCAATCTTAAATAAATTTTTATATGAAACAAGATAAAATTGATCAACGGAGTGGGCAATCTAAGGGTAGGTCAAAAATACCATCAATACAGAATAATTTGACTTTGCCTCAGCATAAATTGAAAATAAATCTTCGTGAAACCGAAGAGCAAGAAGTAGAATTAACTTCTCAAAGAAGACCACAATTCAGAATAAACGAAAACAGCAGAAGAAGATTTTGATAGAATGTATTTTCCGGGGAATATTTCATATGATAATTTAAATAGTACTAACTGGTAAACGATACTTGCCCGCTGTTTTAATTATTCCCAGGATAATAAGGTATAACTTTAAAAATATGAAACCGTTAAGTAGGGTGCTAAACCATGGCCAAGGTATCTGGCTCGATTTACTGGTTTGTCAACTTATGGATTCCGGGGAAATCAAAGACCTCGGTGTAAGCACTTGAGGTATGATCCGAAAATATTTTTCAATCTCGATGCAAAGCATCGGGGAATTAAACCCTTTGAGATTAAGAAAATGATTGAAGACGAAGGCATTGATAAATTCTACAAACCTTACGATCAGCTTTTGGAAGAAAATGAAAAGTAAAAATAACCTCATAAAAAGAGCAGCATGGAAACATCAGGGATCAAGGTGGTTTTTTTTGATATTGGCGGTGTGCTGCTCAGCAATGGCTGGGGGCATCTATCACGAGAAAAAGCTGCAAAAAATTTCAATCTCAACTATGAGGAAATGAGCGTGCTGCACAATTTCATTTTCAATATCTTCGAAATAGGGAGCATTACCCTGGGTGATTATCTGGATACGGTAGTATTCAATCATCCAAGGGATTTTTCTAAAGAAGCGTTTAAAAATTTTATGTTCGCTCAATCTGTAGAATTGCCCAATATGCTTCCTTGGTTAAAAGAATGGAAGAATAATTGTGGGTTTCGTGTTTTTTCTATCAACAACGAAAGCAGGGAGCTCAATGATTTCCGCATTAAAAACTTTTCCCTGCACCGATTATTTGACGGCTTTTTTTCATCCTGTCACGTAGGCATGCGCAAGCCAGACCCTGGCATTTTTCAATTGGCCATGGGCATAGCGCAAGTACAGCCAAATGAGTGTGCTTATTTTGATGACCGGTTGATGCTGGCAGAAACAGCAATGAAACTGGGTATCCACAGCTTTCATCACAAGGATTTTGAAACCACAAGAGAAAATATAATAAATCTAAAAAAATAATTAAAATGGAAAAGGGAAATCAAAATGTCTTCGGCATTTACGGACTGGGAACCATGGGGAGAAATTTATTGTTGAACATGGCCGATCATGGGTTTGCGGTGGCCGGCTTTAACAGGCACGTTGATAAAGTGGCTTTGCTAATGGAAGAAAGCAAGGGAAATGGCGTACAGGGTTTTACGGACCTAACCGATTTTATCAACAGCCTTAAATCGCCAAAAACTGTAATGCTGCTGGTTACGGCTGGCAAAGCAGTGGACGAAGTTATTACAGAAATTCTCCCACTTTTGAATAAGGGCGACCTTATTATTGACGGAGGAAATTCGCATTTTACAGATACTGACAGGCGTTACAAAGATTTGGAAGCCAAGGGTTTTCATTTTATTGGCATGGGTGTTTCAGGTGGAGAAGAGGGAGCCCGTAAAGGACCAAGCATGATGCCAGGTGGCGATAAGCAGGCCTATCAATTGGTAAAGCCCATTCTTGAAACAATAGCGGCCCATGTCAATGGTGACCCTACTGTTACCTATCTCGGGCCAGGTTCGGCAGGCCACTTTGTTAAGATGGTACACAATGGAATCGAGTATGCCCTGATGCAACTTATAGCAGAAACCTATGAGGTTTTAAAGAAAGGCCTTCATCTGGAGAATGAAGCCATCCATACGGTTTTTAAACAATGGAATGATGGCAGGTTGCAATCATTTCTTATGGAAATTACCCGTGATATTTTTGCTTATAAAAATCCAGACACAGGTCATTTATTGCTGGATGATATTAAAGACGAAGCCAAAGCAAAAGGTACAGGAAAATGGACTTCCCAGGTTGGGATGGATATCAATTTGCCAATCCCAACCATTGATACAGCCGTTTCCATGCGTGACCTATCAAAATACAAATCATTGAAAATGCAGGCCACGGCCGTGTACGCCAACACTACAAAGATGCCTCTAAAAGATAGTCCTGATGAATACCTTGCAAAACTTGAACAAGCATTTTATTTTAGTATGGTAACCGCCTATGCACAAGGTATGCACTTGCTATACAAGGCATCTCAGGAATATGACTACAGTCTGCAATTGGATCAGATTGCCAAAATATGGCGGGGTGGCTGTATCATCCGGGCAGCGTTTTTAGAAGATATCTATAGTGCCTTCCATACAAATCCAAAACTGGAACATTTACTGTTGGATAAGTCCATTCAATCAGCACTCAAAAATAGTTTACCGGGCATCCGAACGGTCGTTTCTGATAGTGCAAAATATGGCATGGCACTTCCTGCCTATGCGGCATCATTGAATTATTTCGATGCGTTTCGCAGTGAAAAAATGCCTGCAAATCTCATACAGGCGCAACGGGATTATTTTGGGGCACATACCTATGAATTGATTGGCAAAGAAGGAGTTTTTCATACCGAATGGCAAAGTGAAGCAAAAAGCCCATCGGCTTTATAACCGGGCTAAAAATAAAAATCCACGAGATAAGGATAATTCAAATTTTGAAACATAATTTCTATGGCATCGACTACAAAATCCCAACCTACTATCTTCATTGTTTTTGGAGGAACGGGCGATTTGAACTACCGCAAAATAAACCCGGCTCTTTTCAATTTATTCTTGGATAACTGGTTACCAGATAATTTTGCGATTATCGGCACCGGTCGTACCAAATACACAGACGATAAATACAGGAACAAATTATTGGATGGCATAAACAAATTTTCAAGAAAGGGGAAGGCGAAAAAAGAAGATTGGGCAAGATTTTCATCCCATATTTTTTACCAGGTTTCCGATCTGAACGATGCAAAAACATATAAAGAATTTGCAGCAAGGATACTTCAGTATAAGCAGGAATGGAAACAGGAGCCACAGGTAATTTTTTACCTGGCGGTAGCACCCAACTTCTTTCCCGTTATCGCTGAAAATATATCCAAAAACAACTTGGCCGGTCACCCCGATACTACACGTATCGTTATTGAAAAGCCTTTTGGCCACGACCTTGAATCGGCAAAATCGTTAAATAAACTTTTGGGCAGAATTTTCCAGGAAAGGCAAATATTCCGGATAGACCATTACCTCGGTAAGGAAGTGGTCCAGAATATAATGGCTTTTCGCTTTGCGAATGCTGTACTGGAACCTTTATGGAGCCGAAATTATATAGAGCAAGTACAGATTTCGGTAACCGAACAATTGGGCATAGGCAGTCGGGGGGAATATTACGATGATGCAGGAGCCTTGCGCGACATGGTACAAAATCACATATTGCAGTTGCTTTCTCTTATTGCTATGGAAACACCTATAAACTTTGACGCCGATGAAGTGCGGAACCGAAAAGTTGATGTGTTAAGGGCCATGCGAAAGTTTTCAGCGGAAGACATTCACAAAGTTGCAGTAAGGGGCCAATATGGCAAAGGATTGATGGAAGGTAAGAAAGTTCCCGGTTACAGGGAAGAGCCTAAAGTTGATCCACAATCCGACACGGAAAGTTATGTTGCTATAAAATTCTTGGTTGATAATTGGCGGTGGCACGGGGTGCCCTTTTACATACGTACAGGCAAGCGCCTTAGTCAGTCTTCCTCAATCATCACTATTCAATTCCGTGATGTTCCGCATCAGGTATTTCCTAATAAAGCAACAGACAATTGGCAACAAAACCGGCTTATCATCAGCATCCAGCCCGAAATGGGCATTCGCCTGCAACTACAGGGGAAAAGGCCTGGCCTAGATATGAGTTTAAATACGGTCGATATGGTGTTTGATTATTCGGGTACTACTACTGTTGAATCCCCGGAAGCTTACGAAACCTTACTGTTAGATGCAATTGAAGGAGATCAGACCCTGTTTATGCGTGCAGACCAGGTGGAAGAAGCATGGGAGCTGCTGATGCCCGTACTCAACTCCTGGCAATCTAAAAAAAGTATAAACTTCCCTAACTATGCCGCAGATTCATGGGGCCCGGAAATTGCTGAAGCATTGATTGCCCAGGATGGCTTTCATTGGTTTACAATGCCTGACGAAAATAAAAAGAAATGAGGATGATGATCAATATATACAAAACCCAGCGGGAATTGATAGTATCAATGACATGGCACTTTATAAAAATAGTGAATGCGGCAATAGATACCAGAGGAGCAGTTAATGTTACTTTGGCAGGAGGCAGCTCCCCCAAAAAACTCTACGGACTTTTGGTAACGGATGAATATAAAAAACAGGTTGACTGGAGCAAAAATAAAAATTCTTTGGAGACGAACGCTATGTTCCTGCGGATGATGCCCAAAGTATTTCGCTCATGTTCCAAAAAGCTTTGTTCGATCCGCAAAAAATACCTGCTTCACAAATATTTAAAATTGATACAAAACTTACGCCTGATGAAGCCGCAAAAAAAATATAATGAAACTATTGTAGCTCATGTAAAACAAATGCCTGTCCGTTTCGATTTTATGTTATTGGGCTTGGGTGACAACGCCCATGCCGCTTCTTTAATTCCATATGCGACCGTACTCGCCGAAACATCCGCAACAGTTGAAGCAATATTTCTTAAGGAGCAAAACAGTTACAGGATTACAATGACCGCACCGCTCATCAATCAGTCAAGGCAGATTGCGTTCCTTGTTTATAGAAAGGAAAAAGCGGAAGCAGTGAACCAGGTGTTAAAAGATGCGCTTGATGCGGAAAAATATCCGGGGCAATCGATCCATTCGACAGATGGGGAGCTGCAGTGGTTTTTGGATGATGATGCTGCATCGCTTTTAAACAATGACCCCATAAATTATTTAAACAAGTCGCTATGATACCGAAAATAAATCGAACACAAACTCCCGCATGGAAAAAACTTGCGGATCATTATTCAGAAATGAAAACCGTTCGTATGAAAACGCTTTTCGATACCGATGCGGCAAGGTTTGATAAAATGTCAATCCAGTTTAACGAATTGATCTTTGACTATTCAAAAAACAGGATCACCGATGAAACAAAACAATATCTTTTGGAACTTGCCGCTGCTTGTGATTTAAAACCTGCCATAGAAGCCATGTTCAATGGCGAAAAAATAAATGAAACCGAGAACCGTGCAGTGCTGCATACCGCATTGAGAAATTTTTCCGATACACCTATCATGTTGGATGGCGCCGATGTGATGCCGGAAATAAAAAAGGTGCGGCAACAAATGAAATCCTTTTGTGAAAAGATTCATCAAGGAGAATGGAAAGGATATACCGGTAAAAAAATAAAGAACATTGTAAACATCGGCATCGGTGGTTGCGACCTCGGGCCGGTGATGGTAACGTAAGCCCTTCGCCCCTATTGGGTAGAAGACATGCAGGTACATTTTGTATCCAATGTGGACGGAACGCATATTGTTGAGACGTTAAAAAAAGTGGATGCGGAAGAAACGCTTTTTCTCATCGCCTCAAAAACCTTTACCACGCAAGAAACCATGACCAATGCGCACACCGCACGGGAATGGTTTTTGAAATCGGCAAAGGATGAAAAGCATATTGCCATTCATTTTGTAGCGCTATCAACCAATGAAAAAGAAGTGATAAAGTTTGGCATCGCTCCTGAAAATATGTTCGTGTTTTGGGATTGGGTAGGAGGACGATACAGTTTATGGAGTGTCATCGGGTTATCCATTGCGCTTACGATTGGCTATAAAAATTTTGAGCAATTACTGAAGGGTGCGCATGAAACCGATTTGCATTTTAGGAACACTCCTTTTGAAAAAAATATTCCTGTTATCATGGCTTTAATCGGTGTATGGTACACTGATTTTTTTGGCATACAAACTGAAGCAATCTTTCCTTATGATCAATATCTGCACCGCTTTGCTGCTTATTTTCAGCAGGGTAATATGGAAAGCAATGGCAAGCATACGGATAGAAACGGAAAGGATGTTGATTATAAAACCGGTCCTGTTGTTTGGGGCGAACCTGGCACCAACGGGCAACATGCTTTTTATCAGCTCATCCACCAGGGCACTCATTTAATTCCCTGCGACTTTATTGCTCCCGCTATTAGCCATAATCCCATTGGCAATCACCATCCTATCCTACTTTCAAATTTTTTCGCACAAATAGAAGCCTTGATGAATGGGAAAAGCAAAGAAGAGGTCGCCGATGAACTGCAAGGAATGGATAAAGCATATAAGGAAAAATTAGTTCCGTTTAAAGTTTTTGAAGGCAATCGCCCCACCAATTCTTTCCTGCTAAAAAAAATCACTCCATTTTCTCTCGGTTCATTGATTGCACTGTATGAACATAAAATTTTTGTGCAGGGAATTATCTGGAACATTTTCAGTTTCGATCAGTGGGGAGTGGAACTCGGAAAACAATTGGCAAGTAAGGTTTTACCTGAATTAAAAAATGACAATGCTGCTTCTTCCCATGATGCATCCACCAATGGATTGATCAATGCGTCTAAAAAATGGCGAGGGTAATCAGCATGGCAAAGTGAAGGAACTAAATATTCAAAAAATATAAACAGTGATGAAAATTTCTCCTTTAGCAGGAAAACGAGCAGTGTCACAAATGCTGGTAAATATCCCCAGTCTCGTCGCGGCTTATTACACAGGAATACCTGATACTTCTGTACCGAAACAACGTGTTGCGTTCAGAACTTCAGGTCATCGTGGTTCCGCGTTCAAAACTTCTTTCAATGAATGGCATATTCTTGTCATTACACAAGCAATCTGTTTTTATCGTAAAAAAATGAAAATTGATGGGCCACTATATGTGGGCATTGATACGCATGCACTATCAGCACCTGCTTTTGCTACCACTATGGAGGTGCTAGCAGCCAATAGAGTGGAAATAATGATTGCAGAAGGTGATGAATACACTCCTACCCCTGTTATATCCCATGCTATTTTAAAATATAATTACGGGCGGAAAACAGGCCTGGCCGATGGAATTGTTATTACGCCTTCACACAACCCACCTGGTGATGGCGTCTTTAAATACAACCCTCCCAATGGAGGGCCCTCAGATAAGTGACCTTGAAGGCTTTGGGGTGTATTCACTGTTTTTTTGCTAACATGACAATTGTCATATACTTGTTTAAGGCCTTGTATTAAATTTGTAGGAGTTCATCCTGCTAAAATAAAAGTTGGAATAATATTAAAGAAGATAATGAAACGCATTTTGACCAAAATATTGTCCGTTACCTTGGCCTTCGCAGTGCTACTTGCTACTTCGTCTTTCACGGTGGATATGCATTTTTGCTGCAACAAGTTGGTAGATGTTGCGGTTTTTGGAAAAGCAAAGCCTTGTAAGGACAAAAAGCAGGATTTATCAATACCCTCCAAAAAATGTTCCCTTGGGCAAATGGATTGCTGTAGCAATAAATCTATAGTAAAAATGGCCGAAGATAATCTTAAAAAGTCACAAGTTGAACTGGATGCGAATAACAATGTTTTCGTTCACGCATTTTTCCATTCCTACATAAATATTTTTGAAGGATTTGAACTTAATGTAGTTCCCTTTTTAAACTACGATCCGCCGTGGATCGAGAAGGATTTACTTGTGCATTACGAAACCTTCCTAATTTGATTTTTATTTAGACAGATTATTGTATCAATAATCTGCACTTCCAATTGGCCAATACTGCATTTGGCCCCAACTGTCGCACCTTTTTTCCAGCGACACGTATCGCAATTGGTCATAGACCCAAATATATTGAGTCCCTTAGGATTTGAGCAATACGAATATTTAATAAAAGCTAAAGTATGGATTCTCAAAGAGAATACTGGATCAAGAATATGGTCTGCAGTCGGTGCCTTAAAGTTATTAAGCAAGAGCTTGAGGAAATCGGTGTAGAAGTACTTTCCCTTGAATTGGGCAAACTAACCGTTCGCATCACTTCTGAAATCGAAAAAAAAATCGATTTAAAAATCACGGAGTTGCTTCACTCCAACGGATTTGAAATCGCCAAAAACGAGGAGGAAATGATCGTTGAAAATATAAAGATCGCACTGATCGAACTCGTAACAGAGCTGCCCATACATATTAAGGAAAAGACCTCCGAACATTTGTCATCGGAACTACATAGGGATTATAAGTTGTTGAGCAAAATATTCTCAAGAAATGAAAATACCACTATTGAAAAGTACCTAATAAAATTAAAGGTAGAGAAGGCAAAAGAACTTATTCAGTTGCAGCAGCATACCTTTTCGGATATTGCCTATTTGCTTGATTACAGCAGCATAAATCATTTATCGAGACAGTTTAAGACCATTACGGGTTTAAGCATGACAGATTATAAAAACAGCCAAATCTGGGAAAGGAGTTTCCTTGACGAAATTATATAAATAGTAAAGAAAATTATACAGATGCATGCTTTCCTAAAAAATAGATTTACTAACAATTAATACCAATAAAATGAAAAACAAAAGAGATTTACGGAGTTGGACCATAGCAATGGCTATTGGTTTTTTATTCCTGGGATTCAATAGCCAAGCCCAGGAAAAATGGGTGGCACCCGCCAGTGCGGATAAGATTGTCAACCCTTTAAAAGGCGATGCCAATGCGGCCGCCAACGGTCAAAAACTTTACAAAGTACTGTGTGTTGTTTGCCATGGCGCCAAAGGTAAAGGCGATGGTGCGGCAGGCGCAGGTTTAACGCCTAAACCCACAAACTTGACCACTGCGGAATTTCAATCTCAGACCGATGGGGCCATTTTCTGGAAAATACAAACAGGTCGCTCTCCTATGGCCTCATATGAAACTTCAATCCCTGAAAAAAAACGATGGGAAATTATCAACTATATCAGAACCCTGAAAAAATGAAAAAGCTTCTAATAATACTAACTGTAGTTGTTTTTGGTAATCCTATATATAGCCAAACATACAACACCTTTGAACCCAGTAAGACCCAGTTCATGATCCGTGGATATGGACATACAGGGCTTAACTTCATGAGTGACGGAGATGAAAAAGAATCCTCTTATGTAGGTTCTGCTTTTGCTCCCATATTTTTATTCAAACATTCAGATAAACTCATGTTTGAAGCCGAATTGGAGTTTGTTTTGGAAAATAACGAACTGGAAGTGGGCTTGGAATATGCCGATGTCATGTACGTCCTCAACAAGAATATGACGGTCAGGGCAGGAAAATTTTTACTGCCCTTCGGAACATTTATGGAAAGACTCCATCCCGCATGGATCAATAGACTTCCGACGAGACCTTTGGGCTTTGGCCATGACGGGATTGCGCCTTCCTCTGGTATAGGAGTAGAACTAAGAGGTGCCTTCGATCTCGGTGGCCCCTCGCTAAACTACTCCATATATTCCACCAATGGTCCACGATTAAAGGATGGAAGTCTTGAGCCCGAAGAAGCGGGAATGCTTATGTTTCAAAATTATGAAGACAATAATACGAGTAAAGCTTTCGGGGGCCGATTGGGGTTGTTGCCATTTTCGGATTCTTCCACCGAATTAGGGATTTCGGCCTATTCAACAAATGGTGCCGGGGCAAAAGATTCAGCATATGAAGACGTTGGTGCTTTCTTATATGCCATCGATTTTGCTTTTGTTAAACAAGTGTCGCCCCTTAGCGGCTTTATTGACATTAAGGCCCAGTACAACAGTTCCAATGTAGACACAGCAACGTTCGTTGAGATGCATGAGGATGGAGACGAGGAAGAATATTCGTTTGACAACCAAAGCAACTCCTTTTATGGACAATTGAGTTATCGGCCTACCATGGCGGAAAGTGACTTTATGAAAAAATTGGAGTTTGTAGGAAGATATTCAAATTTCAATGCCCCTGAGGGTGCAGAATGGGAAGAAAAATCGACCCAATATGCTTTTGGATTGAACTACTGGTTAACCTGGAGATCCCTTATCAAAATAAGTTACCAGACAACTGAAACTGAAGGTGGACACGGTGGAGAAGGCATATCAACTTTAAATGGGTTATTTCTCCACTGGGCAATAGGATTTTAAATATATAAAAATAGAAAACATGAAGACAATAAATAAAATTTTAGTAATCGCGATGGTTTTATTGACCATAGGAATAACCGTAGTTTCCTGTTCTTCTTCAAAGAAAACACCTACAGAAACTAATACCCCATCTCTGGCAGGGGTGGAAGAGGAATTCAAATTGGAAAAATCAGGCGCCCAATTATGGGGAGAAACCTGTAATCGATGCCATTTAGCGCCTTCCCCCGCCGATTATAACGACACGGATTGGGAAACCATCAGTTTGCACATGCGCGTAAGGGCCAATCTTACAGAAAATGACGTTGCAAAAATTGAGGAATTTCTGAAATCGGCTAATTAGGATGAAAATGGATGCACCCATAGCACGAGATAGCTGGCGATAGTATCAAAATTTCTTTGACGAAATTATATAAATAGTAAAGAAAATTATGCAGACAAAGGCTTATGGTAATATCTACTTTTATTAAGGACAACTAATTAATATGAAAACAAAATGTTTATATACATCAAATTTATGGTGAGTTTGCGATGTAAGATGGTGGTAGAGCAAGAATTGCAAAAGCTTGGCCTGCATTGTGTCAAAGTAGACCTTGGGACCATCGAAATCAGGGAAAATATCACCGATTTTCAAAGAGAGCAACTACGTAAAAACCTGAAGGCCTACGGGCTGGTATTGCTAGACGACAAACGGCAGATTATGATTGAAAAGATCAAGACCCTAATTATTGAAATGATCCATTATTCCGATGATTTGCCCAAGGTAAACTACTCGGATTACATCAGCGAGAGACTCGGTTATGATTATATCTATCTGGCAAATACATTTTCCCAAGTAAAAGGAATCACCATTCAGCAGTTCATCATTTTGAACAAAATTGAGCGGGTCAAACAACTTTTGCTGTATGATGAGCTGAATCTAACGGAAATATCCTATAGGCTGTCCTACAGTAGCGTCGCACATTTATCGAACCAGTTTAAAAGTGTTATGGGGTTCACCCCATCGAATTATAAAAAACAGAAAAAGAAACGCATTGAACATCTTGAGCATTTGTAGGCCATAGTAAAAATTGTTCGAATAAAAGTCTTTTGGTTCAAACCCTGCCTCGACGTCGGGCAGATATGAGGCTTTTTTTATGCACGAACATTAATACAAAGAATGTGTGAATACTATAACTCTTCCTCTCATCTATGTAACACAATATCCATAAAAATCCCTCAACTTTAAGTTTAGGTAATGGAAAAGATGAAAAATCCTTATAACACACTATCCTGCAAAATTAGAGCAATGAAAAACACAGAATTGACGAAAATAATTAGTACTAAAAATCAAAAAATATGAGAACAACAGCAATTATTTTATTGGCAATTGGCTTGACAAGTCTATCCAGTTGCAACCAGAAAACAAATCCCAGCGCGATGCTCGAAAATTCAGAAACTAGAACGGAACTTTTTGATGCCATTGCCCGTGACCAAAATTACATGACCGAATTCATGGACAATATGCAAGATAATGACCATGCCATGCAGATGATGAAGGGCAACCAAAAGATGGCGGGTAATATGATGCAGGGCGGTGGCATGCAAATGATGATGCAAGATAGCACGATGATGAAAAACATGATGCAGTCCATGATGAAAGATGGAAAGATGATGGGCAATATGATGAAAATGATGCATGAAAAAGGCATGATGGGCGAAGATTGTATGGAGTCGTGCAAAAAGATGATGGCCGACAAGGGAATGGATATGAAAGCAATGGGGATGCTAGACGAAAATGAATTAGATGCCATTGAACAAGGTAAACTCGAATTGAGCAAAAGCAAAAGCCATGGCAATCATCATTAGAGAACAGAATATTTAACACTAAAAACAAAAATTATGAAAGGTCATTGGATATGGATGGTTATCGGTTGCGGTTTACCATTGTTATTAATTTTTTTCGCCCCGGCGCTGGGTATTACGGGATATAACGGGCTTTTAGGCTTTATAATCTTAATGTTCGTGTTTCATCTTTTCATGCCCCACGGTGCACATGGCGGGCATAATAATACGGATCAGAATGCTAAGCAACACGAAAATGGTAAAGAAAAACCGTTGGTAGAAGAAACCAATGAGAATCATAAAGGCCATAGTCATCATTAAAAAAATAAGAACAGATGAAACATAAATATCAAATAAACGGAATAAGTTGTGGCGGATGTGTGGCAAGGGTAAGAAAAACCATGGAAGAACATCCGGACATTGAGAAAACGGAAATCTTTTTAAACCCAAAAGGCAAAACGATCATCAGCATGAAAGAGAAGCTTTCAGTTGAGGATTTACAACAGCAACTCAACAAACTTGAGGGCTATACCATTACAGAGATCATTTAAAAAAAAATAGTAACCTTAAAATTAAGAATATGTTTTACAAAGATGGATTTTTTTGGGGAATGCACCTTATCTGGTGGGCAATTTGGTTCGTGGCTTTGGGCTGGATATTTTTTGCCCCTTCCAGCACGTCTTACACCGAAATCAAGGAGGACGATTCGGTGACAATGCTCAAAATTCGGTTCGCCAAGGGTGAGATTTCCAAAGAGGAATATGAGCAATCAAAGGAACTTTTAAAATCGGACAATTGAAGAAAATTATTTAAATGGGTTGCTAAACGAACAAAAACAGAAACAATGAAAAAACGTCTCATCATGAGCCTCGTATTCCTGACAGGAATACTACTCACGGTACAATCAACATCCGCCCAGGCAAGCGATAAAACCAAAAGGCAGATGTACATCAACGGTAAAGGCGAAGTATTGGACCGCGGTATGAAGCTAGGCTATATAAGCAAGGAGGATATTGTATATAACAACAAGGGAAAGAAACTTGGTTTCATTAATAACGGAAAGGTATATGACGCAGAAGGCAATTCCTTGGGAAAAGCAAAAAAAGGAGGTCAATATTATAACGATAACGGAGAGTTTGTACTTTATGTTGAAGGCAAGGATGAAAAATGTAAAATATTGGATCCCAAAGGCCATACTTTGGGCTATGTACATAAAAACTACAAACTCCATGCATGTGCTACCCACTGTTTTTTCAAAGAGAATAAAATAGAAGAGGACACGGATGCAATAGTGGCCGGATATATGAACATTGAAAATGCCCTGGCCGATGATAACCCTGAGTTAGCAAAGGAAGCGACCATAAATCTTTTGAATAACGAAACGGCCTTGAATGAAACCCATATGAAAAAGACTCTGGAAGAATTGTCCAAATCCTCTGATCTTGACGATCAGCGAAGGCGCTTCGCGACTTTGTCCAAAGAACTTTACACAATTTTCAAGGAAACAGGGTTGAATGGGAAAACCTTGTATTGGAATCATTGCCCGATGGCAATGGAAGGCATAGGGGCAAATTGGCTGAGCTTGAGCGAAGAGATCAATAATCCCTATATGGGTCAAAAGATGCCCGGTTGCGGTTCGGTAAAAGAGACCATAAAATAGATTTATATCGAACCAAACCAAATAATACGTCATCCAAAAAACAACAATTTCGGATGAAGTCGATACAATAACAGAATTTTTTTTAACAATAAGTCTAATCTTTTAAAACTGAAAACTATGCATTTTTTTAACGGACACTTTGGCGGTATGCACTTTATATGGTGGATCGTATGGTTCATCCTATTGATCTGGATCTTTTTTGTACCCTACGACCTTCCCTATACCAAAAATAGAAAGGAAGACCCACTTCGTATTCTTAAAAAGCGATTCGCAAAGGGCGAGATCACAAAAGAAGAATATGAGGAATCTCAGAAAATTTTAAAATCTGAATGATGAGTAAATTTTTAACACTTAAAATGAATCAAAATGAAAACAAAGATTAAAAAAGCAATAGGAATTGTATTGGCCACTTTCACGTTATCGGCCTGTTCCCAAAAAGAGGAAAGTTCTGTTAAGGATATGCTTAAAGATCCTTTGCAACAAGAGGAGGTGTTGACATTGATGGCGGAAGACCACGATTTCGGTAAAAAATACATTGCCAAGATGATGGATAGTGACCATTCCACGGGAATGATGGTCGATGAACTTGTAAAAGCGGCGGCAAACGATACCATACTTGGCGGTAAACTAAGCGATATGATTACCAGATACCCTGAGCTTATGTTATTGACCACCCACCATTTTATGCCGGTCATTGCCGCCGACGGCGATTTGAGCGACACTTTTTGCGACCATACCTTGAAGCATGAAAATCTGGAAAGGACCTTGCATGAAAAGATGTATGGCAACAAAAAGATAGATCATTAACAGGGACCTGTATATAGTTTGTACGGGTTTCAAAAATTATATTTTAAAACAATAAATTAATTTTAAAACAAGAATTATGAATAGATTTAATGTAAAAAAATTAGGGTTTGCTTTTGGTCTCACGGGCGCACTAATTTATCTGGGCTGTATGATTGTAATGACAACAGCAGGTCAAGAAGGTACAATATCATTTTTCAACAGCCTGTTACACGGGTTGGATACTACCAGTATTATAAGAATGGATGTTCCCTTACTGGAGGCTCTCTTTGGCATTGTACAAACCTTCATTCTGGGATGGCTGATTGGTGCCTGTATAGCAGCTTTTTATAATGTGCAACTAAAGAAGTAAATGCAATACGTCTGGCTCATATGGTCGCTTATCCTCCTTGCCCTTTGGGCGGTAATTTATCTACTAAAAGGGGATTCTAGGAAAGAGATGCTCAAAATGAGTTGGATTACCATGCCTTTTGGACTTACAGAGCCTTTGTTCGTTCCAGAATATTGGCATCCGCCGTCCCTTTTCGATTTAGCGATTAAGACCGGCTTCGACATTGAAAGTCTCATTTTTTCATTTGCTATCGGGGGCATTGGCACGGTATTGTACAACCTCATTTTTAAAGGAAGCTATAGCTATGTTGAATTCGCGCATATGGAAAGAAGCCACAGAAGGCATTCTGTACATGCTTTTATTCTCTTTTTGCCCGTAGTTGTTTTTGCAATGTTGAGCCTCTTAACCGACCTGAACCATATTTATTGCGGGATTCTAGCCTTGATCATAGGCGGTCTTTCAACGCTTTATTGCCGGACCGACCTAAAGGGAAAGATTTGGGTCGGAGGTCTTTTGTTCACGGTTCTCTACTTAGTTTATTTTGGAAGTATTCTTCCTTTCTATCCTGATTATGTAGAACTGTATTGGAACCTAGGAAATTTGACCCATATACTTGTTCTAGGCATCCCCATTGAGGAACTACTGTTCGCTTTCACTTTCGGAATGTACTGGTCAGGGCTATACGAGCACTTGTATTGGAAAAAGTTAATGAAGCCTATTGTCATAAGTCGAGATTAGAAGACATAGCATAGATGTATCAACATAAAATAAATATAAAAAGATGAAAATAGTTTTAGCAATAGACGGTTCTGACTATAGTAAGTTGGCCACGAATGAACTTGGAGCGATGCCTTTGCCTGAGGGCACGGAAGTACATATAATAAATGTGTTCGAAAACCCCATGTTGGCCGCTCCCGGGACCGTTCCATTGGGTGGCACGCTTGGCAATTATTACGAAGAAGCTCTATCCAATGCCAGAAAATCGGCAGAGGCCATTGTTAATGATGCCTCAAAGTCATTAAAAGTCAAGAATGACAAATTATCGATAACAACAGTGGTGGTCAATGGGCTTCCAAAAAGTGCAATCCTGGACAAGGCGGAAGCCTTGGGTGCCAACATAATCGTAGTTGGGTCACAGGGCCATGGTGCATTCTCTCGCTTTCTGCTCGGCTCGGTTTCCCAGTCCATTGCTTTGCACGCGAACTGCTCGGTTTTGATTGTTAGAAAAAAAAGTGAGAAATAAATTGATTGCTAAGTGTTATCAGATGCTTTACAATTGCACTCATACAATAAATTACCAAATTCTCAATGGGAATGAAGACTAATTGCATATCGGAAAATAATACGGAAGCCAACTGCAAATTAACAGATTTGGTTTGTTTACCCCACACTCTTCTACCACGCATAGTTGTTGTGGGTGGGGGCTTTGCCGGTTTGGCTTTGGTAGAAGGCTTAAAAAAACAAAAGGTTCAGGTAATCTTGATCGACAGAAATAACTTCCATCAATTTCAACCACTTTTTTATCAGGTTGCTACCAGTGCGCTGGAGCCAGATAGTATTGTCTTCCCTTTTAGAAAACAGATATCGGGATATAAGAATGTTTCATTTCGGTTGGCGGAAGTTCAGGAAGTGCAACCATCTATAAATACCATTGTAACCGATAAAGGTTCGTTGACCTACGATTATCTGGTCTTGGCCACGGGAACGGCCACCAACTTTTTTGGGATGGAAAACGTGGAAAGAAATAGTCTGGGCATGAAGGACATTCGGGACTCTTTGAATATCCGTCATATGATGCTTCAAAATTTGGAGCAGGCAGCGATAACCTGCGATGATGAGGAACGCGATGCCCTTACCAATTTTGTCATCGTCGGCGGTGGCCCCGCAGGAGTGGAAATGGCAGGTGCATTGGCGGAATTTTGTAAATATATCCTTCCAAAGGATTATCCAGAATATCCTTCTTCAATAATGAATATCTTTTTGGTGGAAGCTATGGACAAACTACTCATAGCAATGTCCGAAAAAGCTTCTTCAAAAACATTGACCTATCTGGAAAATCTAAATGTGACTGTCTTGTTGAATGAATCCGTTAGCAATTATGACGGAAGGGTAGTCCAAACCAAGAACGGGAAGAGAATATTGGCCAAAAACTTGATTTGGACGGCAGGGGTAAAAGGGGACTTCCCAAAGGGTATAGATCAGAAGCATGTAGTTAAGGGCAATCGCTTAAAAACCGATGCATATTTGAAAGTGGATGGCCAAGAAAACATCTATGCCATTGGGGATATTGCCGCCCTGATTTCCGAAGCGACCCCAAAAGGCCACCCGCAAGTGGCTCAGACGGCTATCCAACAAGGGAAACACCTGGCCAGGACATTGGTGAATATCATTAATAAAAAAACGGTAAACCCCTTTAAATATAAGGACAAGGGGTCATTGGCCACTGTTGGAAAACGAAGGGCAGTCGCCGATCTGGGGAAGCTGCGTTTTGGTGGATATTTTGCTTGGCTGCTTTGGTCCATTGTACACTTAATGTCCATTAGTGGCTTCAGAAATAAGCTTTTAGTTGGCTTCAATTGGGTCATAAGCTACTTTTCTTATGAAAAGAGCAAACGAGTAATTATCAGGAATTTCAAGCACGATTCCACTACGGAAACGCCATCAAAAAACAATTCCAACCATGATTTAGAAAAGGATATAAACTCACAAAAATCCAGTATTGATGCTTAAACATAATAGAAATAAGAGCATTATGAAATTCTTCGGCTACACGGCCAAAGAACTCAATAATAGTGGTGTTATTCTCTTTATCACGGTCGTCATCGCAATGGTTTGGGCCAATTCGCCCTGGAAGGAATATTATATCGACCTAATGCAAACTGATATTGCCTTTACCATTGGCAACCTTCAGATATCGGAGCCGCTATTGTTATGGATCAACGATGGCCTAATGGCCCTCTTCTTTCTACAAGTCGGTCTGGAGCTGAAACGTGAAATAATCGGTGGTAAACTTTCATCTCCAAAGAATGCGGTATTACCTATTGGCGCCGCTATAGGTGGCATGGTTGTTCCTGCCCTTATTTATTTTATGTTCAATAGCTCTGGAGAAGCATCGAATGGATGGGGCATTCCCATGGCTACGGACATTGCCTTTTCTCTAGGGGTTTTGGCCCTTGTCGGGAAAAGACTGCCAGCCGCTTTAAGGGTTTTTCTTATTACACTGGCTATAGTAGATGATTTGGGCGGTGTCTTGGTCATTGCCATATTTTATACTTCCGGTATATCCGAGATGGACTTATTTCATGGGCTACTGTTCTTTGGGGCTTTGATTATCGGAAATTATGCGGGGGTAAGAAGCACGTGGTTTTATGCTATTATTGGTATCGGTGGTGTTTGGCTGGCCTTCTTTTTTTCTGGAGTACATCCTACGATAGCAGGAATTCTTACCGCATTTGCAATTCCTGGCAGGGTGAAAATTAAAGAGAATACCTTTTTGGAGCGTTTAGACTACTTACATAAAAAATTTCAAGAAACCAAGTCGACAAAGAGCACGCTTATCTCAAAAACACAGTTAAAGATATTGGAGGATATCAAGACCATAAGTTCCGAGGCCGAGACTCCCCTTCAAAAATTAGAAAGGTACTTAAACCCTATAGTGAGCTACGTCATTCTTCCCTTATTTGCCTTGGCGAATGCAGGAATACATCTTCATGGAGATTTGCTGAAAGCACTAACCAGCCCAGTTAGCTTGGGAATAGGCCTAGGTCTCATTTTTGGTAAATTTATAGGCATTGCGGCTTTTTCAAGATTGTTAGTAGTATTTAAACTGGCCAAACTCCCTGAAAATGTGAATTGGAATATGATCTATGGTGTGGCTTTTCTAGGAGGTATAGGTTTTACGATATCATTATTTATTAACGCATTGGCATTTACAAATGAAGATTTTATCTATACTGCAAAAGTAGGTATTTTGTTTTCCTCATTAATTGCAGGTATTATCGGTTCCCTTGTTTTAGTACAGAGTTTAAAAAATCAAAAAAACTTAAAATAGCAAAATAGTGAAAAACACGGCAGGCAAAAATAATAAACTTTCCCTAATAGGTTCCATATCCCTTGGTACCGGAGTAATGATTGGTGCCGGTATATTCGTCCTTATGGGGCAAATAGCCGAGTTGGTGGGCGATCTGTTCCCGATTGCTTTTATTGCAGGTGCCATCGTGGTAGGTTTCAGCTCGTATTCCTACGTAAAGTTCTCAAATGCCTTTCCATCTTCAGGAGGTGTGGTCAAATTCTTCAACAAATCCTATGGGCCAGGAACCACAACTGGTCTCTTTTCATTGTTGATGTATGTGTCAATGGTAATCTCACAAAGTTTGGTAGCAGGTACTTTTGGAGCCTATACGCTTCGGTTGTTCCCAGAGGGTCTTGCAGGCTACGCATCCATTCTAGGTATTCTGCTCTTGGTAACGGCCTTTATCGTGAATGTTTTAGGCAACAAAGTCATTGGCGCGACGGCCACATTCACAGCGATTATCAAAGTCGGGGGTATTGCATTGCTCGCCATTGCCGGCCTTATAGTTTCCGGGTTTGCGGATATTACAGGGAACTATATTCCTAAAAATTCGGAAGCGCTGCCGCAAGGATTCAGCTTTGTCGCTGCATTGGCGTTAGCAATCCTTGCTTATAAAGGATTTACAACAATCACAAATCAAGGTGGAGACATTAAAAATCCCCATAAGAACCTTGGGAAGTCTATTATTTTTTCCATTCTTATTTGCACGCTCATTTATGTAGCACTGGCACTGGCCGTGGCAGGAGGTTTGAGTATCCCAGAGATAATCAAGGCAAAAGACTATGCCTTAGCCGCAGCGGCAGAACCTGTATTTGGAGAATGGGGTTTGTGGATTACTATAGCAATAGCTATTGTAGCAACCTTTTCGGGCGTTATAGCTAGTGTTTTTTCGGCATCGCGCTTGTTCGCGATGTTAAGCAATATGAAACAGGTACCATCGTTAAAAAAAATGGGGAACGTCAAAAATCCTGCCCTCATATTCACGGTTTCCCTTGCCATTTTACTCACCTCCCTGTTCGATTTAACAAGGATTGCTTCAATAGGAGCTATTTTTTACCTCATTATGGATATTGCTATCCATTGGGGGCTTTACCGTCACCTTAAAAAAGAAGTGAAATTTCAACCCATCATTCCGTTAATAGCCATTGTAATGGATATTGCAGTACTCGCCGCGTTTCTATATATAAAATACCTCAACGATCCAATGATAATCATCGTAGCAGCAATTGGAATTATCCTACTACTTGTTGCAGAACGTTTTTTTATGATTTCGCATACAGACGACGAAGGCGATATGCCGATGGGAAAGGAAATTAGAACTAATAAAAACAATAAAACATAATTAATTAAAACACAATTTGTATGAAAAATATAGCAGTAATAGGATATGGGGTTATCGGAAAAAGAGTCGCCGATGCCATTAATGTACAAGACGATATGAACTTGATCGGGGTTTGCGATGTCATAAGCGATTGGCGCATACAGAATGCCATAAGAAAAGAGTATGATATCTACGCGGCAACCGTCGAGGCCGAAAACGAAATGAAGGCTGCAAGTATTTCAGTAAAGGGTAACCTGCAGGACCTGTTGAAAAATACAGACTTAGTGGTGGATTGCACACCAAAGAATATAGCGGCAAAGAATGTGGAAATATATAAAAAACAGGGTATAAAATTCATTCTTCAAGGTGGTGAAAAACACCATATTACTGGCCATTCCTTTAGTGCAGAAAATAATTATCAATCCGCGATAAATTTAGATGCTACTAGGGTAGTTTCTTGCAATACTACTTCCATTCTTAGAACCCTGACAGCTTTAAAGAGAGCAGATCTATTGGACTATGCACGGGGAACATTATTAAGAAGGGCCACCGACCCATGGGAAAGCCATTTAGGTGGAATCATGAACACCATGGTTCCAGAAAAGGACATCCCAAGCCATCAAGGTCCCGATGCACAAAGCGTAGATCCAGATTTGGATGTCATTACTTCGGCGGTAAAAGTGCCCGAAACTTTAAGCCATATGCATTATTGGAACGTGAAATTAAAAAAACAAACCACAAAAGAAGAAGTGCTAAATGCTTTTAAAACTTCTACACGGATTAAGCTAATTAATTATGACCAAGGCTTGGTTTCAAACAATACCATAAAGGAAATGTTCTTGGATATGGGCAGACCTTGG
>TARA_R110002049_G_scaffold6044_3_pt1 | contig 39823 bp, 33 predicted proteins | sample TARA_R110002049 | Tara Oceans TARA_R110002049 (sample SAMEA4396941) | marine metagenome | biome: Polar Biome; feature: [SRF] surface water layer (ENVO:00010504); material: water (ENVO:00002006), including particulate matter (ENVO:01000060) such as... | depth 5 m
TTCATTTACGATAGCCGATTCGAATTATGATATAAGAGTCTAAATCTTAAGTCGTAAACTTTAGAGCGAGAGACCGGGTTCGAACCGGCGACATTCAGCTTGGAAGGCTGACGCTCTACCAACTGAGCTACTCTCGCATTCATCAAAACTTTTACGTTCTGAAAGGTTTTCAATATTTCAATTAATATAGACCACAAATAAATCTATATTTTTATTTTCCTAAATAGTTTTGCAAAAGTACACATTTTAAAACTACTACTGAAAAATATTTGTGGGGAGAGCAGGATTCGAACCTGCGAAGACGTAGTCAGCAGATTTACAGTCTGCCCTCGTTGGCCGCTTGAGTATCTCCCCAAAAATCAAAATTCAAGATTTCAAATTTATAAAAATTTATTTCTTTTCAAACAAAAAAAAATAAACTTTTAAAGAGCCGATGGAGGGACTCGAACCCACGACCTGCTGATTACAAATCAGCTGCTCTAGCCAGCTGAGCTACATCGGCTTTTATTACTTTTTTACGGTCAAAATTTGACTTAAAAAAAGCCCGCTATTTCTAACGGACTGCAAATGTAAGACAATATTTAATTATTCAAAACATTTTTTGAAAAAAATTTATCTAACTATGTGCTCTTAATTTTTCTTTTCGTTTTTTAATCTGTCTTCCAAGAGACGCAATCGCAGCATCTGCGCCTTCTTCAAAGGATTTACATTGCTTTTTTACAACAAAACTATCTCCAGGAACACTTAATTTTACTTCAAAAATTTTATTTTCTTTATCGCTAGTATTCTCAACTTTTAAATAAACATCGGATTGAATTATTTTATCATAATACATATCTAATTTATCCATTCGCTTCTGTATGAATTCAATAAGCGAATTATCTGCTGTAAAATTGACGGATTGAGTGTTTACTTTCATATATCTTATTTTAAGTTAAACATTTGAGCTAAATATATTTTTAACTCAACGATTTATTAATTTCTTGTTTTAAGCAATAGCTTAACGTTGGTTTCTTGGATGGGCTTTTGCATGTACTTTTTTTAATTCACTTATACTATTATGTGTATAAACTTGCGTAGCTGCTAAACTTGTATGTCCAAGAAGTTCTTTAACTGTATTTAAATCAGCGCCTTCATTTAGTAAGTGCGTTGCAAACGAATGCCTTAATACATGAGGGCTACATTTTGCTTTCGTTGATGCCTCACTAAAATACTTATTTATTATTCTGTAAACAAGCTTTTCATAAATTTTAAGACCATTTTTTGTTAAAAAAAGATTCTGCTTATCTTCTATTGCAGGCAAATGCCTTCGATACTCTAAATAACTATTTAAAGACTTTGATAGAGATTCTATGAGAGGAATATATCTTTCCTTATTTCGTTTTCCTAAAACCTTTATTTGATTATTACCTTTATCTACATCTATTAATTTCAGATTCACCAGCTCTATGCGTCTGATACCAGTAGCATAAAACAATTCGATTATAAAATGATTTCTGGCGCTTTCAAAATCATTAACTTCAATAGAAGTTTCCAATACTGTTTTCAATTCTTGTTGAGAAAAAGGCAATTGAACCTTCTTACCTACTTTTAAAGCTTTGTGTTTTTTTAATGGATTTACTTTTAAATCATCAGTTTTAAGCAGAAATTTATAATACGTATTTAATGATGATACCTTTCTATTTATAGTTCGGTTAGAAATATTGCTATCAACTAATTGTACAATCCATTGTCTTATTTCTGAATAACCAACTTCTACTAAATTCTCATTTTCATGATGCTGACTTAAAAACTTTTGAAAATTCTCAATATCTCTTGTATATGCTAACACTGTATGCTTAGAGTATTTTTTCTCTAATAACAGATAATCAGAAAAGGCTTTAAAACTCATTAATTATTTTTGGTGAACTTTAAATATAACTATTAGTTCGTTTAAATATTGAATTTTGAACAAAAAAATCCTGCACAAAGGCAGGATTTTTATATTACTCTAAATCTCGAATTATTTTACAGACCAAACAGAATAACTCTTTGGAGGTGCTTGTATTTTTACCCATTTACCAGATTGGGTTGTTGGCTCCCAATTAGAATGACCTGTATAATCTTTTATTACGGTGTTTGACCAATTAGTCTCAATCCATCGTTCTTGCCACGAATTTGAATTATTTATATAAACTACAAGTCCTGAATTGTTATAGCCATTTCGTCTTGCAACATACTCATCTGTATCTGCATGTAAAATATCTGTAGAACCTCCAGCTAAGCTATTATGTATCCAAATAAGGTTATTCATACTATCTTTATTTAACCATTCTTCATAATCTTTATAAAAAATAGTTGGATAACCTTCGTGTGTTAATATATAAGCATACGCTAAAATTTTATTGTTTGTTATTTCGTCCGTATCATGATTTGTTACAAATGTTACCGCTCTAGAAGCATTTTGCTTCCATAACATATTATCATTAAGAGCACTTAAATCATTACCCATAAAAGCATCTTTCATTTTATAGTAACAAGCAAAATCAAATGCACTGGCTTCAGCAGAGCTTGTCCATGAATCTAATAAAGAAACATTACTATCCCATAATTCACCAACTGAAAAACCACCAACCTCATCTTTCCAAGCTTTTACAACCCATGGTTCAAAACCTTTAACGTAATCAAAACGCCAACCATCAAAACCAATAACATCTCTATAGTATTTTGCAACACTATTTGAATTTTTCCATAACCAATCTTGAACATAAGTTTGATCATGACATAAATCTGGAAAGCCTCCAAATGCACCACTATCGTTAGAGTGAACATTATTAGAATGAAAATCAGTTGCTGAACGGTAAAAATTTCCTGATAAAGGATTAAAGTCTGTCCAAGTATTTCCACCTGCATAAGGATTAGCTTCACTTGCCCCTCCACTATTATGGTTAATTACTATATCTGCAATAACACTCAGTTGATTTTGATGTGCAGTATTTATCATATTAATTAACTCTGCTCTAGAACCAAAACGTGTTTCAACACTTCCCATTTGGTTATATTCTCCAAAATCATAATAATCGAAAGGATCGTAACCCATAGAAAAAGGTCCGTTTTGAGCTTTTGAAGCTGGTGGAACCCAAATAGCATCAATACCTGCGTTACTCCAATCTGCAACTTTAGAGTTTACTGTATTCCACCAAGTTCCGCCTGCAGGAACATCCCAATAAAAAGCTTGCATCATTACGCCAGAACCAATTGGTTTTAGCCCTACATTTTTTGCGTTAGAAATATTTGGTTTGGTTGGCTGATTTAATTGTTCTTCTGAAGTTATTTCTTCTTGACTACAATTAAACAAGAATAACACTATGAATGCTATTCCAATACGTTTTAAGTTTATCATAATATTTATTGTTGATTATATCTAAAACTAAGGGAATATAAAGTTTGAACAAAACTCAAAACATTACGAAAACGATTTCGTGTTAATAAATCATAGATTTTTATATAAAATAATCGATAAAACGCAAAAAACCTACCAAAAAATTGATAGGTTTTTAATTTTGTATGATTTAACTTATAAAATATAATCTGATTAAAAATCTAAGTTGCAGGTTTATAATCTTTGTTGTCAATTACCATTTTAGCGAAATCGAAAAATAATTTTCGCTAAAAGATAATTATATCGTTGAATTACGTTGCAGGTTTATAATCTTTGTTGTCAATTACCATTTTAGCGATAATCTCTTTTAAGATTTCAGATGTTCCACCTCCAATTGGACCTAAACGACTATCTCTAGCCATACGTGCCAATGGATATTCTTCCATATAGCCATAACCACCTAAAAATTGAAGACATTGATAAATAACATCGTCCGCCATCTTAGTTGATTGTAATTTAGACATTGTTGCTTCTTTTACAACATAGTCGCCCATATCTAAACGTTTTGCAACATAGTAATTAAATTGTTTACAAATTTCCATCTGCGTTTCACAATCTGCATACGTATGTCTTAATGCCTGAAATTTATCAATAGTTCTACCAAATGCAGTTCTTTCTGACATGTATTGTTTTGCATATTCTAAAGCGAACTCGGCTCTAGCATGAGAATTAACTCCCATAATTAATCTTTCTAATGCAAAATGCTGCATTATATAAGGGAAACCTTGACCTTCTTCGCCCATTATATTTGAAGCAGGAATCACCACATTATCAAAAGCAATTTCTCCTGTATCTGATGCTCTCCACCCTAATTTATCTAATTTTGTAGCTGAAATACCAGGTGTATCTCTATCCATTACAAAAATACTAATACCTTTATTCCCTAATTCTGGACTTGTTTTAGCAGCAACTACTAAATAATCGCTATAAACACCATTAGTAATAAAAGTTTTTGAACCGTTAATTACATAAGTATCACCTTTTTTAACTGCTGTTGTTCGCATACCTGCAACATCACTACCACCAAAAGGTTCAGTGATACAAAGACAACCTATGGCATCACCTAATGCACTAGGTGTTAAATATTTTTCTTTTTGCTCATGGTTTCCTTCTTTGTTAAGGTGCGTCATTGCTAAATATGCATGTGCCCACATTGCCGCAGCAAAACCACCGGAATTAATGCGTTGCATTTCTTCAAGAAAAATTACAGTATAAAATAAATCTAAATCTAATCCTCCATAAGCTTCTGGTGTTGCCAAGCCAAAATAACCCATATCTCCAAATTTTTTCCAGATGAAACGTTCTATATGACCCGTTTCTTCCCATTTATCAATATGCGGCACAACTTCCTTTTTTAAAAAGCCTCTAAGGCTTTCTCTAAATAAATTGTGCTCTTCAGTAAAATATAAATTAGACATAAATTGTTGTTTGTTATAGGTACAAATATAGCTTAATTATATCGAATTTTTTGATAGGAAAATCTTCAACTTTTAATAAATCATCAAGAGATTTAAAGCCTTCTCTGAGTGTACGTTCTTCAATAATATGATGGGCAATTTCGTAATCAATATATTGTATAGTCACTAATTCGTCTCTAGTTGCGGAATTTAAATTAAAGGTTTTAATAACTCTTGGCGTTTTAACCGTGAAGTCGTTTTTAATACGTTCAATAACTTCTGGAGATAATCCATAAACTTCACTAAGCTGAATATCTGAAATAAAGCCGCCATTAAATTTACTTCGGTATTTAATTATTCGCTCAGAGAGTTTTTTTCCTACGCCATACACTTTTTGTAATTGAGATGTTGATGCTAGGTTTAAGTCAATCTTTTGTTTGAAAGTTTTTGGTGTGTTAGAGTTTGAATAAGAATTACTATACCCTTGATATTTTGGTTTTGGATTTGTTACCCATTCCGGAAATTTAAAATATGGTGAAATGGTTTCTAGAAATGAATCTGATACTTTAGTAACATTTTGAAAATCTTTGGCTGAATTCACCCACTTGTTATTTTCTCTAAAAGCATGAAGTCTATTTATTTCTTCATTTGTCATTCCTAAAGTGTAACCTTTATAATCTGTAATGTAATTTGGATTGAAGGGATATATTTTTGGTTTCCTCTTTTCTATTTCAACTAAGCGTAAAGAATCAACTTCTTTCTTAAAAGTTTCAATTTTATTAGTTTTTTCAGGAATTTCTTGAGCAGCAATTGAGAAAATATTTGGCACAAACCAATAGAAACATTGTACAATTACAATAAGTGCCAACAATAAAAAAATCCCATTCCGTTGTTGATTAGAAAACTGGAAATGGGATTTCATATAATACTTATTAAAATGATTTATGCTTTTTTATCTTTTATCGCCTTCATATATTTATTAAGCTCTGCTTTTACTTTAGGGGCAAGAATAACTAAACCAACCATGTTTGGAACCATCATCGCAAAAATCATTGCATCTGAGAATCCAATTACAGAACCTAAGCTAATTGAAGCACCTACTATTACAAATAAACAAAACAATACTTTATAAACATACTCTGTCTTTTTTGTTCTTCCGAATAAATAAGCCCAACCTTGGTAACCATAGTAAGACCAAGAAATCATTGTACTAAACGCGAATAACACAACTGCAACTGTTAATACATAAGGGAACCATGAAATTACAGATTCAAAAGCACCAGAGGTTAATAAAATAGCATCTGCATCATTTAAACCAGCGTTTGCAGAAGTTACATTTCCTGTAATTACTAAAACTAAAGCTGTCATAGTACAAACGACAACCGTATCTATAAAAGGCTCTAATAAAGCTACTAAACCTTCTGAAGCTGCATATTTTGTTTTTACTGCTGAATGTGCAATAGATGCAGAACCTACACCTGCTTCATTTGAAAAAGCTGCTCTTCTAAACCCTTGCACTAATACACCAATCGCTCCACCTGCAACACCTTCTGGACTAAAAGCTCCATTGAATATTTGTACAAAAGCATCACCTACCATACTAAAGTTAGCAAAGATTACAAATAATGAAGCAGCAACATATATTACGACCATAAATGGTACAATTTTATCTGTAACTTTCGCTATCTTCTTAATACCACCTATAATTACAATACCTACTAAAATTGCCATTACTAAACCAAATACCCAACGGTATCCGTTCATAAACGATTCTTCACCACCTGTCATATGCTCAAATAACTGAGCTGCTTGGTTAACTTGAAACATGTTACCTCCTCCAAAAGAACCACCAATAACAAACACAGCAAAAATTCCTGCTAATACTTTGCCTAAACCACCAAGCCCTTTGGATTTAAGACCTTTTGTTAAATAATACATTGGACCACCATAAACGGTACCATCTTCATCAATATCTCTATATTTTACACCAAGTGTACATTCTACAAACTTAGAAGCCATACCAAGAAAACCTGCTACAATCATCCAGAACGTTGCACCTGCGCCACCAACTGATACTGCAATAGCAACACCAGCAATATTTCCTAATCCTACAGTTGCCGATAAGGCTGCAGTTAATGCCTGAAAATGTGAAACTTCGCCTTCATGATCTTCTACAGCAATAGTTTCTATATTATCTCCTCCTGGCGTAGAATCACCTGCACCAACTAAAGATTCATGATGATCTAATTCATCGTATTTTCCTCTTACAATATTTACTGAGGTAAAAAATCCTTTAAAATTTATGAATTTAAAATATAAGGTAAAGTATAATGCTCCTAATATTAATGGAAATAACACCCAAAATACTTTAGTGAAAGGAGCGAAAGCTTTAATCTCTAATGAGGATACATTTTTTATATCATTGCTAGAAATAGCAAACGTCCCATCAACAATAGTAGCTGAAATACCTTTTGTGATTACTTCAATATTTTCAGCAACTCGCCCTTTGGGCATGGAAACTTTATTAATAAATATTGAATCATTTTTAAGCATATAAGAAATGCCTTTATCTGATTCAAAAACGTTATCACCATCTGAATTAGTGACGAATTTGTTGCTTACATCTAAATCAACTTTTATCTTATTTTCTACTTCTCCAAAAGGGATTTGATAAAATATCCCCTCAACAAACCATCCTGTAGCATTCCCAAAAGCATTGTCTATTTTTTGATCAATGCCAATTTCTTGAGCCTCTTGAGCAAAGTTTAATAAGGGTAGTATAAGCGCAAAAAATGATAGAAGATATTTCTTCATGAGTAGTATTTGTTAGTTAGTTTTTAGTTAAAGTTGACAAGATGCTAAAAAATATTGAGTTTTTAAAGTCTAAGACGTTAAAATGGTTTCTTCAATTAACCAATATTGTATTCTAAATTAAGTTTTCTTATTTGTTCTGGTCTACCTAAAACAATAATTTTAGAACCAGGAATCAAAATAGTATCAGCCTCAGGATTAACAATATAATCACCTTTATCATCCTTAAAACCAATGACTGTACATCCTGTTTTTCTTCGTAAGTCGAGTTGACTAATTGTCTTTAATTCTTTTAAATTATAAAGTTGCTCTACTTTGACTTCTTCAATATTAATATTGCGTTCGCCAACGATTCCTAGATTATCTATAAACTCTATTAAATCTGGTATTACCACTAAAGAAGCCATGTGATCACCACCAATTCTATCAGGTAGAATAACATTATTTGCACCAGCCAATTTTAATTTATTATAAGAAGTTTCTTGAGATGCTCTACTTATAATACACATCTCCTTATTTATTTGACGTGCAGAAAGCACCACAAATAAATTATCTGCATCACTTGGTAAAGCACTAATTAATGTCGTCGCCTTTTGTATACCTGCTTCTATTAATATTTCATCTTCATTGGCATTACCAAAAATGAAAGGAATATTATCATCTTGAAATTTTTCAATCACCTCTTTGTCTCGTTCAACAATAACAAAGGGTTTGTCATAAGCTAATAACTTCTTAGCAGCTTGCTTACCGTTACGACCATAACCGCATATAATAATATGATTGGTCATGGCATCAATTTTCTTCTGCATTTTACGTTGTTTTATGTCTTCAAAATTATTTCTACTTAGAATGTATTCAGTAATAATAGATATAGCATAACCTACAATAACTACACTGGCTAAAATTAGGAATATTGTGAAAATTTTAGATTGTGTATCTAAAGGATTAACTTCTGCAAAGCCAACAGTTGTAATTGTAATAACTGTCATATAGATGGCATCTAGCCATTCGTAACCAGAAATAAATCTATATCCCAAAATACCGATAGCCATTAAAAACACAAGCATCATTATTGCTGTGTAAATCTTAGATCTATAAAGTCTTAAAAGCGGATTATCCATTGTTTATTATAAGTCGAAAACCGAAGAACGTTTAGTATAGACTATATCTTTAATTCGCATCCAAAATGCCAGAAAAACATAGAGTGCAAAACCAAAACCTAATGTTACAAAGGTGAGATACATAAATGAAGTTCTTACTATTTTTGCTCTAATCCCTAAACGGTCCGCAATACGTTGACAAACGTAATACCCACGCTTTTGAAAATATAATAGTAAGTTGTGAGACTTATTCATGTTTGTTTTTGATTCTTTTTTTGTCACATGTTGTTCGCTATTTATCACACCTTAGGCGATAAATCTTTTAACACGCTCGTTTTATACCGCAAGTTAATTAAATTACTTCACAATTAAGCTATTGCCAACTGCACATTGCAAGCATTTATTTTTATCACAATATTCTTTTTTTAATTGCAATAACGCTTGTGAGTTTAGAGCATTTTTATCTAAAGGTTTTAAATCTAAAAATTTAGATACAATACTATTATTCTCAATTTTAATTTCTTTTATTAATTGAAATAAATCATCTTCACTTGATTTTCCCTGAGCTTTAGCATAACTGAATTTTAAAGGAATAAGTGTGTTAATAATCAGTAAATCTATAAAGGATTTTGTTAATAGTTTTTTAAAAGCTTTAGACGATTTTGAAAACGTATAATGCGTAGACCAATAACTCGTAACTCCTAAATTAAAGAATTTATAAAATTCATCTTTTGTATTGAATTGCATCACCTTGGAAAACAAATTCTGTTCTAAACTATATAAATTAGCAAATTGCGACAATCTAATAGTTGGAAAATTTGGTGGTCTCAACCTAAAAAACTGTAAAGGCACAACACCTTGATTACTAAGTTTAAATTTTTGTTTTAAAAATCCGTAGCGATGATTTAAATCTATACAATAAGCATCTTCAATAGTTTTATCAAACAATAAATTAGCTTGTCCAAAAAGCAATGCTTCCAAATCTAAAACATCATTTTGAAGTTTTCTTACAATTGAAAAATCAATAGAATTTGATAAACTAGCAAATGATTCTCCATTAACTTTTAAACCAAAATTTTTCAATAACATTTTAAAAAGAACAGCTTCCCAATCGTTATTTGATTCTATTAATAAATGTTGAATAGTTTCCGATTTACGCTCTAAACGTTCTATATACAAACGTTCTAGCCAGTTACTTATTAAGAAATCATCAACTTCTGCAAAACTAGATTCACAATTAATCCAAGATTTAGATTGTAGTAGTTTTTGATAATTGTGGATTAAGTTTAAATCTACGTAATGCTTTAACTCTACGGTTGGAATTTCAGAATTATCTTGTCTAAAAATTTCTGTATCATGCTCCCAAACCACATGTAGAATTACATTATCATAGGCCTTGTCTGTTTCGTGATTATGCACATACCAATCCGAAGATTTTATATGAATCTCTACATTACCAGCCCAAAGTTGGTCGCCAATATGTAACTGTGCGTTAAAAAAATCTGGACCAGCATTATGATTGTGCTGACCGAGTTGAGAAATAGAAACAACGTCTGCTTTAGTTGTTTTTAACAATGCTGAATTAAAGGCTTTATGTTTCCAGATGTAGTGAAGAAAATCTTCTTGCATTTATCGAAAATAATAAAAATTTTACTGATAAAAAATCAAATAGCATATTGACTCTTGTGACTATAGAATTTTAAAAGCTCATGTAATTCATTAACATCAAATGGCTTACTCAAATAACCATTCATTTTATAGCGTTCGGTTTTTTCTCTAACTTCTACTTCAGAGAAAGCTGTTAATGGCACAATCGGAATTGTAGATTTACTTGTGTCATCCATTTTTCTAATAATTTTAGCTGTATCATAACCATCTAAAACTGGCATTTGCAAATCCATTAAAATAATATCAAAATCTTTTTTAGCATATATATCTAAGACCTCTTGCCCATTTTTGGCTATTTCGTATTCAACTTTCCATCGTCTCAATAGTTTAGTCATTACTAAAATATTAATTGTATTATCTTCTGCCAAGAGTACTCTTAAATTTATAGGTTGTGTTTTAGCACTACTATGCGCTATTTCTGTAGTTAGCATTTTAGAATGTCTAAATTCAATTTCGAACCAAAACTTAGAACCAGCACCTATTTTACTCTCTAACTGTAATTCGCTATTCTGAATTTTTAATAATTGTTTACTTATATATAAACCAAGACCAGATCCTCCGTACAAAGCAGTAGTATTTTCGTTTGCCTGTACAAAACTTTTAAAAATATCCTTTTGTTTATCATAAGACACACCAATACCTGTATCGATTATATTAAATCTAACTACTGTAGTATCGTTTAATGATTTCACCTTTTCTATTCTAAATACAATTCCACCTTTATGCGTAAACTTAATTGCATTACTAAGTAAGTTTTTTAAAACTTGAGATAATTTTAGTTGATCACCTATAAGCATTACTGGTATAGCACTCTCAATTTCAACATTAAAACTTAGATTTTTACTTAACGTTGTTTGTTTAAAATGATGTTTAATATTCTGAATTAACTCTATAAAATTAAAGTCCTTTTCTTTTATCTCTATTTCTTCAGATTTGTATTTATTAAGGTTTAGTAAATCATTTATTAAGCCCAATAAATGTTCGCTAGAATACTTTAAAACTTCTAGATTCTCTAACTGAGATGGTAAAAAATCTTCCATTAACAGAATATCTGACATCCCAATAACAGCATTTAAAGGCGTTCTTATCTCGTGAGACATTGTCGATAAAAACTCATCCTTAGTTTTATTTGCTTGTTTTAACTCAATTTCCGTTTCTTTAAGCTTGGTTATATCCATTAAAGTACCAATTGCACCATCTGCCATACCTTGTATACAATACGTTGGTACTAACCTTAATTCTACCCAAATTTTTTCACCTGTAGGTTTAACAAATTCGAATATAGTATTGAAGTCATGTTTACTTTCATGTAAAACCTTAGTTATTTTTTGTTCTTGATATTTATTAATGCCTTTAAAAAAGTCCTTGTAATTTTTATTTAATGAATCTTTTATAGAAAGTCCAAACATCTCTTCGAACGCATGATTAAGATATTTAAAATCACCATTAAAGTCTGTTTTAAAAATGACACCTTCTATATTATTTACAATAGTGTTTAGTTTAGATTCTACATTAACAATCTCAGACTTTAAAGCTTTATTTGCCTTATAAAGTTCGTTAGAACTTTTTTCGAGAATATTCTCTACGTGTTTTATATCTTCATCAAAATCTTCATATGCCTGATTAACAACATTAAAAAAACCTTGAAATTTTTCTAGTTCAGCATCAGTAAATCCAGCATTACGAATTTGACGTCTTAACAACCTATGTTTTTTAGTTTCTAACATTCTGATAAAGTTGTGACAGTCATTGTCTGGTTATGAAGCTCGCAAGGCGAAGACTCACCAAAAGGCGCTATTTCTCCAAAAGAATAAAAACCGGTAATTTTTGAGTTAATACCTAGTACTTCTTCAACAGCTTCTACTTCTTCTTCTACTAATTGTTTTAATAATAAGCGACGACCTATGCAACTCACTAAAATAGTTAAATCTGGTTTTTGATTAATAGCTTCAACAGCTTTCTTAGCAGAATCTTCAGCTCCTTTTATTAATCTATCTACGTTAGATTTCATTAAACGTAAATAAGAACCTTTAGGCACATTGGCCGCAAAAATTAAACTTTGATTTTCTTCATTTATCGCACGAACCGTTCTTACAACAGGTATATCAAATTCATTAACACGCATACTAAAAGGAAAGGATAAAGCAGAGGTTGGCAAATCATAGGCTTTATCACCTAAAAATTTTTTATAAACCTCTAGCGCTGGCAATCCGTCCAACTCAAATACAATATTTTTTTTCGACTTACTTACCAAACGATCTGCACCAAAACTATTCCATCCACCATTAGAGCCATAACTAACATTGAGCTCCTTTCCATAAAATCCTAAACCCACAATTTTTTTACTTTCTATTGCTGTATTAGCTATTATAAAAGCTTCTTTTGAATCTATATTATAACCAGATAGTCCACCCGTTATACTTGTATTGTGGAAAACGCTCTTTAAACCAGAAACTAAATCTGCTCCGTTAATGTTAGAACCGTCACTAAACACAATAGCATGCTTAAGATCTTCTCCTTCTAATTGTTTTGCTAATATACTACCTGCGCCATAACTTTTGTCGATGTCAATAATATCAACAGTTGCTAATTTACAAGTAACTTTTTCTAATTCTATTGCAGATAAAGAGACGGTATTATCTGATACTTTACTACCCGAAATTTCTCCAGATGTAGAACAACCAATTAAAGTTGCATCTGGAAAACGCTTATATAATTCAGATATTAATTCTCTCTTAGGTTTAAATAAAAGTGAAACAAATAATAATATGAGATTTGGTTTTATCTCAATACTATCCATGTCACCACTCCAAGTTTCGCCAGTTAGGGATAACTGTTCTACTTTCATAGACGTTTGGTTTAAGTTTACTTAGGTTTGGGAAACGCACTTAATCGTTAAAAAAATACGTTTTGACGAATATATATCAAAATTATTACATTCTCCAAATTATTTTTAATAAACCAATAACGTTAAATAACTGAAAACTAGTTTTTAATTAAGAAATAAAATGTAAAACTCTAATTCAGTAAAGAAGAAATGTAGGCCTATAAATAGATAATAATAAAAGCTTTTTTCAATATGATTAAAATTATTTGGAGCTTCGATTTCGTTGCTGTATAAGAAGTCAGATAGTACATATTAGAACTTATTCGTTTAATAACTCAACTTTAAAACAAAAAAAATCCTGAATACTATTTAGGATTTTGATTTTATATGATTAGCACTTCGACTTCGCTCAGTCACCAAAAAACACCAACTTTCGTTTTAGTAATAATCGTTGTTTTGCAGCCTCAAAAAAAGAGTGATTAGCATTATAATCGTACCGCCCTAAATTAATAATACTAACTGTCTCACCTTTTGTCGTTTTTAACAGATATGAATCGAAGGCTTTATGTTTCCAGATGTAATGAAGAAAATCCTCTTGCATGTTGTAAAACAGAGAATTACTATTATACTTTTACGATTTTTCATAAAATTTACGTAGTTCTACGTATATCAACGCATTCATATTATGATTAACTTGTAAACGCAACCATAAATAAGAATATACGATGCGATACTTTGCTCTTAAAAACGATTTCCCTGAACTAAAAGAACGTGCACGCGTTATAAAGCGGTTAACAAGTCTAAAAGAAGATTTAGACAACAGAATACCTGAAAAAATATTTAATAAGAATGTTTTAATTGCAACTTGGAATATTAGAGATTTCGATTCTAACCAATACGGTTATGGACCACGAACAAAAGAAGCTTTTTTCTATATGTCTGAAATTATTTCGAGCTTCGATTTGGTTGCCATACAAGAAGTTAATGAAAATCTATATGCCTTCAATCGTTTAATGTATGTAATGGGTGAGAATTGGGATTATATAATGACAGATGTTACGGAAGGTACTTCTGGAAACGGTGAGCGTATGGCCTATATTTATGATACTAAACGAGTTTCTTTTCAAAAGGTAGCTGGTGAAATAGTTTTAACGCCTAGTAAACTAATTGGTGAAGAAAAACAATTTGCTAGAACACCTTATTTAGTCGCTTTTCAATCGGGATGGTTTAAATTTAAATTATGTACTGCTCATATCTATTTTGGTGCCGACTCTGGCGAAAAATTAAAACAACGTATTGAAGAAATTGATGCTATTGCTAGTAACATAAAAAAACGAGCGAAACGCTATGACGAAAATCTAATTCTTTTGGGTGATTTCAACATCTTTAGTCCTGAGCACAAAACAATGAAAGCCTTAAAAAAGCATGGTTATATAATTCCTAAAGGTATTGAAGACAGTCCATCAAATATGTATCAAACTAAGCATTATGATCAAATTGCTTTTATGGAGAAAAAAGGTGAAGTTATTTTTGGTGATCAAGACAATAGTGCAGGTGCCTACAACTATTATAATCGTGTGTTTAGCACACGTCAGTTTAAAGATTACCAATCTGTAGTGATAGAAAACCTAAACAACAAACTCACTAAACAACAAGAAAAAGCAGCAAAAACAAGTGATGCTAAAAAGAAAGCAACTATTAATAAGTCTATTGCAAAATTTAAAGCAATAATCGCCAGCGAAAAAGAGCAAAAAGAGTATTACAAAACAGAATGGCGTACGTTTCAACTCAGTGACCATTTACCGATGTGGACAGAATTAAAAATTAACTTTAGCCTAAGTTATTTGGAAAAGATTAAGAATGAGTAGATTAAACATGCACAAGTACCCAAAGTTCAACTTCTTCAGTCTGTCTCCAATGAAGATCGCGTGTTGTTTTTTCGGAAGCTCTTTTTACATTTTTCTTAAAACAACGTTCTAACTGAAAACGTCCACCTTTAGCTATTTCTTGTTCTATTGGGTGCGAATTTGCTAAACCTGTAATTTGTGCTAAATTTGAGAAGATAAGTACCAATTTTCCATCTGGCAACAAGCGTTCTTTTGCAGCTTCAAAAAAATCATTAAACAACGTTTTATTGTAATAAATGGCTTCATCTAAGTTTTCAGCTTGACGAGTTTCTGGTAACCAAGGTGGATTAAAAACAATAAGTTCAGCTGGTTTGTTCCACTTACCAAAAAGCGATCCAAAATCTAATTCAATCTTTCGAGAGATTTTGGTTGTTCCCATAGATTCTTTTAAACCTACAATAGCATTAGGATTTGTGTCTGTTCCAAACACTTTTTGAAATCCGTGTTTCACCAATTGTAATGCTAAGATTCCACTACCAATACCAACATCAATCGCTGATTTTTTTGGACCTGTATAGCGTTTTAACCAATTATCAAATAATTCTAAATGCTCAAAACGTGTTGGGAAATACACACCATAATAAGGATGAATCTTATTACGTAATGTTGGGATAATAATTCCGTTTTCATACCATTGCCAAGCACTATTTAAACCTTGTACTTGCGGTAAAGTCAGTAGGAAATCTTTACTATCTGGATATAATTTTGAAAACCAACCAATAGAAGGTGATTTTTTCACCAACAATTGATGATTTTCAATTTCAATTAAAATAAGATTAGACAATTTTTGATAAACTGATCTAAATTCTCGCTGTTCCTTAAACGATTTATTAGGCAACTTTTTATTAAGACACAGCTGTAATTCCTTTAAAAGTACAGAACCGTTATTATAAAACTCTGTAATTAATACAACATCACCAGCCTCTAATGTTTTTATGGTTGCTTTAATATCTGCACCACGACTATATGTTACTAGCTCTTCTGAAACTAAAATTGGCTCTGGTTTATTAACTTTTAAATCCGTACTCATAGAATTATATTGCTTTTGGCGAAGGTAAGCTATTGGTTGTTGATCTTGTATATGTTTGAAGTAATAAAAAAAATCCTGAATTTAAATCAGGATTTTTTTATTTAGTTTTTATGAATACTTAAACTACTCTTAGTGAACACAATTATATTAATTTATATAACCCATCTCACGCATCCAATCATCATTAAACATTTTACCTACATAACGACTTCCATGATCATGAAATAAAACTACGACCACATCCTCTGGCTTAAAATGTTCTTTTAATTGTAAGACGCCTTTTATAGCAGAACCTGCAGAGTTTCCTAAAAACATACCTTCTTCTTTTGCTAAGCGTTGTGTGTAAACGCAAGCATCTTTATCTGTAACTTTAGTAAACCCATCTATAATATCGAAATCTACATTTTTAGGAAGAATATCTTCACCTATACCTTCTGTAACATAAGGATAGATTTCGTCTTCATCAAAAATGCCTGTTTCGTGATATTTTTTAAATACAGAACCATACGTATCCACTCCCCAAATTTTAATATTTGGATTTTGTTCTTTTAAATACTTTCCAACGCCAGAAATAGTTCCTCCTGTACCAACACCTACTACAAAATGCGTGATTTTACCATCGGTTTGTTTCCAGATTTCTGGACCTGTACTTTCGTAATGTGCTTTTGTATTGCTTGGATTATCGTATTGATTAACGTACCAAGAATTTGGAGTTTCTTCACCTAAACGTTTTGAAACAGAATAATAACTTCTTGGGTCAGTTGGCTCTACAGCTGTTGGGCAAACAATAACTTCTGCACCTACAGCACGCATAATATCAACCTTTTCTTTAGATTGTTTATCTGCCATAACAAAAATACATTTGTAGCCTTTTACTATGGCTGCTAATGCTAGTCCCATTCCGGTATTTCCAGATGTACCTTCAATGATAGTTCCTCCCGGTTTTAATCTTCCGTCAGCTTCTGCATCTTCAATCATCTGCAAAGCCATGCGATCTTTTACTGAATTTCCTGGGTTAAAAGTTTCGTATTTAGCAAGTACCAAACAAGGTAAGTCTTCCACTAGCTTATTCATTTTTACCAATGGTGTATTTCCTATTGTACCTAATATATTTTCTGCGTAATCCATTTCTATTTATTATTGTTTATAAAGGTAAAATGCATTCGCCTTTAATATAACCTTAAAATTATTGAACCTTTTTCATAGGTTCATTTCATAATTGTTTTTTCGAAAGTGCAAAAATAAGTGAAAAGTTAAATGAATAAAGTTAAAAGTACGTTATTATGTTTTCTGCCTTTAACCTTTAGTAAAGCGAATATTAGCTCACAGCTAATTATTAATCAAACCGAATAGCTTTAACTGGCGAAATTTTAGATATAATTACCGAAGGAATTAGTAACATCAATAAACAAGCAATAAATGTCCCAATGTTAAGAAGTAAAATATAATCTAAGCTGATATAAACAGGTGCTGTACTCACATAATAGGTATCAGGATTTAATGGAAATAGGCTGAAGTATTTCTGAGCGAAGAGTAATCCCAATCCAATAAGATTTCCCCAAAGTAATCCTAATCCAATAAGGTAAGACGCATTATAAAGAAATACTTTTCTTATCGTCCAATTAGAACTTCCTAGTGCTTTTAGAATCCCAATCATACTTGTACGCTCTAAGATTAAAACTAATAAAGCGGTAATCATGTTAATACCAGCTACAATAATCATAATGGCAATAATTCCGTAGGTATTATTATCAAAAATTTTAATCCACTCAAAAATTGTATAATATTTTCTGGTGATAGAAGTTGCATTTAAATCTGAAGGAATAGCTTTATAAACCTCTATAGACTTCTCATCAATTTCAGAAAAATCATCAATAAATACCTCAAAATTTCCAACTTGATCAGTCTTCCATTTATTAAGTCGTTGTATATGCCTTAAATCAGCGATAAGAAATTTCTCATCGAGCTCTTGAAAACCTGAATTATAGATTCCTACAATTTCGAAATTCATAATTCTAGGCAACTTATCTAATTGCTCTCCAAAAACAGTCTGAAACTTATCATCTACTTTAAATCCTAAACGATTAGCCAAATAACTTGAAACTAAAACTTCTTCATTTCGCTTTTGTGTATAATCTGGTAATTGACCTTCAACTAAAAACTCTTTAAAGTATTCCCAATTATAATCTGCACCAACACCTTTTACAACCACACCTTCAAAATCAGTTTCGGTTCTAATAATTGCGAATTTTGTTGCTACACCTTGTATATGCTTTATACCTTGTACACTAGTAAAATTAGGATAAAAATCTTGTTCTGTAGATATTGGAACTTGCGACTCGTCTGAAGCATTAGAATCATAATTAGTAATATCTATATGGCCATTAAAAGCCACAACTTTATCTCTAATTTTTTGCTGTAAACCTAAGCCAGTTGCTATAGCAATAAGCATTACAATGATACCAATAGCAATTGCTGCGATACCAATTTTAATAATTGGTGCCGAAACACTACTTTTATACGTTTTATTGCCTATTATGCGTTTAGCTATAAATAACTCGAAATTCAAACTTAATATATGCTTTTAAAGGTTGTCAAAAATACAGTTTTATTCTCGATAATTATTGGGATTTTCTTCATTACAATTTCTTGTGGAAATAAGGTGAAGTCAGAAACTAGCGCAACAACATATCAGGACTTAAATGAAGAAGCTGCTTCAAGTGGTATTTCTGATATTGAAAACCCAATAAAAGAAACAAAAAAACAGATTATTATTGGCGCTAATAGAACACAACTTTATTTACCACTATTAAAAAATAAACGTGTAGCTGTCGTTGCAAATCAGACTTCAGTAATTTTTAAAGGTGATAGTTACACTCATATAGTAGACTCATTAATACACTTAAATATTAATGTGAAGAAAGTGTTTGCACCTGAACATGGCTTTAGAGGAACTGCAGATGCTGGCGAATTAGTAAAAGATGGTGTAGATACCAAAACAGGTTTACCAATCTATTCGCTACATGGTAAACATAAAAAACCTACAAAAGCACAGTTAGAAGATGTAGATATCGTGATTTTTGATATTCAAGATGTTGGTGTTCGGTTTTACACTTACATTTCAACTTTACATTACGTTATGGAAGCTTGTGCTGAACAAAATATTCCTCTAATAATTTTAGACCGACCAAATCCTAACGGTAATTATATTGACGGTCCTGTTTTAGAACAAGAACATAGTAACTTTTTAGGTATGCATCCTATTCCTTTAATCCATGGTATGACGTTAGGAGAATATGCAAAAATGATAAACGGTGAAGCATGGCTTAATAACGGTACCGTATGTAAAATTACAATTATAGAGGTAGATAATTATTCGCACGAATCTATGTATAGCCTACCTATAAGACCTTCTCCTAACTTACCAAATGACCAATCAATAACGTTGTATCCTAGTTTAGGCTTGTTTGAAGGCACAAATATTAATGCTGGAAGAGGTACTGAATTTCAATTTCAACGTTATGGTGCGCCATTTTTAGATAAAAATTACTATATCTTTAGTTATACTCCTATTGCCAATTTTGGTGCAAAATATCCTAAGCACAAAAATGAAATTTGCTATGGAGCCGATTTATCCGAAGTAAAAGTAGAAAGACATTTTACTTTAAATTATATTATGGATGCTTATAAGCATAGCATTGATAAACCTAAGTTTTTTAATACTTCTAATTTCACAGCACATGCTGGCACAAAGAAATTACAACAACAAATTGAAGCAGGACTCTCTGAAAGTGACATAAAAGCAACTTGGCAAGAAGGTTTGAACGCGTTTAAAGTAGTAAGAAGTAAGTATTTAATCTATAATTGAAAGATTATTAGCATTTGTCTCAACAATTAATTCTTCTTTAGTATTGTTAGTGTCTTTTTCTAACTTAGAATTTTCGTGATGATGTAATGTGTATCCTAATAAGTACGTTAGTATTGCGACGAGGAAAATGCGGATTATATTTTTATACATGATAATAAAAGACACAGTAAATGTGCGTGTGTTAATTCAATAAAATAGTTTTCCCTCAGTTTAAACTTAAGTTGAATTATTGGTTTACCAGTTAAAAATTCTACAAACTACATAAAAACAAGAAGAACTGTAGGTTTTTTCCGGTTTAGAGTAATCCGACTATTTTAATATTTCAATTAATCGATTAGGATAATCAGTAATAATTCCATCGACATTCCATGATTTTACCTCATCCATATCTTTAACTTCATTAACCGTCCAAGGAATAATTTTGTAACCCTCTTCTTGATATTGTTTTACAGAAGTTTCATTTAATAATTTAAAATAAGGACTGATAATTTCTGGTTGGTAAGACAATGCTAGTAATTTTTCCTCTATATCCTCATTATCTTCAACCAATAAAGCGACTTCCATATTTGGCGCTTGCTTTTTTATTTCTTCGAGAATAGCTAAATCAAAAGATTGAAGATTTACACGACTCATCATGTCATTCTTCTTTAATTCATCTAAAACTAAAGCCACATACGCTTTAGGTAAAGGCGTAAAAATATTGTAATATTCACGTTCAGATTTTATTTCAATATTAAATAAAACGTCAGAATTCTTTGCCTTAACCAAGTCGAAAACTTCAGACAGTAAAGGTTTGTATGTTTTTATCTTTTCTTGATTTGGATACGTTGGATGAATTTTAGAACCACAATCAAATTGCTTAATTTCATTATAATTCATTTTGTATAAATTATAATGTGTTTGTAATGAATCTGGAATAACACTTCCTTTGACATCTAAACATATCACCGGATTCATAAAAGGCTCATGAGAAACGACCACCTTGTAATCTTTAGATATAACAATATCTAACTCCAAAGTGTTAACGCCTAAATCTATTGCTTTCTCAAAAGCTGGCAAGGAATTTTCAGGCAATAAACCTCTACAACCTCTATGACCTTGAATATCAATTTTCTTTACCTCATTGTTACAGCTCATACATAAAAGTATTAAAAACCAAATTGTATTAATGTTCAATATTGGCAGAAAGGGTTGTTTGAGCAAATGTTTAATATCGCTGTTTTTTACTTCATCTGGAAACACATCTACACCATAAACCAATTTATCGCGATCCAAGTACATATAAGTACCAAACACACAATCCCAAACACTAAAAATGTTCCCGTAATTAGAATCTGTATATGGCAATCTATAATGATGATGCGTTTTGTGCATATCTGGAGAAATAATAAAATAACTCAAAGCTTTATCTAAACCTTTTGGTAATTTTATATTAGCATGTGTAAATTGAGTAAACACCAAGGACATTGCTTGGTATAACATTACTAAAGCGATTGGTGTGCCAACAACAAAAACGCCTAATAATGTAAAAGCAAATCTTATTAAGCTTTCTACAGGATGATGTCTATTGGCTGTTGTAGTATCTACTTTATGATCTGTGTGGTGAACTAAATGAACCATCCAAAGTGGTTTTACCTTATGCTCCACACAATGCGCCAAATACGCACCAAAAAAGTCGAGTAAAAAAACACCTAACAAAGCATACAACCATAAAGGCATCTGTGGCAGCCAATTAATAATACCAAAATCGTTTGCTTTTACCCAATCTGCAGAACCTAAAAGTAAAAATGCTAACGTAAAATTTATAATGATTGTTGTTAATGTAAAAAACAGATTTGGCCATGCATGTTTCCATTTTTTATAATCGAATTTAAATAAAGGAAAACCAGCTTCTAACAACCAAAAAAAAGTAAGTCCACCGACCAAACTGAGACTTCTATGTAGAGACGGAATGGTTTCGAAGTAATTAATGATGTTTTCCAATCAGTTTATATTTAGGTTAATAATCTTTTGTGCTTTCTTCAAATTTACTGAAGAAATCTTAGATTCCCATACTGCAGCATTAGTTTCATCCTCTAAGATCTTATAAGCAGTGAAATACAAAAATGCCACAAATGACTGATTGGTTGTTTCTACAGTCTCAGCATCCATACGTTTTAATTGTCTCAGCACTTTTTTAGGACGCTTGGTAATTAAACTTTGCTGAATCTTTAAAAGCTCTACACGTTGTTTTAATGCTAAATGATTTTCTTCTGAATCTGATTCTAAAAATGCTTGAGTTTCATCTAAATAAATATTTGACAACCTAATGATATCAACTCTCACATTATCTTTCATATAAATTGAAAAATCTAAGTATTTTGAAGCTAAATAATAGGCCGAATAAAAGTCTTGTTCTTGACGGTAACCATTTAACTCTAGTGCTATAAATTCTGTATTTAGAGCATACTTCTGTATCATTACAGAAATGTTTTCTAAATCTTCAGATGTGTCATTTACATTTAAAATGTTACCATTTACATCTAATATTTTAATAGAATCGTCATTAAACTTGTCTATATAGCGCTGACTTCTTTTACCCTTAATTTTCTCATATAAATCTGCGTATTGATACTCACTAACAATAACTGGTATAAAATTTTTCCAAATAACAGGACTTACTGTTTCATCCTCAAATAAGTTGTTTACAAAAACAATATTGCCTTGGTCGTCATTTACAAAAACCGGATATTGAAATTCTGTAGTTTCCTCCCAAACCATCAAAATCATTTTATTCTCAACAGATGCTAAACTTTGTGCAATTTCTAAATTAGTCATCCATGCCTGAGCAAACGAACCATTTACTGTAAAAAGAATAAATACTGCTTTTATAAAGAGCTTTCTCATATGTGATTTTTTTTAACGGTTTATCATCAAAAATTATTCCTAAATACTAAAAACTAGAATTGAATACGTTTTTTCATTTCTTCAACAATATTGAATGCAGCCGGACAAATAGCAACATTTTTCAATGTTAAATTAGAAATCTGTTGAAACTTCTTTCTATCTGTATGCGGAAATTCTCTGCATGCTTTTGGTCTTACATCATAAATAGAACAGTAATTATCCGAGCCTAAAAATGTGCAAGGCACAGACTGTAATACATAATCATTCTCTTCATCTAAGTGCAAATACGTTTCAATAAATTGCTGCTCTTTCATTTTAAAAGATTTTGCAATACGCTGAATATCTTTATCTGTAAATAAAGGTCCTGTAGTTTTACAACAGTTAGCACACTCTAAGCAATCTGTGCGTTCAAACTCTTCTTCGTGCAATTCTTGCATTATATAGTCTAACTGCTTTGGTGGTTTCTTTTTTAGCTTAGTAAAAAAGGTTTTATTCTCCTTATGCTTATCTTTGGCGAGCTTTGGAAGGTTATTAATTTGGTCTTGCATAAAACAAATTTAAGTAAAGTTCTCGATACATTTTCGAGAAAAATCGAAATCAATAGAACGCACAAAAACTATGAATAAGGATATTTTTGGAAAAGCATTATTAGATTACCAGAACGGAAATTATTCTGAAGATATCATAACGTCTACTAATATTTCGGATGAAGACACTTTACCACTTCCCTATTTATTTAGAGACTATGCTGAAATGCCAAAATTAGAGCAAAAAGCTTTGCAGTTATCTAAAGGAAATATTTTAGATGTTGGCTGTGGTTCTGGCAGTCACTCGTTGTGGTTACAAGATAAAGGCTTAAATGTAAAAGCCATTGATAACTCTAAAGGTGCTATTGAAGTATCTAAGAAGCGTGGTGTTATTAATGCTCAATTAAAACCTCTTTTAGAAGAAATCGAAACTTTTGATACCATATTGTTATTGATGAATGGCACTGGGATTTTTCAAGAATTATCTCAGGTTGCTCAAAACTTGAAGCATTTAAAATCGCTATTAAAACCCGAAGGACAAATTCTTATTGATTCTTCTGACATTTCTTATATGTATGAGGATGAAGATGGTGGACAATGGTTAGATTTAAACCAAGGTTATCCTGGAGAATTAGATTATTTCTTATCTTATAAAGGCGAAAAAGAAGATGCTATGAAATGGTTATATCTCGACTTTGAAACTTTGAAAACAGCTTGTTTAACTATTGGGTTACAATGTGAAAAAGTTATGGATGGTGAGCATTTTGATTATTTAGCAAGAATATTCTAAATCACTACTTTAAAATATTTTCGCGCGAAGACTCCAAAGCGCAAAGCTTTATTGGCACATAGTGTATTATTTTTTTGAGCATGAGTCTTTGCGACTCAGCGACTGCGCGAAATTAAAGTTAACTTACTGCACCTCACCACCTACAACAGTATTCAACACCTTAATATTAGGAATCGCTTTAGCTTCAACTGTCATAATATCTTGATCTAAGATGATGAAATCTGCAAATTTCCCAACTTCAATACTTCCTTTTTCGTTTTCTTCAAAATTTGAATAAGCTGCCCAAATAGTCATTCCTTTTAAAGCTTCTTCTCTAGTTAAAGCATTTTCCATTTGAAAACCACCTTCTGGGTATTGTTCTAAATCTTGTCTAGCAACGGCTGCATAAAACGTTAAAAACGGACTTACTTGCTCTACCGGAAAATCGGTACCTAATGCTACTTTTCCGTAAGCTTCTAATAATTGTTTGTAGGCATACGCACCTTTTATACGTTCTGCTCCTACTCTATCTTCTGCCCAATACATATCGCTTGTTGCATGTGTTGGTTGAATAGATGGCATTACATTTTTATACAAATCAAAATCCTGAGCAGATACAATTTGTGCATGTTCTACTCGCCAACGTCTGTCGTCTTTTCCTTTTAAAACTTTATTGTATGTTTCTAAAACGGCTCTGTTTGCTGAATCTCCTATGGCATGCGTATTCATTTGAAACTCTGAATTTGCAATGCGTTCTGCAGATTTTTTTAAGGTTTCTAAATCGGTAACCAATAAGCCTAAATGACTTGGTTTATCAGAATATGGTTCTTTAAGCATAGCTCCTCTAGATCCAAGTGCGCCATCTGCATAAAACTTAAATGAACGTACATTAAGTCGGTCTGTTTTTGTGATACCTTTATTTAAAAAGTAATCTAAGTTGTCTTCGGAATAAGATACCATCGCGTATATGCGCATTTTTAATTTTCCTGATTCTTGAAGATTTTCTATAATTTCTATTGACTCGTTACTTAATCCTGCATCATCAACCGTCGTTAAACCCAAATCAAAACATATTTTCTGTGCTTCTAATAAAGCTTTCGTTTGGTCTAATTTTGTAGGCTTTGGCCAATAATTCATTACCAATTCTTCTGCATTATCGATTAAAATTCCTGTAAGCTTTCCGTTTTCAACAACGACTTCTCCACCATCAATTTTAGAGTTTTTAGTGACTTTACCTAAATCTAAAGCAGCTTGATTTGCTAATATGGCATGACCATCAATACGTATTAAAGCAATAGGTGTATTCGGAAATAATTTATCTAATAAAGTTTTATTTGGAAATTCTTTTTCTTCCCAATCATTTTGATCCCATCCTCTTCCTAATATAAATTCATTATGTTTTTCATTCTGAAAATCTAAAACGCGTTTTACAACATCCTCAAAACTTTTTGTACCAACCAAATCAACAGCTTGTTGGTTAAATCCTAAACCTAAGAAATGACAATGTGCATCTATAAAACCTGGCAAAAGGGTTTTACCATTAGCGTTAAGCGTGTCAATGGCTTTATATTTATCCTTAATTTCTGAAGTTGAACCAACAGCTATTATTTTACCATCTTTTACAGCAAAAGATTCAGCTTTACTAAAGTCATTATCTACTGTATAAATGTTTGCATTTGTAACAATTAAATCGGCTTGTTGTTTGTCTTTTTGACATGCGAAGATTGTAAGTAATGTTAGAATGAATATTAATTTCTTCATAAGGATTGGTTTATTAGCATTGTAAAAATAAGAAAAGCGTTCCGGATTTGGAACGCTTTTATATATAACAAAGAAAGAGGTTGTCTAATTAAGTTCGCAATACCTATTCTATTTAAAAATCGAACTGATACGTGGCACCTGCTAAAAGTTGAATGCCTTGCACTGGGAAATTTAACCAACGGTCATAATCTTGGTTAAAAATGTTATTCGCTTTTGCAAAGAAGGATAATTGGTCATTTAATTTATAACCAACATGTGCATTAAAGTCGAAGTAACTGTCTAAGCTTTCTCTTGTTGCAATTGGTAAAGAAAACAGAGTATTTACTATTCTTTCGTCCTTACGTTCACCAACAAAATATCCACTAGCTCCTGCAAACCATTGTTCTGAAATTTGATAATCTAAAAATATAGATGCTTCTAAATCTGGTAAGTTCCATGCTTGCGCTTGATCTTTCGTATCATAAGCAAAATATTCTCCTTTAATTCCTAAAGAAAAATTTCTATTGACATCAACATTCAATTCACCAGAAATAGAGAACGTTGTTATATTATCGTAAACGACACCAAATGAATTTCCGTATTGGTAATCTTCTGTTGGTGTAGCAAGGGCATCATTAGATTTATATAATGCTTTATCTTTTTCTGAGCCATAATTACCTCTTACATTATAACTCACGTTATTAGTTAATTTTCCTTTAACACCAACAAAAGCTATAAATTGTTGATTGGTTGGAGCAATAGAAAGTGTAGGCGATACAAACGGATTAATATTTGCAAAATCATAATATGAATTCTGAACCACTTCACCAGTTAAACCACCATAACCAATTAAAAGTTCATCCACTAAACGGTAAGACGCTTCAACATTTGGATGAATATAAAATTTACTTTTACTCAATTCTGTATCATTAAGGTACGTTAATCGTACGCCTAAATTAAGTGTTAAATCATCCTTATTTAATTGGTACGAAGGTGCTAAACCAAACATAAAATTACCATAATTTAATTCTGCTATTCCGTTGTAATCCGTATCAAAACTTCCTGCTATTCCGTCTAAAAACACCTCAGCATCAATATCTGCATCTCTTATAGAAACTTCAAAATTTGTATTTGCCATAAAACGATTTTCACCAGAACTTCTGTCGTCTCCAAAACGTCTAAAACGAATGCTAGCATCTTTAACAAGAGCATCATTAAATTTAATTTTCCCACCAATGTTAAAACTTGTATAAGTGTGTTTGGGATCTATAACATCTGCTTCTGCCTGTCCAAAATAATCTTGTGGCAAACCATACCAATTATAAGTTTGTAAATCAAAACCTCCATCTACTTTCCATGTAAAGTCTCTTAAGTTTTTAGTGTAGTGTGCATTCAGTTTTGTTTTAGAAAAATTATCGTCTAATAATAAATCATCTATTCCACCTTGTGAGGAATGGTGACTAAAATAACCACCAACATTCTCATCTCTACTTAACTCATGGTTTAAATAAACCTCACCCAAAATAGTTGTATAAGTCCCAATACCTAGTGATGCATAATTATCGTATAATTTTACCGCTTTAACTTTATCTACAGTTGCCGCTTTTCCTTTTGCTGGTGTAAATGTAGAAGCTACAGGAATTGAGAAAATATTATATTTTATTTCCTTTTTCTTCACAACGTTGGAGTCATTCAATTTTGGATTATCCTTAATTTTAAAGGCATCTGAAATTGTTGGCTTATAGGGTTTAATAACATTAACCGTTTGATCTCCTATGGTATCTTTTTCTTGAGCATTCACAAAAGAAAAACTGCTTGCTATGGTTAGTATAAAAATTAAAAACTTGATTTTCATTTTATATGTTTTGATTTGAATTTGCTTTGACTAAGAGATCCCTTTTTTCAAAGGGATTGTTTTAGTCTTCAGTTTCAATTGATGAATTTGTTTTTGCTTCTTCTGCTTTTATTTTGTTTAATTCTTGTTGCGCTTCATTTACAACATCTGTAAAATCCGGGAAGTTGCTAATCACACTTTCTAATATGTATGTTGCTTGGAAGGCATCACCTAAAGCATAGAAGTTTTTAGCCATAACCACCAGACCTTTTGCGCTATACAATTTGTAGCTTCCGTAATCTTTTGCTAATTTTTGAATCACAGTGTTTGAAGCTTCATAATCACCTGCTTTGTTTTTAAAATATCCATTATAGAATAAAGCTTCTGCAGCTACGCTTCCTGTTGCTAATTTTTCAACCTCAGCATAAGCCGTTTTGGCTTTAGATTCGTTTCCTATTTTAATGGCAGAACGTGCAATGGTTAATTTAGCATCGCTTTTCACTTTGTTATCTAAATTAGCATTACTCAATACTTTCTCTGCATAACTTTCTGCTTTTGCAAAATCTTCTGTTTGGTAGTACGCATTCATTAAATTAGATTGCGCGTAGATTACATTCTGAGGATAATCTGCTTCAAGCTCTAAACCTTTTAAAACTGGTATGGCTTTGTCCCAATTAGAATTACTTAAATAGATTTCACAAAGTTTAACAGTTGCCTGTTCTGTATATTCAGATTTTGGAGCCTCAACAACCGCTTTATAATGAGGTTGTGCGTTTTCTAATAAGTCCTTCTTATAATACAATTGTGCTACATAAAAATGGGCTTTTAAACTGTGAATACCTTTTGGAAACTCATTTAAATACGTATTAAATTGACGAATTGCTTTATCTGTATCGTTATCTAAGTACGGTTTTTCTGCTGCTAAATACGTTGTGTTATCTAAGTCCACATCAGTTACCTCAACATAATCTAAAGTCCTAACCCAAGTAGCATATTCATCTACGCGACCTAAATCGATATAAATTAAACGCACTGTTGAAACTGCCTGAACTGCTTCTCCTGAACCCGGAAAATCAGTTGCTACTTTTTTGAATTTACTCAGTGCACGTTCATTATCGTTACCATTGTAATACACTAACCCTTGACGTAATAATGACTTAGACGTAAATGCACTTCTGCTGTATTCAGAATTTAAGCGATCATACATTTGCATGGCTTTATCTGTATCATTGGCTTTTACATAAGAATTTGCTAACTCGTACATGGCATCATCTCGTAATGCAGATTTAGGGTAATCACTAATAAATAATTTTAATTCTGAAATTTTCTTAGACCCTTTTCCTAAATAACCTTGACTCATTGCCGTTTGAAATGCTGCATAGTCCGTTTCAATTCTATTGATTTGAATGGCTTTTTTATAAGCACTAATAGCATTATCATACTGACTAGAAACAAAATAACCATCTGCTAATCTTAAATAAGCATCATTTTGACGCAATTGATCGCTTGACTTGGTTTTGATGAATTTTTCAAAATAACTAGATGCGTTTGTATAATCCTTCAACTTAAAATACGTGTAAGCTAAATTGTAATTAAGGTTTTCATTTTCTGCTAAACTAGAAGCTTCACTTAAACCTGCAAACTGTTTAAAACCAATAAGCGCATCATTATAATTAGTTAAATTATATTCTGTTTCAGCTTTCCAAAAGGTTGCTTTCGCTACAAAAACTGGATCTCTTGGTTCTTTTAATGAACTCTTAAATAAAGCTAGTGCTTCATTGTACTTATTTTCATTATATAATTCTACAGCTCTAAAAAATGCTACTTTTTGATAAGCTGCTTTGTTTTCAAAACTATTTTTACCTTTTAAAAGTTCTAGGGCTTCCTTGTAGTTTTTAGATGTGATGTAAGAATCGATTAAAAGCGTTTCGACTTCATCTTTAAATCCAGATTCAGGATATTGATTTAAGTAACCTGTTAAAACTTGCGGAACAGATTGATAAGGATTACCAATTTCGTAACTAATCTTGGCGTAATTTAACCAAGCATCTTCCTGAATTTTTAAATCATAATCCATTTGTGATGCGTTTCTAAACGCATTTAATGCTTCTTGTTTTTTATCTAAATTGATATAGCTTTCCCCTAAATGGTAATACGCATTCTGCGCAACTGAATTATCTCCTCCAATAATTTTGTTAAACTCAGAAATAGCACTTTCAAAATCATTCTGTTTATAGTACGCATAACCTAATTGGTAATAATCTGTATTATTCCACTTTCTGTCTTTACCTTTATATTCTTTTAAATAAGGAATTGCTTCTGCATATTTTTCCAGATTAAAATAGCTTTCACCTATAATTTTTGAAAGTTCAGATTTTTCAGCAGCATTACTTTTAGGTAATTGCTCTGATGCAAGCTCTATTGCTTTTTCAAACTTTCCTAATTTAAAATTTAAATCAGCTTGATAGTAAGATAGTTTCTCTTTGTACTTTTCGTTGTCACTGACTTGATCAAAATACTCATTAGCTGTATCATAATCATCACCTTGATATGCCAAAAACCCAATATAATATTTAGCTTGCGAACCATATTCTTCAGAATTTACAACTCTGTTTAAGTATTTGGTTGCTTCCTTCTCGTCTTTAGTAGAATACAAGGAATAGCCATAATTAAAGTTGAAACGTTCCTTTTCTCCACGTGCCATGCTTCTTTCATCTACGCGCTCGTACCATTTACGCGCATACGCATATTTTCCGTTGTTAAAATAATAGTCTGCAACATCTAAAAAGGCTGTGTTTCTTTTAGTGCTTGTTGGATATTCATCAACAAAATTGGTAATTAAATCGTCTGCATTTTTCTGATTTAAACGCACTGCACAATTGGCAATGTAATACGCACAATCAGATTGTATGGTAATATCGTTTGTATCGTCTTTAACATCGTCGAACAAAGACTGAGCAGCCTTGTATTGCTTGTTATTATATAAAGTTAATGCTTTTTGGTAGTCTTGTAAATCGCTAGTATATACGGCAGATTTCTGTGCCATTCCTAGAGAAGTAAAAACTAGAAAAACGATGATTAACTGTCTTTTAAGTAACATCATTAGTTATCTATTTAATTGATGATTTAATTTAAGTTCAAATATAATTATATACCAAATCTATAACGACAGAATTTGGTTATAATTATAAACGGAGTTATTAAAAGTTAGTTTTCAGTGCCAGTCGCTATTTTCAGTTGTTAGACGTAAAACTAGCAACTCTAAGAAATTATCTAAACTGTAGGTTTAAACTATTGAAAATTTGACCTTATAGTTTCTTTAAAACAACCAACTAAATAATCGCTTAAAGAAACTTTTCTTTTCTGGCTTACTGAATTCAACTCTAAAAACTCCAAAATTATTAGCCGACTTTGTTGCTGTGCTATTATGTAGTGGCTTTTCAAAATGTGTTAAGCTTAACGGAAATTCAATTTTAAAATCATCCGAAATCACACCAGATTTTGCAACAATAGTCCTGTTTTCAATATCATAAATCCTGTAAGTCATGTTTTCTATAAGTTCTAATTCTTTGAAATCAACGTGAACATTATTGATTCCTTTACTTAAAATTGAAACATTAAAATGACTTGAATTATCTTGAAGCTTTTGAATCTTAATAATCGTTTGTTCTTTAAAATCCTTTAATTGTTTTAATTCACTTTTAGCTTCAATATTATAAGTTTCTTGCCAATCTTTAAGTTTATAATCTCGTTTTTTATTAATTCTGAATCCATTAAATTTTCTTGTGTAATAGCTATTGTTATTCATGTTTATTCCACGAGATTCTAAACCAGAAATAACACTTGGATTGTAATGAACGTAACCAGCATAAACCATATTATTCTTAAATACAATCGACTTAACCTGGGAGATATTTAACGCATTATTTTTACCGAAAATGAGATTGTTTTCTACTAAAACATCTTCAATTGGCGAATTTGCACTATAGCCTAACGTTAACGATGCTCCATGACCATAATTTTTAGAGTCATTAAAATCTACATTATGATATAATACATTATCTAAAACTTTAATATGCTTTGCAACGTTGATACCTTCTGCATCTTTTGATGCGATAATAAGGTTATCTACATATTTTGCTGAAGGTGAACCGTTGTTAAAAATAGTATTATTAGTAAGGGCTATATTTTTAACAAACTCAAATTTAGAGCCTGAAGATGCTGACCAAACCTCAATGCCTTTGTAATAATTATTAAAAATAAGGTTATTGTTAATCAGACGTGTTTTATCACTTTGATTCTGAATATAAATACCAACACCATGACCTCTCGAGTCATTGTAACCATTATTATAAATTACACAATCTTGTATAATGGTTCCTCCTGTTGCTTTCCAGGAGCCAATACCAGAACCAGGAATATTGTGAATTACTAAATTCCTGAATTCACAATCTTCACCCTTGAGATGACTGATTCCGGTTGCAACATTGAAATTTTTATCAGATTTTGAACGTGAAAATTCACCTAAATATGTGATTTCAAAATTCTTAAAAATCACGTTTCCACCATTCACTTCTAAAACCGAATGTGCTTTTTTACCAATGTTTCCATTTAAAATTACCTTCTCATTTAAATATGAAGACACTATAATTTTCTTATTCTTAATTGTAGAATGAATGGAACTCTTATAACTTCCTGTATAAACGCCTTGGTGAAGCCAAATAATATCACCACCATTTATACGTTCTGTAGATTGTGACAAGGCAGTTTGTAAATCCCATGGGTTATTTATGCTTCCGTTGCCTTCAGCAGTTCCTTTAGTAGAATTGCCATCTATTGGAAAGACATGAAACTCATTTTGAGCAAAACAAAATGCCGAAATAAATACGATTAATAAACTGAATAGATTTTTCATGGATGAAGGATTCCAATTACTATACCAATATATCATTTCAATTTGGGATTTGAGATTTTAAGCAATACATTTACACTTACCAAATATTTATATCAATAATATGTCTGAAACGGTTTTAGAGCTAAAAGATGCCACAATATATCAAGGTGATAGTATGGTGCTTTCTAATGTAAATTTTGAAATGCAAAAAGGCGATTTTGTTTACCTCATAGGCAAAACAGGAAGTGGTAAAAGTACGTTTATGAAAACACTTTATGGTGATTTACAATTAACAGAAGGCGAAGGCTCTGTGGTCGATTTTAATCTAAAAACCATGAAGGAGAAAGACATTCCGTTTTTACGACGTAAGTTGGGTATTGTTTTTCAAGATTTTAAATTATTACCAGACCGAACAATTATTGGCAACTTAGAATTTGTTTTAAAAGCGACTGGCTGGAAAGAAAAAGACAGAATTAAAGACCAAATTGATGCTGTTTTAGATAAAGTTGCTATGAAAACTAAAGGCTTTAAGTATCCTCATGAACTTTCTGGTGGAGAACAACAACGCATTGCAATTGCAAGAGCTTTACTAAATGACCCAGAACTTATCTTAGCAGATGAGCCAACAGGAAATTTAGATCCACAGACAAGCATTGAAGTCATGGAAGTATTACAAGACATTAATAAAAATGGTAATACTATTTTAATGGCAACGCACGATTATGCTTTGCTTTTAAAATATCCGAGTAAAACTTTAAAATGTGACGAGAATAAGGTTTTTGAGGTGGTACAAAGGAAGAGTTAATACTCTTGTTCCTTTTTATAAATGTGAGGGTTTTTCCTAACGCCTTTTTTAAATACTTTACGCACTAACATCCTAAGTTTAGCATCAGCATCTAAAATTATGTTTTTAAAGGTTTCCTCTGGTCGACCTCTATATTTTGTAACATGAAATTTATCGGTTTCCTTTAATGAATCTGGACTAAAATAGTAGTTTGAAATACAGCATCTTGAAGCCTCCTCTGAATTCACTTTATTTACAGAATGCCAAGACGTATCATGTGTAGCCATAACCACCAAACGGTTAAATTTACTTTCTACAACGATAGGGTTGTTTTTAGGTCCATTTGGCCATAGCTCTAGGTGTCCACCATTTTTAAGTTCCCAATTAGGTGTTACGTAATATAATAGGTTAAGGACTCTCCAACGCTCTCGTTCAGCATCATGTGAATTATCTAAATGAGGATTCAAGAAATTTTGATTCGCCATTAATGACAAACCACCAGCATAAAGAGAATTATCGGCATACAATGTTTCAATCTTACATATATCACCAATCAATGTCACAACACGTTTGTCTTGAAATGCATAAATTACTTTTTCGAGTAACGGATTATGTCTATCCATTTGAGCAGAGACATACTTATATTCTCTAATTGTATTTAAACATCGCATATCTTCTTTATTTGGAAAAACTTCAAAGCATGCTTCAGCTATTTCTTCTGACAATAAATCATCAATATAAAAGTAGCCAATATTAGATTTTGATGCATTATAGGTAGATAAAATATCTGCTTTTTGCGCTTCTATTTTATCACAAATTTGATTGATAATTTCCTCGGAAGTAATATTCAAGATATACAGATTTAACGTTACAGCAAGATAAATTAATTTCGTTTAATGCTAAAGTCTTTGAGCTTCATTTATAATTTAATTACATTGTACTCTAATTAAAATTTTAGAGGTTTAGTATTACATGAAAGTCATATGCCTTAGTACATTAGATAAATTTTCTAGATTTTATCTCGATATTGAGCGAGAACTTAAAGCTAAAAGTAAAACAAATATTAGCCTAAAAGTTTTCAGTCTCTATTTAAGTGGTTTTCTTTATACACTTATTCGACTAAAACATAGTAGCTGGATTTCGGTAAAAGCATGGATATTAGCACAACGTAAAAGGAAGCTTTATTCAGAAATTATAAACTCTCAGAACACTTATAAAAACATAAAATTTAATGAGTATTATGTTTTTCATACAGCATTAAGCAGTAAGACTTCTACAAAATCTTTACAGTTACAAACCTTAGCATATATAGATGTTTTTGATGCTATTTTCACAAAAGAACAACCAGATTATTTAATCAGCATTGGCGACTCTAGATTGTGCATAGAAATTGCAATTGCTTTAGCAAAAAGCAAAAAAATAAAAGTGTACTATATAGAACAAGGTCCTTTTAACACCACATTTTTTGATGATGAAGGTGTTAATGCAAATATCAGTATAAGATCAAAAAGTAATTTAGTTAACCATACAATTACTAACGTCACTACTAAATCTGAAAGCAACACAAAAAAATATAAGCGTTCACCAATTTATCGTGGATTAGATATTGTATTAATGTCTTTGTTTGAAAATACATTTGTATATCCTCCAGATTTAAAATACAGTGATTTAAATAGTTATAGAAGCAAGCGTTCTTACTCAAAACTTGAGCACATAAAAAAAGAACAAAGAGCATTATTAATTTTACAAGTTCCGCTAGATGTTAATATGATTTATCATAGTCCTAATTATAAATCCCATACCGAAATTATAGAAAGTATCTACACCAACTTACCTGAAAGTTTAAAATTAGTGGTTAGAGAGCATCCGCTTTATGTAAATAAGTATGAAGCACCATTGTATGAGTTTATAAATAAAAACAATATTTTAATTGATAACTCAACACCTTTAAATTCTGCTTTAGAATCTTCAAAAATAATTATAGTGAATAACTCCACTGTTGGTATTGAAGCTATTCTAAACTACAATACGGTTGTTGTTTTAGGCAATGCATTTTATGACAATCAAGACATTTGTCTTAAACTTAAAAATAAAAAAGAACTCCCTACTCTACTAGAAAAGGCATTAGATAATATTCCCAACAAAACAAAAATTGATACATTTGAAAATGAATTGTATAACTCTGTTTTATTAAAAGGATCAATAACTGATAAAACACTACAATCATCAAAAACAATAGCCAATCATTTACTAGCAAATGAATAAGATTCCTTTTTTTTCTGTTATAATTCCGTTGTATAATAAAGCTGATTATATTTCTGAATGCCTAAAAAGTGCACTTAATCAAAATTTTGAGGATTATGAAATAGTAATTGTTAATGATGGCTCTACAGATAAAAGTGTTTCTATTGTCGAATCCTTTTCTTCGGATAAAATAAATTTGTTCCATCAAAAAAATGCAGGAGCTAGTGCTGCAAGAAATAATGGAGCACAATTTGCAAATGCTAATTATATTGTTTTTTTAGATGCAGATGATATTTGGAAAACTAACCATTTATCTTGTATAAAAGAGAGTATTGATTTGTATCCTAATGCTGGTCTTTTCGCCAACAACTATCATATAAAACACAGCAGTAACCATATCCTTCCTGCCAAAATAAATATTAAAACAGGTGCAAAACAACCTTTTATTTTAAATGACTTTTTTAAAGCAAGCTTAAATGACACTGCTGTATGGACGTCTGCTGCAGCAATTGAAAAATCTAAATTCCTAAAATATGGAATGTTTAATCCTATATATTTGAGTAGTCAGGATTTAGATTTATGGATTCGAATTGCGCTAAAAGAACCAATTGTATTCAATCCCAAAATCACAATGATTTACGACAAATCTATTGATGGCAGTTTAGGTAAATTTGAAGATAATGATGCAAGATTTATATTGTTTAATTCTTTTTTAAAACATGAAAAAGACAATGTTTATTTAAAAAAATACCTAGATCTTAAGCGTTACGGATTAGCTTTAAGAACTAAAATTAATGGAGAAACAAAAATATATAAGGACACTTTGAAAACTATAGATTTTAGTAATCTAAATTTTAAACAAAAAACGTTATTAAAGACGCCTTCTTTTGTTTTAAAAGCTCTTAATAAAATAAGGCCTTATTTTATTAAAAATAAAATCTACCTAAGTATTTTTAAAAGCTAAAAAGTCTCTAAAGTTTCTAATATAATCATCTTCATTGTATACAGAAGATGCTAATACCAAACACACACAACCTGAAGAGAAATTATCAATTTCTCGCCAAATACCAGGCACTATTAATAAGCCTTTATGTGGCTTGTTTAGATTTATCGTTTTACTTTCTTTTCCATCTTTTAATAATACATTAAAACTACCTGAAAGCGGTATAATTAGCTGATAGAGTTCTTTGTGAGCATGTCCTCCTCTAAACGCATCCGACGGCACATCGTATAAATAATAAACCCGTTCTATTTTAAAAGGAATGGTTTCTTTTTCTATAACAGCTAATAAGCCACGTTCATCATGTACTCTTGGAATTTCTAAAATTGCAACATCGTTTATAGTATTACTCATCAATTATCAATTAAGGTTTGCCATTGTTTAGAAATATTTTCAACAGAAAAAGATGCTACACTTTTTTTAGCATTTGCTTTACAGCTAAGATATAGCTTTTCGTCTTCAATATAACGATTTAATGCATTTGCTAAAGCATCTGGATTATGATTTTCTACCATTAAACCATTATATTCATTTTTAACAACACCATCTTCAAAGTTTTTGTATTCTACACTAACTACAGGTGTTCCGCATGCTAAAGATTCTAAAACCGACATCGGAAAACCTTCATACTTACTAGATAAAACGGTAAATTTTGATTTTTCAATATAGGCAAATGGGTTTACTGAAAACGGCAATATTCTTACTTTTTCTGTAAGATTTAATTTCTCTATTTTTATTTTAATTAAGCCTTCATCCTTGCCATTACCCATCACAATCAGCTTCACGTTTTTTGATGCTAATTTAGATTTAGCATAAGCATCAATTAATAACGAAACATTCTTAGACTTTTCTTCAATTCTTCCATACCAAAAAATAAAGTCTGAAGTTTCCGCAATCGCTTCATTTTTTAAACTATCAATATAATTAAAGTCAATTGGATTATAAATAGACTGAAGATTATTAAAATTATAGGTCTTTTTGATTAACTTTTCAATACCTTTTGTAACAGAAACAATTTTATTTCTTCGTTTATACAACCTTTTAGTTAACCATTTATATGGAGGAAAATAGATTTCTATAGCATAACTATGAACCATATAAATAACATTTGTAGGATAAACAAACGCTGAAATAATATATTCTGAAAAACGTTTACTTCGAACTCTGTGATCAATTACTACGTCAATTTTATTCGATTTTAAAAACTTTTTAAATAAAAATAACCGCTTAACGCGACCTAGTAAAGTATCATTCTGTTCTTTAATTTCTCCTAGATTAAATAACTCACCTTTAAAAGGATATTTTACGCTATTAAGAATAGTAACAATATAAACATCATAACCTAAGTCTGAGAGAAAAATAGACTGCATTGCAGCTACTCTATCTGCTCCACCTTCACTAAGTGAACGAGACACAATACAGATTCTTTTTTTATGTTTACTTTGCATGAATATTAAATAGAGTATAAAGATATTAAATGAAACATCAATAAATGAAAGTTTTACTGTTTGGTGAATATAATAGAGCACAATGGAATATAAAAAATGGTTTAAAAAGTTTTGGGCATGATGCCATTCTGGTAAGTAATAGAGATGGATTTAAAAAAGTTGATGTAGATATTGAAATCAAAGACCCTTATAGATCCTACTCCTTAAAAAAAATGAGAAGCATTATTAAAAGGTTTATGGGTGTTGATATCACAGCTATCTCTATTAAGCGACAAATAAAGTCTAAAAAAGCATTACTATCCAATCATGATGTTGTTCAATTTATTAATGAAGCTATATTTGATTTTGATAGAAAAGACCAACTAGAAATATTTAATTGGTTAGCAGATTGGAACAAAAGTGTATTTTTACTTTCAGCAGGTTTAGATTATCCAAGTGTAAGTTATGCTTTTGATAAAAAGTTTCGCTATTCTATATTAACGCCATATTTTGAAAACAAAGGCACTAAAAAAGACTTTTCTCCAGCTCTAAGTTATATAACAGATGAGCATAAGAATTTACATAATCACATTTTTAAAACTATAAGAGGTGTTGTTTCTAATGATTTAGATTACCACATTCCATTAATCGGGTATCCTAAATATTTAGGAATGATTCCACATGCTATCGACTTAAGTAAGCTTGAATATAGCAAACCTATAATAGAAGACAAGGTTGTTATTTTTCATGGCATTAATACGCTTAATTACATAAAAAAGGGCAACGACATTTTTGATGATGCCTTAAATATTATTGCGCAAAAATTCCCAAATAAAGTCGATATCTTAATTACCAAAGATTTACCATACAAAGAGTACATTAAAAGCTTTGACAAAGCTCACATTTTATTAGATCAAGTTTATGCTTACGACCAAGGTTATAATGCCCTTGAAGCTATGGCTAAAGGGAAAGTAGTGTTTACTGGTGCTGAAAAAGAATGGTTAGAATACTATAATATAGAGGAAGATACTATTGCTATAAATGCCTTACCTAATGCCGAAGAAATTGCAAAAAAATTAGAATGGTTAATTCTTAATCCTGAAAAAATAATTGAGGTTTCTATCAAAGCACGCCAATTTGTAGAGACAGAACATGACCATATTCAATGTGCACAACACTATTTAAACAAATGGCAAGAACAAATTGATAATTAAACCAATATTATTCGCTTTCTAGACTAGGCTTGTTATAATAGTTTTTAATAACTAATATCACAACAAGGAAATAAATAACATACCTCACAAAATGGGCTAAAACGACACCTTCTGTTCCATAATGTGGAATAAATACCTTTGTCAAAACAAAAAACAATCCTAACGAAATTAGCTCAGTAAATACAAAACTTTTCACTAATCGTTTTGCTAAAAACTGATGTGCTAATACTACAGATGCTAAACGTACTAAATCACCTAAAAGTTGCCATTTAAATAGTGGTTCCATTCCTGTAAAATCTGGATATACAAATTGAATGATAAGATTTCTCAAAAAATAAACCAACAGCATGCCTAAAGCAAAAATGGGTAAAATAGTCATATAGATATTTAAAATTTCAGCCTTAAATTCTTCCTTATTATTAATATTTGCAAATTTTGGCAACACATATAGCGTAAATAAACCAGTTGCAAATAC
>TARA_R110002049_G_scaffold203711_1_pt1 | contig 39802 bp, 63 predicted proteins | sample TARA_R110002049 | Tara Oceans TARA_R110002049 (sample SAMEA4396941) | marine metagenome | biome: Polar Biome; feature: [SRF] surface water layer (ENVO:00010504); material: water (ENVO:00002006), including particulate matter (ENVO:01000060) such as... | depth 5 m
ATAAGTAAACCCGCTGGCAAAATCACCTACAACACGAAAACCGCGCGAGGTGGATGTGTCGATAATTATTTGGTTTACTGTTTCTTCAACTCGATTATTAAAATAATCAGCACCGACAATTGTTACAGGAGTTGATTGGTTTTGATACTCCAGAATGTAATCACCAGCCTCAACAAAAAAAGTAAACTGCCCTTTTTCATTGGTCTGATTAGCTAGGCCATCCTGAGCTATCTCAGAAGTGCCAGCTAAGTCCCTAAATATTGGTGCAAAAGTGCCACCAATAGTTTTAACGTAAATGGCTTCACCACTTACGTAATTTTTGTCGTTGTTATTGACGTCTCTTAGGGCGCCAATTGATACTGTAAAAGATTGTAAAGCCATAATTAAAAGTCTCTCTGTCCGCGTATAGTTGCATTGTTATCACCAGTTATTATAACAGCATTTCCGTTGCTGCGTATTGCGTAGCCTGATTTGCCAGCTGCACCGCTGATTGATGATGAATCGGAATCACTACCCCATGCTCCAGCAGATATATCACCCAAAACTCCAGGGGCAGCTCTTGAGCCTGAAACTCCGTTTACCCCAACATCTATAGTCTCTGAAATATTTAAATAATAACACGCACCACCAAGCCCAAACTTACCTCCAACATAACCCTGCCCACCACAGCCACCGTTGCCCGCTTTTGTTTGAGCTTGATTTAGATAAACAGAAACAGATCTGATAGATGGTGAACCACCACCACCAGCATATACTACACCCTGCGTAACATCTAACACTGTTGGTACTGTTATATTTATGGCATCACCGCCATCACCACCGCGAGTGCCGCCAACTTGAACAACAGGTATTTCTGGCTCACTTGTAGCGTCAGGTGCATCACCGCCAGCACCGCCAGCAGCAAGTATTTGCCCTCTATGCACTATTTTAAACGTCACACCTGACGCCTGATTGCCAGTTGTAAAAGCTAGGTTGTCAACGCTTGTTGCACCAATAGTTACATTAGACGCTATAAATATTACATACTCACCCGCTTCGGTTGGCGCGTACTCTGTGCTTAAATCGTAATTTTCCTTATCTTCATCAATAATAAAATCAAAATCATCAACATTGATAATATCTTGATAAGTTATTGCAGTTACTGTTGCCCGCTTATCTTTCATGTCATCTTTAATGCTGAGTATTTGCAAGTTTTGGGATAGCGGCTGGCCATCATCGTCAATAGATAGCTCAGTGGTTACGTTTATTATCTCACCCTCTTCTATGTTACCACCTGTAACATCGCCGTATTTTTCGTAGTCGATTGTGAATCTATATTCCTGTGGCGGTTTTGTGTTTATATTAGCCAGCCTTGATATGCCACCTACCGCAATACTTACATCAATATCGCTATCAGTTAGAAATTTAGTATAAAATGTTTTTTCTTCTTGAGGCTCTAAAGTTCCAATTGACTCAGTACCAATATTAATAGACTGAAAAATAATTGAACTATTTTCATCATCAGTTTTTTTACTAGCGTCAAAAGGTGCAAATCCAATTGATGCGCGTGTTATTTGATCTTCGTATTTATTATCTATTCTCACACTATCAATCAACAAATCAACATCTGTGAGTGTTATTGGTTGCTGCTCAAAATCTCCAACCGCTTTTATGCGAATCTTCTTTTTAAGCTCATCAAAGTACAGGCTGATATTGTTTTCAGCCCAGCTTCGTATAATTGTGTTTATAAACTTTTTAACACTATCAGGCTTTGTTACATAGACGGTACCAGCGTTATTTGGCACGGTAGCAATAACATCTGTGTAATCATCGTAAAAACGAGACTCTATCAACGTGCGTGATTGCAGTATGTTTACAATTTCTTGCACAGGATTAAAGTTATTTAGCACTAAGCACTTTTGAGCAGATGCGTTAATCTTATGGTCTTTTTGCTCACTGCCAGCAACGCCACGACTAACAATATCAAGAATGCCAGCAGCTGAGTCGTTAACAGTGTAATTGATTAATTCAGAGTCAATAATTACAGTGCCGCTCTCGGTATTTGCGCCATACTCATCAAGCAGTGCGTTTTTTAGTGTTATTTGAGTTGATGTCTCAGTTATATCAATAAGTAGCGAGCCTGCGCTTACATCATGGGTTTTTGCTTTAGCTTCTTCTGCGAGCATTAATGGATCAACGCCTTTGATACTTACCGAGTCACTATTGCTGATATTGAAATCATCAATTATATACTCGCGAGATATGCAGTTTGCAGGGTCGAATACGTTGTTAACTGTAAATCCTGAATAAACGATCATGCGTCTGTTGCGTAGGTATCCACCTGTGCGAGCTTGTAGCTTTCTCAGTAGTGTCGATTTGGTAGTTCGCCTGTCTGAGTATGGCACTGCATATTGATCGCCATCTTCATTGTCTTTGATTGTAACGCTAACAGTGGCATTTTTAGCCATTTCTAAGCTGGGCTTTAGCTTTGTCGGGCTGTGTGATATTGACCCTAGCCCGTTATAATAAACCTCGCCAGACACCAATTGAACATCAGTAAATAAAAACTCTCGTGTAACATCTCGGTCAAAGCTATCACTATTAGAGCATCCTTTACCATCAGGGCGCTGCGGATAACCACGACAAGACCCATCAGCCTCACCGCCATGTATAATTCTAAGCTCTGAGCTGGCATAAATATCACTAGCCGCCGTGCCAAACTGACCGCGTGACACGATTGTTATTTGCGTATCACTATCAATAGTAACTTTGATTATTTCATTATTGCTAGTTATCGCGTAAGGATTTGCACTAGTGAAAAATAAAACGTCAGAGCCTGCACTCTCAGATATTGGCATAACTCCTGTATAGGCATCGTTTACAGTTGCGCCAGAGTTAGTGCAAACACCTTTATTGATAGTATCATCAACTGAGTATTTACACGCATTAGGATAGATAGCAACAGCTTGAATTAATCGCGTGCCATGTTGTGATTTTAGTGTGCTAAATGACATTAGTTATAACCCACCATTTCAAAATCAAACGTTGCAGTGTTTGCGCTGGTATAGCTTGGCGCTCGTAAGTTGTTAGGGCTTGCATGTTGGCCGAATATATTTTGATTAACGTTTACATCCCATTTCATAAAAAACGGCTTACCATCTTTTACATGGTTCATGTAATCAATGTACTCAACATTAATCTCATCAAACGCTATAAAGTCAAACGACCCGCTTTGAGCATAGCCAACCTGCTTCCTGCGCGAGATAATAAATTGACCAGTGTTAGATTGAAAACCCACCACCTCGTCAATGTTATTAGAATTTGCCGGTGTAAACCCCTCGTTAGGCATACGGCTAAACTGCCACGACTTACCAAGGTAGATGGTGCCTATGTAAAGCTTGCTAGTGAAGTTTAGTGTTAGCCTTTGGCGTTGGCTTGACTGTAAATCAAACTTTTCACAGATTGTTTTTAAGTCACCTAATGGGGTGAAATTAGCGACAACAGTCCAAACACCGTTTATTAGCAGCTCCAAAAAGCCAGTTAAACCAGCCGTTTTACCGTTGTGAATTGCTATACCTAAGTAATCAAGCTCAACATCAGCCGCCTGCCTAAACTCAATAGTTACACTGCCGCTTTCAATTGATGGGCTGTACTGTGTGTTATCGCGATAATCCAGAGCATTAACAAATGGATACTGTGTATCTTCGCTATCTCCAGTTACCGTTGACGTTGGCAGTACACTTCTAAACCCAAGTATGCTCTTACATACGACACCGCTCGAGCCATCGCCACCAAGCACAAAAACATTAGACAGAGGTATTAAATCACTCTGCTGAACGCTGTCGTTAACGATTATATTGTTAAATATATTATCAGCCATTGATTAAGCCCACCCTTGCGCCTTGCTGTTGACCGCTGTTACTAGCAATTATAACATCATCGTCACCCGATAATAGCTCAGTTAATTGCTCTTTAGTTAAATAGCCGCCATTGTCGAAACCTCGCAAGTCAATAACTCGCCTAGGGCTTTGCGTCTCACTAGCAGTTTGCGCTCTTGGTGTTGGTGACTCAGCTAATGCACCAGATGATCCACCTGTTGATGGGCTTCCACCTCCACCTCCGCCAAGCGATCCAAATCCTTTCGCAGCACCAGATGCCAATATTAAAGCGCCGTTCACATTGCCCAGCGTTGTTGCTTTTGCTGCTGCTGCCGTGGCTCGCGCTATCGATGTTGGGTCGCCCGGTATTAATTGCGATGCGTAAGCAAGTGTTGCCGCGCTAGCTGTTGCTGCTTTATTGGCAATAAATGCAGTTGCAGTTTGAATACCTATACCTATTAGCGCCGCTGCCTTTGATTCTGAATTTAATGAGTTTAAAAGTGCTGTAGCGTTACTGTACGTCTGCATTTGCAGTGATTGAACTGATTGATTGTAAGCCTCTTGCATGGCTTGGCGATCTTGGAGTGACGACTCAGTGGCGTTATTTATCGCATCAAGCTTTACTTGCTCGGCTAATATTTCTTGCTCGGCTAAAGTTGCCAGCAACTCAGTGCGCTGCTCTGCTGTTATATTCTCGTTTTCAAGTATAGCCGCTCGCCTGCTTTCATAGTTGTAATAAACCTCCTGAAGCGCTAATTCTTCATCAAGTTGGCGCTGGTTTATTTCTCCATTCAAAAAAGCGCGCCTTGCTGCTATCTCTTCTTGCAACTGCTGAGTAACAAGCTTTTCCTTGTTTATTGCCGCTTGAAACGCTGAATCATCTTGATTGCCAGTGTCGCCACCTGTGTTTACCGTTTGTTTATTGGCTCCACCTATAGAGCCATCACTTAGCGATAACCTTCTAGCCTCCCTTTCCTCTCTGTATTTTTTAATTATAGCGTCAGCTTCTGATATTCTTTGTTCTTGAGCCTGCTGTTCAACTTGCCTTTGGTCAAATATAGACTGTATTGCCGACTCTCTTACCTCGTCAATCTGCGCAATAGTCCTGCCGAACTGCCCTCTAGCTTGGTCTACGCTCACATCGTCAAATGGGTTTAAGCTATCCTCAACAGCCTTGCCATAAGCGCCAAGCTTATCTATTGCTGCCGCGATTTCAACGGTTATAACCTGCGTTAATGTGCGTATGTTAGGGATAATGTTTAAGAATGCTTGCCCTATAAACTCAGTGGTAGCCGTGGTTGATGCTTCAAGTCCGCCACCTAAGTGTTCAAAGCTATTAAATATAAAGTTGGTTGTGGCAATTACATCTTTACCTATTAGATCTAATTGAGCGCTAAATAACTCGGCTATCTTACCTGCTGCACCACTTTCCACCGCATCACCTAGGAAGTCTATCGCAGATGATAAATCAATAAGACCATTAGCAAGCGCACTTCCTGCACCTGTGGCATCATTGGTTAAGCCGATAAGCCTAGTTATTGAGTTTCCAGCAACGGTTATACCTTCTGATATTGTTTTATTGGCCTTATCAAATGCGCTTTCAAATTCAGGTAGTGCGTTTTGCAGTGCAACAAAAACTCTTTCAGTTGTTAATTTACCCTCAGCGCCTAACTCTTTAAGCTGCCCAACTGTTACACCAAATTCCTTAGCCAGTGCCCTTGATACAGGCAGCGAAGCCTCAAGTATTGCTCTTAACTCCTCACCCTGTAAAGCGCCAGCACCTAAGCCCTGACCAAGCTGCACAAGTACGCTTGAAACTTCCTGGGCGCTTGCACCGTTAGCTTTGAATGCTTTTGTTAACCCTTCAACAACATCAAGTGAGTCTTTAGCGCTAAAGCCATAATCAGCAACGGAATCAGAAATCCTTTGGTAAGCATTGGCAACTCCTTGCAGCTCAACCCTAGAATCCTTTGCTATCTGAAATAACGCCTCTTGCACCGCTAGCGCTTCGGTGGTTGTTTTTGTCGCTTGCTTTATCTGGTTATTAATTGAAGTCCACGAATCGGCATATCTAACAAGCGCCGAAGCCCCGAGCGCAGCAACTAGTGCGGTTGCGACTCTTGTCATGTTAAGTAGTGACCTACCAGCATTGTCAGCGCTAATGCCAACACCTTTAACTGCTCGGTTAGTTTTATTTGCGTCAGATATGGCGCTGCTACCATCAAGCCTTATACGTATAATTTTATCATCAGCCATGCTTTTTAGCCTCTTTAGCTTGCTTTTCGTAAAACATTTTTAAATGCTCCTCGTCTATTTCAAATATGATTTGAGCAAATAAATCAGGCTCGAAACCATGGCTACCATTTAATTCTATATAATCAATTATAGCTCTGTGCTTAATATGCTGAGGGCTAGCCATTTGCCCGACTCTTTCGCGCTCCCTTTCCAACCTATAAAAAGCACCAAGCAAGCATTTTGCTTTATCCGTGAGATTCGGTTTTTCTTTTGATAAATCAGCTATCACTTGTTTTTCGTATGGTGATAGCATCTTTTTAGGGGTTCGCAATAACACATCTAGTGTCTTTTGCTTACCTGTCGAATCCCACCTTAACGCTTTTTTAACTCTTCAATAGCCTCAAATGCTTCATCATGTAAATATGCGTATGCGTCATTAGCGCCGCTTATTAATGTTGGCACTAAAAAGTTTCTGTGAGACTCATCAAGAAATATCTTGCGACAGGTTTCGCGGGTGAATTTTAACTCATTGCCTTTTTCATCCTCAAGATAACCCCAACTTGTAACGCCGTAGTTACCAAGCCAATGCGCCCACAGTAAGTTGTTATCAACCTGTCTAGGCGGGTTAAAGCCATACACAGCCTTTTGCACATCAGCCATTTGCTTTTGCTGCTCAAACGTACCAACTCGCAATACATTAAAGAATAAATCAGCGTTATCAGGCATAGGATAGATGGGCGCGCCATTCTTTATTTTATCTTCATCCTCTTTAAAGCATGTGATTGATGCGCTTATTTGCTCGTTTTTTTCTTCTTTGCGTTTGCGGAAAAACATATAACACCGTTGATAAAATGATAATGATTACATTCTAGCAAATTATTTAGTTATATGCTTATAGCTAAATGTTATTTCACGGCGGGCTGGTGATGAGTTACTATTTTGTCATCAGGCAATAACGCCTAACTAATTGGAGATTTGGAATGGCTACTTATAAAGCAACGGTTACTGTTTACAGTAAGTCTAATGACAGGGTTTCTACAGGCTTAACACTTGAGCAGGCGCTGCTAAAAGTTCAGCGTAATGTTTACGGTTATGACCACGATGAAAAGCACGTAACAGAATCAATCATTGCGTTTGCATCATCTGAGCGCGGTGTAACTTTCTTTTGTGCTGACGACACAGCGCAAGTAAAAATAGAAATTGAGGCTTAAAAATGAAGTTACCAGCTACAATAAGCATAAAATATATAGGCGAATCAGACTTGCCTATAATGACGGTTAATTCACTTCACGTAATTACATCAGATAGTGATTTAAATATCATTGCTGATTACGTTAGTTTATTTTCATCTAGCGAGTGGGTTGCTAGTGATATTCACCATGCGGTTGATCAATGTCAGAGGCACCACGTTTTTAATGTGAAAAATGACGACGAATGGCTTTCTTTTTCAATTACCTAAAAGAAAAGCCGCTAATTAAAGCGGCTATATAATTTAGAAGTTTGTGAAAACTCGGATGGTAGTGCCGGTCACTGGGTTTTCTTCTGCGTTAAAGTTAAGCGTAGATGGCGCGAATCCTGTTTCGCTTGGCTGCTCATGCTCAGCTATATATGCTCGCTCAACTTGTATCACCATCGAGTTACCATCAGACCAAATAATTTCAAAGGCTAAATTAACTCGCGCACCAGCTAAAAATTGATCTTCCCAATATGATGAATTAGCGATGTAGTTTTTAGCTACGAAATTACCTGTAACAGCAAACTCACGCGCACCTAAAGACTTGCGCTTACAACCAGCAGCAGCAGAGCCTTGATAGCCGTTTGCAATCTCAAGCGATGCAGATTTAAGCGAGCATTCAGCCGGTGAGCCGTCAACCCAAAACTTTTTGAATTGATTTTCAGCGCCTACCGCTTCGCTATCATCTTCGGCTGCATCAGTTTGTCCAGTTATCAACGTGCGGCTTTCTTCTGCGACTTCCCACATCATGGTGGTGGTAGCTGTCAAAAGCTCTTCTTCTGGAATCTCAAGCGATAACGCATCAATTAAGCCATCAGTGAAATTGAAGTATGCAATTTCACCAGCTTTAGATTTATCCAATTGGCGGCGCTGGCCTAAAAAGTAAGTTGGAGTTAACCCGTTTGAATATTTTTTACTTGCTACCGTAATGCTTACGCCTGCCGCCTCTGTGGATGATGGGCTTGGAGTGGTAGTAATTTCATCACCAACAACGCTATCAACGTGATAAGTGATGTTGTTATCGTCATCAGTTGCGCCACTAACAAAGATAAAATCACCTGCTGTAATTGTGTTGCCTGGCACTGTAAAGCCTGTGGCAGTTACTGCAATATCAACATCTGTAATTGTATTATCATCAAGCTCAGAGTGATTAGCAGCAACAAGTAAATCTTTAGTTTGCTTGAATACTTCCGTTGATAATTCCGCGCCTTGTTCAGAGCTGGTCTGAATGTTGGCTTTACCGTTTTGGCTGTTGCTTAACGTGCTTGATGTGGTCGAGCCTTTGGTTTGCTTAGGCAATCCACCAACACGTCTAACTTTAAAAAATTCAGGGTTGGTATCGGCAACACCTTTAACTGCTTGAGCAGACAAGTGTACGCTAATATCCTCACCGACTAATTCGCGATCTGTTACTGTAGTCATAATATTTCCTCGAAATAACCATTAATGTTTACGTCAACTCTATAAAATTTAGAGTCTGATTGTTTGCCAATTATATCAATGTCGGCGGTTTGAGTCTTGTACTCGTCAAACTCTGTCTTTTCAAATAAAGCCTGTATCTCGCTAACAGTTGTTAGTATATCAGCCCTATCCGATCTGTCAGAATTTGGCACGTTAATCTGTACTGTGTGTATAAAATACTGCCTTGGGTTGCGTGTATTGCCAGCTGTTATGTTTTGGCGCAAACCTAATGCAGTGCTTTGAACTAGGTTTTTAGTGGCGATAGTAGTTTCAACGCCCCTATCTAAATTAACAATATCGCCAACCGTGTAACCGGTAGGTAAATTCTGCGCAAGCCTAAGCTGAAACGCCCTTGTTAATCCGTTTAAATAACTCATATATTAACCGCCGCTTGTATTGTAAGGCTTAGTGTTTTTGGTGGTGTTTGCTCTGAATATCCAGTTTCCATTATTCTATAAGCATAAGGCTGATTATTTTGAACGTAGATAGTCGGGTATTTAATTGATTTGGCTGCCCCTATAACGCTTATGGCGGTATTTAACGTTGCTGCACCTGACTTGTCAGGGGTATTTATAACTGAATTAGACGATCGTCCCACACTGGCTATAAAGTTAGCCATAAGTATCCCGTCCTTAACCGCCGCCTTACGCACTAATTCATTTTCAACATAGATGGCAGTTTCGCGAGTGGCTTTATTAGCCTGCTCTTCAAGCCAGTCGCTACAATCTGCCGCTCGCTCATTTCTGCCCGCCATTATATAACAATCCTTACAAAGTATGCTGCACCTGCTGGATCGCCTTTTACTTCATTTATCTCATACTCAACACCATCGTAACTACAGTAGTAGCTTGCATCAAAATCACTAGGCACAGGCGCAGCGTTTAGTATTACTAGGTAAATATCAGCAGCAGTAACATTGCTAAATACCTGCTCAGCAGTACGCAAATCAATTGGAATTGCACCCGTATCAATAGATAATTTTGTTTCGGTATCTGTTATCGGGTCATAGCCAATATCTTTCTTTATCACGAACGGCTGCTGAAAGTCCGCAAACTCATCATTAATAAGCTCTGCGGCTAGGTCCTGAAATTCACTTTTAAACGTAGCCATTAGCTAAAGCCCTTGTTAACCATAAAGCCAGCACCTTGACTTGTGGTGTACGGTTTTAATAATAAAGTTATGCGTGATGTGTCATAAGTGTAAGTAGGTGTTGAGCCTGCGCGATACTCAACTTCACTTTCAAGGGTTGCAAGTTTCTTACGCTCCCTAACAACTTCACCGTTAGCTGTAGCTGATGGGCTAACAAATAGCTGGCCGTTAAGCGCTTGCCATGCAGCCTGAAACGCACCTTTCGATATGTCCGATATACTCACAAGGTTAGTGGGCAAGTCCATAGCCTGCGCATCATCAACCTTATCGCCTTTAAAGGTATAGGTAGGGTCAATGTAAAATAGTGAGCTTTCAATCAATGCTGCTTCAATCTGCTCATCTGTGAAGCTTGAATAATCACGCGCTAAAGAATCAGCTTGAGCCTTAAACTCTGCTAATGTTAAATATGAATCTGTACCAACTGTAATAGCCATGCTAAAACCTATAATTTGTTTATTACGTTTGATTATAGCTTATAGCTAAAGGTTATTAAACATTCAATAGCTTTGCGGTTATTATTGGTGAAAGTTAAATAAATGGATAAGATTATGAGTGATACAAAATTTACAAAGGGTGAGTGGAAGATTCAGGATGATGGTTATGGAATGATCGGTGTGCTATTAAAAAAAGGAATTGGAATACTGGTTGGGCGTAAAAGTAAAGAAGCGCAAGCTAACGCTCACCTTATAGCCGCAGCACCTGAAATGTATGAGATGCTAAATGAGATAGCTGTATCGATGGAATGCTTTCACGGTGTTGACACCAATTCAATATATGAATTACTAGCAAAAGCAAGGGGCGAATCATGACACCAGTTGAAATGTTTTTGACATTTTTATATGTCGGCACATGCTTAGGCTTGTACGGCGTTATTAGTTTTATATCTTGTTTTGAAGATGAATATATAAATGGAGAAAGCAATGAATGATTTAAGTAATTTGACAGATTGATCGGATGGAAACGCATAAAACAAACCCCTCGCAATGAGGGGTTTTTATTACTCTGGATAAAAGTCCAACCCACCCTCGTAAATATCAATCTTAGCCGTTGCCGTTTGTGCTGAGTCAAACGATTCAATTTCAAGCAGCACAAAGTCATTAGGGTTTAATATATGATTTCCTCCAAATGGTGTTGGTGTAAATCCCTTCCCTTGATTCTGCACATTTGTAATAGCAAATATATCAGCGTGTAGCTTATTTGCTTCAACAGCCAAATCAACAACCGGTGTTAAGAATGTTATTTCACTGTCAGCATACAAGCCCGCCAAAGGCTGCCCAGTAACGAATGAATTGTAGTTATACCACTTATCAGGAGTACCGAGCGCAACATCGCTATCGCTTATTCTGTAAGCTCTGCCGATAACCCCGCCACCTGTAGCGCCTAGCACTCTTGACTTCAAATCAACATATTCAGCACCCACAGAGATAACCGAATAAACTTTATCGCCATTACTTGCGAAATCAATTGACCTTGAAGCCTCCCATTCAAGCCCGCGTTTTTTATTTACCTCGTTATAGAATTGAATAATAAAAGCATTCTCTCCATTACCCATACCGCTAATGTAATCAAACATCGGCCTTAGCAAATCATTTCTAGTGTACATAAATACTCCTAGGTGTTATTTATTACATTCAAGCAGTCTTGTAGCAGCTCATTTCTATTGCTTGGGTTTGTTACTGTACCGCCAAGCGCTATAACAATAGCTTCAAGTATCTTGTTTCTACTAAGGTATGGCGGCGGACTGCCACCAAGGCTAACAAGTATCTCTGAAAGTATTTCATTTCTAGCTGTCATTATATCACCTCATCACTAGGTGGGTTAAAGTGCTGCATAACCTCTCTCAGCGGCTCAACTTGCAAAATAACCCACGGCTTTAAATCGCTTTGCATGTGTTCGATAATTTCACTAAGTGATGTTAGCTCAACTATTCCACGCTCTGCATAATCTACCTTTAACTGCTCCGTTTCCGCATCAGCAAATACAAGCGCTCTGTAATTTTTAATAATTGGCGCGTGCGGGAATCGATCTGATAGTTCCTCTACCCACTGTTCTTGCGGTATAATTGCGTATGTACTCATGGTAATGGCTCCCATTCGTCACCGGTGTAGTTAATCATAGTGGCGTTTATGTTGCCGACCGTTGCGAGTTGGGTTGCGCCTTGGGCTTTGTTTGTAAGCGGTATTTCGTTAATTACAACGCCGTTGCGAATAACTCTAAAGTTATACATTGCTAGGTTAATATGTAAAATAGCTGAGCCATCCAACGCAACTCTTGCACCTATACCATTGAATGACAAGTTACTAAAAGAGGAAAACTCCAGCACATTCTCCCCTGTTGCTGGTATTGCTGTTACATTGTTTACTATATTTTCGTCGTTAATCTTTGGGTTGGAAACAGAGGCAATATCAAAAACTTGAGGGTTACCTCCTGAAGAAATTCTCAAATTAACATTTGTCGAGGCTATGAATGCTCTGTAAGTACCTGACACAGTTGCACCAATAAAGCTTAGCTGCAATACATCTCCCGCATTAAAAGTTATCGGTTCATCAAAAATCCAATACTGAGTAACCCCATCTAATCTAGCCACCTCAACTTGAGGACTAGATGCGGCAGCAAGCCAGTCTCTAAGCAGTGCGTTTCTGTCATCTTTATTCGTAACAGTGCCACCACTAGCAATGACTATCTGCTCTAATAAATCATTTCTCATATAACCTCACAAAAAAGCCCCACATTTAGTGAGGCTTCCTATTTATCTAATTGTAAAGCCTGTTACGCTTTAGTTGCGCCAAGCGCTACAGCTTTTTTAACGTAGTAATCTTCACCTGACACTTTCATGCCTGTTAAATCAACTGTACCAATCGATGTTGGTGTAAGCTCGTAGCTTTTACCTTTGCCATCAGTAGCAGTTAAAACAACAGTAGTGCGGTTATAAGATTTGCTTTTTGTATCAGCCATTTCTAGCTCCTTATAAAGTTGTTACAACAACGCCAGCGGTATCTTTAAGACCTAAGTCTGTGATACGTGACCAGTTAGCAGGTGTAGCAAGTGCCGTGTCATTAGGTTTAACTACAGCGTTTGTAAACGTATAACCCTTAAGTCCAAGCATGAATGAACCCTCAGATTTAAGAATCTGCTTAGCGTTTTCTTCGCTTAGGTCTACTTCATTGTATGAACGGAAATCACCTTGATCTTGCACAGATAAAGCGCCAGCAACTAGGCCAAGCTGGATATAGTTTTCAGTACCGACATTGTCGAAGTGCAGTGCATCTGAATCTGTCATAATTAATGGGCGACCATGGCCATCAGAAACAACACGGATATTACCAAAATCAAATAGGTCGTTAGAGTTAGCAACAGCATTACCCCAAATGTCAGTTTGCGACTTAGAGTGCATAACCCAAGCAACGATAGCAGATTGACGGTCGCCAAACTTGCCAGCACCTTGAATTAGGCTAGGCAATGAAGCAACACCAGCAGTGCCATCGTAGTTAATATCTGCATCATCCATTGCTGCAACAGCAGAGTATAAAACAGAGTTAAGCATATACTGCATTGCACCTGCTGCAATATCTTCACCAAACAAACGGCCAGCTTCGCGCGGGTCACGGTTAGTCCAATCGAATGAAGTGTTAGTGTAAGTAATGTTAGGAGTACCCCAACCTACTTTAATATCAATTTTCAACAACTCTTTCAGTGCATACTCAGTTGCCGCCGCTGTAGATGCTGGGTTACGGTTGCCAACTAATGAACTAAGATTCTCAAAAGCTGCCTTTTGATGCTTGTCACCAGCTACCGCCATTGTATCGAGTGTAATAGCGCCACGTGTAGCAGCGTTAAACAAACGAATTTCTTGTTGAAGTGTTACCGCAAATGCGCGGTATGCATAATCGTTAAATACTTGAAAATCGCCTAAAGCCATGATGGCCTCCTAATTTACTTTAATTGTACGTTATCCAAGTAAGATAACTTATCGTCATTACTCATCTTGGAATAGTCGTTTTTGTCCTGATTAGTTGACGATGGTGAAACCGTTGAATAATCAGTACCAGATGCTTTCGACCCTGCTAAATGGTTTTGCATATCAGGGTCAGTCTTAGCCCAATCTAGCCACTTATCATGACTATCAGCAACAACATTACCGTCTAAGTCTTTAAAGCTTGCAACAACACTACCTTCGTCATTAAAGCTGTAATCAACTAGCTGGCTTGCCGTTAACTGGCTGAGCTTGTCGTTTTTAGCAAAGTTAGAAACAATGCCACTAACAGCAGCTTTCTTTTCGCTAGATAAAATTAAGTTATTTCTATCTTCAAGGGTTTTAGCTAGGTCTTGTTGCTTGCGCTCATACTGCGCTCGCTCAAGCTCTAACGCCTCTTGAAACTTACCGGCTTCCTTTGCTGCATCGATTGCTTTTTGCTCAAGCTCTAAAGCTTTTGCTTCTGCTTTCTCTGCCAATTCAAGCTTTTCTTGCTTCATTGCTGCATTGGTGCCTTTTAAGCCGCTAATTTTATCCTCAAAATCAGACTCTAGCTGTTGCTTCTGCTCGGCTAACATGTCGTCAATTGCTTTTTGCTGCTCTTCTGTAAACATTGATAATCTCCTGACTACAATGGTCGTAGCTTCTGCTACTGATTAATATTAACTAAATTTTATGCTATTAATTGGCAGTGGTCAAATAAACTAACTATTAGTAAATTTAGCCACCAACATACTCACTTAAAAACTCATTCTTATTCATGTATTCAAGGATCTTTTTATTCTCATTAGCCATTTGCTGCAAAGTTAATGGGTTGCCCATATTATCAGTTAAAGCATTTCTAAACTCCTGCGCACTTAACCCTGAGTTGCGGAATATCAATCCTCTAGCTTTACCTAATACCGCATCCTGCTGCGATACAGGTTGACGCTTTAGCACATCATAATACTGCTTGCTTGCATCTATTTGCCCGGTAGTGCCTTTCTTTAAATCCTCACCACCTTTAAAGTTAACCGAGCGTGTCGAGCCGGTATTGTTTAGCTTTTCATTGTAAAACTCTGCAACAATCTGAGTCCTACACGAAAAATGGAAGGGCGGCAGTGGGTTGTAATTATCAGAATAGCGATATGTTTTACCGTCAAAGTATCGACAGTTTGGAGTGGTGCGCGTATCAAGCGTAGCTAAAATAGTATAACCATAAACAATATCGTCATTCTGCTTGTAAACTTCATCGCGTGACGTTGACGCAATGTGATTAATTGAGGTTCTAACAATTGACTCGGCTTCACGGCGTGACTTGTCAATAATGCCATCGCTATACTTTTGTGCCCTGGTGCCGACAATTGCCTGCTTCATTTCCTCAAGCGTTAAACCTTGCGAATAGCCACCACTGATAACACTGGCTATTTTTTTGCTGTTGCCGCCCAACCCCTTAATTAAATCATCAAAGTCTACAAAGGTATTATTACCACCTATTTGCAGTGGGTTTTTAGTTATGGCATTCCATAGTGCCCGATTACTCGGTGATTCTACAATAACATCAGCAACAACGACAGCTTGCATTGATTTAGCCACAAAGTCAGCCTCATCATAAGCGAATGGCTTAAACTGCTGCTCGTATAGCTCAGATATGTCGCTGTATATTTGCTCTGTGCGTTTCTCTATATCAGCTAAAAGCTTCTCATAGCGCTTACGTGATGCAATGGTGCTACCTTCACGGTTAATGCGCTCACGCAGCCATTTAGCTAGGTCTGTTAGTATCTCGGTGGTTTCTTTATTTAATGATGTAGCAAAGCGCTGGTCTAGAATTGACCTGTTACTTAAAGCTGCGTAAAACTCAGGACTGAGCATAAACTGCCGCCATTACAATTAACAATAGAGCTGAAAAGGCAAAATCTTTAAGTTTAAAATCTACAGTTTCGACTCTCGGATTCTTCCAGCAAAAACCGCCATCATAAATGGTTACTTTGAATATCTTGTTTTTTAGTTTCATAAAAAAGCCCTATCGAATGATAAGGCTAGTATAGCGCGGTGTTGTTGGTGGTGCAATTTAGGTTATTTTAAATAATTCAGGGTTTTCGTATATGTTGCCGATGACTTTAACTGGGAAGCACATATCAGCCAGCCCGCCAACATCGCTTGCAACGTACATAGAATCGTCATTATCCCAAGAGATAACTGAGTAGTAATGCTCCTCATCTTGTACAATATCACCATCATAAATATCAACACCATTTTTATCTTTTAAGCCAGTGAATTGCATTAATTTACACTCTGGCTGCATCATTTTAAAAACAGTGTGAACATGTAGCTTTTGCAAATCATCCCAGCTGCGCATTTCATTTGATTTATGGCTGTAATATCTAAATTTAATATCTCTCATTTCTCTCTCCTTTAATTAATCTACTGCAAACAATCTTAATTAACCCAAATCTTATTTAGTATCCTGCCAAATATATAATCTTGCAAATAGCAAAGCGCCTCTTGCTCTTTATATGAAAACGAAACATCAGTTATACCCAATATGCACATAGCTGCGTGATTGCATTCATGGCTAATGCATTGCAAATAATGAGGCGTTAATTTATTGTCACCTCTAGCGCATAGAATAAATATCTTGTGTAGCTTTCTATTTTCAGAGCAATAGAAATTGCCATAATCCCTGCCATCACCATTGTTAGTGGTTTTATCTGCATAATCCTTTTCATCAGTAAACACCACCTGAAAGTCATACACATCAACATTGAATTTAAATCTCATTTCAATCTCCTTTAATTTAATGCCATAACAATAACCCAAACCCGCTTAGATTATAAATACCGTTTAGCTATATGCTTATTCTTATTTGTTATTTCAAAATAGAGTTAAATTGAAATAAGATTTAGGGACTTTAATTAATGGAGAATAAAAAATGAATAAAGCATTTAACAAATACGGAAAGGCTAGCTTTAAATCGATAATACCAAAAAGGTTAAAGCAGGTTAGAGCCATAAGGGTTGCAATGTCATCAGCCCTTGCTGCATCATCGTTATCCAGTGTTAGTGCGGTTATTTGTGCATCAGGCGGAAAGGCTGAGAGAGTAATGGCTATTAACAAAATGGTTCATGCATGCAATTTATCAATGCAAAGAGCATTAACCAGAAGCGACCACCCCATACACAAAAAAGCCGCTAATTAAAGCGGCTTTGCTTACTCTTCGTCTAAATTCATTCCAGTGTTGGGTATGTCACCTATCCTCTCGATGTACTCAACAATACTATCGCCATCAAGTGCAAATTTATTATCTTTAAGCACCTTGAATAAATACTCATCAGGTAGCTTGCCTTGGAAGTTCATGGTTACTAACTGCTGTAGCATTTGAGGCTCGATGCGCTCATCGTAGAATTTACGGTTAAGCTCTAGCATAAACTCATCAGGCTGGCCGCTTTCATTGTTAAACATCATCATCCACTTAATGACGTTTCGATCACCAGCTTCGATGTTGGCAACGATACCACCTAGACTAGCCATGCTTGAGCTTTTGCGGATTCTCGCAGCCTCCGCTGTCTCGTTACCGCCTGTGCTGATAATCTGCGCCCCAATCTGCGCCATTGACTCCACATCTTTATCCATTGCCTCAATGAGCATTGAATCAACTGAGATTTGAGCCAAGCCAATATCACAACCAACATAAGCAGAGCCTCCGAATGTAGGTGATTGCCCCTCAGTTAAACCGTTAGCTTTTTGGAACTCTGAAATACTTACGCCGTCACTTAATGCAAAAGTAGCCGTTGGCGCACCGAAGTACCACATAGCCTGCCTGAATGTTGCATCGTTATTAAATAGCGCAATGTTAATCTCAGAGATTTTAAACATCGGCAAAGGGTCAACGCTTGGTGTATTTTCAATTGAGCCGTAAAACTGGAATGGTATCCAGTCTAAACGCTGACCATTACCAAGCGTGGGCGAGTAAATATTCACCGTTGTACCATCGTCACGCTTAACTGAGTACAAGCCATCTTCATCAAGAAAAAGCTCATAAGTAACGCTAAACGCCTCACGCCTAAAGTCACTACCTGATACAACAATTTGCGTATAGCATTCGCTAAGCTTTACATAGTTAAGCTGCTTACGACCGTTTATGATAGCTTCTGACCAATCTTTAATATCCTCAGCTTTAAAACCCTGAGCGCGTGCAAATAAACCTTTTTCGCGTATTTCCTTTTGCGTCATTCCCTCAGTGCTTGATGGGAAATCAGCCCACAAACCAAATCGGCCAACGCTGGAAACCTCACGAATGCGCCCTTTTAAGCTGTCATAGTAACCAATGCCTGAGCGTGTAAATGAATCCTCAATGTACTGGATAGACTCAGGCAATGGTTGCTCAGTGTCATCAACTGACTCACCCGTTAACTTATACGGTCGCATCATTGCAGCGCCGCAAAGTATATCAAGCGTGTTGCCGGTATAGTTTTTAAATACAGCTCGGTTAGCAAAGGTGTAATAAGCCTCATCCTCAATACCTGGCGCTCTAACTATATATCCTTGATGCCTAAAATCAGCAGTGCGCTCATATTCACATGAGGCATTTCTACAGGCCTTGTGCTTAACTTCATCATTTACACAGTCGCGCACCATTTGCCACTTACGCAAGTTGTGCTTGTATTCGCAATTCGTATCTAAATCATTCATAGCTATCTCATTTTAAAGCCGCCAGTCCATAAAGTTTCGCGCTTGCTTTCGACCACTGACAAATATCTAAACGCATCAGCTCCATGTGATGCCCAGTTATGCAAAGGTGAATCACGCCAACAACCTAGCTTGTCGTTCCACTCTTTGCGGTAATTCTCTAGCGTTATTATACCCTGCTCACACTCTGCTTCGTCAAATACGCATTTAGGTAAAGTCTCACGCACTAATTGTATGCCGTCATCAATGCCAAGCTTAGGCACTATTTCAAAGTCTGCATAATAGGTTTTCTTGCCGTACTCTATACCGTCACGAGCCAATTCCTTACGGGTTTTACCCTTTGATGCAAACTCCCTGTTATTCATATCGTGAGGGCCATATCGCTTACCAATATCCCAATTGTTTTTTATGGCAATATCTTCAATGTATTTAAGGTAATAACCCAAACCCTCACCGCTATTCTCATGGTAGTGTAAAACCTGAATCTCATCACCTTGACGACACCAGAACCACATAGCGGTAGAGTCACCAATACCAATATCACAAACAACATTAACCTTTTGACTCTCAGCGTAGCCTGTTAAGTCGGTAATACGCTGGTCTTTGTATATGTTAGCGAATTGAGTGGAGTAGTACGCACCCTCGATAGATTGCTCAAACGCTTCTTTAGGTGTTGAAGGGTATTCGCGCTTAATATCATCACCTAAGTCTTTCCATTTAGCAGAGTACCAAGCCTTTTGCCTATCGCAAAGTTTAATGCCAAACTTGTCATCAAGCTCAGCAAAGTAAGATAGTAATTGATTAGCTATTCTGCCTGTTATCGCATATTCAGGTCGCTGCCACCAGCTAAAGAAATGAAACTTAAAATCCAAAATGCTAAGTTCGCGATCCATTTCTTTGAGCTTTCTAGCTTCTTCACTGTATGCGTAAAAGTAACCCTCTTTACCTTCGGCTGTTGACTCTAACGTAATTACACCACCATCAGCAGGCACAGCTTCAAAAGCACCGGTTACAATTTCTTTTGCTTTATCTGGGTACTTTTTGCATATCTTGCCAAACTCAGAAACATGCAATGATTGAAGTGTATCACCACGATAAGATGTTGAAACCTTAATTGCTGAACCGTTATCAAATACGTATGCGTTACCCTTGTCACTCTTAGGCTTTGGCAGTGTGTAACCAATCTCTGATAATAACTCTATTTGGCTTGCGCTTATATTCTGATATGCAAACTTAATCTTATTTCTAAATATATCCTTAGCTGAATCTAGGTTATGGCAAATACAGCCTGCGTTAAAGTCCGATATAAATAAACAATCATCCAAATCATGAATCATTTTGAATGTAGTGAAGCCTAACTGCCTAGCCTTTAGGATAATGTCGCGTCCGTGCATGTTAACGTAAAAATCTTCCTGCTCTTCGTTAGGCTCAAATAAGACTTTTTTACCCTGCTTGTTTTTAATGTGGTACAGAGTGTTGAGTCTGAAAAACTTATACGTTAAGGCATCCGCCAACTCATCATGACTCAATGAGCTTAGGTTTTTTATATACCATTTAGCCTTCTCGTGATTACTTGTCACAGGATAACCATCCTTTATGTGATGTTCTCTTACCTATCGTTATATCATTTATTGCCGATTGTGAAAGATTATTATCCCTGCAAAACTTACTCACATTATAAATATGGACTACTTCACCGCTTGGTGAAATTAATTTGGCGTTTTTAGCGTGCGCTTCTTGGTAATTATCAAAAGGGCTAGCGAATGAGCATGTTTCCGGTGAGTAAACCCTACTACCTTTGGAAAGTATGTCTTTATCTAGGTGGTAATCCCCGCCGTCATCAGGGTAATTATCAACATACCAATCACCGAATATCTGAAAGTTAAACCATTCCTCACAGACTGTGCAGTTAGAGTAGCTTGGGTTGACGGCTATGCTCTGTGGGTTGTAGCACCTACCTATCATATTTATCCAATCTTGATACATCTTTGAATGAATGCCACCCTTCCCGCAGCACGACTTATGAGCACCAAAGCCCATATAGCCAACGCCAAAAACTGTAGGCAGCATTCTGTTTTTTACACTGCCCTTTCTAATTTGCCCAGCCTGAACTTTAACTTCATACCCATTTGCAAATCTAACCAATACATCATCCCAAGACTTATATTTTACAATTTCCAAATCACCGTCTCTTTGCTTATGCTTTACCCAAGATCTCATATCCAATGGTATTCTTTTCATCGCAAACCCCTTGTGTGTTATCATATAAAAAATAATACATTAACACATGGTAAAGGTCAACGCTTACTTCCACCTGTTAGGCGCTCCGCTAATGATTGTTCAACATTGATATTCGTCTGCTCGACTTCATGTTTTTCTTTAAATCCTGCGCGAGTTTTTAGCCAGAATATTTGAGCAGATGTATCACCGTTTTTAGCTTTATTAAATAGTGAGCCGCCTATTGTGGCGTTCGCTTTTGCCAGTGCAAGGTCTAGCTCATCTCTATAATATTTTCTTAAAGTTTTGACATCTATATCAAGCACTCGCGCTATATCTTCCTGCGGAGTGCCCACCATCGCGTGAAGCGTAACTGTGTCACGCTGCGCTTTTGTTGGTTCGTGTTTAGGCATTGGCATATATTACTCACTTAAATTCAAATGTAGCTGTCAATCTCGCGTCGCTAGTCGTTCCTTTTAACGCACCAGTTTTTGCCGTGTTTTGTAATCTTGATGGCTTTCTTGTCATCACCCAATCACGCCCCTTCCTAAACCCATTAATTAAAGCTGGAGAACTTGTTACCAATCTAATTCTAAACCCATCTTTTTTATAATTTTCGCAAATATGTTTTAAAAAAGCACCAGACAATCCTATACCTTGATAGTCAGGCTTAACAACTATTCTATGTATTCTTTTCATGTTCTTAACTTTTGGGTGCGGAAAGTGCAAAACAGAACACCAAGCAACTGGCTGTTCGTTTATTTCGGCTATGTATTTATGAGCTGATTTATTGTGATCATGACTTAAATAGTGAAAGTCTTTAAATAAACCCCATTCATTTTGTTCTGCTTTTCTGATTTTGACTTCAATTTTTGGTCGCCTAAGATTCCCCCTAACGTTTATGAACTTCATTTCATTAACATCAAAAATCCAGTCAGGTTCAAGCCAGTCTTTAACATCATAATGGCAACTTACAGCTATAAATTGTTTGTTTTCTTTCCTTATGAATTTTTGAATTGCAGAAGATCCAATGCAAGCCACTTGTCTATCAACAACCGAAGTAAATTCATCGTAAATAAAAGGTTTGCTCGATTCAACTATAAGCCTAGCCAGTTCAACCCTCATTTTTTGTCCGTTAGATAAAACACTGAAAGGTTTTAACCAATCTGGGGGCGAAGCAAAGCCAACTTTTGATAAAATTTCAGTTATTTCTTTGGCTGACAAATTCTCGTCAAAATCATCAAGAACGGAATCTTTGACCCAATCAAAACCTTGAAACAAATCGAAATCATCAAATACCTTTTTTGCTATTGTCGTTTTTCCTGTCCCACTTGCACCAACAATCAAACCAACATTCCAATCCATATTTTCTATTGGTATATTTACGTTAAATTCTTTTTTTATTTCTTCTAATTGACAGTCAAACATACCTTTAACTTTGTTAATTCTAAATGATTCACCGACTTTAGAAGAAACTACAAACTTTGCACTTGGCATACATACCCCTCCGCTTGAAGTTTGGCGTAAACAATTTCTTGTTGGTTTTCGTTGTTACACTCAACTATAACATTAAATTTTTCACAATAATCATCTTCTTTCAACTCAGGTTCAACTTCATCATCAACAGTTTCAAATAAATCATTCATAAACTCATCATCAAAACCTAACAGATCAATATCAAACTCCATTTCATTAAGCGCTTCAAGCTCAAGCTTTAGCATATCAAAATCCCAACCAGCATTAAGCGGCAGTTGATTGTCTGCAATTATGTATGCTTTTTTCTGCGCCTCAGTTAAACCTTTAAGCTCTATACATGGCACTTCATCGAGATTTAATTTCTTAGCCGCCATAACTCGCCCATGACCAGCAATTAAGCCGCCTTGCTCATCTATAAGCACTGGATTGGTAAATCCAAACTCTTTTATACTTGATGCAATTTGATTAACTTGCTCGTCAGAGTGAGTCCGTGAGTTGTTAGCGTAAGGTATTAAATCATTAATGCTTTTTTTATAGTAGGGATAATCGTTCACTGTGTATGTTCTCCAAATTTAAACTAATTCAATTATAGCTTATTACTGGCAATAAAAAACCCCACGTTATGCGTGGTTTGGTTTAACTCAAATAGCTATCAACACCTTTCTGCTCTGTTTGTCTAATATGCCGCTCATAATTAGCAATCTCTTTTTCCAGCTCCTTAACCTTTGCGTCATTATCCATTTTTGCATAAGCTACTATTTTAATTTTTAGCTCTTCAATTCGCTTCTTGTAGTAATTAATCGTAACCATTAAAACCCTCTTTTGGTATTTCGCGCCAACCTGTGACACGGTTAATTGGATATAGACCACTGTAAAAGCGGCCATTCTTATATATTGCAACTATGTATCCGTTGTGATTACCTTCGTTGTCGTTATAGCTGCATAGCAGTGGTTTGTTAGTTGGTATTTTCATTGTCGCGCTCAATCATAGCCTGCTTTAGATAACACGCAAGGTCTAAAGCTTCTTCATAAGCATCTTGCAAAGCATCGCGGCCGTTGTTAGCTCTAAGCGCCTCACCGTAAGTCTTAATACCTATTTCCATGCGCTCAGTCAAATCAATCATTACTTGCGCTACTACTGGTTTATTCTTTTGCATTCTTGCTTCCTGATTATTTACTAAGTCCGGAGTTAAGTCCGGAGCTGTTTTAGGTGCGGACCTTTCAATCTCCAAGCGCTTTAGCTCGCCTATTGCCATTATTTGTGGATAGGTTAGTTTTCTTTTTGTTAGCTCACTACAACCTGAAGATCCTATGAACAACAAGTCACCACTAACAAAGAAAACTTTATTAGCTGGCCTTAGGGCTTCTTTCGAATCCCGCTCGTAAGGTTTAAAACCAAACAACTCAAACACTTCAACCACATTATTATACTTCTGCTCAGTATCAAGCTCTGATGCTTCGATGTAATCGCCTTGTTTTATGGTGTTTAGCTGAAAGTTTTTTGCGAAATTGATAACCCCATAAAATGAAAAAAACATACCACCTCTAAAGTTTTTTAACTGGTACTTTTTTCGGTCACTATTAAAATTAACAAACCACTGCTGACCATCCGCAAAACACACTGCACATTCTTTCCATTCAATACTCATTACGCTCTCCATTAATTAAATCCACACTAATTTTAATGCTTATTGGCTTACTTTATAAATAACATTTAGTTATATAGATATGACAAAACAGCATTATCGCGGCCTGTATCTTGAGTGTGATTTTTTTAGGGGTTGCTTACGATTCACCGCTTAGCTCGTCTATTTTCTTTTGCACGGCCATTGCCTTATCATTAGCTTCTTTACGCTTTTCATCTTCGTAGTATTCCTCGGCTATAGCGATTAAAGCCGCTTCCTTAGCTTTTTTCTTCTTGTCCTTTCTGTCCTGAATGGTGTAATAGGTATCTACAATTGTTTTTATCGCTAGGCACAAACCGGACACAATAGCGACTACAGCCGCCCAATCTTGCACACCGAACTGCTGCGAGTTTACAACCTTACCAGCCGTACCATTCACCACACCCAATACACTACCACCACCAATACCAGCAGATACCCCCATATAGGTAACTGCCTTACTAGCCAATGTGTTTCCGTGGTCACTTATTGTGTGTAGTGCGCTGCTTATCAAGCTCATGCCGTTTCTTTCTGTTAATTACTGACTTTATGCAATTGTAGACAAAACAGCCGCTAATTAAAAGGGCAATGGCTGGCGCTATATAATCCGACATTCCGTTGCTCCTTATTCATCAAGTGATAAATGACGTAAATATCAACAGCTTTAATAACATAAGGAAATATAACATAAAAATAAGTCTCTTGCGGAAAAGCAAGGTAATCCAGTCCAGAAAACCAGAATAAAACTGAATAGCAGATTAATGCCATTTGAAGGTTGTATTTTATACCCGCTGATTTATAAGCCGCTAACGCAAAGGCAACTGCTATAACAACCGAGTCATAAATAGGGTTTGTGTTGGTGAAATAAAAAATCTCAGATAGGCAAAAAACGCACAAAAATATAATAGATTGCCGATTAGCAAAGGCTATAAAAAATATAGCTATGTAAACTGCGTAATCGGCGAATAGCATTACTTAGACTTCTTGCCAGTAGATTTAGGTTTTTGACGTGAACGAGCCATAACTTACCCCTGCTGCTAATCGGTGCATTTAGTATAACACCACACCAGATATAAAAAAGCCGCTTACATAATAAGCGGCGGAATATCTAATTTGATTGGTACGGAATGCACCGGTTATGCGTAATCACCGTCCAGCGCCTAAGCGGTTAAGGTATCAATCGCAGCGCTACGACTTCGTTATTCTCGTGACGCACCTTTATTACACATACCACTACACTCTGGTCTGCTTCGCTCTATCTCTCGACTGTGCTTAGCAATGCTAGTCTAACCTCCTAGCTGGTAGATAATATCACCGCCTATTAAGTTAATGATAAACCTTGTGTCTTTACGTGCTAACTTCTGCACTGCACTTGCCAACATTTACACTCTTGGCTTTCGTAGTTTATGGGCTACCCCGATCATTTAAATATATCCTAGTCTCTGTTTTTTATTTTAAGCATTACATAAACCACCCCTCGCTAAATCTATTTAAAATTATCAATCTATGATGTTATCTTTAAATTTAATAATACACTAACCGCTGAATATTGCTAATAACGTTTAGTTATAAGTGCCTGCTTTTTTACACTTATCGCACCAGTTAGTTAAACCTGCCTTGTAGTTGGTGAAGCTTTCAATTCCATAGTGAGCGCCACACCTAAAACATAGATACATGCGTTTATTCATTGCATTGCCAAGTCGTTTGGTATATTTGAGCACTTAACGCCTGCATTAAAGTTAAAACTTTGCGCTTTGAATTTTGTCAACTCATTATGCAACTCTGCGTTTTGCTCGATTAGTGATTTGTAGTTATCTAAAAGCTCAGTAGCTTGGCATTTCATTAGGCTACCAAAATCATCTAAATCAGACTGGCATTTGTTTATTAAATCTTGATTGATACTCATACTAAACCCCATGCACACTAAATTTAACATTACATACCAGCCATTGTGGCAAGTCCATTGTATAACCTTTATTCCAGCCCATCATTTGCATGGTTAATATGCCGTTTACGTGGGCGTTGCTTCTTGTTCTGCATTGCTTCATAACATTTGCGCCCCATAAACACCCAATAAAAAAGCAGCAGGATAAATTAAATACCACAAGCGCGAGCATGTAGCCTCAACTTTTGAAGGTAGACCGTACTGCTTAGCATATCCCCAAGCTAGGTTTTCATTTTTAGCTTTGACGCGCATTGAGCTTGGTTTGCTACCAGTTACGAAAGTTACTTTGTATAAATTCATTTTATTCTCCTTTAATGTCTGAGCTAATAATTACACCAGCTTTGCACATAAAGCTAAATAGCTCAGGCTTTGATTTATACCAATCTCTAAGCGTTGTTACTGGCACTGTGCTTATTCTCGATAGCTCAGCAAGGCTTGTTAACCCTGCTTGCTTTGCTTTTTTTGATGGTGTCATTGTTACACCACCGAGAATGAAAGCCATTCACTTTCTGACTTAAAGTTGCAAACGTGCTTTTCTTGGCACTCAGAAATTGCATGCTCTATCGTTAATCGTGTAAACGTTAGCTCTGAGAATGTATTCACGTAATCAGCTAACACATTTAAGTCTGACTCACTTGAGATTACATGCGTAGAATCAACAGACATAATAGGCAAATCAGACTCACCTATGTACTTAATATTTATAGTTACTGGTAATTTCATTTATTTACTCTCCATTTTTAATTAAACTGACTGCATTAATAGCAGCCAATTTCACCAAGACGTTCACTCATCATAGAATAAGCATTGTCACAATTTATCATTCTGCCAGCGCACCAGCACCAATAATCACTACCATAATTATTGACAACCCAATCAACCAATGAGCTATCCAGTCCTGCTGCTGAGCCTGTAGCATCAACAACCGCTTCACACGCTTCAATTTTAGCGGCAAAAGTAATGTCAATTTCACGTTCTGATTTAACCATTTTAACTCTCCAATTAAGTTCGCGTTATTGCGTTTCAGTAAGTTCATAGTATATCTAACCTAGAATTAAATCAACGAATATCGCGCATTTTGATATACCGTTTTGTTATATGGTTATAACCTATTCTTGATAATCCAGCGCAAACCCATTTTTATTGTAATGACTCTGCATTGTTTCTCGATAATGGTTGTGCTGCTTTGTGGTGAATAACCTGGTGACAGGCAGTAACTCCATATACCCGCATTGCTGCTCATAAGGCCAATTAAAAAAATCAAGCTTGTTGAGTGTCCATGATATTTTGTGACCATACTCTACACTTTCTAGCAGTATAGGAAGCCCAAACATCCTCTTGCATTGCAGTTCAACTGTTTTTACATTCTCCCCGTCTTTATCTGCTATTTGCTTATACCAAACATGTATCTGTGCGTTGGCTGGCATTGTGCGTTTGTCGCTCCATGGCTCAATAGTTACCTTTAGCGCTCCGCTATGCTTAAATAGCTGCTGCATTAGCTGAATAACTACCTGCGTATTTGTGCCTATGAATTTTATTGATTTAACTAAGCTCATCAGTATTTACTCGCGCTTATAGATTGCATTATTTGCAGTTCTGGAAATTCATCTATAGCACCTTGCGAGTGCATGCGGCTAACCATGCTTAACCACAAATCACGCTGCATACCGAAAGTAGCGGTAAATCTATTGCGCCAATGCGTGACGTTTAACGGGTGGTTGCTGTGCACGTCATGCAAATCAAACGGTATAGGTAAAATAAAATAATGTCCTATATGCACTTTGTTATTTTTATAAGTACGACCCGCTACGTGGTGGCATTGTATAGGCTCACAATGCCATTCATCGCCGTATAGATAACCAACCCCGTAACTTAAATGAAAATCCATTACAGCTTTCATGAACTGCTTTTCTTTTGCGTTAGGTAAAATACTCATTAAAACTTCCTCCTTTGAGGCGCTTCTTCTTTTGGTTTTTCTTTCCATTCAGCCGTTACTTGTATAAATGAGCCATTTTTAAAACCCAAAACGCTTGAGCCTGTCTCACCATCACGAACTTTAGTTTTTAATATTCTAGCTAAGCCACGATTAACTGTATTCTCATCGTGCACTTCTTCTCTATAAGGAAAAATAATTACATCGGCGTCCTGCTCGATACTGCCAGAGTCGCGTAAATCTGAATTTCTCGGCTCTCTTGCTGCTTTATCAGCTTCACGGTTAAGCTGTGAAAGTAAAAGCACTGGCGTTTTAAGCTCTTTGGCCAGCAACTTCATTAACCTAGTAGCTTCACCAACTGATAAATCACGTCTACTTGCGTCTGGTAGCTGCATAAGAGTTAGGTAGTCAACAGTAATTAGCGCTAAATCAGGGTGAGCCTCTTTAAACTCTCGGCACTTCTTAACAAATATTGGTATTGATAATTTTGGATCGTCATCAATATAGAGTTTTGATGATGATAAATTCTCTATGGCATTACCAACTAAACCCCAATCAGTAGACGACAAATCATTATCACCAAAATCAATATTCTTTAGCTTCTGCGTTGGTATATTCGTATATGCGCTAACCTGCCTTTCAAATAACTGACCACCGTCCATTTCTAAGCTGAACATAAGCGCTCTATGCCCATTTCTTACAACCGTATCATTAATGTATAAAGCAAGTGCAGTTTTACCCATACCTGGCTGGCCACCCAAAACAATTAATGATGTTTTATCAACTGCCAGCTCAACACCTAAATCAAGCACGTTAGTACCTTGATTGCTCTGCCTTTGCTCAAGCACGTTAATATAGTTTTCAGCGTAATCATAAAAAGGCTTTGGCTTTGATGCTGAGCTAGGGGCGACTAGCTGTGAAAGCTCACTCAATTGAGCGCTTACCTCATCGCGATTAAACGGCCTACCAGAGCCTATAACAGCCGATAATTGTTTTAACTTGTGGTTGGCTAAGTTATCGTTATAAACGCTTACAATCTGCATTGCAGTTCGCAGGGGTGTATCTGTTGGCACTGTGTTCTTGCCAAGCTCAATCAAAAAGTGAAAATCAACGTCAGTGCCGACCATATTTTCAATTGCTTGTGAGCTAACAACGCTATTGAAGTTATCAAGGTCTTTAATGGCAGTTAAAATTATTCTCTGCTGCCTATCATCAACCATTTCTTCTTTAATCATTGCCAGTGAATCGCGCATTTCAGGGCTAACACCACTAACCATTGCGCGGGCTAATAAGCTACTAACATTCTCAAAAATCATCATTGTAACGCTCCTGATTTAAATATGTTGACGGGTGAAGCCTATCAAAGCCTATAAATCTATCATCGCCATTAGCAAGTCCATCAAGTCTAAACTTAACATCTGCAACAATGTGGTTTGTTAACTCGGTCACAGTATTGTCATCCATCTTTTTAGTTATTGATTGCCACTTTTTGAAAGAGGCTTTTCTAGCTGTTTTAGTTGGGTATGCTTTCCACCAGTAATCGAATGATGATTGAATTAATTCTTCGCGAGCAATCTTTGATTGATCAATATGTTTAATATCACTATCACTATCACTATCACTATCACTATCACTATCGGCTTTCTTTGGGTTTGCTGGGTTCCCATTTAACCCACTGGGTTTTTCTGGGTTATCTTCGGTTTTAGGTCTGCCACCCCTTAAACCGTTGTTTTTATTGCGTTCTACTATCTTTTGATACTTTTCATCGTCACGAATGAATTGCGACTTGAATGGTGAGAATGCAATTTTTGTTAAGCTATCAAGCTCTAAATCCTCGCCTTTATGGTATGAAGATATGGCTTTGAAAAGCTTTCCCGCCTGCTCATCTGTTAGATCATCAAGTACAGGCAAGCTATCTATATATATCAAGAATGACTTTCTTTTACTCATAACGTATAATTACCTTGCTTTATCCAAAAACTAGCCAGCTGCAACTGGCTTTTTTAATGCCTAGATTTTGCATCTTCAATAGCAATAAATGACTTTGCTGTATCGCAATCTTTAACGGCAGCATTTTTTAATTGCATCAAACCAATCTGCATAGCTGCTCTAGCTATTTTTGAATTTGGCATATCTACAACAGAAGCAAGATCTTTAATCTGCAAATCTGTTTTATCTGAAAACTTAACGCCTAGTGACTTCATGTGATTTATTCCATTTAATTAAAGTGCATACATTGTTACATACATTTTTATATATTTCAACTTTATTTCATGAAAAATAAAACCCCAATTAAGGGGCTTTGGTGGTTGGGTTGGTTTATGCTTTTGCCAATTTACCTTCGCCATACCAAGCCGCAATTATATCGTTTATTTTGTCGGTTATATCATCACGCTTTAACCATAAGTGAGCATTACCATTTTTAAATGCTTTTATTTTAAAATACTCGTCCTCGTATTCTTTGCACTTAATCATTTTGCGCATTGACTGACTAAATAAATGCTCTTTAAATTCAACACCATCAAGCGTGCGAACAACGCGATCAAGATCATTCATTTCAGGCTCTTGATTGTAGTTGACTGAAAGGTCTCCGCAAAACACAGTAAACCAATTGCGTAATATTATTTTTTTACCAATCTTAAATGCATCGTTAGTTTTATATTGCGCTCCAAGCCGCCTAAATAACTCTACCACACCTCGATTCATAAACTCTTCTGCTTGGTTATAGCTACTTATCAGCGTACTTCTAACGTTTTCTATGGTGAACGCTGGTGGATCTTTCTCTAGAGAGTTTGAAAACTCATCACGCGCTATTTTATCCATGTACTTATTAAATCCGGTTAACTCCATTGTCTGCCGCCACATGCGCCTGTCAACATCGCGAGTTAACGCCTCTATTCCGTGGTATCCTCTAAATTGATGCACGGGGAATATATAATTGCCAACCTCTTTGCATAGCTTTTCAGATCGCTGCTTGCACTTATCCATGCTTTCTAGCTCTAAAACAATCGAGTCTCTATCAACTATCAACTGCTCAATTGTCTTAGGTATCATTAATTCTTTTCTAAATGCCATTTTCAATTCTCCAAAATAAAACCCCTAATAAAAGGGGTTTAGGTTATTTTAATTACTTGCTTTTAATGCAGGATAAAAACCATTCATTTTTAAACTTACTAACCTGCTCAAGCTTGTATTTCTCAGTTCCAAATTGAGGCGCCTCATAAGCCTGCACAATCATTAACTCTAAAAGCTCGCTACCACTTGCCGTGCCGTAAATATCAGCCATTGATGTACCTGACTGGCGCAATGTCATGTATCGCTCAGCTAAAGTCGATAGCTCTTTGCATAGTTTTATCTTTTCGCTTGGTTTATCTTCTGCGTTAGCTGTGAATGATAATACTGTTATTGCTGTTGCTAAAATTAATGTTTTCATTTCTTTCTCCAGGTTACGTGAATTTGCTTTTTAACTGTTAATGTAATTAACAATCCGCTTTTTCCCTCATAAGTATAGGTTGGGGTTTTATTCTTTTTTCTTCTTCCTGCAAATGTACGAATAGCGCAACGAATATCTTCCCAGTCAAACGGGCTAATCTCGTTAGTGTTACCGTGTAGTATTGTGTTCATAGCTCGCCTCTTGCTATCGTATTGGCAATCTCAATGCACTGAAAGGCCTCTTTTTCACTTCTTATTTCAGCAGAATGAAACCTGTAACCTAAACTATGAGACATAATTCCGTAAACCTCTTTCCTAGTTTTAATCTTTGACTTCCATATTGGGTCTATTATCTTGTGTATTTCGCTTCTAAGCTTAGATATGGATGCGCTAGGTATTACACCCAGAGGTCTTGTTCTGTCTTTTGTTTTGTGATGGCATCCAACTTTATTTCCGCAAACATCACACCTCCAGAATGGTAAGCTTGATAAATCACTTCTGTGCGGATAGATTTCTTCACCGTTAGTAATCCTTGCGTTAACATCGCTTTTGCACTCACAGCAATATATATTCATTTCACTCTCCATTTATTGATTGAGCGTTAAATGTACTTTATGGGTTTAATAAAATCAAGTCTAAAACTAAATTATATTTAGGTGTTGCAATTGGTTTAAGTTTGAGTCTATAATTAACTATCGAAAACAAACAGGAGATAACAAATGGCATCATTTGCAACAAAGTTAAGCGATGATCATAACGAATTAATAAAGGCAGAAGCAAAGCGCATTGGCATGAGTCGTCAGAAGTACATTGAAAAGCGTATTATTGAAGATCATGTTATTGAACTAGCTAAAAAAGTGCTAAGCGAAAGTAAATAATCTATTTGGAGATAGAAATGGATAACTTAAACATTTGGAAACAGGTCGAGAAAACCGACTTGACCCACACTAAAAAAGTAAACCAACGCGGCGGATATACCGCAGTAAGCCCTCAGTACCAACTGAAAGAGGCCACTAAAGTGTTTGGCTCTTACGGTAGAGGTTTTGGCTTGAGTGAATCAGATTTTGATATGGCTTTGTTTGATTCGCTTGGTGTTGTAGTGCATAAAGCTAAATTCTTTTATGTAATTGATGGTGAGCGCTCAGAGTTTCCAATCTCTAACGCAATACAGGCGACAACCGGTAACGGCGATAAAAAGCGTGTTGATGTTGATTTTGCCAAAAAGGTAGAAACAAACACGGTTAGTAAAGCGCTATCTAAGCTTGGTTTTAATGCTGATATTTTCATGGGTATGTTTGAAGATAATCAATACATGCAAGAGCTAAGTAATGAAATGGCTATAAAGAAAGCTGACGACAAAGATGCAGAGCAAGCAAAACAAGCTAGAGAGTACGATGAATGGAAATTAAAAGAGCTTGAAAGCTATCAGCACCTTAAATCATTAAATGCGCTTAAAAACGCTTACACGGCTCATATACGAAAGTGTCAACGCGTGGGTGATGAGCAAGGCGTTAAGCAATTTACAAAAGCAAAAGATGCACGAAAAGCGGAGTTGGAAAGCGATGAATAAACTTTATGAATTAACCGGTGATATTAAAGCGCTTGAATCACTAGACCTAGATGCAGAAACGCTAGCCGACTCTTTAGAGGGTATAGCTGGCGAGTTTGAAGAAAAAGCAAAAGGCATACTGGCATTTACTGAAAATATGAATGGCGATATTGATGCGCTAGAAAGTCAAATTAAACGATTAACTGAGCGTAAGAAGGTTTTAACGAACCGAAAAAATAACCTTAGGGCTTACCTTTTGCATAATATGGAAGCGTCAGGAATTACTAAAATTGAATGCCCTTTGTTTACCGCGTCATTACGCAAAGGTATTGAGGTTGTAGATATTCAAGATGCCGATGCAATACCGGACGAATACATTGAAATGCAAGTTACTGAAAAAGTAGATAAAGCAGCTTTAAAGCGTGACATTAAAGCGGGTAAAGAAATTAACGGTGTTTCACTAAAAAGAAACCCAACCACTATTACAATTAAGTAAGGAATTAAAATGGCTCATACAATCGTAGGTAAATTAAACCAAGCTGCAACTCAATTTCAGGCAGGTGACGGTACAGGTTTTGGGGTTAGAGTTGGGGTGCAATACTATGACCGAGAAACAAAACATAAAGAATGGACAAACTTCGAAGCGGTTATCTTTGCCAATCAAGCGGCACAAATTCAGTTTTACCAATCGGCTTTAGTTGAAGGTTCAGTAATTGAGTTGTCAGGCGAATCAATAAAGATCAAAACCTTTGATGGGCAAAACGGCCAGAAAATCACACTTGAGTTAATTGGTGCAAAACTTGGCTATGTACATACAGGCCAATCACAAGGCGCACAAAATAACCAAGGTTACTCGCCACAGCAAAATGCACCGGCACAGCAAAGCAATGGTTATCAAAACAATCAGCAGCAATATCAGCAAGCGCCACAGCAAAACCAATCAGCACAAGGTGGTTACGCTCAGCAAGGCGGATTTAACCCCAACGACAGCCAAAACAACCCACCATTTTAACCTTTAACCATTAACGCGCCTTCGGGCGCAATAGGTGATTTATGAGTAAAGTAATACTTGGAGTTGATCCAGATTCAAACAAGAGTGGGTTTGCATTATTTATTGATGGTAAATTAACAGAGCTTGATTGCCTGCCGCTTATGGGTTTTTATTTTTCGTTTGATAATTTATGTGAAAAATATGGCGAATCAAATATTGAATTGCACATTGAAAATGTTAACGGCATTAGCTCAAACGCATTTAGTGTAAGCCGTAAAGACTCGTTGCCGGTTAAGCTTAAAAAAGCTGAGCATGTTGGCAAATGTAAGCAAGCGCAAATTGAAATAGAGAGCATAGCTGAGCAACTCAACATTAAAGTTGTGCACCATAAGGTTAGCAAATCATGGAAGGATAGCTCAACCGGTAAAGCCATTATTGCTGATTTAGGCTGGCATGGGCAAAGCAACGAAGATAGTCGTAGCGCTGCTTATTTTGGATACCTGGGCGTTAAGCAGTCAAAGCTTGCATAACTTAAACTAAACACATAAACTACAAATAGAAACTGTGTTCCCTCCTTTTTCACATTTCTATTCTCCATTTAAAGCCCGCTTAATTGCGGGTTTTCTTTTTGTTATATACATATAACTAAACGTTATTTCACACGCCCCGCTTTATTTAATATTATCTCTGTATCGAAACAATGGAGAGTAGAGTAATGAAATTTGAATATGATGCAGCGGTTGAGCTATTTGTTGATAGGCTTGGTGGTGATATTGTAAATATTGATGAGTATGGCTTTAGTCGTCAATTTAAATTTACAGCAAGAGGTAATGATTATTTTGTTGAGTGGTTTCACAATCAAACCACACTCACATCTGGCGGTTTAAGCGTTATGTTTAACACGGCGGAAATATCTAACACTTGGCCATCACCTGCCGGCTCAAAGTTAAAACTGCAAATGCGCGATGTTAATAAAAATGTCGTTGCTGTTATCGTTTTAGAAATGCATAAGGAGCTTTCAAAATGACCCACTTATCAAGATTTGATATTGAGCAAGAAGCAAAGCAGCATTTAGTAATCACTAAGATCACAGATGAAAACATCAATGCAGCCTTTGAGCTTTACACAAAAGAAGAAATCATTGAGCGCTTACTTAATGATAAAATTTGGTTTAAGTTAAGCGACCGCCAATTACACCGTGATGAAATAGAGCAACAACTCAGCCAGCATAATGAAATCATGCTTGAGGTTATCTGCGAAGCTACAACAATCAAATCTGAGCTTTACAAAATTGCATTGGCTGAGGTTGACGAAATAATCGCAGACTATGAGGTTAACCATGCCTCGTAAGCAATGGCAAGTAATCGAGCTGCAAAACCTTCTGGCTATGATTATGGAAGGTTTTAAAATTAACGATATGGCTAAAGCTTTATGCTGCACCAAGTATCAAATACGCCATGCTGTGAAGTATAATTTCCGCAGCTCGGTAATGTTTATTAGAATGAAATATAAAATTGAGGTTATAAAATGAGCGAAATTAAAACGATAGTTAAATGGTTTTCAGATGCAAAGCCGAATCCTACGATTGAAGATGTAGCAACACAGTACGGGTGTCACTTAGAAGAGTTTGCAGAGGGCTTGCAGGTGACGGGTGACGATAGCGCACACGATGAAGTATCTTGCGTTAGTGATAATTACAAGCGTAACACAGGTAGCTACATTGAAGATTTAGAGCTTATGTCATACTGCGAGGAATCAAGAGTTGATTTACTTGATGCTTTTTGTGACCAGATAGTAACCGCTATCGGTACTGCTCAGTATATTGGTTTTGACATTATCGGTGCGCTAAATGAAGTTATTGCATCTAACGACTCAAAGCGTATGCCCGATGGTAGTTTCCCGCTGGATGAAAACGGCAAAATCACAAAAGAAAGCCCTAATTTCTTTAAGCCTGATTTAAGTAAATTCGTCTAACTGTATAGCCTATTCCAAAACGTTATAACGGGGTAGGCTTAATTTTACTATAATAGAGAAAATAAACGATGGGGAATATTAGTGAAAGATGAATACGAGCGATTGCAGTTGATAGAGTCACTGGCTGAAAAGCTTTGTACGCCTATGTGTGACAATGAAATGAATATATTAAGGCGTAACACTTTAGAGTACACAATGCGCCGCAGAATTGAGGTGGCTAAGCGTGACGAGCTATATAGGCAAATACGTATAGCTCAGAATAACCGTGATGAGTTATTGGAAATTAAACTATTTAGGCAACTAAACAAATTGGAGTATGGCAATGGATGAATTAACACTTGAGCAGCAAGCTAAGCGCATGAACTTAATTAAAAAGGCTCAGCGCAAGATAGACAGAGAAAAGTCGGCACAATTCACTGAGCGCCGCAGAGCGTTTGAATATAAGCAGGATTTAAAGAGGTTAGGCGCATGAATAAAGTGAAGCTAGCGCAACAACTTAAAAGGCATGAGGGTTTGCGATTAAAGCCATACACTGACACGGTCGGAAAATTAACGCTTGGTATTGGTCGCAACTTAGAAGATAAAGGCATTACAGAGCAAGAGGCGTTATTTATGCTCAATAACGATGTTGATTATTTCTACAGCAAGCTATGCCAGCGGATTAACTGGATGAAATCATTAGACGATGCGCGTCAAAATGTATTGGTTAATATGGCATTTAATCTCGGTATTGCTGGGCTTATGTCATTTAAAAAAATGCTATTAGCTTGCGAGCATGGCAACTTTAAAATAGCTGCTACTGAAATGCTAAATAGCAAATGGGCTGAACAGGTAGGCTATAGAGCTAATGAGCTTGCAGAGCAAATGCGCACAGGTCAGATTAAGTGAAATCAACAAAAGGGCTAGAGCAAGAAGTTAGGCAATTAAGATTTGCAGGAAGAAAAGCTAGGCGCAAGCATGAAAAGTGGAAGTTTATTAGCTTGATGCTATTTTTATTTATTCTCCTTTTGCTATTTGCGAAAGGCTTTAATGTAGGGTGTTAATATGAAAATTAATCGATGGACAGTAAGCGCGTTTTGCATATGCGCTATATTTTGGATGTTTGTTTTGGCGGTGTTTTTATGAATTGGTCAGATTTAGGTAAAAAAATTGCGGACTTTGCTCCGCTATTGGGTAGCGCTTTGGGTCCAGTTGGTGCGGGAGTTGGCGCTTTAATATCATCAGAGTTTGGTACTGAAAATACGCCAGATGCTATCAATAGCTTTATAACTGGCAATCCAGAGGCGCAAGTAAAATTAAAGGAAATTGAGCTTACGCACAAAACAAAGCTACAACAAATAAAACTTGAAACTCTTCAAGCTGAGCTTGGCGATAAAGCCAATGCAAGGAAGGCGCACAATCAAAGCAAAATGCCGGCTTATTTAAGTATTGGTTTAACTGTATTAATAGCTCTGCTGGTTTTCTTGTTGTTTTACGTTGACGTACCTGCTGGAAGTCGTGAGGTTTTATTTATGCTGTTAGGTGTGGTTGTTAAAGAATGGGGTAGCGCTATGCAATTTTGGTTTGGTACAACTCGCAGTAGCGCAGATAAAACAAGGTTAATGGTTAAATAGGTTTTTACTTTGCTGTGGATGTTTGAAGCAAGATTAAAAAATATGAGTGTTAAAAATGACTAAGCAAGAATATTACGAATACTGTTTTGAATGTGAATGCAATGGTGAAATACCGCTTAGCTATGAAGGGTTAAACCGCTTGTAAAATAAAGCCCCGATTAAGGGGCTTTTTTGTTATGCTCCGCTAACAGTTTGCTTTGTAACCCAAGTGCCTGCAACTCGTTTTTGATACTTCAAGTCTCCATTTGCAAGAATTATCCGCCAACTTCCGTCAGTATTCTTATCTCCAATATGTAACGCTTTATTACTGCCGTCCGTTATTTGCGGGAATGCCACGCCGTCATCATCTAATGTTAACGCTTTCTGAAACAGCCCTGTCCGTAAATTAACTTCACCGCTCTCGATGTTGGTGCCAGCATCGAAAACACCATCGGACGGGTTAAATTGAAATATCGCCTTTTCGCCCCCACCATCGTTCGTATGCCATAAAAATCCAGCCGCGACCGTTGAATAAAACGCTTCGTATAAATTACCATCGTTTTCTTTTATCGTATTTACATAAGACGCAAAGGCAGTGGGCGTGCCAGTGGTTATAAGTGTTCCGACTTCGTAAGACCACTGACCACCTGTGAACTCGTGTTTGTAAGAGCTAAAACCAACTTTTAGACGGTCGCTTCGTTTAACTTGGTAAGCGGTTGTATTGCCACTCAGTGTGTTATCTTCAAATCTAAACTCCACCTCTGTTGCTAACGCTTGGGTTTTTGCAATATTATTACCGCAGTCGTGAAATATATTGCCGTGTATAGCAACGCCCTCGACAGGGGTTTGTATAGCATCAAATATCCCTTTTGCAGTATCCACTGTATTACCATAAACGTTTAACAGTCTATCTGGGTTTGCGCCAGTGCTGGGAGTAAATGATCCGATAAAATATTCGTTCAGATCTTCCGCGTGATTGTCTGCAACTATCAAATTTCCCGCGCCCCAACTGAACGTTATCATTCCCTCAGAGTGCCCGACAGCAGTGTTGCCCTCTAGGTTTGTACGTCTTACTTCATTACCAATAAACCAGCTCCTACCGCCAAGCGCTAGGGTCTGATCGCTCTTACTTAAATGATAACAACTACCACCGATGTCTTCGTAAATACAGTCTGTAATCTTTATACCATGACCAACTACAGTTTCCGCGCAAATATTTTGAAATTTAACGCCTGAAATTATACCCATCTTACTATGCAAAGCTATTTCAGTGCTAAATCTCCAGCTAACGTTTAACTGATTCGCTCTATTTCCATCAATCGTACCATTAATAATAAATATCTTTTCATTAATACCTGCTGTGAGTGGCGTTGTACTATCCGTAGATGACGGCCTCCCGAGGAATAGGCTCACCACCTTTGCTATTGTTGTACCAATCGGCAGTGTTGTTTTTACAGGGCTAAAGAAAAAAGGCGCAGCAATGGTGATTGTGTTGCCATTAATTGCCGTTATTTTTCGCGGATCTCTATTTGTATCAGCATCGTTTTTACTTGTAAACGCTGTAATGTAATCATTAACCTTGAACTTGCTGGCGTCATCAACCTTAATTTGCGTGTCACTTGAAACGGTTATTTCTGCTGTAGTGCTCGCGCTGGTAGTTACCCCATCTGCACGCTTTAAATAAGCCCCGTTTAAATCGATTATCATGTTATTTATATTATATAGATAGTGAGTGCTATTCCATGTGTAATCCCTGCCGCGCTCAAAGACCAATCTAGTCCCTGTGTACGGTAGATTGCTAATGTATTGTAGCGCCTTGATTATAACGTCACTGTCAGTGTCTCCACCTTGCCTAAATTCCTCGACAAAAATACCATACCAATCAATAGCATCTTGCACCGTTGCTGGGTTTTGTGATATTGCATCTTTAACAGCTAAAGATATAGAACTTGCTGTGAGCGTCTTAAACCAAGCACTAGCCGCGTTAATGGTAATGTTGTAGCTACCATCAGCTATATAAAATACAGCCTCAGCATCACCATTTGACACGTTAGCTGTGCCGTTTTGTGGTATTGATGTTACGCCGTCTTTATCACTGTAAATAGTGGCTAGTGAATTATCAGACGTTTTTCGCACTTCATAAACAACACCCACACCGCCCGCAAAGGTTGAAACTTTGGTTAGGTTGTCGGTTGGTGATTGGAATATTTTTAACTCAAAATTATCAATAAATTGCTGCGCGTTAATTCCCGCTGTAGTTGTTACTCCAGATGCTTGATTAAATGTAACCTGTGTATAAGTTGGCTCGCTTGGCGTTGTACCGGCAGATACAGTTACAGGAAGTGCATTAATATCTGCATAAACCCAATAATTTCCACTGCCATCAATTGCAACATCATTCGGCAACTCATAAGTAAACCCGCTGGCAAAATCACCTACAACACGAAAACCG
>TARA_R110002049_G_scaffold17731_4_pt1 | contig 39651 bp, 38 predicted proteins | sample TARA_R110002049 | Tara Oceans TARA_R110002049 (sample SAMEA4396941) | marine metagenome | biome: Polar Biome; feature: [SRF] surface water layer (ENVO:00010504); material: water (ENVO:00002006), including particulate matter (ENVO:01000060) such as... | depth 5 m
ACTTTCTATTTTAGTAGCTATTCGCGTGCTTATAACTTGTTCAATTTTTTTGACCTAGTGGATATTGTATTCAACTATTTTAAAGAGTATAAGTATGAAAATGGATATTAAAAGGAAAGCCCGTACCCTAATCGCCACGATAGTTTTTCTTGGGTCGATGGTTTTAAGTGCGCAACAGCGAACAGGTAACATTGTCGAATATTTCGGAAAGGAAAAAGTAGAAGAAATCAACGAAGGAGTGGTTTTGCACCTTTTTCAAAAAGGATGGGCACTTCAAATTCAAGATTTCGGTATCGATTCATCGACATTTCCTAAAGACCCTGTTTTTCAACAGGCCCTTGCCGACCCGGAATATGATATTACATCGAATAAAATATTCGGCATTGATGCACTTGGCAATGAACAGCGGTGGGTGCCGATTGAAGCGGATAGCACCAATAGTTTTTCAGGTCGTGGGCTTAGGTCGGCTTATGTATATCTGACCTACCGTTCGAACACTGAAAAAATTGCACTTTTCGAAGGGTCGGGACATTCACTTGTAACTATAAACGGATTGCCTCATGAGGGTGATCATTATGATTTTGGTTGGAGCTTGATTCCTATAAAGTTAAAAAAGGGAATCAATGTCTTTGTTTTAAAAGTCGGTCGATTTTCAAGGGTACGTGCGCGTTTGTTAGATGCACATGCCCCTGTTCAATTTACCAAAAGAGATCTTACAATGCCCGATTTATTATGGGAAGAAAACAAATCGTACAATGGTGCCGTAAGAATTATAAATGCTTCGAACGACTGGCTTGAAAACCACACTGTCAATGTTCGTTTAGGCTCGGGGGAAGCAAGTACCGAGATCGAGGCAATACCTCCGTTAAGTGTTCAGAAAATTCCTTTTGCGATTCCAAGTGTCGCTTTGGATAGTGCCTCAAAAAGCATGGATTTGGAGGTGAATCTGATTGGCAAGAACGGAAATTCGGTTGATGCGACGACAATTCCAGTAAATTTAAAATCAAAATATAAGCATCACAAAAAGACATTCGTGAGTGCCGTTGATGGAAGTATACAATATTATAGCGTAGCACCGGCTACGAATAGAACCAAAGATTCCCTAGCACTCTTTCTGTCGGTGCACGGTGCTTCGGTAGAGGCTGTGAATCAAGCAAATGCCTATAAACAAAAGGAATGGGGGAATTTGGTAGCCCCGACCAATAGACGACCATACGGTTACGCTTGGGAAGATTTGGGACGGTTAGATGCTTTGGAAGTTCTAGAAGACGCCAAGAAAATTTTCCTTCCAAACCCGAGAAAAATATATTTGACCGGTCATTCTATGGGCGGGCATGGAACATGGTATTTGGGGGCAACATACCCTGACCAGTTTGCTGCGATAGCACCATGTGCCGGTTATCCTGATTTATTGAAATATCGTGACGGTTTCCGAAATAGATTATTGGAAATGTCGGAGGAACGGCGCAAGCGTTTTGGCATAACGGAAAAACAGCTAGAACTAATGACCTTTGAACCTACTGCTACACCTCTTGAGAAAATTGTAGAGCGGGCGGGGTCGCCAAGTAGAACACTTGACCTCATTCGTAATTATTTGCATCATGGGGTATATGTACTGCACGGAGAAAAGGATAACGTGGTGCCGACCGCATTGGCACGCGATATGCGGGAGCGTTTGGGTAAATTCCATTCCGATTTCACCTATTACGAATATCCTGGTGGCACGCATTGGTATGGTAACCATAGTGTCGATTGGTCTCCGATTTTTGATTTTTTTCAACGGCATACCATTCCTGAGGCACATACTATCGATAAATTGGAATTTAGTACTGGGTCTCCCGGGGTATCGGCGAAATCCCATTTTATCACTATTCACCAGCAACAAAAGCCTTTTGTGAAAAGCACTTTCGATTTTTCTAAAGACGATACCAAGGCATTCGTACAAACGTCGAATATCGAGTTGCTAGAGGTTGATGTTACACCCTTTTCGCAGGCTGTAGATAGTATTTATATTGATGAACAACCTTTCGCAGTTCTAAACCAAAAAAACTTGTTTTTTAGTAAGATATCCGGAAATTGGAAAACAGTTTCAGCTCCATCTTTAAAGGAAAAAGGCCCGCACAGAAATGGTGGCTTCAAAGATGCTTTTAGGAACAATGTCGTTTTCGTATATGCGACCAAGGGTAGTACTGAAGAAAATGAATGGTATTTCAACAAGGCTCGGTTCGACGCAGAAACTTTTTGGTATAGGGCTAATGGTAGTGTTGAATTAGTTAAGGATGTCGATTTCAAACCCGGAAATTATCCTAATAGAAATGTAGTCTTGTATGGTAATAAGAGCAACAACTCGGCTTGGGGCAAATTATTGAAAAACTGCCCGGTGCAAGTAGTTAATGGTGCAATCGATTTTGGGAAGACAAAGGTTAAGGGCGACCAATGGGGACTTTACTTTGTTTTTCCACGTGAAGACAGCACAAAAGCCAGTATTGGGGTGGTTACGGCCAGTGGCGTTAAAGGAATGAAAGCGGCCTATGCCAATCACTATTTGGTAAATGGCACTACGTTTCCCGATTTTATGCTTTTTGATCAAAGTGTATTGCCCAATGGAATTGGTGGAGTGAAAAGTGCTGGTTTCTTTGGGAACGATTGGTCCATCGAGAATGGTGATTTTGAATGGAAGCAATAGGTCGCTGCAAATACTAGAAATGAATTCAAAACCCCTTATGAATTGACTTCGTCAAGTTAAATAAGTCATCTACGGTTTTTGAGTATAGTTTATTTTGCCTTTTGATAAGCCTCATTGATCCAAGAGACTAATTCTTTGTCAACTTCTTCAACTGATGTAAGTTGTACACGATGTGTACACATGGTACCAAAAGGGCCTGAGGGCCCAAGTCGATCTGTATTTGGCTTCTCCGGTAGTTTTAGACCCAGATCGATACGGGTTTTGGTGGCCGGCTTGATCAGAGCAAATTGTCTCTTTCTTATAACACTTACACTTCCCTTTTTTGGGGTTATAATGACATCGTTCCCAAAATTTTTAGCTACTGAAATAAGTTTATCGTAAATGGGTTTTAGGTTTTCTTTTCCCTTATACTGACTGGTCACCAAATCTGCTGGTGTTTGTGTTTTTTCTTTGGATAGGGTGACAATAGTATTTGCAAAACCATGAGTTACACCATGTGCTTCTTTTAAATATTTTACGGCCACGCCATGTTTTTCGAAATTTTTGGTTTTCAAAACCTGCTTCCATTCTTCGAGTGACTTCCCTGTTTTTTCGGGCATATTATCAATCATCGTCTGAAGTGCTTTTTCCATAACGTTTGTGTTTTAAGATGATGTAACCTAAATTTAGGAAGGATAATTCATATTATAAAATATAATTTACCGAAGGCAACAATATTGAAAATACGTTTATCAAAATTCATATTATTTCATGGTAGCCAGACCTTTATTTTGTAATATAGATAATACCCCTTTGATTTGATGGTGTTTTAGTTTTTGCTGAATGAAGTTTCGATATTCGATAGTGACCAAATTCGCCCTATTTTTTACTGGGCTTCTTATTTTTTCCGTTCTTTTAACCGGGTACCTTGTATTTCAGAAGGCATCGGGAGTCATTGTCAAATATTCCCAAGACCGCTTGGTCCACACTTCCGAAATGGCAGAGCAGTCATTTTATGCCCTCTTGAATGAAGTTTCCAATGATATCGCTGTTATTGCCGAAAGTCCGACACTAAGAAATTACATCAATACTCCTTCGGAAAAGACGGCAAGGGATGTTGATCGATTATTTCGTGCGACACTTGAAAATAAGACGTCCTATTTTCAAATTAGGTTGATTGGTGTTCAGGATAATGGGAGGGAAGTCATACGTTTTGATAAAAGTGACACACAGGTCTTTAAATCGGATATATTGCAACAAAAAGGCGACCTTGATTACTTTAAACAAACCGTGCAAATTGGCAAAGGAGAGTTTTACTTTTCTAAGATAAATCTGAACGAAGAATATGGCGTCATTAGTAATCCGCCTACTCCAACGGTACGGGCGGCAAGCCCGATTTTTAATTCTGCCGGTCAGGCTGTGGGTGTATTGGTAATTAATGTAGACTTGAGTAAACTTTATGAGGCATTCAAGCAAATTTCACGAGGGGAACACCAGCTCTATTTAATCGATGATAATGGTCAATATTTGTATGGTCCCGAGCCTGATAAATGGTTTGGTGTACAGACCCAAAAAGAGTATGCTTTCTATTCTGATTTTGATATTGGACGAGATACACACATTTCAAAGGAAAAAATGTTGGGACAATTAAATGGGCTGAGCGACCATAAGTATCTTAGTTATATAAGAAAATTGACCTATTTTCAAGGAAAACGCGATGTATATCTAGTTGCTTTGATCGAGCAAAATTTGTTGCTTCAAAGCGCAAAGGGTGTGCGTTCTGAAAGCCTGAGAATATTGCTCTGGGTCTGTTTGTGCTCCATTTTGATGTCATGGTTTTTCACCAATTTTTTTTCAAGGAAAATAAATCGAATTACTAAGGCCATAGCAAATTATGACAAGGGGGTTACAGATCGTATGGAACTTCCATTAAATAGAAAAGACGAAATTGGGGTTTTGGCCAACACTTTTGTTCAAATGAAAACCAAAATCGATAGTAATGTAAAAGATTTAAACGTTGCACTTGAAAAAGAGCAACTAGCCAAAAAACAACGCGACGAATTCTTACAGAATATGAGCCATGAAATGCGAACTCCACTGAATACAATTCTAGGGCTTACACAAATTTTATACAGACAATCACCAACAGATGTACAACTTCCCATCATTAATTCATTGGAACGGAGTGCAAACAATTTGGCTGGTCTTATATATGACGTCTTAGATCATCAAAAATTACTTGAGAGAAAGGTGCAAATTGTAAGTAGGCCTACGAACATCGCAGCGTTATTGAAGGATATTCATTCTAGTTATGAATTTGAAGCATTGCAGAAAGGACTGGTTTTTCAGTTAGATGTTGACAAAGAACTTGAAGTGCGGTTGTTCGAAACGGATCCCTTACGATTGTCCCAAATCATAACCAACCTCGTTGTAAATGCTGTAAAATACACTGAAAAAGGACTAATAAATTTGACTGCCACGATATCTTCCAAAAAGGGTCGTCTCTTGCAGATAAAACTGAAAGATACGGGGGTCGGAATATTACCCGAGAACATCACAAAAATAAACGAACGTTTCTTTCGGGAAGAAGATGAACTTTCGGGCAGATATGGTGGCTATGGACTCGGTTTGTCGATAGTTAAACAATTGGTAGAATTATTCGGGGGTTCTATAAAAGCAAAATCTGATAAAGGGGTTGGTTCAGAATTTTGTGTGACGATTCCACTTAGGGAGGCAGAAGTATCACAATCACGGTATGGTACAACGGCCAAGGAATTCTTGTTGCCACGTTTGCTCAATCGGTACAACGTGCTATTTATAGAAGATGACCTTTCCACGGTCGATTTGATAAAACATATTTTAGCCGATGAAAAAATTGAGTTGAACCATTTTGATAAATGGAATGATATAAGTGAAAGCATAGAAGGAAACCTTCCCGACTTGATTATAAGCGATTTGATGTTAGGTGAAGAAAATCTGGTGATGATTCTTAAGGAATGGATTACAACAAAAAAAATCAACTGTCCTTTAATTATTGTTTCCGCTCTGGAACCTAAAATTATGGCAGATCTTAGCACGTTCAATTTTCAAAAACCATATGATATAGCCATCCTAAAAGACTGTGTATATTGCATTTTGGGATCTAAAGAGATTAATGCGCCCAATTTTTCTAATTTATATAACAATTATGATGCTGATGCCTCAAAAATGATTGAGGTGCTCAAACTTCTTCAAAGTGAATTTAAAACCTATCTTGATAGAATAGAAGCTGTAGCAGACTCCAAAGACCAAAAAGAATGGAAAGCCATTCAGCATAAACTTATCGCCCATATAAATAGTTTGGGGTTGACCGATCTTAAAGGAGCGATGCCCGATCGTATTGAAGTCTTAAAACAAGATGATTTACCCAAGATTTATAATTTATTTGCCTACTACCTGTGCTGTTTTAGATTTGAGGAATATCTTAATTCAAAAGATCTATCATCTTAAGTAGTTGCTTCTCATAGCTCTGGCTTACCGGAATGTGGTCGTTTCCTATGACAATTGCATTGCCGTCTATAGCATCAATTCTATTGAGGTTGACAATGTACGAGCGATGTACTTTTTGAAAAAAATCGGGAAGTTTGGGTTCAAGATCTTTTAAAGTCATCAATGTCAATAATTTTCGGTCTTTCAATACTACACCAATGTAATTTGATTCAGATTTAAAATACTTAACATCCTCCAATTTTATTTTTACCAATTTATTCCCCTCTTTGATAAATAATCGCGATTCTTTTTTACGGTTTTCGGAAACAAAATTCAGGGCTTTTTGAAAACCTTTGAAAAATCGTGCGAAGTCGATTGGTTTTACCAAATAATCGACAATATGGTCGTAGTCGTACGATTCAGAAGCAAAATTCCTGTCTGATGTTACCATGATGACGGCACTCTGTGGGTTGATATTTTTTAAAATGTCTTTACCCGTAATATCCGGTAAATCAAAGTCGAGCAGAATAAGGTCGAAATAAGAACCGTTGAGCAAGCTAAGGGCCTCAAAACCCGATGTGGCGATTGTGGTGTCTGAAATATCTTGAATTTTACTACAAAAATGATCTAGAAGATTACAGATTAAAGGGTCGTCGTCGACAATAAGACATTTCATAGCTCGTCCCAAATATTATAGGTTTCATCAACCAATATACATGATCCATACAATAATTATGTTTTGCATTGCTCAATTATTTAGTATTGACCTTAGAAAAGCTGAATTGTATGAAGTCGAAAATACTACTATTATCTGTATGCACCCTGTTATCCTATGTTGTTACTACAGGCAATGCAATAGGAACGGACCCCGAAATAGTCACGGAAAAAGAGGGTAAGGAAGAACCCAGGGGAAAAGACAATGTGGCCTTTCAATGGGGTTTTATGGCTTTAGAGGGTACGGCGAACGATACGGATAGGTTCAAGCCTAGACCGACAATAACCTCTAGATATCTCGGATTGATTTTTACTTCCATGTTCGATGCTTGGACACGATTCGATAAAAAAGCAAGTCCTGTTTATTTGAATAATGTAGAACGTCGTCCTGCAGCTGAAAGAACATTGAAAAACAAGGAGATAGCTGTTAGTTATGCGGCTTACGGCGCTCTTTGCGAGTATTACTATTCCGATAGTACACTGTTTCGAAGCAAAATGGTCGAATTGGGTTTTGACCCTGACAATAAATCGTTAGATCCGAATACTCCTGAAGGAATAGGTAACCTGGCCGCTAAAATGGTCATTGAGATGCGTAAAAATGATGGCGCCAATCAATATGGTGAAGTTGCTGGGTCTAATGGTGTGCCCTATTTTGACTATTCGGGGTATACGCCAGTAAATGATATTAATAATAACATTGATATCAACCGATGGCAGCCCAAGTACTTTATTGATGAAGGTGGTAAGAAATATGATCCGGGCTGTTTGACGCCCTATTGGCAAGAAGTCACACCTCTTTTGATTGAAAAGGCTGATCAGTTTCGTCCAGGCCCTCCACCGATGATGGGATCTGCGCAATTGCAAAAGGAAGTAAAAGAGGTTATTGACCTTCAGGCTGAACTTACCCCTGAAAATAAAGCTTTGGTAGAGTTTATGAGAGACGGACCGAAATCGGTGCAACAGGCAGGGCATTGGCTAAAGTTTGCACAAGATGTATCGGTACGGGATAAACACACCCTCGATCAGGATGTAAAAATGTATTTCTTGGTAGAATCTGTGGCCATGGATGGGTTTATAGCCTGTTGGGACTCAAAAATGCACTATGATTTTGCGCGACCCTATGCCTTGGTGCATAAATACTATCAAGATGAAATTATTAAAGCATGGGGAGGTCCTGATAAAGGGATGATGCAAATGAAAGGCCAAGAATGGCGCCCTTATTCCCCTGATTCGTTCTTGTGTCCGCCTTTTCCCAGTTATGTGTCCGGTCACAGTACGATAAGTGGTGGATGTGCAGAGGCGCTGCGATTGTTTAAAGGAGAAGACAGGTTTGGTGCAGAAGTTAAACTTGTTCCGGGTGCCTTGACAGAGCCAAATAATCTAGGTGATCCAGTGGTGCTTAAATTTCCTACATTCACTGAAGCAGCTGAAATGGCAGGTATATCTAGGGTCATGGGAGGGTATCATATTCAAGCGGAGAATATTGAAGGTTTGGAACTTGGCCGAAAGATTGCACGTTACAATTATAAAAAATATTTGGAGCTGTTGGGAGATAAATAGTGGAAGGAAAACCTGATAAATAACGATGTTATTATTTTAGAAGGAGGTATTTGAACTATTTCTGGCATGTGTAGTTACCAGATCAATTAATTCACTGGCGCGATTGGTAGAACCTTGTGCCCCTCTTTCTTGAGCCATAATTTTATGTTCCATGAGACTTGAACTGGCATAAATAATAAAGGGGGTTTCCTTATCAAATTGCCTGATTTTTTTTAACAGTTTATAACCTTCCTGTGGGCCTTCATTCCTTCCCATATCAGATAATACAGCGGCATAGGTATTGAATTTTAGGAGTTCTAAGGCCTCTTTGGTAGAAAGAGCTAAAGTAAACTGAAACCCAAGTGCCTCAAAAGCTTCTCGTTCATATTTAGTGTTGTCAGGGTTGTCGTCGACCCATAGAATAATATTCGATTTTTTATTTGTGGTATTCAAATAATGCCTGGCATTTATCATCTGATTGGTAGCTTGTGCTACGTCATTGGCATTTGTGGTTCTGCTGTCTTGTTTTGCATTCACATTTGCCAAGGCCTTGATGCCGTCGAATATAGCCTCCAATGAAAGCTCTTCAGTGTTCGATGCAGTGTTTGATTTTTGAAGTTGGAGTTCCTTGATACGATCGATAAGTGGGGGCCACGGTCTCTTTCGATCTTGGAAGTCTAGATATTGCAGTACTTTGATTCTGGGATGTACCTCACAAGGTTCCATCAGAATAGGAATAATGTTTTTTCCATTGCCCATTGCCCAAGCCCATTCATAAGTGACATATGATGATTTTGAGGAGGTTTTCGTGAGTAGAACAAGTACTGTGTCGGAACGTAAAAGACCAAAATCAATTTCATTGCGCCATTCTTCGCCTGCGGCAATTTCGTGAACATCCCGCCAAACGATTATACCCGCATCCTCCAGCTTCATCTTCATCAGTTCTGCAAAATCACTATCGGAAGAAGAATAGCTTATGAATACTTTTGGCTTATCGTTATTCATTGATTGATAGTGTCAAGTTGATGGTTACTAAAATTACATCCATTATTTAATCCATCCACTTCAATTAGACAACCCCTTTTGAATGGGTTTTATTGATTTTAATCTTTTTTAATCTCGGTATACGAATACTTACTCTTTTTCCAATCAATCAGTTTTGATGGGTAGTATTTAACATCCATACGGTCAAGGTAAGGGGCCTGGTTCGCCAAACGCACTTTATAATTTCCCCAATCACGGTTTTCTTGAGTACTCCAAGAGAGTTCGGCATGGCCAATGGCTCTTGGAAAGGCCAGATATTCCAGTTCGTCAATAGTGCTGATAGTTTCAGACCATAAAGGAGCCTCGATACCCAGAATATTTTCTGTGGGAATGCCTTCATAATTTTCGGGTGTCCAGATATAGGCGCTATCTACGGGAACAAAAGCGGCCCAATGAAGCCCGTGTTTCGATAGGGAGTCATACTGCATATCGAGGTAAGCCTTTTTCGCGGGAGATAAAATAACCTTCATTCCTTTCTTTACGGCCATATCGGCATTTTCCTTACTGGACCAAAATTGGGCAATAGCCTGGTTGTCGATATCGGCCGTCACAATTTCATCCCACCCGATCATCCGTTTGCCATACTTTTTTACGATTTTTTCGACTTTGTTGACAAAATGGATATAGTCGTTTTTTTTGGTCACATGACTTTCGTCTCCGCCCATATGAAAATAGGGACCAGGGGTAATGGCAGAAATTTCTCGAACAACGTCATCAATAAAGGCATAAACAGTGTCCTTTCTCGTGTCGAAAGTGCTAAAGCCTACATGGGTGCCTTCATATAATTTTACTTTTTTTCCATTCCCGTTTAGAAAGGGATAAGAGACCGAGGCCGCATTGGTGTGCCCCGGCATATCGATTTCGGGAACTACGGTTATGTAATTGGCGGCAGCGTAGTCTACAATTTCTTTGTATTCTTCTTGGGTATAAAATCCGCCACTTTCACCACCTACCTCAGTGCTTCCGCCAACTTCGGTAAGTTTTGGCCATGACTTGATTTCAATGCGCCAACCTTGATCATCGGATAGGTGCAAATGCAAAATACTATACTTGTAATATGCTAAGATGTCAATATACTTTTTCACGTCTTCGACGCTAAAAAAATGCCGGGCAACATCAAGCATACTACCGCGATATTCGAAATTTGGGGCGTCTATGATTTTTCCAGTGGGAATCGGCCATATTGGTTGCTCGGCCAGTGTATCGTTACTGCTTTCCGGAATGATTTGCCGAAAAGTCTGAACGGCCCTAAACGCTCCCTCGGCAGTTTTAGAATTAATAATCGCCGAATCTTTGGTAATGTATAATTGGTATGACTCGTTGGTGGCAAGATCTGTACTATCAGATTGATTGATGTAAATTATGCGATCTACCGTATTTTCCGATTTTTCATTGACGAGCAAGTTCAATTTGGTGACTTCGCTGATCTTGTCAGAAAGATAATGGCCCACTTCTACAAAACCATTGTCGGTCTGTGAAGTATAGATTGTTGTAAATTGATCGAGACCGAAAGCATTATTGGTCGCAATGGTTTTTAAAGGTTTAGGAATCATATTCGCCACTGATAAATCTGTAGGCGGAAAGTTGATTTCAGGTTTTTTGTTTTCCGCGCAGGCGACCAATGCCCCCATTATGATAACCGCAAGTATTGTTTTTATAAGGATCGATTTCATATTTTTTATTTCGTTTTTTCTTTGTTGATCATTCCGTCAGATGCAATCAAAACTTATATTATAGTTTTTCCACATAAGGTTTAACTACGTCGTACCAAAGTCCGTAACCTTTGGCGTTCATATGTAATCCGTCTTCAATAAAAATATCTTGCTTTACCATTTTACCATCCAACATCGGGTGCCAAACATCAACATATTCCAAGCTGTTGTCTTTTTTGCTCAATCTTTTAAATTTACGATTGAGCTGTTTGTATTTGCGCTTAAGTTCCCATCGGGCTAAGCTGGGTTTGGCGGCAAGAAGAATGATTTGAATATTTTCATTCTTTTTCCTGATTTGAGCTATAAGTTGCTTAAAAGTGGTTATGATATCTTTCGGTTTTTTCTTAGCGGAAATATCATTGTCACCCTCGTAAATAAAAACTTTTTTTGGTCGAAAGTTCGAAATGAGCTCATCGGAATACGCCAATAAATCGGAAGCCTGGGAGCCACCGAATCCTGAATTTACTATCTGATGATCAGGAAATAGCGTTTGAAGATTTTTCCACATGCGAATGGTGGAGCTTCCTGTAAATACAATGGTTTCCTTTGATTCGTCCAATGTCGATGCATACTTCTTTTGTATGCTTGCAACTTGATCGGCAAACCGCGCAGGGTCTTGGGCGTTCGCAAGAAATCCGATAAAAAATAATGTAAGTAAACAAAACCTCATAGATTCTCAAATTTAAGAGGATTAAGGTACTCCTAATTTGGGAATCGGTCAAATTATTTTACCCGTACAGTCTGCGTCTTGACTATAGAATAGTTGCCTTAAACCTATTTAAAAAAGCACAATAACCCTTCAAATTTGGAGAACTTTGGCGATAGTAAATTGTTATTGGTAAAAGTGTAGTTTGTGTCATTATAATTTATCTTTTTGTTAAAAATAGCGTTCTGTTTTTATATATTTGGTAGTATATCTTCTGTTTTAATGAATAAATAAAAACTGGTCTCCAATGAAGAAAATGGTAGCACTACTGTTGTTCGGGTCGCTCTTTATGGCCTATTCGCAACAAATTTCGAAAGAGGAACTTGTTTTTTTGACTCCGGAATGGAAAGGTGAACGCTTAGAAGATGGCCGGCCGTATGTTTCAGACCAACTATTGGACCGAATGAAATTAGTAACCTTGGAAGAGGCTTGGGCAGTTTTAAAAGGTGAAAATTATAAATACCAATACGCCGAAAACTGGCAAGTTATCAATCCTGATAGCGTATTGGTCGGTAGGGCAGTGACAGCGACTTTTATGCCGGGGAGACCTGATATTCATCGGGTTATTGATGAAAAAGGACATCAAAATGATGGTCGAATCAAGTCACAGAATTCTTGGGTTATAGATATGCTCATTCAAGGAGATGTGTACGTTGTCGACCAATTCGGGGCGCATGTAGATGGACCCACAATTGGCGATAACCTGGCCAATTCCATTTTTGCGAAATCGGGAAAGGGAATTGTATATAACGGCGCTATCCGCGATATCAATGGACTAAAGGAACTTGGTTCGTTTACCTCTTTTTTTAAAACCTATCATCCTTCGCACCATTTGAATAATCCTGATGGGGATTTAAACACAACTTTAATCGGTATCAATACGCCTACCCGTATTGGTATGGCTACGGTGATGCCGGGCGATGTGGTGTTAGGCCGAGACGGTGGAGTTATTTTTATTCCGCCGCATTTAGTCGAAAAAGTGGTCAAAACATCTGAGGTGGTTCGACTTAGGGATATGTTCGGACATCAAAGATTGCGAGAACAAAAATATACGGCCGGACAAATCGATTCACGATGGTCAGATGCTATAGAAAAGGATTTTTCCCAATGGTTGAACGACCATATAGATGCATTGCCCGTACCAAAAGCACAAATACAGCAATTGTTGAAAACGAGAACTTGGTAAAAAATATATTATGAAAAATGATAGGCGCTCTTTTATTTCGAAAAGTTTATTGGCCGGTACAGGTTTCGGTTTTATTTCGAGTTATGGCCAAGGTTATGAATCGGCAATTGATAAAGCGCCTAAGCGTTCAGCACCATCTACCCTGAAAATCACCGATGTTAAATGTGCTTATATTCGAAACGGCAGTGCGCTATTTGTGAAGGTGTATACCGATCAGGGTATCTATGGATGTGGGGAAGGAGCCGATGCGGTGCCTGGTACTTATCATTTGGTAAAAAAGTTTGGTGCCCGTATAAAAGGGAAAAACCCTTTGAATATCCATCGTCTTTTTGAAGATATTCGCAAATCCGGGTTTTTTCAAGGAGCGCAGTCGGGCATGTATGTTGCTGTGCTGACCGCTATAGAAACAGCTTTGTGGGATTTGGCGGGAAAAGCACTTGATGTTCCGGTCTATCAACTTTTGGGGGGTAAGTTTAGGGATAAGATCAGAGTTTATATGGATACCGCTTTGTACCAAAACAAGTTGCCTCAGCCCAAAGATTTTGCAGTTGCGGCCAGGGAAGCTGTTGACATGGGCTTTACTGCCGTCAAATTCGACTTGGATCAGGCCAATGACCCTAATAAATATGATCACTACAATTGGACGGCAAGTCCTGCGGAATTGCAACGTATGTACGACCAAATGGCAGCTACCCGCCAAGAAGTAGGCCCGAATATCGATATCTGTGCCGATATGCACGGGCGATATGACGCGGTAACGGGAATGAAGGTTGCCAAACTTTTAGAACCTTTGAACATGATGTGGCTGGAAGAACCCATTGCTGCGGAAAATATCGATGCATATAAGCAAATCACCGATTCTACCTCTACCCCCATTTGCGCTGGGGAGAACCATTATCTGGCATATGGTTTTCGAAGAATGCTTGAAATCGGTGCGGTAAATATTATCATGCCAGATTTGCAAAAGGCCGGTGGGCTAGGGGAGGCGCAACGCATTGCAAATTTGGCCAGCTTATATTATGTGCCTTTTGCGCCACATATGGTGGCATCGTATCTCGGTGCCATGGCTTCGTGTCATGTTTGTGCCTCGGTGCCCAATTTTATGATTCTGGAATGGCAGATCTATTTCCATAAAAATCGGATGTTCAAGGAAATCGTGACTTTCGATGGTCCTATGGTCGAAAACGGCTTTATTACACTTTCCGAAAAACCAGGTATCGGTGTCGATATCAATGAGGAAGGCATGCGAAAATATGCGGAAAAAGGAGTGCCCTTTTTTGAATAGTATGCTGTTTTTAGGTTACTGGATTTTAATCGATCAGCTTCAAACGGTCGAATTCTGCAATCAAAAAAGCAGCATAGTTTAAAAAGCCCAAATCGGTAAAATGTACACCGTCTACAGTACCTTCATGGTCTTGGCCAAAGGCATTTTCCGTAGCGATATAAAAGATGCTTCCAGTATTTTGAGCAACAAGTTTATCAAATTCAGCCTTTAATGCCACGTTTTTTTCTATGGTTTTGAGCCTTTTGGTATGGTCTAAAAATGCCCCTTCATAGAAAAAGTTTTCTACGAGTAAAATTGGCGTGTCCGGTTTTTTCGACCTCAGATAATTGACCAATGGAACGGTGCGTTCAGTGACCTCTTCGGGCGTCATGTTCGGGAGACATTCGATTATAAAAATCTTAGCGTCGATTTCTGAAATGACTTCGGTTATGGGCGGCTCCATTTTGCCATTACCACTGAACCCGAAATTGATGCAATCGCGTTTTAATTTTCTAGCTATGATATTGGTGTGGGCCATTCCTGTGCGTGATGCACAACCACCTTGCGTAATACTGGTACCGTAAAAGACTAAGGGTTTTTTACTATTTTGTTCTGCTTTACGTATAGTACTGTTTTCGTCAATACCTACTTCCAATTGGGTTACGCCATCGTAAAGCGGTAAATATATTTTATACTCCCGCTCTTTACCATTCATGTTTTTTACAAGTACACTTTCATTGGCTTTATCGGTAGGTCGGCCTGTATTGACGTACTGCCAATGTCCATTGTCGTTCTTCGCATATAAATCAACACCTTTAATACCACTATCGGCCATGTGGTTCATACTATTGTCGTTCAAAAGTGTCCACCGGGCCGCTATTCGGGTTGAATTGGTGTGAAAACGGATGGAAATACCGGCAGAATTTTTTGAAAGATTCCAGACGGCCTCCCTAACTTTTTCTTTATGTGAGGCGGGCAATCTGTCATACGGACTTTCTTTGCGTGATGCATCGACCTGAGTACCTTCTATTAAAAAGTGCTCCGTTCCATAAAAAGATAAAGTGAGGTCATCCTCTTGAGCAAAACTCCAGTTGAACACTAAAAGAATTAATAATATGCGTAGAAAAGCCATTGCTATAATTTTAAGGAAGAAATTTAGGAATTATGCGCCCAACAAAAGAAATACCCCGGCAGCAAGGGCACCGCCTGTTAACGGACCAATGATAGGAACCCAAGCATAGCCCCAGTCACTACTGCCTTTTCCTTTTAACGGAAGCAATGCATGTAAGAGCCGTGGACCGAAATCTCGTGCAGGATTAATGGCGTAGCCTGTAGGGCCACCAAGTGCAAAACCTATTCCCATGACTAACAAGGCAACCGGAAGGGCATCCAAAGACCCTAAGGATACAGGTTCTTCAGAAAACGTGCCGCCGGCGATGTAAAATACTCCAAAAACCAATGCAAATGTACCGATGACTTCCGTTACAAAATTCCAAAAAGGGCTGCGAATGGCAGGAGCAGTACAAAAAGTAGCTAAAAGTGCATCTTGGTTTTCGGTAGCATCGTATTGCTTTTTATAGGTCAGCCATACAAGCAGGTTGCCCATCATGGCCCCGAGAATTTGGGCAACTGCATAGCCCGGTACCAAGGCCCAGTCAAATTTTCCGGCGACAGCCAAACCTAATGAAACTGCAGGATTCAAGTGAGCACCACTAACATTCCCGCTGATAAATACACCTACAAAAACGGCAATGCCCCACGCCAGGGAAATTCCCGTCCAACCAGCATCGGATCCCTTGGTTCCTTTTAAGACCACATTGGCTACAATACCGTTGCCCAAAAGAATTAGCATACCGGTTCCGATAAATTCAAAAATATAAGCAGTCATGGTTGAGGTTGTTTAATTAGGAATGTGTAAGATAGAAAAAATGTTGAATATTTTAGGCCGCCTATTATTTCCAATGCTGCATTTGAAGGGTGTGTTTCGAATGAAATAGAATCAAAACTTTTTAAACCCCAAACTGCTGCAGGTGATGGTCTAAGTGTTTGGAAAATAAAATATTCCATTCTTTTTCCGTTAAGGGGCCGAAGGCATGTGATTCTTTGTTGTTAAAATGGGCACCTCCCAATTGTTGCGTTTTTTCAATATGATCGATCAACCGTTTCTTTTCTTTTTCAAAATCCCGAGGGTCGCTAATTACAAAAATTGGAGATGTGGGACTATTTTTCTTATAAGGTTTTGGTCCGACTACAATATTTTTGGCAAAGAGTTTGATCAAAAACTTTTTGAATCCTTTTGGCTTTGCATGCTTGTCTTCATAAACGAGTTCATAGGCCACATTACAGTGGGCCAACATCTGCGCTACGCTCATTTTTCCCCATAAAGGTTGCGTTTCCGAGCTTAAATTATTTAGTCGTTCAATGGTTTCTTGGGACTCCTTAGGGTCAAAAAGATTACGAATGGTCATGGTTGTTGATTTTTATAATTTAAGATATTTTTTTTTGGTTTGACGGGTATGCATATTTGCTCTTCGGAATTGGGGTCTTGATTTTTGTATTTTTCTCCTAAGATTTCAAAATGTGGCCTGTGGTCCAATTCATAATCGGATACGGGTAACCAAGTTGCGAAAATGTATTGGAAAATACTAGTGTCCGTACTTGAGCCTTTATGTTGGAAAATAGCATAAAGACCTTCATCCAATTCCAAGGTTTCCAGATTTTCTGGTAAACTATCATTTTCTGTGGTTTCTATGCCCGCCCATTTGGTGAATTCTATTTTGGGGTCAAAATTTTCAAAGTAAGAAACATTGTCATATACCTGTATTGAATAGAAATCAGTGCCTACTTTATTTTTAACGGTATTTCGTAATGGCATAAAACTTTGCCATAATTCGTGGGTTTTATTTTGCACCAATGACATTCGCAGCGATTTGCCAACGACCCGTTTTTTGGGGAAGAATTCAATTTTTGGCTTTAGCATTGTTTTTTCTAGGCAAGACATTAATCACGCATTTAAAATTTTCGTTCTCTTCACTGCTTAAATAGCACAGCTTTACCAGTTTCGGCACTTTCTTTGGCCATTTCTAAAATTTCTACGACTACTACATTATTTTCCAAGGACGACAATGCATAAGATGGCAGCGTTATCTTTTTGTTTATTACCGCGGCCAAAAAGGAAAACGGATCGTTATATGGAGCCTCTCTTTTTTCTAATTTTTCACTTTTCACTGCTTTCTTTGAATCAAGACGGTAACGGATATCGGTAGCGTTGTCGCTGAAAATAAATCCTGTTTTTCCATATATCTCCATATCTTTTCGTGAGAAAGGCCAGTTCCATGAGGCTTGAATGATAGCTTGACTTTTTGGGAATTTCAACAAAATAGTAGCTTCATCATCAACTTTTGGATACTTTTCAGGCTTAATGGTTTGGGTCATGGCCATTACCGAAATGGGGCGTTCCCCCTTCATCAACCATGTGACTAAGTTGGCACCATAGCAGCCAAAGTCTATCACGGCTCCGCCACCATTTTTTATGGGGTCGGTCAGCCATTCTAAAAATTCAGGATTCACACCTATTTCCTCCGGACCTTCATGTCCGTCGTGCACTACTATTTTACGTAGTTCGCCAATGGCATTATCTTCGACCATTTCATACGCCTTATGATTCGATGAATACCAAGTTGTTTCGTAATTGGTCAATAAATGAATATTATGTTTTTTGGCCAACGCCTCCATTTTTTTAACATGGGCAATACTTACAGCCAAAGGTTTTTCGACCATAACATGTATCCCTTTAGGAGCACAAGCTTCAACAACGCCCAAATGGTCATAGATACTTCCAAAAGCGGTAACTGCTTCTGGTTGCGTAGCAGCTATCATTTCTTCTACCGTATTAAAAACAATATCCATCGAATATCCGTAACGATTGGCATATCGCTTTGCTAAATCTCTATTGGCTTCGGCTATTCCGACAATTTTAATATCTCCTTGCTCAGGCCTTCTTAAAAGTTGATGCACGTGGGAATGGGTGATGCCGGCAATACCGACTTTTAATGGCTGGTCGGTTTGACTCGTTGCTAATTGCGGAACGGTTGCGAGTAAGATTATAAAAATGATAACCGCAAGTCTATTGAAATGATGATATCGTGACATTGTGAATCTCAATTTTGGTGGGTAACCCCATGAACATTCATTTGCAAGGTATAGAGTGAATTCATAGCGGTTATAAAAAGTGTTTTTTGATCTTTGCCGCCAAAGGTGACATTTGCTGTCCAATTTTGGTCTATGGGGATGTGTTGAATCTGTTCTCCCGCGGAATTGAATACCGTTACCCCTTTCCCCGTTAAATACACGTTGCCTTTATTGTCTAATGTCATGCCATCGGAACCCATATCGACAAACAGTTGTTTGTTGGTAAGATAACCATCTTCGCTGATATTATAGGAATAGGTTTTTTTGGCGCCAATATCGGAAACATAGAGGGTTTTACCATCAGGAGAACCCACAATACCATTCGGCCGAACAAAGTCGTTGGCGACAATTTTAATTTTTTCCATTGAAGGCGTAAGGTAATAGACCCGTTCGTTTTTAATTTCTTTTTCGGTACGCTCCCAATAATCGCGTTTGTAAAAAGGATCTGTAAAATAAATGCCTCCTTTTAAATCAACCCATAAATCATTAGGGCCATTGAGGTTTTTACCTTCAAATCCATCAACAAGAACCGTAACATTTTTCTTAGGGTCAATACGCCAGAGTTGAAACTTCTCGTCGGCACAGGCCAATAAATTGCCTTGACGATCAAAGTATAATCCGTTCGCTCTTCCCGAGGGTTCCATATAAACTGATACTGAACCGTCTGATACCGCCCACTTGATAATACGATCGTTGGGTTGGTCGGTGAAAAACACATTACCTTCTTGGTCTACTGCCGGCCCTTCCGTAAACGTATAATCGGAAGCTACCAAAGTAATTTTAGCACCATCGGCGATAAGTGGTGTTTTTTGCGCGGAGAGCGATAACATCATCGAGAATAGTAGGAGTACGCTAAAGAAAAGCCTTTTGCCATTTTTCATACGGTGCAATTTTGGGTATTAATGTACGAAGAGAAATTTAAAAAACTTCTGTTTTTTACGGGACTCATGGGTAAAAGTGGCTTTTCTCATTCCATATGAAATTTCGAATGCACCTACACATCGACAGCAATTGAATGGACATGATAGATTTATGTATGATCCGATAGGGCCAAGGCGCTCGAATACCCTTAAAATCGAGAATATTCGACCAGTTTGAAAACCTTATGAACGAAGCCACACTTCTTTGCTTACGAGCTAAGATTACAGGTGGTGCATGTAGTTCATGTTGTGTTTCATACTTTCCATAGGGGTACTGGCATATTCCTCCTGTTCTATAAAAATATGTTTTACACCGGAAGCTTTTCTATTGGCTATCATAGCTGTGATATCAAGTGCACCTTTTCCGAATTCGGTACTGTGACCTTCTTTTAGGTTCATATCCTTCAAATGCCACAAAGGGAAACGTTTCGGGTACTTTTTAAAATAGTCGAGCGGGTCTTTGCCGCCCATAACTACCCATCCGAGGTCCAATTCCATATGTACTAAGTCGGGTTGGGTGTTATCCATTAAAATGTCATAGAGTACTTTACCTTGATCTGATTCAAACTCATAACCGTGGTTGTGGTATCCGAATTTAAGTCCCATTTTTTTGCAATCTTCACCGGCCTTATTAAAGGCATCGGCAACTTTTTTATAGTTGTCGACGGTTTGGCCATTGGAGGGCATTGAAGAACAAATAAGATATTCTTGACCCGATGCTGCGGCTTCTTCCATGGTTTTTTGAAAATTCTTATCAAGTGCGACATGACCACTTTTAAGGTTCATGCCCAAATCGGCGCAAGTTCTTTTCATTTCCTTAGGGGAAAGTCCGTAGTAATGGCCTTTAGAACTTCGAGCCGTTTCAATTTCTTTGATACCTATTGCGGCAATTTGTTTTAAGGTGCCTTTGGGGTCGGCAGCCATTTCTTTTCTAAAAGTGTACAGTTGAACCCCTAATTTTAAATTCTTTGGGGGTGATAGGGCGTAGGATGGAGCTACCATCGTTCCCAAGGCCAGTAAGGCCGATTGGGTGAAAAAATCTCTTCGTGTTGCCATTGCTTTTTAGTTATGGTGATGTTCTTCGTAATGTTCTTTCAATGCGCTCTTGGCAAAATCGTTTTCCAAATCACGAATCGCAGTGTGTACATGATTGGCATTGTTCTGGGTGTTGGCGTATTCAATCAAAAGAATCGGCCCATGAATACGATAGTAGTTGGGTATGCCGGCTTTTAAGCTTCCTGCCCATGCAAATCGGAGGTTTTCCATCCCTGCTTTTTTTATTCTCTTTTTGAAATGAGCGGCAAAGTCGGCTTCATAGGTACCTAAATATACATTTAAAAGTTCCATGAATATTTCTTTCTGGTTTTTAGTAAGCGCCGAATATGTAATGCCTTTAGTTTCTATGACCCCGACTTCTACTTTGTTGGTGGTGATAATTTCGTAGGGGGCTTCATCTGAGAACTTCGCCGTTTTTAACTGATTTGGTTCAAGAGAATTTACAAGTTTAAAACCAAGGTCTGTTTCTTTTTTCAATACTTCCTTGCCTTTTGCCGCCGTACTTTGAACAATACCCGGGTTTGAGCCAAAGAAACTCGGGGTCGAAGAAATGATTTTTCCTTGGGTCGACGTGAAGTTTACCGATACGTGGTGCCCTTCAAAACGCCAGCCCCAAAAGTCGGTAGGTGAGGGAGTGCCAAAAATGCAAAAGTGATAGTTTAGCGGATCCCGATACGGCCTTCCGTCTGACATTGTTTTGCTAGGGTCGTTAAGCAGTTCGTGAAGAACCTTTTCGAGAGACATGATATCTGTTGTTTTGCGGTAGCCATCTTCGCTGAGCGAGGCCCTCAGTAAATCTAACGCGGCCTGTTTCTGTGTTTCATTGAAATCGTGAAAGGTGGGACCTTTGCGATCCATTGGTACAAAGTTGAAATTTGTTCGCTCCGCATCGTCCAATGGGAAAAAGGCTTTTGCTTTTAGTTCTTGTGTTAGGGTGCTTAAAAAGTTATTGGCTTTTTCTGAAAGGTCTTGGGCAGTAGCAGTATTCAAAAAAAATGAAAAAATTATAAGAAGAACTGCTTTTTTAAATGTTCTCATGCTAGGTGGTAATTTGTTTTAAGATTATTTCCAGTGTATGTGGCTTAGTACAATGAAGAACCTACAATATATCGCATTGGTTGGCGAATCGAATTGAAAAATGTCCTTTTTTGAGTCTTCTAAAATACTAAATAATACAACACGGTCTAACATCTTAGATTCGTACTTTTGCCAAAATTTCAGTTTATGAATTCTAGGGAATCCCAACTTAAGGCTTTTGATCGATTATTGACAATTATGGACGAGCTTCGTGAGCAATGTCCGTGGGACAAGAAGCAGACCATGGAGACCTTGCGACATTTGACAATCGAGGAAACCTATGAACTGGGTGATGCTATATTGGAAAACAATTTGGAGGAAGTAAAAAAAGAATTGGGCGACTTGCTGTTGCATATTGTTTTTTACGCGAAAATTGGCTCTGAGACCGAAGATTTTGATATGGCGGATGTCTCGAATGAGATTTGTGAAAAATTGATAAATAGACACCCGCATATCTATGGTAATGTTAAAGTGGCCGATGAAGAGGAAGTAAAGCGTAATTGGGAAAACCTAAAATTGAAAGAGGGTAAGAAAAGCGTATTGGAAGGAGTGCCAGCTGGGTTGCCGGCCTTGGTTAAGGCAAATCGTATTCAAGATAAGGTTGCAGGGGTAGGCTTTGATTGGGAAAAGCCCGAACAAGTTTTTAAAAAGTTACAGGAAGAGCTTGCCGAACTTCAGACCGAAATCGATAAAAACGAACACGATGCTATGGAAGCGGAGTTTGGCGACGTACTGTTTTCAATGGTAAACTATGCCCGATTTCTGAATATCAACCCCGAAAATGCGCTAGAGCGCACCAATAAAAAATTTGTAAAGCGTTTTCAATACCTCGAAGAACGGGCAAAAGGAATAGGGAAGTCTCTAAAAGAGATGACGTTGCAAGAAATGGACGTTTTTTGGGAAGAAGCGAAACATAGTGGGCACCGATAAATCTCCAATTAAAGGGAACAATAAGTGCCGATCAAACAAATCCAAAAAAAGACTTTGTTACAACAATACACAAAAGAATTCCGCTACAATTTAAAATTGGCGACTCCTGTAATCCTTGGCATGTTGGGCCATAGTTTTGTGGCCTTTGCCGACAATGTTATGGTCGGGCAATTGGGTACCGCCGAACTAGCCGCCGTATCTTTGGGCAATAGTTTTGTATTTATTGCCATGTCGTTGGGCATTGGATTTTCAACGGCAATAACTCCTTTGGTGGCCGAGGCGGATGGCGCTGGGAAAAAGGCAGATGGAAAAAGCGCGTTAAAACATGGGTTGGTACTCTGTACCCTGCTAGGATTATCCCTTTTTGTTCTAATTCTGTTGTCAGAACCCTTGATATATTTAATGAAACAGCCGCCTGAAGTGGTTGAACTGGCGTTGCCCTATTTAGATTTAGTGGCTTTTTCACTAGTGCCCTTAATTATGTTTCAAGCTTTCAAGCAATTTTCTGAGGGCCTTTCCCAAACCAAATACCCAATGTACGCCACTATTATCGCCAATGTGGTCAACATCGTCTTGAACTACCTATTGATATTCGGTTCTTTGGGCTTTCCCAAGTTAGGCATTGTGGGAGCGGCGATCGGCACGTTGGTATCAAGAATAGTAATGCTAATATTTATTTGGATCTTGCTGAACAGTAAGAAAAAGTTTCATGATTATGTTACGGGCTTCAATTTTAGGAAAATTGAAAAAAAGGTGATGAACAAAATCATAAGTTTGGGATTTCCCTCGGCACTTCAAATGTTTTTTGAGGTGGCTATTTTTACCGCTGCCATTTGGTTGAGTGGCGTATTGGGCAAGAATCCGCAAGCTGCAAATCAAATTGCCCTGAACTTGAGTAGTATGACCTTTATGGTAGGCATGGGCTTGGGGGTTGCGGCGATGATTAGGGTCGGAAATCAAAAAGGGTTGCAAAGCTTTAAAGAACTCAGGCGCATTGCAATCTCTATTTTTTTTCTCACATTTCTTTTAGAAATTGTCTTTGCCATTTTGTTTTTGGTGGGCAGGCATTGGTTCCCGACCCTATATTTAGATGAGAAAGATTTGATCAATATTGTCGATAATACCGAGGTCATCGAATTAACCGCCAAGCTACTGCTTGTAGCTGCCTTCTTTCAGATATCAGACGGTATTCAAGTAGTTGTTTTGGGTGCTTTAAGAGGCTTGCAAGATGTGAAGATACCTACTTGGATTACTTTTGTGGCCTATTGGCTTATCGGTTTTCCTATTTCTTTCTATTTAGGGCTGTATACCGAGCTGGAAAGTACAGGTATATGGATTGGTCTGCTTACCGGGCTTACGGCATCGGCCATATTATTGTATATTCGGTTTAACTATTTGACAAGAAAACTGATTGTGTCCAAAACAATTGTTACTCCATTAAAAACAGAATAGGCAGATCTCTCAAAAAAATGAAGGAAATACCATTAACCCTATAAATCTATTTAAAATGCAATTGCCAAAATTTTTATTAGGTGACAATACCGATTATCCCACCGCTGTATTTGTGGTGCACACCGAATATCCTCGATTTATCATAAACTTAGAAAATGATGAGGTAGAATGGTTTGAGGAGTTTTCCAAAGAGGACGAGAAGGAATTGGAAACAGAAACTGAGAACCTTGTTGCCCAAGCTACCGAGTTCTATGATAGGGAAGTCGAACGCTACGAGGAATAGATAGGCCTATGCTTGAAGATTTGATACATCATGATGAAGCCTTTTTTTTATGGCTCAATAATATGGGGAGTTCTCATTGGGACGGTTTTTGGCTCTTTATTACCTACAAGTGGAATTTTGTAAGCTTAGCGCTTTATGCAACTCTTATCGGTTTGTCGTATAAGTTTTATGGGTTTAAAAAAACAATACTTGTTTTGGTCACGATGGCCATCTTAATTCTTACAACGGACCAACTGGCCAATTTTTTTAAATACGGAGTACAACGTTTAAGACCCTGTCATGACCCAGAGTTAAATTCGCTTATGCGTTTGGTCAAAGAGTCATGTGGGGGTAAATTTGGTTATTTTTCGGCCCATGCGGCAAATTCTTTTGCTGTGGCATTTTTCTTTACTTTTCTGCTGAAGTCAAAACTACGTTACATAGGAATTTTCTTGATGTTATGGGCTTTTATTGTTGCCTATAGTCGTATCTATATTGGTGTTCATTTTCCCTTGGATGTGCTCACTGGAATAGGAATAGGTTTGATTTTGAGCTGGTTGTTTTCAAAGTTATTTATATTTGCAATTCACAGATTCCGCCTATGATCTCTAACCTGAGGTATTGGTTTTTTATGTTTTTGATTGTTTTGGTTTATATAGCCGGAATGTTTGCCACGCTTTTTGAAAACGATTCTGCCCAATTTGCGGTCATGGCCATGCGAATGGTTCAAGAAAATGATTTTCTAAGCTTGTTCAAGGGCACTGAGGAGTATCTTGATAAACCTCATATGCATTATTGGCTGGCCGCACTCTCTTTTAAGGTTTTTGGCATTCATGACTGGGCCTATCGTATTCCGGCCCTTTTGGCCACTTTGCTTGGTGCCTATAGTTGTTTTGGGCTTGGAAAACTACTCTACAATCGTGAGACGGGTAAGTTGGCCGCCCTAATCTTTATGACCGCACAGACCATTGTGCTTTCTGTAATAGATGTGCGTACCGATGCCGTACTTACGGGTTCGACTATTTTTGCCATTTGGCAGCTTACTGCTTATATAGAACGAAGAACTTTAAGTAGTATAGTTTTAGGGGCATTTGGAGCGGGAATAGCTTTTTCTACTAAAGGTCAAATTGCACTTTTGGTGATTGGCTTACCCTTATTGTGCCACTTGGGTTATACCAAAAAATGGAAGGCTTTTTTAAATTGGCGCGTAGTCATCGGTTTGCTCGTTTTTGGACTGGCCATTGCTCCCATGCTGTATGCCTATTATCATCAGTTCGATTTGCATCCTGAGAAGATTATAAGGGGAAAGGGTAATCGAAGCGGTATCTTTTTTATTTTTTGGGAACAAAGTTTTGAACGGTTGAGCGGAGAAGGAGTTGGAAAAAATAGTAGTGATTATTTCTTCTTTTTCCATACTTTTTTATGGGTGTTTCTACCATGGACGGTTTTAGGGCTCTTGGCGTACTGGAATCGGGCAAAGGCACTCGTAAAGTCAAGGTTTGTTTTTAATTCTAACAGTGAAATGCTCACCATAGGGGGAATTACACTTATATTTATAATCATCAGTTTTGCACAGTTCAAACTACCTCACTACTTAAATATAGTAATTCCACTTTTTTCAGTTCTAGCGGCCTCATATATACATGGCTTATATAAAAATCCTGAAAGAAAGTTTATCAAGGTCTTATTGGGGGTACAGTATTTTATTTTGGGTCTGATCTTTATTGCCGCTACCTTCATATGTTATCTTGTTTTTAAGTCTAACGACCCATACCACTACATTTGGAAAGTTTCTTTGGCGCTGGCAATTGTGTATTATATACTCAAACAAGAAGATTATTACTTTAAGATTATTACGATTTCAGTATTGAGTTCCGTGTTTTTAAACGCTATTTTGAATATGCATTTTTATCCTTCGCTTTTGAAATACCAAGGGGGTTCTTCCATGGCGGCAAAAATAAAAGAGCATGAGGTTCCCGTGGATGGTATTTGTAAACTTTCACCGGCCCATACCTGGGGTCTGGACTTCTACAATAAGAAGCCCGTTGAAATTTCCTCCATTAAAGATATCGAAGGCAAAAAAAATGTTTGGGTCTATGTAAGCGATGAAGAACTAGGGGAGTTGCATAGGAAGGGTTTCGATTGGGACCGCCAATATTCGGTAAATCAATTCCGGATCACGAGGTTGCAAGCCAAATTTCTAAACCCGAATACACGTAAAAAAATACTTCGAAAAATGCATCTCATTCATATTTATTAATGGCGATAAATTTTGAAATACCGGGGTTTACGCTGTTTGAACCACATTCAGTGCAATCTTTCTGAAATGAAAATAAACACCAAATAAGGATACTAAAGCCGTTATCAAAAAGAAAACCATACTTATGGTTACTGAAGTGTTTTCATCGAGCATGAGTAAAGAAGCCCCATAGAAAAAAGTCACTTCTCTACTTCCGATTCCCCCAATGGTCATTGGCAATACAGCCACAATCGATGATATTAGAAAAATAAAGAGATAGGCCCAAGTAGTAGCCACGATACCCAGTGCTTTGAGAATCATCATGACACTGATCAACTGGGCCAGTTGTACCAAAGCAGAAAGCGCAAACGATTTCCAGAATATTGGGAGCAGATAGGGGAATAATTTTTTGTTCAAGAACCAAAAAACAGTAATACTTAATACTATGGCCGTTATAAATGCCCAATTAAATGGGGTTAAGGCGTCATTGTTTAGAAGCAACGCAAGGATACAGGCGTAGATGAATAGGAGTAAGAGCCCACTGAGCCGATCTAATACCAAGACAGACACCACGCGCTTCGTCTTGATGTCGAAGTTTTTTTTGAGCAAATAACCTTTGTAGGCGTCCCCACCGATACCTCCTGGGAAAAAAAGGTTATAGAACATACCTAAAAAGGCCAGCTTTAAGTTGGCGATTTGAGTGAGTGGTATACCAATACGGTGAAAATAAAGGTTTACCCTCACTGCGGAAATAATTTTTGAAGCCGTAAACAACAATACCGCCAATATAAGATATGTCGGATCGGCGCCTTTGAGTACCGCTCCTATTTCCCGAAGATTGATTTTGGTGAAAATAAAATAGACAAGGGCAATACTTACGACCACTTTAAGGGCCGTCATGAGCTTTTTACGATTCACCACCTATGGAAATTTTTTTTATTCTATATGGCCGCTTTTTCTGTGATTCATAGTAGGTTCGAATCAGTAGTTCCATTACGATTCCTATGGTAAACAATTGTATGCCTCCCAAGATAAACATCATACCGAAAATGAGCAAAGGGCGTGTTCCGATATCCTCGCCCATGCCGAACTTTACGATGAGCAAATAAACATTGATCAGAAAGCCGAGCATGATGAGTAATACACCAAAAATACCGAAAAGGTGTATCGGTCGCTGAAAATACTTTCTAATGAACAAAAGCAGCATCATATCGGCAACTACCTTAAAAACACGTTCCAAACCATATTTTGATACACCTGCATGGCGCGCGTGGTGTTTTACGGGAACCTGTTTTATTTGTGCACCTTCCAAATGGGCCAATAAGGTTATAAAGCGATGCATCTCACCATAGAGGTTGAGGTCTTTGGCGATATCACGGGTAAAGACTTTTAGGGCACAACCGTTATCTTTTATGTCTAATTTGGTAATGCGACGCACCAAAAAGTTGGCGATTTTAGAGGGGATTTTCTTAACGAGCGAATCTTTTCTTTTTTGACGTATTCCAGTAATTACATCGTACTCTCCACTCAATGCTTGTTCCAACATTTGGGGAATGTCACTGGGGTCATTTTGAAGATCTCCATCCATTGTGATAATGAACTCTCCTTCGGCATAGTCTAACCCCGCAGCCAATGCCAAACTTTGCCCATAGTTTTTTTTAAGTTCGATTAAATGAACCTTATCGTCTTTCATGTTCTTTACCACCTTGCGCGTCGCATCTTTCGAGAAATCATCAACATAAATAATCTGATAATTATAACCCTTTAGGCTCTCGTGAATTTTTTGAGTCAAGAGTGACACGTTTTCTTCTTCGTTATATAAGGGGACGACTACGGAAAGTGTTAAAGTAGTTACAGGATTCATTTGATGGGATTCTAGGAGTGTCGTTTTGGTTCTATGATTGAATGTCGATACCCAAGATTATTTGGGTTCGGCAAAGTTATGTTTTTATTCATAATACTTGGTTATTGTCAGTAATCTCTCTATTTGTCTACTTTAAAGCGGCTTGGAATCATTTTTTCTGGTTTTTGTAAGCCTTAAAAAGCTTCTCTGCTGCAGTAAAAGGCGATGTAGTACCCCTAATGACATCATCTATTACAGAAGGTAATGTATTGACGATGTCGGGGTGTCTATAAAAATCGGTGGTAATTCGATTATCGATATATTGTAACAACCAATTTTTGTTTTGCTTTTTACGATTTTCCTTGAAATAACCATTTGAAGAAGTCAAGGCTATAAACTTTTCAATCAACTCCCAAACTTCAATTATTCCCTTATTTTCTAATGTTGAACAGGTAAGTACTTCCGGTTTCCAGCCACTCTCTTTTAATGGGAACAAGTGCAATGCTTTGATAAAATCTTGCTGTGCTAAGTTGGCCACTGTAGTATTTTCTCCATCTGCCTTATTGATTACCAAGGCATCTGCCATTTCGATAATCCCTCGTTTGATTCCTTGAAGGTCATCACCCGCGCCGGCTAATTTGAGTAGTAAGAAAAAATCGACCATACTATGAACCATGGTCTCACTTTGCCCAACACCTACCGTTTCTATTAGAACGATATCATAGCCCGCAGCTTCACACAATATAATGGTCTCTCGGGTTTTTCGAGCCACACCTCCTAGCGATTCACTTGAGGGCGAAGGGCGTATAAATGCATTTGGATCTTTTACCAATTCATGCATTCTTGTTTTATCGCCTAGAATACTTCCTTTGCTTTCCGAACTGGTAGGATCTACGGTAAGTATGGCGACTTTTTTACCCAAAGCGGTCAATTTTTTACCTAAAACCTCAATAAAGGTGCTTTTGCCTACCCCGGGAACGCCTGTTATGCCGACTCTCAGGGTTTTTGTGTTTTGACCGAGGCACTTTTCGATAATTAGATTTGCCTTTTCGAGGTGATCGGCATTGCTACTTTCTACTAAGGTTATTGCTCTGGCCAAAGCATTTTTGTCACCCCTTTTAATACCATTGAGAAGTTCTTCGACCGATGGTATTTGCTTCCTTTTATGCCTCGATTTGGAAAGGTTATTGGTATAGGTATTTTTTTTTAAGGCCAATCTTTATGGGTTAATGGGGACTTTTACCTTTGTTCGATCCCAGCTAAGTGTTAAATATAGCGCTGCCGAATCTTCAAACGAAATGGTGAAATTTTCTTGAATATTGGGTAGGGTTTCGGTCGGCACTTCTACCCGAACCACGTCTGCTTCCGGGTCTCGCGTAGTATCTTTACCTCCACTAAGTAAAGTGACTCCCCAATCGGGAACGTCCTTATTGAAAATAACACTCCAGCTATCGGGGTTAGGTTCTGTCCATATCGAATAGGTTCCCGCAGTTAAATTTTTATCCATTATTTTAATATCGGAGGCTGTAGTAAAGGTAGTTGGTTCATTGGCCCCTGTTCGCCATATTATACCATAGGGCACCAAAGTCCCGAAAATTTCACGGTCTTTTTTAGCGGGACTCGAATAGTTTACCGAAAGATCGGCTCCATTTTTTGAATAGGTGGCTGTTTTTTCCGGACTGTGTTTTTTTGTCTGCCCCTTTAAATAAGGTTGACCGATGGTAAAGAAGAGAGCGGCCAATACAATCAACACAATCAAAAGCCATTTTAAGATTTTCATTTTCTTAGGTTTAAGTGATGAAAAGTCAGCGGTTTTCTAGTCATCGTGGTGTTCAACTACTAAGTTACAAAACCAGATGATACCTTTTCTTTTTATGAACGCATAAAGTTTTCACATAAATTTAATAGTTGGGTTGCGTATATGATAATCATCTTTACTATCTTAAAATAGAATTTTAAATGTTGATTATGAAAACGATATTCAAAACGAAAGCAACGAACGAAGGTGGAAGATCCGGTCATGTTACCAGTGAAGACGGTACGCTTGATTTTGCCATAAAAATGCCTGATAAAGATGGGCAAACTGATGGAACGTCTACCAATCCGGAGCAATTGTTCGCCGCTACCTATTCGACATGTTTTGCCGGAGCTTTACAAGTGGTTGCCAAAGACCAAAAAGTTGATGATCTTGGTGATTTTAGCGTTACCGCGACGGTTGCATTTAATAAAGATGATGATGGTTTTTTTATAGAGGTGACACTTGACTGTTATTTACCTACAGTGAATACAGAAACAGGAGAAGAATTGGTAAATGCCGCACATGAAATTTGCCCTTACAGCAAAGCCACTCGCGATAATATCACTGTGCATTTGAATTTATTGGTCGACGTCTAGAAGCAGGCACTCCGAATTCTTAAAGTGCGTTTTCATGCCGGGTTTTAAAATTTTGGTCTGGGGGAAGTACCTCCGATTGAAATTTAGAACAAGGGCAACTGGGCTTCGTGTGTCGTAAATTTAAATTCAGACTCATTTTTGTACAACTCGCCGGGTCTCAATACACTTTTGGGGAAATTCTTGTGATTAGGAGCATCGGGAAAATTTTGCGTCTCAAAGCAAATACCGGTAAAATGTGGTGGTGTATAGACTACAACAGCTGGTTGATTTGTCTTTACGTCCATAGAGATGCCAGATTTTTGAGAGTGTATGTGTGCTGCAATTTTAGTGTTCGGGTTGATTACATAAGGGGTGTCCAAGCTTGTAGTACCAATGGGTCGCTTGTTCATAAAATCATATTTTGATCCTTTCACAGATACCACTTTGCCTGTGGGCAAAAGGTTTTCATGTGTTTCGACACGTGCCGGGCAGTTCAATTGAAGGTCATAATGCTCTAAGCTATCGCTCTCATCAAGTTTAAAATAAGAGTGATTGGTCAGGTTTACCACGGTTGTGCGGTCCGTTTTGGCCTGATGTAAAATTCGTAGGCTGTTGTTGATCAATTGGTAGGTAACCATAACTTTTAAGTTACCAGGATAGCCCTCTTCTAAATGTTTGCTGAAATACGAAAGTCTTACATAGGGGCGATTACCGTGGTTCACCTCTTCGATGGTCCAGTATTTTTTCCCAAATCCTTCTTTTCCTCCATGCAAATGCACCCCATGTTCTCCGTATAATGGGTAGGTTTCCCTGTCAAGTTCAAAACGGGCCTTGGAAATGCGTCCCGCAAAACGACCTACGCACGCTCCAAGATGAGCGGTATCGGTCAAATAGTCATTGGGAAAATTGGAACCAACTACCATGTTGGTATAATTTCCTCGGTTATTCTTTACCAAAACCTTTTGAATGATAGCACCATAATCCAATACGATGAACGTAATATATGGGGTAGTAAGCGTAACTTGTTTCAAGCGGAAATATTTAATTTTTTATAAAAGTAATCGTTTTTTGCAACATCGGAATATTTTCCCCGTCCTTAGTATAACAACAAGCTTAAACCAACAACGAAACGAATCCAATGTTTCCAATTGATGTCGTAAATCAGTGCAAAGCTAATAATAGAAAAGCGCAATTGCAGCTATATGAGCAATATTGTAATGGTATGTTTCATGTTGCCTTGCGTTTTGTCGGAAATACCGACGATGCCGAAGATGTCATGCAGGAATCATTTATAAAAGCTTTCGAGAAAATACATCAATTTAAGGGCGAAGTTACATTTGGAGCTTGGTTGAAGCGTATCGTTATCAATAAAAGTATTGATTTTATAAAATCGAGAAAGGAAGTGTTGGTAGCCTTGAACGAGAACCATATTTATATGGTTGAAGATGAAGATTGGTCGGTAGAAAATGAGGTTACCGTTGAGGAGGTTAAATCTGCTATAACCATGCTTCCCGAGAAATATAAATTTGTAGTGATGATGTATTTACTTGAAGGGTATGATCACGGCGAAATAGCCCAAGTGCTCGATTTGACGGAAAATACTTGTCGAACGAGGTTACTACGGGGCAAAGGGTATTTACGGGAATTATTAAAAAACAAAGTATATGGCACAAGATCTTAGGGAAATGTTCGAAAAGAAGTCTACTCCCGAAGCTGAACAGCTGAGAGGCGGGCATAAAGAACGCTTTTTAGAGCGTTTGAATGCAGCAATTCCAGAAGAAAAGAGCAAACCTTCTTTCTTCGCCTTTAAAATAGCGGCATCACTATTATTATTGGTTAGTGTTGGCGGTTATCTGTACAATACATCGACACAAGTTCGGTCGGTGGGGCAAAAGAGTAATGTAGTAGTCGAAAAAATATCACTGGGCGACTTATCACCTGATTTGAAGAAAGTAGAGAATTATTACATATCAAGTATAAATATGGAACTGTCGAAATTGAATCTAACTGATGAGAACAAAACGTTGATCGATAGTTTTATGGAACACATGGAGGAACTAGATCATGAATATGACATTTTGAGCAAAGAATTGAATGATATAGGCCCCAATGACCAGACGATAACAGCGCTAATAAAAAATCTACAACTGCGATTACAGCTGTTGCAAAAATTAAAAGTGAGGTTGAACGATTTAAAAGCATCAAAAAATGAAACAAGTACGATTATCTAGAAGTATTACGCTCTTATTTTTAATTGTAAATATAGTGGCATACGGACAAAATGAGTCAAAAACATATGCAGAAACGTTTGCAGTTGATAGTGACGCCATCATTGAAATTAATACCAGTTATGCCGATATTCAGTTTGAAACATGGGACAGAAGTGAGGTCTTTATAGAAGCTACGGTTACCTTGGAAGATGCCACGCCCGAAGAAGCGGAAAAATATTTTGAGGATGATATCGTCGAGATTTTAGGGAATAGTTCTAAAATTAAAATATCAACGAAAGAAAACAGTCCATTTTCAGTGCATAACATTACGGGAGGTTTTAAACATGATTTTCATTTTGAAATTCCTGAAATTGAACCAATAATCGTTGAAATTCCCGAGGTGGCCGAATTGCACGAATTGGTTGAAATGGCCGATATACCACCACTTCCCAACGTGAATACCATGAAATTCGATTACGAAGCTTATAAAAAGGATGGTGAGAAATACATGAAAAAATGGCAAAAAGATTTCGAAAAAGGTTTTGACAAGAAACATCAAAAGAGAATGGAAGAATGGGCTAAGCGTATGGAGGAGCGGGGTGAACATTACAAGGAGTTGGCGCAAAAACGTGCAGAAAAAATGAAGAAACTTCACGAAGAAAGAGCTAGGGTTCATGAGCAAAGGGCAGAAATTCATGCTAAAAGGGCGGAAGCCCATGCTCAAAACCTGTCTGCCCGAGTGGCCTCTAGAAAATTAATGGTTGAAGGTGACCGCTCGGGTAATAATGGCCCCGATATTTTTTACATCAATTCAGATGGTAAGCCCAAAAATGTAAAGGTCAAAAAAGTAATTAAAGTAAAAATGCCGAAATCGGTAAAATTAAGAATGAATGTGCGTCACGGAGAAGTCAGGTTAGCCGAAAACACAAAGAATATCAATGCGACACTTTCACATGCAAGCCTTTTTGCGGCTACAATAGACGGTGATCAAACTACGGTAAGTGCTTCTTATTCCCCGGTATTGGTAGAAAGGTGGAATTATGGTCGGTTAAAAATTGAGTATTCCGATGATGTTGAACTCAACGAAGTGTCTAACCTTTCCTTAAGCTCGAATTCTTCCGAGGTCTCCATCGAGCGTTTGGCGAACCGTGCTTCGATAAATAATAAAATGGGCGTTGTTAGAATTTACTCGATCGCTCCCGATTTCTCTGATTTAGAAGTTGTTTCCAGCTACGGCGAGATATTCTGTAAATTACCGAGCTCGCCTATGAATATCAGTGTGAATGCCACAGCCTCTGAGGTAAGGTATCCGGCAAAACTAGTGCTTAATACTTCTGGGAATTCCAAAAATATCCTATATGAGGGCCATCATATTGATACCACTGGCGGTCGTTCGATTAGTATCGCTTCTAACTTTGGTGAGGTCACTTTAGAATAGTATATGTTGAGCAACTATCTGTTGCTTGATAAAACAGTCATAAAAAAAGCGACCTCAGATTTTCTGAGGTCGCTTTTTTCATAGTATGTCTCATGAACAATATTAGTCCATAGTTTTTATTTTAACATTCTTAAAGCTGACCAGATCACCATGGTCTTGTAAAAGAATATGACCTTTATCCGCTTCACCAAAATTAGGCCATTTGGTGTATTTACTTTCCGACACGAGCTTTCTATAGTTGTCACTTTTTCGCTCGTATTCCAATACTTTGGATCCATTAAGCCAGTGTTCGATATGATTGTCTTTGGCTACGATACGGGCTGTGTTCCATTCACCGATCGGGTTAATAGGTTTATTTGTGTCTGCTTGTATCAAATCATATAGCGAGGCTACGGTGCGGCTACCATCATGGTTGCCCAATTTTGCATCTGGGTGTTTTGCATCGTCTAAAATTTGGTATTCCAATCCGATAGAAGAACCGGGCCCTTTATTGACATCGGTGTCTACATAATATTTAATACCACTGTTTCCACCTTCGGTAAGCTTGAAATCGACTTTTAGTTCAAAATTGCCATAAAGGTCTTTGGTCACGATATCACCACCGGCGGCCGATTCTCCGCCTCCTGAAGACAATACGCTTAAAACCCCGTCTTCTATTTTCCAGCCACTTTCTGGAAACTCGTCTAAACGAGCTCCGCGCCATCCTTCTGTGGTTTTTCCGTCCCATAACATCTTAAACCCATCTTTTTTCTCTGACACCGTCAAGTTGTTTTTGGTAACGATTGGTGCAATGGGTGATTTTCTAGAATACTTTGAAAGGTTGTCGGTCAAGATGTTAATATTTCTCCAGATAATTTCGGTCCCCGGAGTTTTGTCTTTGCCGATACCGTGTACCTGAAGCCCTATAAAACCACTTGCGGTCTTGTCATCGATAAGATGCGCTGCGGGCACTCCGTTGATCCATGTTTTCAAGGTGTCGCCAATGGCTTCTATACGATAGTGATTCCAGTCGTTTTGTTTAAAGGCTTTCTGAGCTTCCGGATTGTTATCAAGCGGATTCAGCCAACCACGACGGCCTTCGTCATAAATGCCCGCGCTCCAAGCGCGATCTGATGGGTCAATTTCTATCTGATAGCCATGTACTCTTCCATCTCGGTAATGAGGAAAGCTATTGCTGCGGATTTGAATACCCGAGTTCATCGAAGGATCTACTTTGTATTCAAGTTCTAAAATGAAATCTCCGTACATTTTGTCAGAGGTCATAAATGAGTTGGGGGTATTGTTTACGGTAGTACCAACGATTGTTTCGTCACGTACCATGTATTCGGCAACCCCTCCTTTTTGGGTCCAACCGTTTAAAGTTTGGCCATCAAAAAGTGATATCCAAGGGGTATCGTCTTTTTTTTCTTCGTTGCAGCCAACAAATAAGAATATGGCCACCAAGGCCATAGAAATTGAATAATAGGTCGATTTTAATCTCATGTTGTTTTTTATTTGAGCCATTAAAGATAAACGTAATTCTCAACAAACAAAAAAAGCGACCAATTTTGGTCGCTCAATTTTTTCATCTGTTCTAGCTACATTTTGGCTAATGCGCCCCCTTTTTTAAGTATTCAGGAAAATTTTGCTTGAATCGGTTCAACCTGGGGACCGAAACGTTGCGAATGTATGAATTGTTAGGGTTTCGTTTTTCGTAATCTTGGTGATAGTCTTCGGCATCATAGAACTTACGTAGCTTGGTGACTTCAGTGACTATTGGAGCATCATAGACCTGTTGTTCTTTAAGGGCAGCGATATAGGTATCTATTATTTTCTTTTCTTCTTCATTTTTATAAAAGGCTATTGAGCGATATTGAGGTCCCCTGTCGGGTCCTTGACGGTTTAAAGAGGTGGGGTCATGCGAACCAAAAAAGACTTGTACCAATTCGATGAAGGTAATCTCTTTTGGATCATAATACACTTCGACGGCTTCGGCATGTGAAGTTAGCCCACGGCCAACTCGTTCATACGTAGGATTTTTTTCTTTACCACCGGCATAACCAGAAACAACTTCCTTTACGCCTTTTACACTTTCGAAAATAGCTTCTACACACCAAAAACAACCGCTGGCAAAGTATGCAGTTTCATATTTGTCCAATTCTTGGGAAGTCAGTTTAAAAGTTTCTTCATTACTTTCATAAGCAGCACCCTCAACGAAGGTGTGCTCAGTTTTTTTGTTATTCGATTGGCAGCTTGTCGCAAAAAAAAGTGTCAGTATTAAAATAGGTATCTGTAATTTCATCATTGTGCTTATTTATTACACTTAGTGGGCGTAATATATAAATACTTACGAAAAATAAGATCAAAAAGTTTGGTCCATCCCTAAAAAGAAACTCTTTTATTTCTTTTATTGTTCAATATATTTGATTCATGACACTCTTACGTAAAAGGTTTCAAAGTAATTTTCAAGAGCCTATTTCTATTTTAGATAAGGGAATACCCCTGAAAATGTATACGGGTTTAAACCTATCTATCGAAAATAGTAATTTAGATGGGTTGAACCTCACCGAACCCGAGATTTGTCAAAACTATATTACGTCGGTGTTACAGACCAATAATGCTGAAGTGGCCTATGGCGGGTACTTGGAAAACCGTAGCCTTTATTCTGACAAAGTAGGATTTATGGGAATAGGTGAGACGCAAAGAACAATTCATTTGGGCATCGATTTTTGGACAAAGGCAGGAACAACTGTTTTGGTACCGTTCACTGGAATCGTTCATAGTTTTAAGAACAATAATATTCGTGGCGATTATGGGCCCACGATTATTCTTGAGCATGAAATAGCCGGTTTACGGTTTCATACGTTGTACGGTCATCTGTCGATAAAGTCTTTGCAAAATCTCAAAACAGGGCAATCATTCGAGACAGAGGCTGTTTTGGGTACTATAGGAAGCCAAGAGGTCAACGGAAACTACGCCCCCCATCTTCATTTTCAAATAATAATCGATATGAATGATTGGTCGGGCGATTATCCTGGTGTTTGTGCCAAATCGGATATATCCCATTATTCCGATAATTGCCCTGACCCCAATCTTTTGCTTAATCTTTAGGGTCGGGAGAATTTTTTTTAAAGAAGTTCCTCGCAATAAAATCCTTGGGTTTTCAATGTAGTGGAAACCCTATCTGGTCTGATTTGTTGGGTTTCGACCCGGAGGATGTTATCACAATCCTCCAGATCAAAATTCCAATAATCGTTGGGGTCTATCATTTTATTCAAAAAGGGTCGAAGCCTTCGAACTTGCTTCTTTTTGGTAACCGATGTCTTAAATACTAAAACTGTTTTCATTTGACAGACTTTATACGATTGATTACCGCTCCCAGAATGCTGGTGGTTCAATGCCCAATGATCTTAAATAGACATAGCCTTGGCCGCGGTGATGTATTTCGTTGTCAATAAAATAGAAGATCGAAGACAATACAGTTCCTTCATATTGGCCAAAGAGTTTAATGGTTTCCTGAAATTTTTCTACAGGTATTTGCGACCAATGGGCATTGATTTCTTCAGTGGCATTGTCCCATAGCTCCAAAATTTTGGCTTTACTATTGCCGTGGTCAAAATGCTCTTTTAAATCTGAAGTTTTGCCCGTTGCAATTTCCCGGGTTCCTGGTCCGGCGATACCAAGAAGTTCCATTGTAAGCTCGGCAAAAGTGCGCATTCCCCCAATGGAATGGTTGAAAAAAGCTTCTTCGGGAAATGCCTCGATGGTACGACGGGTTAGACTTCTATGCCCTTGCCAATGCTTTAGCAATTCTGAAGGTGTGATGACCTGGGCGGTTTTTTCTTGTTGTACTACTGTTGTGTTCATAGGATCTATTTTTAAGTGATTACTTATACCGTAAACAAATGTAAAACCACTAGGTGACAGCCCTTTGTCAGTAGATGAAAATAGAAACAAAATATTTTTTAAAATATTGAAAATCAGTTTTTTAGTGTTAAATATCTTCTTCTTTTATAATTTTCGAATTGCTGTTGACAAAGGGTTGTCATCGACCATCCCTTTCTTTATACGAATCAAATCCGACGTTTATGATACCTCCAAAAATAATTCTGATGGCCGATTTTAAAATGGTAGGCCTACTCGCTGTAATGAAAGTGCAAAATGAAACCCGTGTTCAAGCCAAGCTTTGATCTGAAGTCCTATCTTTGGAGTATATGTCATTCAATTATGGGTATTGATACTGTAAAACGTTTTGATCGCATTGTGGCTATATTGATTCAGTTACAATCGAAACGTATTGTTAGGGCACAAGAACTTGCCGATCGGTTTGAGGTAAGTCTTCGTACCATTTATCGCGACATTAGAACTTTAGAGGCTTCTGGCGTACCGATAGTGAGTGAGGCTGGGGTAGGCTATTCTATTATGGACGGGTATCGACTTCCGCCGGTGATGTTCACCAGAGAAGAAGCCGGTAGTTTTGTTGCCGCAGAAAAGTTGATGCAAAAGTTTACCGATGCATCGCTCGGAGCATATCATAAATCGGCCATGTATAAAATTAAGTCTGTGCTTCGTGGAAAAGAAAAGGATTGGATTGCTGCTTTGGAATCTCAAGTATTTATCGACCCCGCCCAAGTGCTGTTTAATGAGAAGGTACCCAATGCCCTTGAGGTGCTTTTCGAAAGTATAGCTGAAAAAAAACAAGTGTTTTTGAGGTATCAATCTTTACAGGCCGATTGCCCCTCTGAAAGATATATCGAACCTGTAGGGTTGTTTCACGAAAACAACTTTTGGTATGTTTTGGGCTTTTGTCATCTACGAAAAGATTACAGGCAATTTCGTACCGATCGTATGCTGGCGATTCAATGTTCTGGTAAACCTTTTGAATTGATTCATGGTACAATCGATGAACACCGGAATAAAAAGACGGATCGGCAAAAGACAAAAATCAGGATTCTTGTTGATCGAACCGTTGCTCGCTATATTAAAAGTGGAAGCAAGTCATATGGTTTCGTTTCCGAAAAAGTGAAGAATGACCAGATAGAAATGACTTTTATGTCTTCCGACGTGGTGCATGGCTTTCCTAGATGGTATATGATGTTTGGTGATCATGCCAAAATTCTGGAGCCCGAAAGCCTTAAGGTACGCGTAAAGGAACTGTTGAAGCGAACGGAGGACGGGTTGTAGGTTTTTTAAATAACAAACTTGGTTTGAGCGATCTAATCTTATTCTTTCTTCTGATAGTCCTATCTTCTAGTACAACATTCTTTAAAAGTTTATCATCTCCTTATAATACTGTTTAACATAATTTACCAAAGGTGGGTACATGGGCATAACCCTATTCCCATCCATATCGATAAAAAGCACCTTCTCCCGATAAGGTGTT
>TARA_R110002049_G_scaffold4601_2_pt1 | contig 39416 bp, 29 predicted proteins | sample TARA_R110002049 | Tara Oceans TARA_R110002049 (sample SAMEA4396941) | marine metagenome | biome: Polar Biome; feature: [SRF] surface water layer (ENVO:00010504); material: water (ENVO:00002006), including particulate matter (ENVO:01000060) such as... | depth 5 m
AGAATGCAGGTCAACGAATGCGCATAGGTAAGTGAAACCTTCGTAAGTTGGAATGTACGTGATGTTCGTAGCTCCATATAGACACCGTCACGGCCTAGGTATCTAAGAATAGGTATCTAAGAAGTCGTGCAGACCGATTGTTCCCATTACCGTCGATGGCCGTTGGTCGAAAAGTAGGACCCATGACGCCTACGATTGAGACATCAACTCGGCAGCCAACTCGGACGAAACGGGCCGGATGGGAACCACTGCTGGAAACACTGGACGGCACTGTTATCGTTGACCACGGAAAACGCCACGTTTCCTTTCAGTGATCCAAGCCCGCCAGCCCTACTTTTTTCGTTTGCTTTGGCTTGTGGACGGTTGTCGAGTCCTCTTCTGTACCGGCGACGGTTTCTGTTGAGACTTTTATTCTGGAAAGTTCTTTGTTGGCGGCGGGCCTATCACGCTCGGGCACGTCGGCGGGTGGCCATAATGTTTCTCTTGTGTGGTTCGATCTTTGGATCGTTCCATGGCGAAAGACTTTACCGTTATTCGAGAGACCCTCTGTTATGTTGCGATCATCTGCGGTTTTGGCATTTTCGGCTTTAACGTTTTGCTTGTCCGTTGCGGACGCCCTGGACGCTGCCGCTCAGGAATCCGGCGACAGCTCACAATTGCGGATCATTTGTTTTGGCGCGCATCCGGACGACGCCGAATACAAAAGTGGTGGGACGGCCGCGCTATGGGCCAAGGCCGGGCACTCGGTGAAACTTGTTTCGGTAACCAATGGCGACATCGGTCACTGGGGAATGGCTGGCGGACCGCTTGCGAGGCGACGAACGGCCGAATCAGCCGAAGTGGCAAAACGATTGGGTGTGCATTCGGAAGTGCTGGATATCCATGATGGCGAATTGATGCCGACGCTGGAGAACCGGCGAACCATCACGCGTTTGATTCGCGAGTGGGATGCCGATGTTGTGATTTCACACCGCCCCTGGGACTACCATCCCGATCATCGGTACGTCGGGGTCTTGGTACAAGACGCCGCGTTCATGGTGACGGTGCCACACTTTCTGCCGTCGATACCGGCATTGAAAAAAAATCCGATCTTTCTGTACTCAAGCGATCGATTCCAAAAACCCTATCCGTTCGAAGCCGATATCGCGGTCGATGTCGACTCGGTTTTTGAACAAAAAGTTCACGCGTTGGCGGCACTGGCATCACAGACATTCGAAGGCGGAGCGCTTGGCAGTGCCGACAAGATGGCAGAGGCACCACCCGAATCCCAGCCGGAACTGCGCGAAGAATGGCTAAAGGAAAAATGGATCAAACGCCAATCCGGCGAAGCGAGACGCTATCGCGATACCCTGAACCGTTGGTACGGCGAAGATCACGCAAGCCAGGTTCAATATGCCGAAGCGTTCGAGATTTGCGAGTATGGCCGACAGCCTAAAGACGAAGAAGTGCGTCAATTGTTTCCTTTCATGCCTGCCAAAGCGACGCGGAACCGATAGAAAACGAAAGGATTGGAACACCCTGGCCAGATCGAACGCTAAAATCCTCGCGGGTGCCGTCTTTCTGCCCGCCGCACATCACGAATAAAGGAAACGTCATGAGCCGATACACCATCGAAGAGTTCGTTCAGCAGACAAAACAAAAAGAACTCGGACAGGGGCTGTTCGAACTGGAAACGCCACGGATGTTAGAGCTGAACCTCAATGGCACGGTTTGGACCAAGATGGGTTCGATGGTGTCCTATCGCGGCAATGTTAAATTCACGCGCGAAGGCGTCTTGGAACAGGGAATCACCAACCTGCTTAAGAAAGCCGTCTCCGGTGAAGGCGCTCGGCTGACCAAGGCCGAAGGAACTGGCAAGGTTTATTTGGCTGACGCTGGAAAAAAGATCACAATCTTGAGCCTAAATGGCGAATCGATCATCGTTAACGGCAGCGATCTACTCGCGTTCGAACCATCCATTAAGTTCGAAATCAAGATGATGAAAAAAATGTCCGCCATGCTGGCCGGTGGCTTATTCAACATTCGTTTGGAAGGCACGGGAATGGTCGCGTTTACCACTCACTACGACCCACTGACGTTGATGGTCACACCCGACAGCCCCGTAACGACTGACCCTAACGCGACCGTCGCTTGGTCGGGCACGCTGACGCCGAAAGTAAAGACCGACGTTTCACTGAAGACATTCGTCGGTCGCGGAAGCGGTGAATCCATTCAAACCGAGTTCTCTGGCAATGGCTTCGTCGTGATCCAGCCGTACGAAGAAGTCACGTTCCAAGCAGGCAGCTAAACACGATTTGTTAGGCCAATCGCTGATTCATCGCGAATCGCGGGAACGTTGATTTGACTGTGCAAAGCGAGCGAAATTCGGCCGACATTAAAACGGCGAATTTGGATACTCCGATTCGAACTTTGAGAGATTGCGGACCACGGTAGGCGTCATGATGAGTGTTGTTGGACAAACGATGTTTCCATGGGTTCGACGATCAATGTTGGTGATGTGCTTGTTTGCACTCGGCGTCGGTTCCACGCACAGGCAACTATGCGCGCAAGACAGCACGCTGGATGCGGCCATTCCAATGATTCGACAATCGGGCGATCAACGCGCTTTGATCGGAGCGTTGTCTGGTGCGGCCATGCAGCACATGCAAGCCGGTCGCGGACAGTTGGCTGCCGACCGTGTCGACGAAGCGATCGCATTGTGCCGCGAAACGAATGACGCATCAATGTTGTCGACACCGTTGATGGTGGCGACGCAGATTCTTGGCACGTTGGATGGCAACGCGCCGAAAGAGTTCTTGACATCGTTGCTCTCAGAATCGTCGGGCAATGCGAAAATCGAATCACAAATCATGAAGCAACTCGGTCAGCACCTGCTGCAATCCGGTGATCTGGTGCTCGCGATTCAAGTGTTCCACGACTTCGTCGACACACTCGAAAGCGATGCGGGCGGGGATACTGAATTGGCTTGGGCGAAATGGCAATTCGGCCAGGCATGCATGCTGGGAAAAATGTATGACCTGGGTGTTCCTGCATTAAAACAGGCGCGAACCTTGGCCATCAAAGCAGGTGACAAAACGCTGGCTTCGCAATGTGATGGTGCAATCGGAAACGCGTGCTTGCGTTCCCGAGAGTTTGAAACGGCGGTCGAGTTTTTTAGCAACCAGCATGAGATCGCTCGTCAGTTGAACGAGACGCCAGCGATCGACGCGGCAAACGTGGGGCTGGTCAACGCCATGATCGGACTGAAAGAGTACGACAAGGCGGAACAAAAGATCAATTCCGTGGTCGCCGAGGGCAACGGCATGCAGCGAGGCATGATGCAGGGCTACGCCGCGATGATCGCAGCGGCGAAAGGCGACATATCCACAGCGATCACACTGTCGCGTCAGGCGATCGATTCCAAGCTGTCGATGTTGCCGGTGTTTGTACGCAATCAAGTCGGCCCACAGACCGTGATGACGGATGAGTTGTCACTGGCACACTTGGCACTGCTGGATGGCGATTTCGATGAAGCGACTGCCGCGGCCGGTCGCGCCGACGCCGCTTATCAATCCATGCTGAAACAATTCGAAACGCTCGCGGCGCAAGGTGCGGTGTCACTTGATTCAAGCCGCACGGCACTATCACCGATTGCCGCCGACATCAGTAACATTCGCCAAATCGTAGACGCTAGACGTGGCGACCATGCAGCCAGCCTGTTGGAAGCCGAACGTGGCCGCGGGCAGGCGCAAGCCGAAGCGATGAAGAGAAATTTCGGCGCCGAAAACGACAACACTGCAAAGACCGAGCTGACCCTTGACGACCTGCGCGAGATCGCCAGCAATGAAAAAGTCACGTTTGTGGAATACTCAGTGGTGCACGCGATGGATGCGGTCTCACGGGCGACGCTGGGGCCGACCGTCGACATCGCAAACCAGTCTGAGATCTATGTCTGGGTGCTCGATCCATCTGGCCGACTGTCGTTCCGCGCGACCCAGCTTGATCAACCCGTTACGGACTTGGTCGATGCGGTTCGCAACTCGATTCTAGAAAAACCTGAAGACGCGAAATCTAGCGACGAGGCCGATGAAGCCGATAAGCCTGCTGAATCGAGCAACGCACCCGCCAAGGAGGCATCGAATCCGCTGCGACACATGGCGGAAATCTTGATCGATCCCATCGAGGCGTTTCTGCCGACCGATGTCGATGCCGAAGTCGTGATCATTCCTCACGGCGAACTTTATGCGGTCCCCTTTGCCGCGTTGGTGGATGCAAATGACAAACCGCTGATCGAAAAACATGTGCTCAGTTCGTCCGGTTCGATCGAATTGTACGGACTGTCGGCGAAGCGTCGTGGTGCGGCAAAAGCACTGAAGTACCAAGACATCTTGGTCGTCGGTAATCCAAAGATGCCTGCGTATCGCTTTCGGCCCGATAAGCCTGCGTCGCCTTTGGATCCGCTGCCGGGGGCCGAAGCGGAAGCCGAGGCCATCGCCAAGTTGTTGGGCATCCAGCCGCTGATCGGCGATGCGGCGTCGGAAGCGACGGTCCAACAGGCCATGCACGACGCGCCGGTGATTCACTTGGCAACACACGGCCTATTGGAATCGGACAATGTTTTCAGCCAAAGCTATTTGTCGGCCATCGCGCTATCACCGGACGAAAACGAGAATGGTTTTTTGACGGTCCGAGAGATCATGGAAATGAAGTTGAACGCGGACTTGGCCGTACTGAGCGCCTGCGACACAGGGCGAGGCAAAATCACCGGCGAAGGCGTCGTCGGACTATCTCGCGCGTACCTGTCCGCCGGAGTGCCGACCGTGATCGTGTCTCTGTGGCCGGTATCGGATCGCGCCACCGCCGTGCTGATGGTCAACTTTTACGATGGCATGAAAAAGGGGTTAAGCAAAGCGGCAGCCCTGCGTCAGGCCACATTGATCAATCGCCAGCGATTCACCGAGCCGCGCCTGTGGGCTCCGTTTACACTGTACGGCGTCGGACATTGACGTTTCGCCGTTTGTTGCCCGATGCCAAACGAATCAAGAACCATCTGAGTTGAAACAACCATGAACTGCGTCAACGTATTGCTGCGTCTTTTACTGATCGTAACCCTGGTATCGGTTTGCATCCCGAAATCATGCGGCGCAGCCGACGACAATCGCCCCAACATCTTGTTCATCTATACCGATGACCATTCACACCGAACGGTGGGATGCTATCCCGAGTCGTATCCGTTCGTTGAGACGCCACACATCGATCAACTGGCCGCCGATGGCGTCCGATTCAAATACGCTTACATCGGCACCTGGTGCATGCCGTCGCGTGCCAGCATCCTGACCGGTCACTACCAACACGGTGTGAAGTCGATGCGGATGGAAGGCAAGTATCCCGGCAGCGAATATGATCCACAGCAGTGCCCGTTTTGGCCGCGAGTGTTTCGACAACAAGGTTATCAGACAGCCCAAATCGGTAAGTGGCACACCGGCACCGACACCGGATACGGGCGTGACTGGGACTACCAGATTGTTTGGAACCGGCCTCGCTATCCGTCCAACGCAGGCAATTATTACAAGGATCAGTTGATTGAGTTCCAAGGTGGTCCGGGAACATTGACCAAGGGATATAGCACCGACAACTACACGCGTTGGGCGCTGGATTATTTGAAAGGCGAAGGTCGCGACGAAGACAAACCTTGGTATTTATGGCTGTGCTATTCCGCCGTTCACGCGCCGTTCACTCCGGCCGATCGGCATCTGGATTCGTATCCGGACGTCGACGTGCCTGTACCGCAGGACATTTATCCGCCGCGACCGGGCAAGCCGGCCTACATGCAGGAGGTCGAGCAGTGGTATCCCGGCGAGGACGGACAACCTCATTTTGTTAGCAAACGACGAGTGACGGGTGAGACGAGCCCGAGCAAAGGCGTCCACGGCAGTTCGTTAAACGACTGGGTGCGTCAATATCATCAGGGCGTGTTGGCGCTGGACGAAGCGGTCGGACAATTGGTTGCGACTTTGAAACGAACCGGACAGTACGACAATACGCTGATCGTCTTTACATCCGATCAAGGCATTGCATTCGGTCAACATGGTTACCGTATCAAAGTTGCACCATACGATGCGAACATTCGCAGCCCCTTGATCGTGTCGATGCCGTCCAAGTTGCCCTCGGGAAAGGTGTGCGACGCACCGGTCGGCGGCACCGATCTGGCACCGACGTTTTTCGATTTTGCGGGTCTCGACCTGCCCTGGACGATGCATGGGCGATCGATCAAACCACTACTGCAGCATCCCGAGCAGGCATGGGATCGACCGCTGCTGACAACGCTGACCGGATACCGTTATGGGGATGACACAAATACGGTTCCCGAGGACCCCAGTGAACAGCGTCAGGCCGGCAACGTTCCGTGGTACGTCTCGCTGCACGACGGGCGTTATAAATACATCCGCACGTTGATTCCCGGTGAAATTGAGGAATTGTACGATTTGGATAACGATCCCGAAGAACTGTCCAATCTGGCGTTGCAGGCCACCTATCACGATCGCGTGGTTCAGATGCGCAAAGCCACCGTCGAGGAACTCCGCCGCACCAAGGCCGGGTACGCCAATGGGCTGCCCCCCGTCGCGGAGCTTATTCCCAGTGAATAGTCGTTCATTGGTGATACAATGTCAGGCTGGGCGATCGGCGGTGCCCTGGCCCGCGGTGACGGTACCAAGGTTGCTGTAGTGATTTGGTTTGCCGGTAAGGATTTCTGTTTATGACACAGATTTCCTTGGTGGTTTCCTCGCTGGCGGCACCGACGCCTCGGCTTGGGGTGGACCGAGGCAACGCGGATCGTGCCGAACCATCACCCGCGATGTTTTGCTAGTGCGGACACTTTTCGACTGCGAATATTCATGAAACTTGATTCTTTGCCGCGATGCGTTTCCGCGATTCTGGTCGCATGGATCGGCGCGGGCTTCACAACGGCAGCGGACATCTCGTTCAATCGAGACATTCGCCCCATCCTTTCGGAAAACTGTTTCCACTGCCACGGCCCTGACGAGGCAGCGCGCGAAGCGGACTTACGACTGGACCAAGAAGACGCCGCAAAGGAATACGCCGTCGTACCCGGCGACGTTGACGCCAGCGAACTGTTCGCGCGAATCATCGACGAAGATCCCGATACGTTGATGCCGCCGCCGGATTCCGAAAGGGCATTGACGACCGAACAAATCGAAACGATCAAGCAATGGATCGATCAAGGCGCACCATACGAAGGCCACTGGTCGTTTGTGAAGCCGACCAAACCGATTCCGCCCGAGGTCGCTCATCCCGCATGGGTTCAAAACGCGATCGATCGTTTTGTGTTGGCAAAAATTGAAACAGAGAAAGTATCGCCCGCCGAGCCAGCATCCAAATCAACACTGATCCGACGTGCGACGTTTGATCTGACCGGACTGCCGCCCACGCTGGAAGAAATCGACGCGTTCATGGCGGATAACTCAGCCAACGCCTATGAACGATTGATCGACGGATTGCTGCAACGACATGCATTCGGCGAACGCATGGCCGCGGATTGGCTGGACGCTGCACGGTACAGCGACACCTATGGATTCCAGGTCGACCGTGATCGATTCGTGTGGCCCTGGCGAGATTGGGTGATCGAAGCATTCAATCAAAACACTCCGTACGATCATTTCATCACTCAACAGCTTGCCGGTGACCTATTGCCCGATGCCGCAACGGCGCGGGACACCCGCAATCAGATCCTCGCAACGACCTTCAACCGGCTTCATCCCCAAAAGGTGGAAGGCGGCAGTGTTCCCGAAGAGTTTCGCATCGAGTATATCGCCGACCGCACGCAAACATTCGGAACGGCATTCATGGGTCTCACGCTGGAATGTTGTCGCTGCCACAGTCACAAATACGACCCGATCCGGCACCAAGAGTATTACCAACTGTCGGCGTTTTTTGACAACATCGACGAGGCGGGTTTGTATTCTTACTTCACACCCGCGATCCCAACGCCGACTTTGACGCTGCCAACGTCAGAGCAAGAACGCGAACTAGCGAAACGGTTACGAGAAGTACGCTTGGCGGAGAACGCGCTGCTTGCCTCGATCGATGAGCACCGATTTTCTGACAAAGACACATTCGAAGACGGCATCACCAACCCGCATGCTGTACTGGAGCCGATCGACACGCTGAATTTTGAAATTGACGTCAAATCACCTAACCAATCGGTCACGGGCGTCGCGGGCAACGCGGTGCGTTTGACCGGTGATGATGCGATCACGACACTGCAAGGCAATTTTGATCGCTGGCAATCGTTTTCGGTTTCGTTATGGATCAAGACGCCGGATAAGAAGGAACGCGCGGTTGTTTTCCATCGTTCACGCGCTTGGACGGATGCGGCAAGTCGCGGATACGAATTACTGATTGACGAAGGACGACTTCGCTGGTCGCTGATTCATTTTTGGCCGGGCAATGCGATCAGCGTACGCACGCGGCAGACCATTCCGCTGGACAAGTGGATGCACGTCACGGTTAGCTACGACGGGTCCAGCCGCGCCGACGGGCTTCGCATCTATCTTGATGGTGAAGCAGTCGAACTGGAGACGGTTCGCGATGGCCTGAGTAAGACCATCACGGGCGGAGGCGGTGACACGATCGCAATTGGTGAACGCTTTCGAGACAAAGGATTCAAAGGCGGCAGCGTTGACCAGTACCGATTGTACGACCGTGAATTGACCGGTCTTGAGGTTCGCTGGTTAGCGGAGAGCACTGATCTTTCCACGCTCAAGTCCGACATCGCAAGTTCATCGCGTGCCCCGGCCGCTCTGGTGCACCAGCACGTTGTCCATCGACATGTTCTTGACGTGCGACGAGCAAAAACGGCACTTGCCGACAAACGCAAATCATTATTCCAGCTTCAAGATACACTTGACGAAATCATGGTGATGCGAGAACTGGAACAATCTCGCCCGAGTTATCGGCTGGACCGAGGTGCCTACGACGCTCGCCAGGAACAAGTCCATCCCCAAACACCGGCCGCGCTTCCTCCCTTTCCCGACGACGCGCCGCGCAACCGACTTGGGTTGGCGCGGTGGCTGACCGACCCGAATCATCCGCTGACGAGTCGGGTTGCGATCAATCGACTTTGGCAGCAATGTTTTGGTCAAGGGCTTGTGCGGACACCCGAAGACTTTGGCAGCCAAGGAAAACCGCCGACTCATCCTGAGTTAATGGATTGGTTGGCGGTAACGTTCATCGAAGAGGGCTGGGACGTGAAGCGTATGCTTAAGCGAATCATGATGTCCGCAACGTATCGCCAAAGCAGCATCGCGTCCCACGACGACGTGATTCGTCGCGACCCGGCCAACGAGTGGCTCGCGCGATTCCCGGCGTATCGCCTGCAAGCTGAAATGCTTCGTGACAACGCGCTCGCAATCAGCGGTCGGCTCTCCACACGAATCGGCGGCCCACCGGTGAAGCCTTACGAACTGGAAACCTCGTTCAAGCCGTCAGAGCCCGATGAAGGCGAAGGACTGTATCGACGCAGTCTGTACACGTACTGGAAACGAACTGGCCCGGCACCCGTCATGATGACGCTGGACGCATCCAAACGCGACGTTTGCCGCGTCCAACGAGAACGCACCTCTTCCCCGCTGCAAGCGTTGGTGTTGTTGAATGGTCCGCAGTTTGTCGAAGCCGCTCGCGGACTGGCCGAAGTACTGATCCAGCGCGAAGACGGCGACCCAGCACGGGTCATTGCCAAATCATTTCGGTACTTGACCGGACGCGAGCCGGACGACATTGAAACGACCACACTGCAGAACTTGTACGAAAAACAGCTCGAGTATTTTCGCACGAACTCGCAAAGTGCCCAGTCGTATCTTGGTATCGGCGATTCCGCACCATCGACGGCCGTGGATCGTCCGCAATTGGCGGCAACCGCGGTGGTGATTAACACAATCATGAACTTTGACGAAAGCATGATGAAACGATGATCGAACATTCAAACATCCAAACCGCTCATTCACGGCGAACGTTTCTTGGCCAATCGGCTTTGGGATTCGGTTCGATCGCTGCGGCGCACCTGATGCAACAGGAATCGCAAGCCAGCAGCACCGGGTCGCTCTCGGCATTGCACCACGTGGCGAAAGCCAAACGAGTGATCTACTTGTTTCAGTCCGGCGCGCCGTCTCAGCTTGATTTGTTCGATCATAAGCCGCTGTTGAACGAAAAACACGGCACCGAATTGCCGGACGAAGTTCGGGGCGGACAACGTTTGACGGGCATGAGCGGCAACCAATCCAGCTTGCCGCTTGCCGGATCACCGTTCAAGTTTGCCCGTCATGGCGAAAGTGGGGGATCATTCAGCGAGCTGTTACCGCACACAGCCGGTGTTGCGGACGATTTGTGCGTCATCCGGTCGATGCACACCGAAGCGATCAATCACGGACCGGGCGTGACGTTCCTGCAGACCGGCAGCATGTTTCCCGGTCGCCCGAGCTTGGGTGCGTGGCTGGACTATGGATTAGGCAGCGAGAACGAAGATTTGCCGTCGTTCGTGGTCATGGTCACCAAAAACAAACACGGGCAACCGTTGGTCTCGCGATTGTGGGGCAGCGGATTCTTGCCCAGCCGTCATCAAGGCGTGCGATTTCGCAGTGGAAAAGACCCGGTGCTGTATCTGAGCAATCCGGATGGCATCAACGAAGATAGCCGACGCGCGACCATGGACGCGCTCAGCCAATTACATCAGCGACGATTCCAACAGACCGCTGACCCACATTTGCAAAATCGCATCGCGCAGTATGAACTCGCGTTTCGCATGCAATCATCGATCCCGGACGCTACCGATTTTTCGGACGAACCGGCACGAGTGTTCGAGGAATATGGTCCCGACGCAAAGCAACCGGGATCGTTCGCGGCGAATTGTCTGCTGGCGAGACGATTGGCCGAGCGTGGCGTGCGTTTCATCCAGCTGTATCACCCCGGGTGGGATCAACACGGCGGATTGCCAACCGGTTTGCCGCGGCAATGTCGTGAAACGGACCAGGCATCCGCCGCCCTGATCGCAGACCTGAAACGAACCGGGCTGTTAGAGGATACGTTGGTGATTTGGGGCGGCGAATTCGGTCGCACAAACTATTGCCAAGGCAAATTGACCGCGAAGAGTTTTGGTCGCGATCATCACCCACGATGTTTCTCGATTTGGATGGCCGGCGCAGGTGTCCAAGGCGGAATGGTTTATGGGCAAACGGATCCGTACGGATACAACATCGTGGAAAAACCAGTTCATGTGCATGATCTGCAGGCAACAATCCTGCACTTACTGGGCGTGGACCACGAACGATTAACGTTCAAATATCAGGGTCGACAGTTCCGGCTGACTGATGTCCATGGTCACGTCGTCCATGACGTCTTGGCTTGAGCCGGTTCGACGTGGAACATTGCGATCCGCGTCCGTGGTTGTCAGCCACGCAATAAAAAGTCAATAATGCCGTGTTGATAACGAGCTCCCCGATTTTGAGAAATGGTCATCATGAGTGACGCAAAAGTTAACGGCATCGTCCACTTGATTGAAGAAACCAAAACGTACGGCCAAAAAGGTTTTCGCAAGCGTTTGGTGGTGTTGGAACAAGACAAGGGGAGCTTTACCAACTACATTCCGATCGAGTTCATCAAGGATTCGTGCGACGCCGTTGATGAAATGAATGTCGGTGATGAAGTCGAAGTGACTTATCGACTCACCGGACGACGTTGGCAGCGTGACCAGCAAAGCGAAGTCAAATATTTTCTGAGCGCCGAAGCGATGAATTTTCGCATCGTCGGCAGCAGCGGCGACACGATGACCGAGAAAGTCACCGAATCGGCCAACGACGCGTTTAGCGAAGCCGGCAGCGACGACGAAGCGCCTTTCTAAGCACCGAATCGCAACCGCCTTCACATCGTATTCTGGCGAACCGTAAGGCGCCGGGCAGCGCGGAGTGCCCGGCCGCGTAAGAGAACGTCCGGCTTAGCGTTTGGTTTTTTGTAGGCTGGAACAAGCGGTGCGCAGTTCCGGCAGAGCGCAATCAAATGGTCATCCATGCCGGAACTGCGCACGGCTTGTTCCAGCCTACGCCAATCCCAAATAAACATCGCAAAATGGTAGTTTGCTAAGCCGGACGTTCTCTGGAGCGTTGCGGTTCGCCATCGCGTGAGCGTGTCTAACGCGGCGATCCGAAAATCTGCGTCCGGCAAATCTGAATCCGCGCATCAGCCACTCGGTCAAGCGGCGCGTTGGACTGGCATTTTCATCGACTCATCATGCCGATTTTGGTTTCAGGAATTTCAAATGGTGCGCGCAGTGCACCAAATGCAATTGCATCAATTCGTCGTGTTCCAGCGGTCCATACAACGGTGATGGCTGAATCGGCCCGCGATAACTTTTTAGCCGCTCGATCATATCGGCCAATCGACGGACGGCATCGGCATCGGTCGACTTATCCGGCGCGGCAACCGACTGTGGAATCGTCGGCAACCCATCTTTGAATCCATCCTTGAGTGCGTTCGCCAACAATCGGCGCCCCATGGTGGCCTTTAGCAATCCCACCATGACTCGAATGGGCAACGGCGATTTTGGGTACCCTTCCATCGCGTATCGCATCCACTCGCTCAGATGTTCGCAACACTGAGCCAAGTTCCACTTTCCCATTTGCGTGTAGCCGTCGTTAAGCCGCTGCTGGACTTGTTCGATCACCTGATCAAAATTTTCAAACGCTTGGGTTCGATTCGGGTCAGTCATTGCGAAACACCTGATTCACTAATTGGGACGGGTGAGTATTAACGTCAATGAAAGATGATCACGCATTCAATCAAGATCAACGGGGCAATGATCACAGATCGCAACGTTCGCCAACAGATTTTCATGCACAGTTTCCAGACATAAAATCCGCTCGGCAGACAACATTTCACCAGATTTTTGCAGCGAGCAATTGTTCGGTTGCCTTGCCGGCCCAATCTTTGTTTGCGGCCGGAGACGCAGGGCTGGGGTGCAGGATGCGAGAGACTTTTGCGTCACAGCAACCACTTTCCATCACCCGTTTAAGACACTTTTCTGCATACGCGCCGACGCCGACAACGTGTGCAGGCTGCAGCAGCGTCAACACGGTTTTCAAGTGTTCGTCACACACCGCGTCCAACGGCTCACGTTCCTGGGCGGGCAATTTGTCCGGCGTTCGATTCCTCGCTGACTGTTCCATAAAGACAAGCGGGCAATAGTTCGTCACAAAATGTTTTGCGAAGAAGCGACCAGGCGTTTTATACTTTTCTTGAAACAATCCCCAAAGCCGTCGCCCGCTAACTTCGCTGCGCTGACAATCGAATCCCTGCACCGGACGCTTAGGATGCTCGTTCTTTGGACGCTTGACTGGAACGTTGATTCCGATCCAATCGCGAGCGGCCGCAATCTCGCCAAACGGGACTCCCGTTTGCGCCATCCCCCAGGGGCCGGGATTCATTCCCAAAAAGACGACACCTTTGCCCGGCTTGATTTTCGCTCGCATGACATACGCTTCATGTGCTCGCCAGGCGTATCGAAGCGGGTTGTAGACATGCGTGACCGGCTCGGCGAAGCGCAGTTTGTCGACCTTGCTTGATAAACGCGAAGCGGCTTTGACCAGCCCTTCGGTGATGGTGCTTGCGTGAGTCGTCATTCGGTTTTTTGATCAGACGTCATGTTCTTGTGATCGCCAGACGGAACCACGGCAAGCGCGTCGGGAGCGTTCACATCATGGCGGCGTTGGTTCAGGATAATAATTTTTTGCCAAATCTTGCGGCTCAGTCCCGTCGTCAACTGCTCGACTTCACGAACAGCGTCGACGGCCACATCGTCGTCAAACCTTTCGACGTACAGTGCGGCAATTTTCCCGGTAAGCGAAAGCATTTCGGTGCAGTAGTCCAGGTACCGACTTAGCAAGAACGGCGTCATCGTTTGACGTGGCGAGTTTTCGGTGGCTTGCCAATTACGCAGCATCCGTTCGGGATCCTTGGTCAGTTGGTGCATATCAATGATATGCGCGATCGAACGCAGCTCATGAACCGCGGCGAGTGCGCGTCGGCGTTTGATACGCTTTTCCAGACTGATCAAAAAGTAAATCGCGGCGCTGACAAAAATGCACCCGCTCGCAGCGGCATCAAAGGTCTGAATGAAGTCGGCAACATCTAGATCATTCTTTTTCAACCCAAAGGTTTGAATTCCCAACACCAACAACGTGACGAGGATCGCCAACAGGGCCAATGCCAGCGCGTAGCCGAATCCGCGGATCCAAAGAATCGGCTTGGCGATAACGGCAGTGCGCTGTGCGGCATGATTTGAAACGTCCAGCAATTGACCACACAATCCGGCGAGCCCCGACTCTGGAAATCTTTCCCCGATACGTTGCTGCAGTTTAGCCACCGTCTCGATGATTTCGACATCGCGCAGCACGAGGGCTTTGTTGCCTTGATTCGAATTCAAATTTGTTTTCGAGGTCAATTGCGACACCGTTTTGAAAACCCCGAACTTCACCGACCGGCACGATTGTGCCTCACCCTAAACCGCCAGATATTCTTCGATCGCTTCCTGCAGAACGTCATCCGGTGGCACGTCACCGGTCCAGTCTTGCATCGCTTGGCGGATTGTGCCGACTCGAATCGCGTCGGCAGAAATCAAACTGTATCCCAGCTCGGCAATCTGTGCTTGGTCGGGATGTCCTTGGGTCAGATCAATGACCAAGGTCGATGCGTCGTTGCGCGGCCAATCCGCAACGCCCAAATGAATCGGTTTCCCGTCTCGATCGGAAATCACAACCAGATCACACGCGGCAACGGCTTCGGGATTGGAAACTTTTCTGCGTGATGATTCCGCCGAAAAAGTAACGACCCCAGGCGGAAACAACGGATCCTTGGTCCCCAACCAGATCGCGTTTTCGATCGCCTTGCCGCGATCGGAAAAGTGTTTCTCGATCCGTTCTTTCAGCCAACTGGAAGTCGGCGAGTCGCCACAAAAATTTGTAAAGTCATCCGGGCTGCGGTACAAGCAGCCAAGCGGCGTGCTGGGGGCATTGGACGGGTCACGATCGCTGTACCATCGCGTGGCCGGATCGGCCAAAGATTCGTCGATCAGCACGCCACGAAATGCCAGCGTTTCCAAACCGTTTAACGCTGTCGCAACTTGTTCGGGCTGTACGTCAAAGGACATGACGCGCCACGGCAAGTCCATCGACAGCAGCGCACGTTCAATGGCGAACTGCGACGGATTGCCTGCGATGGGATGCCCGATCACCGCGACGACCGGTTCGGTGGTACCATCCATGTGAGAAACTGCGAGGCGAAATAGCGACTAAATTGAACTCAGGCTGATGGTTCAACATGGATCGATAACCCCGTATCGTCAAGCCGTTCCCTTTTCTGCCCGACCGGCATCACCGTGCATCGGGCTTCCGCATGAGAGCTTCCCAGTCTTGCGACCTCGATTGAATTTCCCCGCTTTGGCTTTGCTAATCGCCGCAACGGTATTGTTCGCTTACCTTCGAGGCTTGAACGACCCCAAATTCTCGGGCATTTCGTCGATCGGCGACGGCGGCGTCTATGGAATCGCTTTGGGCTGGTGCTGGGTGTCATCGATCATCAGGAATCGGTGGGCACGTTTCGGCACCCTGACGTTGATCGCTTGTACGTTCGCGTTGCTGTTAAGCGAATCATCGAGAGACGAACATGATTGGTTGCGATATGCCACGCAGCTGGGCGGAATGATTGTGACGCAGAGTGTTCTGTTTCATGTTTTCAAGGTGCCACACTGGCAATGGAATACCGGGTCGCCCATGAACGAATCGGCCGAGTCCGGTGCGACCACCCAATTTCGCATCCTGGACGTCATGATGGTCACGCTCGCTTATGGTGTGTTGATGGGATTGGCTCGGCACTATTTACCACCTTTCGCGTTACAGGATTATTGGCCAACCGCGGTCGTGATCAGCCTGTACTTTCCGTTGATGGCAATGCTGGTCGCGCATTCCGGTGCGGCGGGCAAACAGCGTTACCGATACATGCGGCTGGTATCGATTTGTTTGCTGGTGGCGATAGGCGCTGCGGCACTGAGTTGGATCCAGGCCCAAACATTCTCGCTTAGTCTTGATCAGGCCAAAGTACTGTTTGTCCTGAATATCCTCTCTGGTGTCGGATTTGTCGTTGCGGTTGCATTTTTCCCGCTTGCAGGCGTTTTCGGACAACTGACGCGGCGTCCCGATTTGCCTCGCGAAGGCTAGGTGTATAATGGGCTGGCGTGCGTTGCATTGTTTGCGCATCTCCCGCACCCGCGTGCAACGAATCGAGACATGAATGGCTAAAGCGGATCACTTCTTTGTTTGGCGTCGTCATCGAGGCGTTCCCTATCAGCACCATGTGATCGACGTGGGCGATGGCACAGTCGTGCATTTCACCGACGGCGCCGACTCCGTGGCCGGTCCGGGCGGCTCGGTCGAAAACTTTGTGGTGCAGCAAACGCGGATCGAAGTTGTCACCCGTAACGGCCAAGACCGCATGCACGTGGTCGGCCACCGAAACAAACTGGACGATGACGCGATCATCGAGCGCGCGCTCAGCCAAGTCGGGCGCAAAGGTTATCATCTGATTTTCGACAATTGTGAACACTTCGCGTGTTGGTGTGTGATCGATCGAGAGGAAAGCCGACAAGTCGCAATCGCGCACGAACGAATCAGTGCAGCCAGCGTCAAAGCCATCGCGGCGGTCACCGTTCGTACCGCTTCACGTTTGGCGGCCAAACGCTTGTCGCGTGTGGCAAGCCCGTGGATGGTTGTCGCCGATGCGGCTCAGTGGGCGACCGAAGCTGGCGGCCATCATGTCGGATTGGTCGACCCGAAGACTCGCAAGCATGCCGGCCGCGCCGTTGGCGGCATCACCTCGCTGGGCGTCGGCGCTTTGGGCGGCCCCGTCGGGGTCATCGTGGCCGGAACCGCGTGGGCCGCCGGTGAGTTAGCCGGCGAAGCATCGCGAGCGGTTTATCAGATCGCGCGGGGACCGCGGGAAATCATCAATGGCGATCAAGCGACGCCGGATGCCGATTGTTTGTCATCGCGAGAACCGCAGATCAAAGATCCAACGCGTGTCAAACCACTCGTCGTCGGCGACGGTAATCCCGGCTGAAAATCCGAACTCGACGAGTCCAAGATCGCTGTGACGGTCAAAGACGAAACGGCCACCGGGATAAAGTTCCACGGCCGTGATTCCGTCAATTCGTTGCGAGGTTGTCGACCCGGCAGGCGTCTGACCGCCGAACAGGAACGACAATGTGCGAATTTCCAGCGTCGGCAGAAACGCAAAGACATCACTCTCTGATGCAATCGTACTGATGCCCAAACCGGTCGACAGCACATCGCCGCTGATATCGCTGGTCCCGCCAATCGGCATCCAATATTTCAATTCGCCAAACAAAAATGTCTCGGGCGAAACACATTGGCGCGCAATCAGACCGTATTCCAACGACGTATGTCCGGTCCCCAAACCTTTTGACGACGAGCCCGTCGCGATGTAGGTCCGCAGGATCGTTGCCAGCTTGGTACTTTTTCCGTCGACGAGCATGGCTTGTGCCCCGACAATCATGTCCGACATCCCCGTCGTGTTGGGCATCGCTTCGGGATCCAGCGATCGAAGCGTGTACTGGGTTAGCGCCATCGCTTTTTCGTTTCCGATGGCCAATCTTACGCTCAGGTCTTGCGCATCGACCCCTGTTTCGGCGTTGTTTGTCGTTCCCGCGCCCCAGAAGTATTCGGCCCGGTCGGGCACGTTCAGCCCGTAATTCAACTGGTATCGAAAGCCAACATGTGGGACTTGGATCGCGGTGTCCAAGACATTCGGTGCGTACATGACGCGTTCGTACCCGATGCCGCGATCTCGGGTGCGTTGATCCCGGAAATTCGCTCCGATGTCCAGCCATGACAGATCCAGCTTGCTGAAACTCGTGTTCACGCGAGAGTGCAACGAACTTAACGGCGTCCAGCGACTGGCGAGCGGATCACTGCAGCCTGCCTCGCATGAAACGCACCCCGAACATCCTGTTTCACACGAGTTGCACGATCCCGGCACCGCGTCGCACAAATCGGGCACCGCGTCACAACTAAGGATTGGCGCGGCGGATGTAAACAACTCGGGTGCCGCCTGGCTATCGATCATGCCGTCGTCGAAGGTCAAAAAATCCGTTTCGGCGCGCAGGGGCAGCCCCACCGCGTCGTCGAGTCCGACCGGCGATTGCGCCAGCGCGACTCCGATCCATGCGGATTGAATGAAAATCAGCGTGATAAATACACGATTAATCACACCGGTAACGGAACCCCTTGGTTGTTCATCAGGCGAGTAAGAATCAGAGCAGTACGTCTAAGTTGGCGGTTGCGCGGTCACAGCAATGTGTCCGCAACGTGCACGCACGTTGACATGGATGCTTGTATGAATGAATTTCAAACGACCAGAACCGGTCGCGTGAAACCGGTTTTCGTGAAACCGACGATTTACAAAGACTAACGGTTTTATCGTCTGGAAGTGTTCGCCCGAATTAGCTAATCTCCGCGCAACGAGCCACGTACGTCGAAACCATCGACGCGTTGCTGTCCCAATTTCATTCGGAAAGGAATCCGATGCAAAACCTTGCGGTCCATTGGCATGAAGGACTGTTTCTCCGTCCACATCACCTGCAAGCCTGGGATCGACATTGGCATGAGAGCAATACTGCGTCGCAGCGTTGGCAGAATCCATATAGTTATGGACTGGCGAGCATGACCGTTAACTCGGATGCCCTGGCATCCGGGTTCTTTCAAATCGATTCCATTCGCGCCAAGATGCCCGAGGGGACTCTGGTCGAGCTGACCGCGGGTGAATCAACCGAGCGCGTTGACTTACGCCCCAGTTTTGCCGGCACGGGAACGGCCGAAGGGTCCATCGCGATCGACGCGGGCAATTCTGTTGACGTTTTCTTGGCGGTACCACGGTTACAACTCGGATCGCCCAATGTTGCCGAAGGTGACCGGCGCGAAGGCTCGCGTTTCCACCAGCTTCAGTTACATGTCCCCGACGAGGCAGACGGTGCGAGCGTCGAACCGGTTGTTTTTCGCCGCGTCAACGCGTCGCTGCGTTTGTCGACCGACGATTTGACGGGTTACGACGTGCTGCGAATCGCCAAAGTCAGCCGTGGAACGGTGGGCGGAGCGATCGCGGAACTGGACGATCGATACGTTCCACCACTGCTGGATTGCGCCGCATGGTCATTGCTGAGGCAAAAAACGTTACGGCCGATCCACGACATGGTGATGCTGAAAAGTGAGTTATTGGCCAAGTTGGTCAATGAACACAGTGTCCGGATGGATGCCGAACAGCCTGGCGACCTGCAACGGATCCTGATGCTGCAGACTCTCAACCAAGCCGCTGCGGTGTTGGGCGTGTTGAATCAATCCGGCGGCGTTCACCCGTGGAACGCTTACGTCGAACTGAGCCGAATCGCGGGAGCGTTGGATCTATTCAGCGAATCTAAATCCGCTCAGGTGATCGACGCTTACGACCACGATTCGATCGGACCCTTGTTTCATGGTTTAAAAGCGCGCATCGAGTCTCGCCTCGCATCCGTCGGTCAAAACGCATACCAACAGCGTTACTTCACCGGCACGGGCTTGGGGATGCATGTCGGTCTGGACCCGCAGTGGTTGACTCGCGATTGGAAATTTGTCTTAGGCGTGCGGCGCGGAAAACTGACGTCCAAGGGGCTCGACACAATCCTGTCGCCGGGATTCTTAGACTGGAAAATCGGCAGCGCCCGCCAAGTCGAAATGCTTTACACCAAGCGGGCACCGGGATTGGACCTGACACCGATGCGCGACGTACCCCGCATCTTGCCATCCCAGGCCGATTGGAGCTTTTTTGAATTGAGCGGTCACGGTGCGGCATGGACGGATGTCTTGGACACGGGGACCATCGCGATTCGTTTGCGTGAACAGTTGATCGACAATCCACGCGAATTGCCGGGCAACCAAACGCTTCACGTGCGAATGAATGACCGTCGCGCGTCGTTGCAGTTCGCGATCTTTGCGATCAATGGATCAGGTGCCGCATGACCAACGATGCACTGGACCGATTTGTCGACGACTATTTTGAACGATTGCTGGCGTGGGTGGAACACATCGAGCGAGACGATGCCACCGATGCATCGCTCGTTCACAAGGATTTGCTAAGTCATCTGCAGCAGTGGCGAGAGAAACATCAAGGCGACCAACGGTGGAAACCGGCCGTCTATGCATTGGCCGCATTATCCGATGAATTGATGCTTGAAACACCTTGGCCCGGCCGAACATGGTGGAACGATCATGTTTTCGAAGTCCACTTGTTTGGAACCCGCCGCTGCAGCGATCAATTTTTTGTGCTCGCACGCAAAGCCGCTCGCGATCCATCCAGCGGAGTCTTACGCGTCTTTCATGACTGCGTCTTGCTCGGGTTTCGAGGCATTTATGCGATCACCGAACTCGGCGAATCGGTGACGCGTGAACTGGGGATTCCGCCAACGCTGGACATGTGGTTGATGCAGACGCAGCAGCGACTGGGCGAAGACCCCCGCAGCGAGCACGCGGAACCCTTCCACCGTCAACTGGTCGGTGCGGCGCCACAGTCTAGCCGCCACAAAATCGTTTGGTGGTCCGTCGCGGCCGGAACCATGCTGGTCGCCAATATCGCCGCGTTCAGCTTGTTATTACACACTTAAGCTCTCAAGCTTGACGAGAACCATCCACCATGTCCGATGAAGCAAAGCCGACCGCCATGCAAAAGATCAAGTCGTATTTTGATCTATCGCTTGCTGCGCTGGTTTCGCTGGTCGTCGGCGTTATCTTATTGGCGCTTGCCGGCATCGCGTGGCTGATCTATTCACTCGACGCAACGCGAATCGCTTGGGGCGACTATATGACGACCCCACGCATTGTCGGTCTTGTCGGCCTCTGGGTTCTGTCGGTTGCGACGACGTATTTTTCGGTTCGCGTTTGGATGAGTGATGTCCCCGTGGGCGACCGTCGCATTCGCGAAGGCTGGAAAGCGGGCATGAAGTTGCTTTCCAAACACGGTGTCGCCTTGGCCGATCTGCCATGCTTTGTCGTGTTCGGGTGTACGAACCGACACGAACAAGACTTACTGGTCGGTGCTGACGGTCACGGGACGATCCATCAATCGTCCGCAGGTCTGCCCGCGATCGATTGGCATTTGAGTGATGAACGCATCATGATTTTCTGCCGAGACATTGGCGTCTACGGAAGCTTGATGCAAAACTTTGATGCATCCGAAACGTTTGCCACCGCGGGTTCATCCACGACAACGCAAACGGCCACGCCACGCCGCGAAGCGAGCATCGCCACCGATGCCGATACAAAGGATGCCGAAAAAAACGCTGCAAGCGACGACGCCAATACGGAATCCGATATCGACCAGCAAGCCAATCAGGATGCTTCCTCCCATGCAAATGCAGCCGATACGCAGTCGGACGATGATCCCGAATCATCTGATGAATCGACATTGTCGCCCGAGTTGTCCGATACGAATTCGTCTGCATCCGCGCCGACCTTGACGGCCGACCCGGTGGTGAAGTCTTCCGGAACGGGTACTGACGTCGCGGCACGTGCGGAGACGATCACCAGCGCTCTGACGAGCTTGGATCGAGCCAACGCATTGGTTCGGGACGCATTGGTTGCCGATCCACAGGCGATCGATGCCACGCCCCTGATTAGCGAGGAGGTGGTCGAAACCCCATCGATCACTTCAATTCAAGCGACGGAATCTCAAGCTCTGCTTTCACAATTCTGTACGCGACTGCGCGCCTCGCGATTTCCGCATAGTGCGATCAACGGCGCGCTCGTCGTGGTTGATGCGGCCGTGGTGGCGGCAAGCAATCAATCGGCGCGTACGGTGGGTCGAGCCATTCGCAGTGACTTGGATCAATTGCGAGTCGAACTGGGTGTTAGCAGTCCCGTCACGATGTTGGTGGCCGAAAAAGAACACGCTGATGACTTCGCCGAACTGGGACGTCGTCTACGCATCATTGGCCAAGACCAGGATATCGCCTTAGGAAAAGAATTCGAATCGGCCGAGCTCCCGACGGTTGCCGCAATGAACCAATTGGCGGGCGATTCGGTCAGACAAATACAGCATCGGATTCATCAAATTTTTCACACGCCACGCTCTCTGGCACAGCCACAGAACCATCGACTGGTTCGCGTTCTAATCCAATGTCGCCGATGGTCCGACGCGCTGCGTGCGTTGATGGTGGAAAGTTGTGCATCGGCCGAAACAAGTCATGAATCCGCTAGCGATGCGCCCATCGTCAGCGGTTTGTATATTGCACCGGCAGGTAAATCCTCACACGCGGCATCATCTCAGAAATCGTCGATGTTGACCGCTGGATTCATCCGAGCGGTACTGGACCGCATGGTGGACCAGCAGAATCATCTGGCGTGGACGAGCAAAGAACGACAACGTGGCGCAAAGCACCAGTGGACTGTCAATCTGCTCCGTATGTTGACTTTAGTCTTGGCAATCGCTTTCGCGCTTCAACTATGGATTTCAATGTCGAGATAGCTGAACAGAAAAAATTGAGTTTTTCGGTCAAAGTGACTCAGACGCCACGGCACAAGGGTCGATCTAACCGTTAAAGCCTGACAGCATGTCGCTGAGGGCGCGTTATGAAACTTACGCATCTGATCAGCTAATGTTGGCCGCTGACCCTCAGCAATTAAGACAGCCTGTTACTCCAGATTCACCGGTCGGTTCGAATCTGGAATACGACGCCCGATTCATGGAAATGTCACGGCTGGCTGAAGGCACACGCGAACAGCAATACGGCAATACGATCATTGCCGCTCATCCGCCTGATTGGCGCGGCGCGCTGCAAATTGCAGACGAATTGGCCGGTGAGACTCGCGACCTGCGAGTTGCAGTCATGATCATCGAAGGACTCGCGCACACCGACGGCATTGACGGATTGGCGGAAGGCTTTGAACTGCTGCAGCATTGGATCTGCGGGTTCTGGAACGACATCCACCCACAATTAGACGAAACCGACGGTCGCGACCCATTCGTCCGCATCAATACACTCGGTCGACTCTGTGACAGCGAGCGATTGCTGAGTCTGATCAACAAGATCCCGCTGGTCGAAGCACCGCCGCACATGTTGGTCACCCTAAGTGACGTGCGCTGGGCCAACGGAAACACATCGGGCCAACCCAGCACCGCCAGCGATCGCGCCACGCCCATGGAAATCGAAGCGGCGTTCTTGGCCCTGCCACTGGGCGAACTGCGGCACCGATACGAAACCTGTTTACGGGCTGAAAACGCGTTGGTCGCGACCATCGATTTCCTGGAACAAACCTGCGGCAAAGGCGTTTGGGACGCGACGGCCTTGATCGGCAAGATCAATGCGTGCACGGATTTGCTGAAACAACAATTGCGGCTCAGGCTCTCGGCATCCGATGCGGTCGTTGCGGATGTTTCGGCCGCCAACAAATTGCGTCATGACGACGGACACGATTCCAACTGGGGTCCGCACAGCATTGACCAATCGATCACCAGCCTTAGCCGCATTCGCGTCGACTCGCGCGACGAAGCCGAGCAAGTTATCGAGGCTGCAACCCAGTACTTTGAACGCTACGAACCATCTAGCCCTGTACCGCTGTTACTGAGGCGGGCCAAGCGGATGATCAATCAAGATTTTGTTGACATCCTGCGTGACCTGGCACCCGGGGCACTGGAACAAGCCAAAACGTTGACCGGCGATTTAGACGAATAATCGATCGCCTAAACTATTTTTTCTCACTTAAACCTGTTGTCGTACGAATCGAAAAGGTGACCTGATGTCCGAAAGCAGTCAAAAATTTATCTCGCGAAATCGGCCGCCACGTGTGCAGATCGAATACGACGTGGAAACATACGGCAGTGAAAAGTCAGTTCAACTGCCATTCGTGATGGGCGTGTTCGCGGACCTGTCGGGCAATCCTTCCGAGCCACTTGGCGACGTCGCGGAACGCAAGTTCTTGGAAACCGACATCGACAATTTCGACGAACGCCTGAAATCGATGAAGCCGCGCGCCGCGTTCCAAGTGAAAAACACTTTGACGGGCGAAGGCAATTTGAATGTCGATTTGACGTTTGAATCAATGGACGACTTTTCACCTGGACGCGTTGCCGAACGTGTCGAACCACTCGACAAATTGCTGAACGCTCGTACGCAACTGACGCAGCTAGCGACGTACATGGACGGCAAGACGGGCGCCGAAGAATTGGTCGCTCGTTTGATCAACGATCCCGAGTTGCTGAAAGAGCTTGCCGAAAAACCGATGACGGTAGAAACCGACGCGCCGGAATCCGACGCGGCATAAAACTGTTTACTTAACGATCCAATCTAACGACGGCGAACTGCCGAACACGCCTAAATCAATGGGAATTCAAGGATGAGTGAAACCAAAGACGCAAAGTCGGCCGAAGCAGACGCCGTGGACACAATCACGTTGGACACGCTAAGCGAATTGCTGGATGCCGAGTTTCGCCCGCGCAGCAGCGAAGCGGGCACCGCGGTTGTCGAAGCAGTCAATACGCTCGCACAACAGTTGGTCACCAACGAAATGATCGTGGGCGAAGACGCCACGAAAACGATCGAAGCTCTCGTCGCCGAAATCGATCGCAAGATCGCCGAGCAAATGAACGAGATTCTTCATCACGACGACTTCCAGACATTGGAAGGTGCTTGGCGTGGCTTCTCGTACTTGGTCAATAACACCGAGACCGACGAGATGCTAAAAATTCGCGTCATGAACATCTCCAAAAAGGACTTGCATAAGACCTTAAAGAAATTCAAAGGCACTGCTTGGGATCAAAGCCCGATCTTCAAGAAACTGTACGAAGAAGAGTACGGTCAGTTCGGCGGCGAACCCTACGGCGCTTTGATCGGCGATTACCACTTTGATCATACGCCGGTTGACGTGGAATTGCTGGGCGAGATTGCCAAGCTTGCCGCAGCCGCCCACGCGCCGTTCATCACCGGTGCCAGCCCATCGCTGATGCATATGTCATCCTGGCAAGAACTGAGCAATCCACGCGATTTGACCAAGATCTTTCAGACCGTCGAATACGCATCTTGGCGTTCGCTTCGCGACGACGAAGATTCGCGGTACGTCGGTTTGACCATGCCTCGTTTCCTTGCCCGACAACCTTACGGCGCGGCCAGCAATCCCGTCGAAGAGTTTGCGTTCGAAGAGGACACCGCAGGTCCCGACCACAGCCGGTATGTCTGGAGCAACAGTGCGTACGCTTTCGCGGTCAACATCAATCGTTCATTCAAGATGCACGGTTGGTGCTCGCGAATTCGCGGGATCGAATCCGGCGGGTCGGTCGAAAAACTGCCCGTTCATGTGTTCCCCACCGACGACGGCGGGATCGACATGAAATGCCCGACCGAAATCGCGATCAGTGACCGTCGTGAAGCCGAATTGGCAAAGAACGGCTTGATGCCACTGGTGTTCCGCAAGAACAGCGACTTGGCGGCCTTCATCGGCGCACAATCGCTGAACAATCCTACGTTGTTTGAAGACGACGACGCGACTGCAAATGCACGGCTTTCGGGTCGGCTGCCATACTTGTTCGCGGTATGCCGTTTTGCACACTACCTGAAGTGTATCGTTCGTGACAAAGTTGGATCGTTCAAAGAGCGAAGCGACATGCAAATCTGGTTGAACAACTGGATCAGCCAGTATGTCGACACCAACCCGGCAACCGCGTCGGAACTGGACAAGGCACGACGCCCGTTGGCGGGTGCCGAAGTTGTCGTCGAAGAAATCGAAGGCAACCCGGGTTACTACAACGCGAAGTTCTTCCTGCGACCGCACTATCAACTGGAAGGTTTGACGGTTTCGCTACGTTTGGTTAGCAAGTTGCCTTCGGCCAAGGCTGCTTAACAACCCGACCACGACTCAATTGATTCCAAAACAAAATAAGCAGGGAGAATAATATGATTCTGTTGAAATTCAAAAAGGAAATCAAAGGCGATGCGACTTCGGCCGGCTTCGAAGATCAGATCAAGCTGATCTCGACCTCGTTCAGCGCCTCGCGGATGGTTTCGGTTCCCTCGGGCAGTTCGGCTCGTGAAACGGGAACACCGGTTTTCTCTGAAGTGCAATGTGCGAAAGATTTCGACATCGCATCGACCGAACTGTTCATGCAAAGTGTCTCCGGTGCAAGCCTCGAGGAGGCTTCGCTGACTTACTTGCAGACCGACAGCGAAGGTAACCCGCAAGTCTATTTGGTGGTGACGCTAACCGATCCGATCGTGACGAGTTATTCGCACAGCGGATCGATGGGCGACAAACCCGGCGAAAGTTTCTCGCTGAACTTTACCAAGATCGCTTTGGCTTACACTCAGTACACGGGTGAAAAGGCGACCAAGGCTTCGCCAAAGGGTTGGAATCTGCTGACCGCGTCGGCCGCCTAACGCTTAGGCGACTGGTTCAGATCGCACTCGACCGGATCTTGCCGCTGGCAGGTTCGGCGAGGTGCCGTCAGGTGATGGTTCATGCCGGAACGGCGTTCACGTTGTCCCGGCCAACTATCCATGGGTCCTTTGATGCACGCCAACACCAATCCGGATCGCCCGTCGTCATCGCTGCTGTATCGCTTGATCAGCGGCGACGACACCGAGCCTGTCACGACCGCGGTCGTGCCGGCGACGGTGGCGCGAACCGGTGGCGCATCGCAAAGCATCCGAACCACTCGTCGCCAGCACGCCAAGTTGATGTCGACCCTGCGTTGGCAGATCGAACAAGACCTGATGGCATTGTTCGGCACACGGCGGATGTCATGCGACACTGACCTGAACGCGTGGCCGATGGTCAGACGCAGCGTCTTGAACTATGGAATTCCCGACCTGTCGGGCTCGACCGGCAGCAGCATCGATACGCGACGCCTACAACGAGAACTCGTCGATGCGATCAAGTGCTACGAACCCCGTTTGAAACCGGAAACGTTGACAGTCACCTGCCAAGTGCGAGAACACACAAACGAAGGCGTATTGGTGCAAATCGAAGCAATGTTCGGACCGGCCGATGCGTTGGAATCGTTCGCACTGGGGCTTTCGATTTGTTTGGGATCGGGCCAGTGCCGGAAAATCCCGGCAAGGCAAGCTGCTTAGCCGGTCTCACGCGAATTTAACTTCGAAACCGAAGTCCCGGTCGACACTGAATCAAGACGTGAAAACAGACTTGAGAACACTGCTCAGTGGGATCTTGTCGTGGAATTGTTTGCCGGAAACACAACCGAGAAACGGAACGCATGGAAGCGCAATTCCTTGACCATTACAACCGCGAACTCGGCTACCTTCGCGAACTCGGAGGCGAGTTTGCGCAAGAGTACCCTGCGGTGGCCGGTCGCTTGGGAATGGACGAGTTTTCCTGCAGCGACCCGTTTGTCGAACGGCTGTTAGAAGGTTTCGCGTTTCTCGCGGCCCGTGTCCATCGGCGAATCGATGCGGAATTCCCGCAATTCACACGTGGATTGCTGGAATCGATCTATCCGCACTACACCCGTCCGATTCCCGCCGCGGCGATGGTTTCGGTGCAACCGGATCCGGACGAGGGTTCGCTGGTCGATGGATATCGATTGCCTCGCGGAACACGCTTGCAGGGTCCCAGCAGTGCGCATCAGCCGACACCTTGTCGTTTCGAAACGACTCAAGATTTAGACCTGTGGCCGATTCGTGTCACCGATGTCTCGTTGATTCAGCGTGGTTCGGCGCACGACCGACCACTGCCGTCATCGATGAGTGGACCGTCGGTCCGATCCGGACTGCGAATCACACTGGAAACGACGGGTGGCCTGCCGATGTCGTCGGTCAAGCTGGATCGATTGCCGATTCACTTGCGAGGCGGCGAGATCGCGCATCAATTGCTCGAGTTATTGATCGCTCATAGCATCTCCATCGATGCCGGCGACGCGGATGCAGATCGTTGGCACCGCCTGGCCCCCTCATCGATTTCGGCGGGCGGTTTCGCGGCCGAGGAATCGTTGTTGCCCGATGAACCACGTTCGTTCAGTGGATACCGTTTGCTGCAAGAGTATTTTCTATTACCCGAAAAGTTCTTGTTCGTCACGATTGAAGGACTGCAGCGAGCGATCGCCGGAGCGACCGGAAAGCAACTTGAAATCGTGATCGGATTCGACACCAACAATCGTGAGTTGGCCGGTCGCGTCGGCCGTGAACACATCGCCATGCATTGTGTTCCGGCAATCAATCTGTTCAAACGCCGCGCCGATCGCATTCAGATTTCTGATGCCAAGAGCGAACACCAACTGTTGGTCGATCGCAGTCGTCCCATGGATTTTGAAATCTGGTCGATCGAACAACTCTTTGGCCACGGGAAGACTCCACAACAAGAAGTCGAATTCTTGCCACTTTACGCGCCGCCCACCGCCATGGCGGCGCGCCGCCAGCACGCCACCTATTACACGATCGATCGACGACCGCGACATCCGTCGACCAATCAGCGCGAGTACGGTCACCGGTCGCCTTACTTGGGTACGGAAGTGTTTGTGACGCTGACGGATTCGAATCAACGACCCTCACGACAAATGATTCGGCAACTTTCGTCGTCGGTTTACTGCACCAATCGCGACTTGGCGCTGCTGAAACCGCCGGCGGGTTGGCGCGATGCTTTCACGCTCGACGGCGCAGGTCCGGTTGCGTCGATCACGTGTTTGACCGGACCGACTCCGCCACGATCGCCTTTGACAACCGAGGACGGCGAAACCTGCTGGCGTCTGGTGAATCATCTGACGTCAAACTTCTTGGCATTGTCCGATCATCAAAGCCTCAACGCGGTGGACAGCGGCAACGCTCACGTCGACCAAGCTGCCGCGGCACTGTTGCGTCAGATGCTGTACTTGTATTGCCCCGAGGATTTGCCGGCCGCGAAACGTCAAGTCGATGGCATTCTTGGAGTTCGACATTCCGCCGTCACGCGACAATTGCCATTCGCAGGCCCGATCGTACACGGCCGGGGCGTCCACTTGGACCTGGAGATGGACGAAGCCGCATTCGAAGGCAGCGGCGCATTCTTGTTGGCCAGCGTGATCGAACAGTTCGCGGCAAGATTTGTTTCAATCAACGGGTTCACGCAAACGTCGATCCGCACACCGACGCGAGGACCAGTTCATCGTTGGCCCGTGCGAGTCGGATCGGTCTCGCTGGTCTAAGGTGCATCCATGACGCATACGAAATCAAGCACCGAACAGCCTAAGGACTGGAATCAGCTGATCACCGGCCCGCTGGATCAGTCCGTCCACCAAGTTGGATTCTTTCAAGCGATCCGGCGTATCGAAGAGCATGCTCGCGAGTTTCCTCGTGTCGGTCACGCCCAGCAAGTCGACCAGGACCCGCTGCGCATTCGCCAGACGGTCGAACTTGATTTTGCCGCCGCGACGGTCGACCGAATCGATTCGGCACACGACGGCCGAGCAAACTTGAGTCAGCGGTTCTTTGGTCTATTGGGCCCGGGCGGGCCACTGCCGTTGTCGATGACGGAACAGGTTCGGCACGAGTCGCGACACAACGGCGATGCGACGATGGAGTCGTTCCTGAATATCTTTCACCATCGCATGGCGACCCTGTTCTATCGCGCCTGGAGCAGCAGTCGCGGCGCCGTCCAGCGAGATCGGCCCGACGAAGACCGGTTCAGCGCATTTCTGAGTGCGTTGTCGGGTGTCTTGGGTGAACCTACCCCCGGCGCCGATGATGCAGGTGATCGACAGCTTGAATCTGACGAAACGCGGATTCATTTTACCGGCCGTTTTGCCTCGGCGCATCGCAATGCCGAGGGCCTCGGCGCCGTGGTCGCAACGACTCTGCGAGCGGGCGTGCGAGTGAGATCGTTTTTGCTTCGCCACTTAAGGCTAGAGAACGAAGATCGCACATTGCTTTCGGTGACGCCCACCGCGGAAGGCCGCGGCGGTCGGCTTGGCCAGAGCGTTGTCTTGGGCCGCAGTGTCCCCGATCGTCGCTCGATGGTCGGACTGGATATCGGACCGATCGACTTGCGACGATTCCAAAGCCTTCTGCCGGGCGGAGAGCTTCACAATTCGCTAAGGCGTCTTGTCCGAGGTTATGTCGATCCGTCGATCGAATGCCGAGTCCGGTTGATTCTTGATCAACGTAAGGTTCCGCGCATGACGTTGGGGCAAATTGGCACACTGGGCCGAAACGCTTGGCTTCACAGCCGGCCGCCCGGTCAAGATGCCGGCGACTGTCAGTTCCTCTTATAAGTTGGCATTGGCGATCCGATGAGCATCACGCAAGACACCCGACCACTATCAATCGCAACGCCACTTGGCGACAACGCGTTGGTCTTGCTGCGCGTCAATTGGTCCGAACAGCTCGGCCGTCCGTTCCAAGGCGAACTGGATTTGGTCAGCGAGCAAGGCGATATTGATCCACTTGACCTATTGAAGCAGCCGGTTTCGATCCGCGTTGGCGATCCAAGCGACGATGGCTCGCCCAGCTACTTGCACGGCTTCATCTCGGCGATAGGTCAAACGGGATTTAACCGCGGACTGTACGATTACCACGCCACCGTCGTGCCCTGGTTCGGATTGCTGAAACATGTCGGTGGATCACAAATTTTTCAACAACAATCCGCCGTTGATATTGCCAAAGCCGTGATCGAAACCCGCGGATTCAGTGGCCAGCTTGAAGACCGTTTGACACAAACCTATCGCGAGCGTGCGTATTGTGTGCAGTACGGCGAATCGGACTTTCAGTTCCTCAGTCGGCTGTTCGAAGAAGAGGGCATCTATTATTCGTTCGAGTACACCGACGAGACTCACACGATGGTGTTGTGCGATGACGTCAGTGCGCACAACGCGAATCCAGACATGGCTTCGTTGCCCTATCACGGCATCGAAGACGACGGCAGCGAGGCCTGTGTATCAAAGTGGACGGATCGCCGACAATTCAACACGGCCTCTTACGTCTTGAAGGATTACGACTTCCAAAAGCCGCGCGCCGAAATGACAGTCCGTCAAAACGCGTCGGATACCGCAAGTGAATGGCAGTGGTACGAGTTTCCTGGGCGGTACTTTGAGACCGCCGACGGTGAACATTACGCACGAGTGCTGACCGAGGCCGCGAGCGCCGGTCAACAGTCCGCCAGCGTCGAAGTCGCCACTCACGGTTTGCAAAGCGGAAACCTGTTGACAATTGAGTCACACCCGCGAGACGCGCTCAATCAAGAGTACCTGATCACCGCCACACAAATTCAAGCAACCGCGCCCGATATCACCGCCGGGTCAGGCGGCGGTGGTGGATTCGGATTCGTCGGACAGTTGCAAATCCAACCCTCATCGATCCCCTTTCGTGCCAGTCACCAAACGTCGCGTCCGGTGATGCCGGGCCCCCAAATCGCTACCGTCGTGGGGCCGGACGGTGAAGAGATCTGGACCGATTCGTATGGACGCATCAAAGTCCAATTCGCCTGGGACATGATGGGAACCGGCGACGACACCAGTTCGTGCTGGATTCGCGTCACCCAACCTTGGACGGGAAAAGGATGGGGCGCCGTTTCGATCCCTCGCGTCGGTGAAGAAGTCATCGTTGCCTTTCTCGATGGCGATGTGGATCGCCCGATCGTGACCGGCCGAGTCTTCAACGCCGATCGCATGCCGCCCGAAGCCTTGGCCGACGGACAAGCAAAGACCGTCTTTCGCACAAGAAGCACGAAAGAGGGCGACGTGGAATGCTTCCATGAATTGACCTTCGACGATACCAAAGACGCTGAACTGATTTACTTGCACAGCGAACGTGACTTTCAACGCGTGGTCGAAAACAACGACTCGTTGATGGTTGGTTTTGAAAAGCAAGACAGTGGCGACCAAGCGATCGAAATCTATAACGACCAAAGCTTGATTGTCGGCGTCGGCAGTGGCAGCGGCAGCCAAACCATCGAAATCGGGCAAGACCGAACCACCACGATCGATGCCGGTGACGACACGCTGACCATCAAACAAGGTGATCAAAATGTGAACGCCGAGAGCGGCGCCATTTCGATCCAAGCGGCGACGTCGATCACCCTGCAGTGTGGCGACTCGAGCATTCAAATCACCCCCACCGGTATCACGATTCAATCGACGCAAATCGATATCAACGCCGATGCACAAGCCAATATCGCCGCACCCGAGGTTAACGCATCCGCCGACGCATCACTTGCGATCAGTGGTGGTGCGACCGCTGCGCTGACCAGTGACGGACAACTAACGGTTCAAGGCGCGGTTGTTCAAATCAATTGACCGACCGCCCTGCAATTACACCCATCCTCTTTGGATTGATCGTTCCCATGCCTCTGTTACTGACCGCTCGCATCGCCGACGCCGACGTTCGTCGCTTGACGCTACGTCTAGGCCAGGAAGCGCGCGTGGGCAGCAGCGAATGGGTTGAACTCAGTTTGCCTGAGGACGATGATCTGGCTGAAGAGCACTTTGTCGTTCGATGCCAGAGCGACGCAACGGTCGAAGTACTCGGAGAGAAGCCCGCATTGAAAGTCGCCGATGATGTCTGCCAGCGACTGGCGTTATCACGCGACACCGACACGCTGACGCGATTTGTTGCCGGCAGCACGGAATTTTCGATTCGTTGGTCACCTGATTTTCTGCCATCGGCGCGCACGACCGAATCACTGGGCAACCCACCGGCGGAAACGGTTATCGACGAATCCCCGCGGATCGCTGCGGTTGGCAACGCGATGTCGTTGTCGCCCGAAGCGGTGGCCATCCAGTCACAACCGGATCGAGCCGACGAATATTTCGACCGATTGGTGTCTGCCGAATACTTCGATGATGCCATTCGCTTTGCCGCTGGCTTTCTGTCACCCAGCGATGCCGTCGCCTGGGCCGTCCGAACAGGATCACTCGAAGGGGAAACGCCCATGCCGTTGGTCCAAATGATCGGCAACTGGATCGAATCGTGCGGCAATGCGGCGGAGTCTGAAAAGTGGCGATGCGAAATCCGAAACATGTTGGCCGGCGCACAGCCGACAAACGTTGCGAAATGGATCGGGCAAGCAATTGTCTATACCGATGGCAGCCTTGCCCCCAGCGACCAACAGGTCATCCGTCCACCAAGCCATTTATGCGGAATCGCTGTCCTGACGGCCCACCGCTGGGCAGTCGCAAAACAGCCGGACCGATCCGCTGCGGTCGGTCGCTGGATCCAGCTTGCCGCTGAGACGCTTTCGCAAAGCAGCACGACCGAGCACAGCACCACTAAGCACCCGGAGGAAACGGACAATGCCGCCCGCCGCGAGATTAACTGACCCACACAGCTGCAGTTCCGTAACCGGCGTTGTGCCACACGTCGGCGGTCCGATCGATGGTCCCGGCGCGCCGACGGTGTTGATCGGTGGTTTGCCGGCCGCGATCGTCGGCGATATGGCGACGTGCAACGGCCCGCCCGACGCTCTGATTCAAGGATCGGCTACCGTTTTGATTGGCGGCATGCCCGCAGTTCGGCTGGGCGACCCCACCGAGCACGGCGGATCGGTGACGGCTGGCGAACCGACCGTACTGATCGGCGGATAAATAAAGGAAGGGATGTCGACAACAACCAACACCAACGATTTGCCTTTGCGCGAAACGCGTCTGATGGATTGGCGGCGTGCGACCGATGCGCGGCGATTGACGCTGCGCGCTCGTGCCATCGTGTTGGTTGCGACCGTGTCGGCGCTTATTCTTTTCACGTTTGTTGCGCTGCGACCGCTATCATCCACACGACTAGAATTTATTTCGGTTGGACCGGGCACTGCTGCAGAAGCATCGGATCCGCTAGCCATCCAAGTTGCCCACAGAACATTGACGCGCCTTCGCGAATTTGCCCAGACGCTTCCGACAGCGAACAGCGGAAACGTTCGCGATTTTTCGGATCCGGAAGACTCGCTTGACCTCGACGAGTCCCCTCACCAGCCGTTGGTGATTCATGTGGTGGGATCGGCAACGGTCAAAGACGGACGGGCCGTGATGATCCCACCGCAAAACGATGCACAATCTGCATCAGGTTTGTTGGATGTCGCGTCTATGCTGCAGCAGCTTGAGGGATCTCGTTCAAACGCGATCGTCCTGCTGGATGTCATCGATGATGACAATCGAAAAATTGGTGCCTTGCCGGAATTGAACGCGTGGCGATTTGCACGCTGTCTTGATCAGCAAATGACAAAGATGAGCGAAAGTCGCTTCGCTGTTCTCCTTCAGCAATCGCAAGTTGCATTGTCAGACGAAGACAGCGCCGAGACGGTATCCGGCTTGACGCGCCGTTTTATGGAAGCTTTCCAAGACGACAATGACACCAACCAAGACGGAACCATTTCCGCGGCCGAATTGCTTGAGGCCATCACAGCGATCGACCAAGCGCAACACAATCAGCGTGCCCCACGCGTGTTCACCAATACGACTCGATCAAGTTGGAACCAAGTCGCGTTGGTGCCGACGGTGGGTTTGCCGACGCTTGAAAGTATGCACAGTCCAGAGGCAGCCAGTTCAGAGACAACCGCAGCGGAAGCGGACCGTAGCGAAACGGCACCAAAAAATCCGGATCAGAAAACCGCCGACGTTGCGTCAGAATCACCGACGGATACTAGATCAGTCCAGGAACTGGCAATCACGGCGCCGACATTGCCACTTGCGATTGGCATGTACGATTCGGGGCTCCAAACCAGCCAGATCGACTTCGCCGCCGAAGCCAACCAAAAGCTGACGGAACTGTTGTACGTGGATTCGCTGGAAGACGACGCCGTCGCCTGGCTGGCCACGGCGAAGGTCCAGTCGGCACCCTGGGACGAGATCCTGTGGATGCGAACCGTCATCAAACAGCAGGTTCCCTGGCCCTTAAAAAAGCAGTTGATCCACTGCCGTGTCAAAGCGAATCAAGTCGCGATTCAGCCTACGGTTCGCCAGTGGTTTGCGGATGTCTGGACGAACGCTCAGTGGAAACGCTTGGACGCCGAACGGACGCTTGTCAGCCCCGTACGGCACGACGATCACGCTTATATCCGCGGCAAGGCGGATGAGGCAATTCGACTCTACGACTTCCTTAGCGATAGCGCACAAACGATCGATCGAGCCGTGCAGCTATGCCGAACCATTCGCTTGAATATCAACCAACGCATCGCCGAACCTGTTCTCGCGAGAACGCCCAATGACGATGTCATCTGTCAACTGCTGCGAGAAACGATCGAATTGCAAGCCTGGCTCGACCGCGGACAGGGCGATGCGATTCACGACTGCAAACGGCTGATCGAATCCATCACGGCTCGCCAGAGGGCGATTGAGGGCCGCGGTTTGGCGCAAACGGAAGGTTCAGTGAATGGTTCGAGCGATCGATTTCTTGAGACCTCACGCGTACGTATCTCGCGTTCTTCGCTCGCAATCCGGCTAATCCGACATCGCGATCCCGATTCGAGTCTTGAAAGACTCAACAGCGCCACCGAGCATGCAATCAACGTCTTGAATAATAGTTCGTCGTCGCAGGACGAGATCGTCGTCGCGGCCATGGCGTTTCAACTGGAAGCCCAACGTCTGGCCGTCACTCATGATTCATCGACTGAAATTGATGAAGCGCAACGACAAACGGATCGCTGGGCAACCATTGTTGCTTCACTGGCAGATGACACCAGGCAATTTGCCTCGGACGCGACCAGCGACGAACGACAGGCACTCGATCAAATCAACAGTCGATGCGCTAGAATCGCCTTGGCATTGGGACAAAGTACAAACAATCGGGTTGCGAACGATTTTCGATTCAAAGTCATGACGGCTGGATCGCTGGCCGTTTCAGACCAAGCATCGATCCGGTTCGCGGTGCAACCGACGTCGGAATCATCGGACGCCGGAAGATTGGAAATCGAATTTGATGACCAGACGGTTGCACTCAGTCTTTCCGAGGAAACAAAGACCGCCGCATCGGTGGAATTACATCCGATTGGCGACCGAGACTACCGCACGACCGCTACGCAGCGATACACAAAACACTTGTCAAAGCGCAGAAAAGACTCCGAGTTGTCCGCAGAAATCATGCTGCGTCGTCTTATCATCCCGGGCGACGGATTCCAGCCACAGCGGACGGCCATCAATCTTCGCTGGATCACCAAAGACAACATCTATCGGGCTTGCATCCCATTCGATTTACCTCTGCCCCCGATCGCAAAACTTGGTTTCTTGGCGAACCAATCCACGCCTTCTGGCATCGTTGACCACCCACCGCGTTGGACCATGCACGCCAACCGCATCGAGCATCGGTACCTGAGCATTGCACCAATCGATCCAGCGACAAAAAGTGTGACGCTGCGTCTGCTTGGCTGGCAAGAACCAAACCTCGTAACGCCTCCTCCGATGAACAAGAGCGACGCGGATCAATGGTTGTCAGAGCACGCCGCGCCGACGGTGCTTGCAAGTCATCCGGGGCTGAAACTCGGCAATGGTTCGCAAGTGCCTATCCTATTTCCGCCGCAAAAGCTTGATCCTGCGTCGGCACCCGCGCTGATTGGTTCGTTGTGGTGCGAAGTGACCGACACCCAGCGTGAAATCGTGCAAATGATCGACGTCAGCCCGAACGTCTATCGTCCCGGATCGCTTATCCAGCCGCTCGTTTCATACGATCATGCCAGCCAACTGATTTCGTTCACGTTGCGCGGCGCATCACCACAGCTTGGTCATGGCGATACGCACGTACGTGTCGCCGCCATCGATACGGTGACCGATCAGGTCATCGCCAGCGGTGATGCGGTGGTCGGTCCCGAACAGACGATCCAAAAGACTCTTAGTGCCGCCGGCGCGGTGGGCCATCCCGTGCGTCTGCGGCTAACGGTCGATGAGTGGCCCAGCGCGTTTGTCTATGAGTTCGATACCGATCGCAGCCACAGTGAACTTGCAGTTTCCGATCATCGCGCGGCAATCGAAATCGTTCAGCCGACGAGCGAAATTGTCATGGATCCATCGTCGTCCGAGGTCAAGGCCGACGTTTGGGTCGACGTCAGCGACAGCGTTTTCCGATACGGCTCTGATACGGTCACGTTGGGGCTGGACTTGAATAATGACCGATTTTTGCATGATGATCCGCATGCCAGCGTTACGCTTCCCGTCGGAGTGCAATTCAGTTGGTCCGGTGTCGATGACAAGGGACACATCGGAATCCGCAGTCGCGTGGCGCCGCACCGGCTGACCGTACCTGTCGGGATCGTCAAGAATCGACGTGTCGCACTGGCGGCGAAACTTCAACGTGGCGACACAGTGACGTGGAGCCGTCCCCTGCCAGTGGTGTTCGACGCCAAACCGCCGGAAGTCAAAGACGTCGATTTCGCATCACCGCTGCCTGCCGTCTTGGGCGCTCCCGCCGACGTGCGCGTCAGCATCGACGATGCCGGACTGAGCGGTGCCGCATCGGTTCAAGGCGGCTGGTCGATCGACGGAGGCCAAGAGTTCACCGCCGCCGTCAAACCGGTACCCGCGACAAAATTGGGGGACGGCCGCTGGGCGATCACACTGCCGACGGACAAGCTGGCCTCGGGCGTTCACCAAATGTTGATCCAAGCCACCGACCGGGCCGGGAACCTCAGCCAAGTCAAAGCCATTTCGGTCCCAGTGCGAACCGCAGCCGAATTACTGGCCGCGAAAGAAGATCAGGCCACCGTCGTGCACGGAAAAATTACTTATGTGACGATTCCCGTTGCCGGTTTGAAGGTTGCTTTGAAACCAAAACCGAAAGAAAAAGACGCTGATTCCGCAGAAAAGGAGCCAGCTGCGGATGACCAAGCGTCGAAATTTGAAAATGAGGTTCAAACCAACCAGGACGGCGGCTTTGAGTTTTCGGGAGTTACCGCAGGTGACTATTTGCTAAGCGTCGAAGGTCTGTACCGCGGGACCAATTATCGCAAACAAATCGACATCGCCGTCAAACCGCCCGAACCTGCCACCGTTCCCACCATCCGCATCGATTAACCACCAGCGACACGTCACGATGAATCCGGAAGCGCCCGTGAAACGCAAACGTCGAACGTGGACGATGATCCTGTTAATGCAGGGTTGTCTGTCGATCGGATCGGGGTGCGCAAGCTTGGCGGCTCTTGATCGTCAGGCCGGCGGTCATTTGCCGCACGGAGTCGTCGAGTCGGCTCATCCCGTACCAATGACCCTGCCTCGATTCTTGGGACTGGACGTCGTGTGCCGCCGTACTGTTCTGTTAGGTCAGGTCACCCGCGAAAAAGCGGCAACGTTCGTCCCCGCACTTGAACCAAAACCGCTGGCGTTACCCGTCTCGCACCCGGCTAACGCCGACTCGCCGTCGCCCGCGGTCGCCGCTGCGCATAAAACGAAAAAAGCAAAGGTGGCCAAGGCAGCCAAGGTGAAAGCCGTCGCGGTACTGGCCGGCGAAGACTGCTCGACTAACCCTCACGTTGAGGAAGGAATCTTGGCGGCACTGGATGATGTCGAAGCGGAAGTCAGGATTGCGGCCATCGAAGCGGTGATTCGATCACAGAAAGGTTGTGATATTGGCTGTGGCGGCTGTTGCAGTGATTTGATTCGCAAAAAGCTAAGCAAGATCGCGTTGGAAAAGACCGGCCCGTGTTGCTGGTTCGAACCCAACTCGAAAGCCAGAAGACTCGCCCGACTTGCGGTCGACGGCTGCGGCGGTCCCCTGCCCTATGACGATTGCCAATGCGGCGGCATCGATGAACTCATCCCGATCGAATCGCCACCAATCGAAATCATCGAAGAAATTTGGTCAACGCCCTGACGTCGAAGCAATCGTCAGGCCCGAACCGATTCCCACGAATCCGCCCGTTGGTGTACCGCCTTTAGGCGGCGCAGCGGCTGAGAAACGATTCCGCCTGAAGGCGGGACACCAACGATTGGGTAATCCAGGTTCGTGACGAACGAGTCAGCACGCTTCCTGTCCTGACGAAAAGATCACGGTACACCAACTGATTCTCACGAATCCGCCCGTTGGTGTACCGCCTTTAGGCGGCGACGCGACTGCGAAGCAATTCCGCCTGAAGGCGGGACACCAACGATTGGGTAATCCAGGTTCGTGACGAACGAGTCAGCACGCTTCCTGTCCTGACGAAAAGATCACGGTACACCAACTGATTCTCACGAATCCGCCCGTTGGTGTACCGCCTTTAGGCGGCGACGCGACTGCGAAGCAATTCCGCCTGAAGGCGGGACACCAACGATGGGGTAATCCAGGTTCGTGACGAGCGAGTCAGCACGCATTCGGCCCTGACGAAAAGATCACAGTACACCAACTAATTCCCACCAATCCTCCCCGTTGGTGTACCGCCTTTAGGCGGCGACGCGCCTGAGAAACGATT
>TARA_R110002049_G_scaffold86338_9_pt1 | contig 39293 bp, 37 predicted proteins | sample TARA_R110002049 | Tara Oceans TARA_R110002049 (sample SAMEA4396941) | marine metagenome | biome: Polar Biome; feature: [SRF] surface water layer (ENVO:00010504); material: water (ENVO:00002006), including particulate matter (ENVO:01000060) such as... | depth 5 m
ACCATTAACGGTTGTTGAGCCTATAGATGCAAGTGCAGAAACTAAAGCAGTGAGTTTTGAAAAGCCAGCTCCTAGAGGTGCCGTTAAATTGGTAGATGCAGATAATATAGATGAATTAGTGAGCTTACTTCATAACGAAGCTAAAGTGATTTAAAACCAAATTCTAACATTCAAAAATCTAAATTCTAAAGTACAGATTAAAGGAGTTTAGAACTTGAAGTTTAAAAATTAAAAAAGATTATGTCAATTCTAGTATATACAGAATCCGAAAACGGAAAATTTAAAAAAGCGGCTTTAGAAGTCGTGTCTTACGCTAAAGCTGTTGCCGATCAAATGGGAACATCAGTAACTGCTGTTGCTGTTAATGCAGATAATGCAGAAACTTTAGGGAACTACGGAGCATCAAAAGTGCTTTTGGTAAAAGATGATAGTTTAAAAGCATTTAACGCAAAAAAATATGCAGCGATAGTTGCTAATGCAGCAAATAACGAAGGTGCAAAAGTAGTGGTCGTTAGTTCTAGTGCAGATAGTAAATATTTAGCACCATTATTAGCCGTAAGTTTAGATGCAGGTTATGTGTCTAATGTTTTTGAAGCGCCATCTAGTGTGTCTCCATTTACAGTAAAACGTACAACATTTACAAACAAAGCTTTTGCAAATACAGAAATTACTACTGATGTAAAAATTGTTGGTTTATCTAATAATTCATTCGGATTGGTAGAATCTGGAGGAAGTGCTTCAGTTGAAGATTTCTCACCTTCATTGCCAGATTCTGGAGTAAATGTAGAGTCTATTGACAAAGCTACAGACAAAGTAAGTATCGCTGATGCAGAGATTGTAGTTTCTGGAGGAAGAGGATTAAAAGGACCAGAGAATTGGGGAATGATTGAAGAGCTTGCAGATGTTTTAGGAGCTGCAACAGCTTGTTCTAAGCCAGTGTCAGATTTAGGGTGGAGACCACATAGTGAGCATGTTGGACAAACAGGTAAGCCAGTAGCTTCAAACTTATATATAGCCATTGGTATTTCTGGTGCAATACAGCATTTAGCAGGTATTAACTCCTCTAAAGTAAAAGTGGTAATTAATACAGATTCAGAAGCTCCTTTCTTTAAGGCAGCAGATTATGGAGTTGTAGGTGATGCATTTGAAGTTGTGCCTAAGTTAATTGAAAAATTAAAAGCTTTTAAAGCCGCAAACGCATAATTTTATTACCTTGTAAATTGAATACCAATTCGGTGAAGAGACGATGAGGTATTAATTAAGGACTGTTTAAATTTTGATTTCTATCTAATACTTACATTTTAAGGAAAGTATAGGAGAAATTAGCTAAATCTGTAAATTGCAGTTGGTAAAGTCCAAATTTAAACAGTTCTTTGTGTTTTATAAATTATGAGTTTAGTTCGTTTAAATATCAAAGGCATTTCATACAGTCAAACCCAAAATGGTGCCTACGCTTTAATACTTAATGAAGTAGATGGTGACAGAAAACTACCAATAGTCATTGGTGCTTTTGAGGCGCAATCCATTGCAATAGCTTTAGAAAAGGAGATTCGTCCACCTCGTCCGCTTACTCACGATTTATTTAAAAATTTCGCTGACCGTTTCGATATTGTTGTAAAGCAAGTCATCATCCATAAGTTGGTAGATGGTGTGTTTTATTCAAGTTTAATTTGCGAACGCGATAAAATTGAAGAAATAATTGATGCCAGAACAAGTGATGCGATTGCTTTGGCTTTACGTTTTCAGGCACCAATATTCACGTATAAAAATATTTTAGATAAAGCAGGAATCTATCTTAAAGTCAACCCTAAAAAGGATGACGAAGAACAAGATAGCATTCTTGTAGACGACCTTATTGTGGAAGAAATTGAAGCTGCTTCAGTTGAGCAAGAAGGTTATAAAAATACATCTCTCGAAGAACTTAATAAGCTCTTAGATGAAGCCGTTAATAATGAAGATTATGAAACTGCTGCCAAAATAAGAGACGAAATTTCTAAACGCTAACTAACTCTACACTTTATGAATTATTTTTTCAAGACACTTCTTGTTATATTTATTGGGCTCTCATCAATTACGGCACAAGAACTTGAAAAAACATGGGAATCTACAGTTCCTGAAAGCGCTTATAAAACTTTAGAATTTAAGAAAGGAGAGTTTAATTTTTCTTCAGACTCAAATCATAGTCTTCAAGGCGATTATATGTATCAAAATAATTTATTGGTACTTTATCATAACGATTCACTCAGCTCCATTGAAAAGTATAAAATAACTGAGCTTACAGATTCAACTCTAGTTTTCTCGGGAAAAGAGATGCGTTTCAATTTAGTGCCAAAAAAAGAAGATAAAGTTGCTCTATTTGAAACTAATGTAGATAAAATAATTCCTAATCAAGGGTTTTCATTTACAAGTTTTTGGAGAGGCGCTTTAGGTATGGTAAGCTTAATTTTTATTGCATTTTTATTCAGTAGTAATCGTAAAGCTATTAATTGGAAAACCGTTGGAATTGGATTACTCTTTCAACTTATTATCGCTATAGGTGTTTTGAAAATTGATTTTGTAAAATCGATTTTTGAGTATGTAGGTCAAGGATTTATTGCTATTCTAGGCTTTACACAAGCAGGTAGTGAGTTCTTATTTGGAGGCATGTTAGATATTAACTCCTTCGGTTTCATTTTTGCATTTCAAGTATTACCAACAATTATATTTTTCTCAGCTTTAACTTCAGTTTTATTTTATTTAGGATTGATTCAAAAGGTAGTAAAAGGAATGGGCTGGTTATTATCTAAGGTATTAGGGATTTCAGGACCAGAAAGTTTAAGTGTTGCTGGTAATATTTTCTTAGGACAGACAGAAGCTCCTTTATTGATTAAGGCTTATTTAGAAAAAATGAATAAGTCCGAAATTCTTCTGGTAATGATAGGAGGAATGGCAACCGTTGCAGGTGCTGTTTTAGCTGCATATATTGGGTTTTTAGGAGGAGAAGATGAAGCATTACAATTGTTTTATGCTAAACATTTATTAGCTGCGTCTGTTATGGCTGCACCAGGAGCTATTGTGATTTCTAAAATATTATTTCCGCAGACAGAAGAGGTTAATACAGATGTTGCAGTATCTCAAGAAAAAATAGGGTCTAACATTTTAGAAGCCATTGCAAACGGAACTACTGAAGGTTTAAAACTAGCGGTTAATGTAGGCGCAATGCTTTTAGTTTTTGTTGCTTTTATAGCCATGATAAATGGTATTTTGGGAGGTGTTGCAGGTTTTGATGGAATTATTATTGAAGAATGGAATATTAATTGGCATTTTACTTCACTAAATGAAGTTATTGCTGCAAATACACCATATAAAGATGGTCTTTCTTTAGAGTTTATTTTAGGTTACGTTTTTGCACCTTTAATGTGGTTAATTGGCGTGGCTTCAGAAGATATGGCATTAATGGGACAGCTATTAGGAATTAAATTAGCAGCTAGTGAGTTTATAGGTTATATACAATTAGCCGATTTAAAAAATGCATCGAGTGCAACGCACCTTACTTACGAAAAGTCTATTATCATGGCAACCTATATGCTATGCGGTTTTGCTAATTTTGCTTCAATAGGAATACAAATTGGAGGTATTGGTTCATTAGCTCCAGGACAACGTAAGCAGTTATCTAAATTTGGAATAAAAGCTTTAATAGGAGGTACATTAGCTTCGTTAGTTTCAGCGACCATTGCAGGAATGATTATTGGGTAACAAATTCCTTTGAAGAAAGGAATCTCAAGGTAATTAAAAATATACTTTCATCTTTAATTCCAATCACAACTCATTCCGTTAATAACTTTTAATATTAAACAAAGTATTTATTCAGGCGAGTTAGTGCTTTTTTTTAATTTCGCTTTGGGTGGTGCTGAACTAGTTACAGTATTTCAACTTATCAAAATTTTTGTATAACTTAAAAGGGACTCCTGCTTTTGCAGGAGGTAATATGAAACAATATCACGATTTAGTAAAGCACGTTTTAGCAGAAGGAAACGAAAAAGGAGATAGAACAGGAACTGGGACAACAAGCGTTTTTGGTTACCAAATGCGATTTGATTTAAGCGAAGGTTTTCCAATGGTAACGACTAAAAAATTACATCTAAAATCTATAATATATGAATTGCTTTGGTTTTTAAAAGGGGATACAAATACAAAGTATCTAACTGAAAATGGCGTAAGAATCTGGAACGAATGGGCTGATGAAAATGGTGATTTAGGTCCAGTTTACGGACATCAATGGCGTAATTGGGCTAGCGAAGAGATAGATCAAATTAAGGAGGTTATTTCTACTTTAAAGAACAATCCAAACAGTCGTAGAATGTTGGTTTCTGCATGGAATCCTTCAGTTTTACCAGATACATCAAAATCATTTTCAGAGAATGTAGCCAACGGAAAAGCGGCATTGCCGCCTTGCCATGCCTTTTTTCAATTTTATGTAGCAGACGGAAAATTATCTTGTCAACTCTACCAACGTAGTGCAGATATCTTTTTAGGCGTACCATTTAATATTGGGTCTTATGCCTTATTCACCATGATGATGGCTCAAGTTTGTGGTTACGAAGCTGGTGATTTTATTCACACTTTTGGCGATGCACATATTTACAATAATCACAAAGACCAATTAGAGTTACAATTATCTCGAGAGATAAGACCATTGCCAAAAATGATTTTAAATCCAGAAATTAAAGATATTTTCGATTTTAAATTTGAAGACTTCACACTTGTAGATTACAATCCGCACCCACATATTAAAGGGAAAGTCGCTATTTAAATTTTCTCTATGAAATTGTTTTTTATAAGTTTTGTTTTCCTATCTGGCTTGGTTCTTTGTGTTCAAGGAAAGATGTTTGCAAAACAAGTATTAAATTTTAAAACAACCACAGAGGAATTGGTAGTAAATGGTAGCAATGAAAAGATTAAATTAATTGATAAAACATATCCTATTTACAGAGGTTGCGATAAAGATTTAAGTTTTGAAGAGACTAAAAAATGTACTACAGAAAAAATAATAAATTATATAAAGGTTAGCTTTAATTACGAGTTAGCAGATAAAGCATTTCCTACGGCAAAAAATACTCAGTTTCAAGTAGATTTTGTAATTAACGAAAAAGGAAGGACAGAAGAGATTAATGTAAAAGCACATCATAAAGCAGTTGCAATAGATGTAATTCAACTTATAAAACGGATGCCAAAATTCAAAACTGTAGGCACAAATAATGGACAACCAGTTAAGACGCCATTTAGTGCCTTAATGACAGTGTATTTTGATTAAAAAACAAAAAAGCATCTCAAAATTAATTGAGACGCTTTTGTTAATGTCTTATTTAAGAGACTTTCTTATAAATTGATTACACTGTTTTCTGCGCCAGCATAGTCATTCCAAGCATAAGAATCTGCTTGGTCATCGTTAAGGTAAGATTTACCATCAACAAGGTATCTAAATTCGTAAGAGTTGTCTTTTTCTAAATCAACAGTTGCTTTAAAAGTACCGTTTTTTAGTTTCTTTAATTTAGTCGCTTTTTTTGCGTTCCAATCGTTAAAGTTTCCAACAACAACTACACTTTTTGCCTCTTCTGCAGGTACAGAAAATGTTACCTTACAAACTGGTTTACTTTTTAAATACTGCTTTTTAATTGCCATAATAATTGATTTAATTACATTACAAAAGTATAAAAGAATCAAGCAATTAGATTCTATTAAAGGTCTAAAGACGAAAGAATTATCATTTTCTTAAAATTACAAATGGTTTTTATTAAAGAATGTAATATTTAATAACTTATTTTACTGTATTAGTAACTTAATATTTTTTTGCTTTGTATCTGATTTTCAGCTAAATCGTTTTCGAAAGTGCTAATAATAGAAACTCATAAATTTACCACCCTGATTTATTTAAAATTTAGGTATATTTATCTTATTAAATTACCATTATGTTCGGGAAAAAAAAGACGGTTTCAACCATAGATAAAGACCAATTAGAGCTGATAGAAAATGCTCAGAAACGTATTAAGCAAAAGAAGGGATTGTATATTCATTTCGTTATTTTCTTAATTGGTGCAGTTTTCTTAATACTATCTAACACGGTTTTGGGTATTGGTAAAAACTTTAAAATTGCCGGTGTAGATTGGTTTGTGTATGCCATACTTGCATGGTTGTTTTTGTTTATTTACCATTTTATAAGTGTATTTATTACTAATAAGTTTATGGGTAAAAATTGGGAAAAGCAACAGTTAGATAAGTTAGTGAGCCAACAACAAGTTAGAATAGATAAGTTAAAAGAGAATTTTCTAAAAGAAGAGACAAAAATAGCCCAAACACAAGCTTATACTGAAGCAAAAGAAAACCCTAAGGTATTAGAAAAAAAAAAGACTTCTGAGTTAACTATTATTGTAGCCTCAGGCGAAAACAATGCTATAGGTAAGGATAATAAGTTAATCTGGCATTTAAGTGATGACCTAAAACACTTTAAGTCTTTAACAAATGGTCATCATATTATTATGGGACGTAAAACATTTGAAAGTTTCCCAAAACCGTTACCGAACAGAACACATGTTGTTATTACTAGACAAAAAGATTATAAAGTACCAGAAGGTGTCATAGTTGTAAATTCTCTTGAAGATGCTATTGATGCATCTAGATTTGATAAGCAACCTTTTGTAATTGGAGGTGGAGAAATATACAAACAAGCAATGCCATTAGTTGATAAACTCGAAATTACTCGAGTTCACGCAGACTTTGAAAATGCAGATACATTTTTTCCGGAAATTGATGATAGTAAATGGCAAGAAGTTAGTAGAAGAACTCATGATGCCGATGAAAAGCATACTTATGCATTTTCGTTTATTACGTATTTGAAGAAATAACAAATAATTCTTTTTTATAAATACTAATCTCAATTTTTCAATTGGGTAGGCAACTATTTGCCCATTTTTAACGTCTTTATTTATAAATAGCTACCTTGTTAAAGGAGAATACGGGAATTTTCTGTAACGCTTTTCAGAATAAGTCGTCTAATTTATAATTAATCAATCAAAAAATCTTCATTTATGAGTACGTTAAAAATCACTAATTTATCTAAAACATATCCTAATGGTGTAAAAGCTTTAGATAACGTTAATCTTGAATTAAAAAATGGAATGTTTGGACTTTTAGGCCCAAATGGAGCTGGGAAATCATCTTTAATGAGAACCCTAGCTACGTTGCAAGAGGCTGATTCAGGTACTGCCACATTAGATGATATTGATATTTTAAACAATCCGGCCGAATTACGAAAAGTATTAGGTTATTTACCTCAAGAGTTTGGTGTATATCCACGAATTACAGCAGAACAATTATTAACTCATTTAGCAATTTTAAAGGGTATTACAAATGCTAAGGAACGCAAAGAATTAGTAAATTATTTATTAGATAAAGTTAATCTCTACGAAAAGCGTAACAAATCTGTAAAAGGATTTTCTGGAGGAATGAAACAGCGTGTAGGTATTGCACAAGCCTTAATAGGAAACCCAAAACTTATAATTGTAGATGAGCCAACTGCTGGTTTAGATCCAGGAGAGCGTAATCGTTTTTATAATTTATTAGCAGATGTAGGTAAAGAGGTAATAGTCATACTTTCTACACATATTGTAGATGATGTTAGAGAGTTGTGTACCAAAATGGCAATAATGAATTTAGGGGAAATTGTTTATCATGGTTCACCACAATCTGCTATTGATGATCTAGAGAATAAAGTATTCCGGAAAATTGTAAGTAGAGAAGATTTACAAAATTATGCCAATGATTATAAGGTGATTTCAAATAAAATGGTAGGAGGACAGCCATTGATACATGTATTTAGCGAAGTGCATCCGCAAAATGGTTTTGAGCAAGTTGCTCCAAATTTAGAAGATGTGTTCTTTTCAAAAATAAACACATCAAACGTTCTTGTTTAATCTAATCTAACCATTTTAATTATGTTTAAAACATTCTTTTTATCAGAATTAAAATATACGCTTAAGCAACCGATGGTGTATATTTTTATCTTCATATTGGCATTGATGGAATTCTTTGCTACCGTTAGTGATAATGTTCAAGTTGGTGGCGCAATTGGTAACGTTTATCGCAATTCGCCATATACAATCACAATTCATGTCACTGTATTTTGTGTTTTTAGTCTATTAATGGCTGTCGCTTTTTTTAATAATGCAGCTTTACGAGATCATAATAATGAATTTAATGAAATATTATTTACAACACCTTTAAGCAAACCAGGTTATTTTTTCGGACGCTTTTTGGGAGCATTAGTGGTTTCAACATTACCCTTGTTAGGTGTTTTTATAGGGGTGCTTTTAGGGACTTACATGAATTCTATTTTTGGATGGATGGATACCGAACGCTTTGGTGATTTTTATCTCGAAACTTTTATTAATAACTATTTATTATTTATTCTGCCCAACATGTTTTTAGCAGGATCAGTGATTTTTGCGATGGCAAATAAGTGGAAAAGTACTATTATTTCATTTGTTGGTGGCTTAGTTATTATTGTAGCCTATATAGTGTCTGGTTCCCTAATGTCTGACGTAGATAACGAAACCATAGCTGCACTTTCAGATATATTTGGAATTAACACTTACTTTTTAGAAACTAAATATTTTACACCAATAGAGAAAAATACTATTAGTCCTGGGTTTTCTGGTTTGCTTTTTAAGAATAGACTTCTATGGACGGCAGTTGGAGCAATTATTTTAATGATATCTTATTTTAGTTTTTCATTTAAAACGAAAAATAAAAAAGTAAAAAAACAAAAGGTTAAAAATAGCGATAAAGAAACTGTGTTTGCGCTACCAAACTTGAATCCAACATTTAAGGCTTCCACAAATTGGATTCAGTTTAAAAGCTTTTTTTATACTAACTTTTTAAGCATTGTTAAGAGTGTAACTTTCAAAATATTATTCCTCTTCTGTATTATAATTTTAGTAGTTGATTTAAGTCAAGGATTTGAGTTTATGGGCTTGCAATCTTATCCGTTAACTTATAAGTTGATTGATTCTATAAAAGGTAGCACCAATATATTTACTATTATAATTCTTATCTTTTTTAGTGGTGAATTAATTTGGCGAGATAGAGATTCAAAAATTAATGAAGTTATAGATGCAACAGCACATACGTCGTTTATTTCTATGGCAGCTAAGGCATTGTCTTTAGTTTGTTTGACTTCAATATTGAATTTATTTTTTATTCTAATAGGTGTAATCTATCAATTGCTAAATGGATTTACACGTATTGAATTAGACGTGTATTTACTCGATTTCTTTTATGAGAACTTTGCCTTGTATATTGTGTTTGGAGGTATTATGATAATGATTCAAGTTTTATCTAGTAATAAATATATCGGCTACTTTATCTCTGTTTTAGTATTATTAGTTTGGGAGATTATTCTGAGTATTTTAGATATTAATTCTAATATGTTAGATATTGGAGGTGGTTCTTCAGTATTCTATTCAGATATGAATGGTTTTGGACCAGGTTTAAAAAGCACCTTGTGGTTTAATTTTTATTGGATTTTGTTATCCGTTATAGGCTTATTAATTGCAGGAGCATTATGGAATCGTGGCTCTAAAAGTTCACTGTTAAGTCGTATAAAAACAGCCAAAAAGGAAGTTCCTAAAAGTTATAGAGGTTTCATTGCAGTCCTTACTATAATTTGGCTTGGTGTTGCTGGCTTTGTGTATTACAATACACAAGTTTTAAATCCGTATCGATCTAATGATACAGAAGAGCAACTTATGGCAGAATTTGAAAAGAAATATTCAAAATATAAAGAAGCCGTACACCCTAAAGTAACAGATGCTAAATATTATATAGACATTTTTCCTAATAAAAGGGATATACATGTTAAGGCAGATATTGAGTTAACTAATGAGTCTAACCAAGCAATTGATTCGCTTCACTTTTTTAATAAAGAAGGTTGGGATACAAAACTTAATATTCCTAATGCAAAACCAGTTTACAAAGACAGTACTTATCTATATACCATTTACAAATTGAGTAAACCGCTACAGCCAGGACAGTCGATAGTAATGAAATTAGATAATAAATTTATTACCAAAGGATTTAAAAACAGTAGAGGGAATACCATGATTGTTAAGAATGGAACTTTCTTTAATAATGGAGATATATTACCAGCAATGGGCTATAACGAAAATTATGAGATTTCAGATAATAACACACGTAAAAAATATGATTTAGAGCCTAAAGAACGTACACCAGAATTGTCTAGTGAACTTAGTGAATTGCATAACCGTAATTATATAAATAACGGTGAATCTGATTTTATTAATGTTGAAACTATAATATCTACTGTAAAAGAACAAACGGCAATTGCTCCTGGCTCTTTAATTAAGAAATGGGAAGAAAATGGAAGAGATTATTACCATTACAAAACAGATACACCATCTTTAAATTTCTACTCTTTTATGTCTGCGGATTACGAATTAAAAAAACGTAAATGGAATGGAATTGATATTGAAGTTTATTATGATGAAAAACATCCTGAAAATGTTGATATGATGCTAGATGCAGTAGAAAGGTCATTAGCATATTATACCAAAAATTTTGGACCATATTTTCATAAACAATGCAGAATTATTGAGTTTCCAAGATATGCATCTTTTGCTCAGGCTTTTCCGGGTACAATGCCTTATTCTGAAGCTATAGGATTTATAATTAATCTTGAAGATGAAACAGAAAACAATGTTGTAGATGCTGTTATTGCTCATGAAATGGCACATCAGTGGTGGGCACATCAGGTTATTGGTGCAAACATGCAAGGAAGTACGCTTATGAGCGAAAGTTTTTCTGAATATTCATCATTAATGACCATGAAGAATATGACGGAGAATCCGATGAAAATGAGAGAATTTATAAAGTACGATCATGATCGCTATTTAAGAGGTCGAAGTGGAGAAAGAGAAAAAGAATTGCCACTATACAAAGTAGAGAATCAGCAGTATATTCATTACGGAAAGGGTAGTGTAATTTTATACGCTTTACAAGATTATATTGGTGAAGCTAAAGTGAATTTAGCCATGAAAAATTTCTTAGAAGAGTATCGTTATAAAAAGCCACCTTATCCTACTTCATTGGATTTTATAAGACATTTAGAACCACAAGTGCCAGACTCACTTAAATACTTGATAACGGATTGGTTTAAAGAAATTACCTTATATGATAACCGATTAAAAGAGGCTAATTATAAAAAATTGGATAATGGTAAATATGAAGTTACTCTAGAAATTGAAAGTTCAAAAATTAAATCAGATAGTCTTGGTAATGAAACCAAGGCCAATATTAACGACTGGATTGATGTTGGTTTCTTTATGGATGATGATGAAGAAAGGTTGTTTTCTCAAAAGCGCATAAAGTTCAATAAAGAAAGTACGTCAATTACAATGCAGCTAGATTCTTTGCCAGCAAAAGCAGCAATAGACCCTAGACATATATTAATAGATCGTGTTTATAAAGACAATATTAAAAGTATAAGTTTAGAAGAGTAATTATATAAAAGTAGTAAAAAACAAAACACCCTAACTATTTAAATAGTTAGGGTGTTTTCGATTATATAATTTTAACTTTTAAAAGATCTCTTAAATATCAAAGGCAGCTTTTACTTTATCAACATAATCTAATTTTTCCCAAGTAAATAATTCTACATCTAAAGTTGTAGATTCTCCATTTGGTTGTTGAAATGTTTTAGTTACAACTTCGTGTTGTCTACCCATATGACCATAAGCAGCTGTTTCGCTATACATTGGTTGGCGCAGTTTTAAACGTTTTTCAATGAAAGCAGGTCTCATATCAAATAGTTTTTCAACCTTTTTAGCTATTTCACCATCTGTTAAGTTAAAAGGACAAGTTCCATAAGTATCAACAAAAATAGCCATAGGTTCTACAACACCAATAGCATAAGATACTTGTACTAAAATTTCGTCACAGATACCTGCCGCAACTAAGTTTTTTGCAATATGTCTTGTTGCATAGGCAGCACTACGGTCTACTTTACTTGGGTCTTTACCAGAAAATGCGCCACCACCATGTGCACCTTTTCCACCGTAAGTATCTACAATAATTTTACGACCAGTTAAACCAGTGTCTCCATGCGGTCCACCAATTACAAATTTCCCAGTTGGATTTATATGATACTTAATGTCATCATTAAATAAAGCTTGAATATGCTCTGGAAGTTTTGCTACAACTCTCGGAATTAATATCTCAACAATATCTTTTCTGATTTTAGCGAGCATAATTTCATCAGCATCAAACTCGTCATGTTGCGTAGAAACAACAATAGAATCTATACGTTGAGGTGTATTGTCATCACTATATTCTATAGTAACCTGACTTTTAGAATCGGGTCTTAAATACTTTATTTCTTTATTCTCGCGACGTAATTCAGCTAGTTCAACTAAAATTCTGTGTGATAAATCTAAAGCCAAAGGCATGTAGTTATCAGTTTCATTAGTTGCGTAACCAAACATCATTCCTTGGTCACCAGCACCTTGTTCTTCTTTTGTAGCTCTATCTACACCACGGTTAATCTCTTCAGATTGTTCGTGTATTGCAGAAAAAACACCACAAGAATTGCCATCAAACATATATTCGCTTTTTGTGTAGCCAATTTTATTAATGGTGTCTCTTGCTATTTTCTGTACGTCGAGATAGGTGTTAGACTTTACTTCACCAGCTAAAACAACTTGTCCTGTAGTTACTAATGTTTCGCAAGCCACTTTTGATTCTGGGTCAAAAGCTAAAAAATTATCAATTAAAGCATCGCTAATTTGGTCTGCTACTTTGTCTGGATGTCCTTCAGAAACACTTTCTGAAGTAAATAAATATGGCATAATTCCTAAGTTTTAGGTTATAATTAATCTACGGAAAATTTCAGATTGCTTGGTCGCTAGAGAAGTACTAAACTTACTGCTTTAGCATTTTTTGTTTCAGCTGAGTATTCAGCGTCAGAGGTCGCAATCAGATCAAATTTTTCCTCTAAATTTTGATAGTGCAAAAATAGAGAAATTAAATGGAACCCATATTTATTTCACTTTTTTTATGATTTAATTCACTTTTGAATTATTTGAAGAAAAGAATTACAATAAAAAAGAGTAAATTAATACCGTTAGCTATTTAAAAATGCTAGTCACAAGATTGAGCTTAGTATTGAAAAAAATAACTAGATTTACATTATGCTTTCAAAGAAAACAAAATACGGAATAAAAGCCTTGGTGCATTTGGCAAGACAAGAAGAACGGACTCCTGTTCAAATTTCTACAATTTCTAAAGCAGAAAACATTTCTCAAAAATTTTTAGAAAGTATCCTTTTAACCTTAAGAAAAAATGGTGTTTTAGGTTCTAAAAAAGGAAAAGGAGGTGGTTACTATTTGTTAAAAGACCCAAAAGATATTCCTATGACAACGGTAATGCGATTGTTAGAAGGACCTATTGCAATGGTGCCTTGTGTAAGCCTTAATTTTTATGAAAAATGTGAAGACTGCCCAGATGAGAAGGTCTGTGCAGTGAATAAATTAATGCTTAAGGTGCGAGATAATACCTTAGAGATTTTTAGAAATACCACCTTAGCTGATTTATCTAATTAGCAGATTCTTATTTTTATACGTTAATTTTTTCGAAATATATACCTCTTAAAGGAATATAAATTTATATGTTTGCAATACCCTACTAAATCTATAGGGTAAAAGTATTTATAATTTAATAGCATATTATGGGAAGTGTAATACAGACAGATTTAAATATAGATAATGAGGCACAAGTGTCTTCTGTACCTCAAGAAAACATAAAAAGAAGTATTGTAAAAACAATTAGTTGGCGTGTTGTTGGTACACTAGCTACTGTAACTATATCCTATGTGATCACTGGTACTTTAGCATTAGCGTTTTCTATTGGAGGAATAGAACTAGTCTCTAAAATGGTACTTTACTTTTTTCATGAACGTGCTTGGACTAATATAAAATGGGGAAAATGATAGACATAGATATAGACGTTTGGAATAAGAAGTTAAGAGAGAAGAATCCAATTGAAATTGCAAAATGGGCTTTAAAGTTGTCCAATAATAAGATTGTAACTACCAGTTTTGGAAAATATTCTTCAGTATTATTAAGTACAATATCAAAATTAGAAAATGATATTAGAGTGGTTTGGTGTGATACGCTTTATAACGAACCTAGTACTTATGAGCATGCTAATAATTTGATAGAAAAGTATAAGCTTAATATTCTAAAATATCAATCCTTACTTAGTAAAGAAGAAATTGATGCAACTATTGGATTGCCAAGTTTAGAGGATGATAACCATGATATTTTTTCTGAAACTGTAAAGCTAGAACCTTTTAGGCGTGCTTTAAAAGAGCAGAATCCAGATATCTGGTTTACTAACATTAGAGTAAGACAAACGGAGTACAGAGACAAAAAAGATATTTTAAGTTTTAGTAAAGATGGTATTCTAAAAGTGAGTCCATTTTACTTTTGGAGTGATGAAGACTTAGATGATTATATAGTAGAGAACCAATTAGAAAAGAACGTTGATTACTTCGACCCAATAAAAGCACTACTGAATAGAGAGTGTGGTATTCACTTTCAATAAATAGAACAAATGCAAAGTTTTAGAACAGAATTAGAAAATCCGGTAGTAGAAAAGGATATCCTTGACTTAGCAAATAAGATTGAGCTTTTTCACAATGGTAAAATAGACGAAGAAAAATTTAGAAGTCTTCGATTAGCAAGAGGTGTTTATGGTCAGCGTCAAGAAGGCGTGCAAATGATCAGAATCAAATTGCCTTACGGAAAGGTTTTGAGTCATCAGTTGCGACGTATTTCTGAAGTTTCAGATGAATACTCAAGAAGTCGTTTACATATTACTACACGTCAAGATATTCAAATTCATTATGTGGATTTAAATAGAACTCCAGAACTTTGGGCAGAATTAGAACGCGATAATGTTACCCTTAGAGAAGCTTGTGGCAATACAGTAAGGAATGTCACTGCAAGTGAAACAGCAGGTATAGATATTAACGAGCCATTTGATGTATCTCCATACGCAGATGCTTTATTTAAGTTCTTTTTAAGAAATCCTATTTGTCAAGAAATGGGTAGGAAATTCAAAGTGTCTTTTTCGGGTACAGATGAAGATACTGGTTTGTCTTACATGCACGATTTAGGTTTTATTGCAAAAATAAAAGACGGTGTAAAAGGCTTTAAAGTGATGCTTGCAGGTGGCTTAGGTTCTCAACCAAGACACGCAGATTTGTTTTATGAGTTCCTGCCTTCAGATAAAATTATTCCATTAATGGAAGGCGTTTTAAGAGTTTTTGATCGTTATGGTGAACGTAAAAGTAGAGCCAAAGCACGTCTTAAATTCTTATTAAAAGATATAGGTTTAGAGGCTTTTAAACAATTGGTTGAAGAAGAGCAAAATGCTATAGAGTTTAAAACGGTTACTATAGATGAAGCCAATTATACTGCTTCAACGCCAGTTACTGTATCAGCACCAAAAGTGGAAATTAAAGATGTTGAAGCTTATAACTTATGGAAATCAACTAATGTTATTCCTCAGAAACAGGAAGGATATGTTGCCATCGGAATAAAAGTTTTACTAGGTGATTTCTATACAGATAAAGCACGTTTATTAGCTGATTTAGTTGAAGAAAATGCGGCTGGTGAAATAAGATTGAGCTTACGTCAGAATATATTAATTCCTTTTGTAAAAGAAGATTTACTTCCGTTTTTCTATATAGAATTAGCAAAATTAGGTTTTGTAGAAGCTGGTTATAATAAAGCAGTAGATATTACAGCTTGTCCTGGTACAGATACTTGTAACCTGGGAATTTCAAGCAGTACAGGAATCGCTGAAGAATTAGAACGCGTTATTAAAGCTGAATATCCTCAGTATTTACAAAACACGGATTTAGTGATTAAAATTAGTGGTTGTATGAATGCTTGTGGACAACACAATATGGCAAATATTGGTTTTCAAGGCATGTCAATCCGTACTAAAGATAAATTGGTAGCACCAGCTTTACAAGTATTATTAGGTGGTGGAAACTTAGGTGATGGAAACGCTTATTTTGCAGATAAGGTTGTTAAAATTCCAAGTAGAAGAGGACCAGAAGCGTTACGAAGAATTTTAAATGATTTTGAAGACAATGCAAATGGAAAACTTTTTGTTGACTATTATAAAGAAAAGGGGGAAAAATATTTCTACCAATTACTAACCGATTTATCAAATATTGAAAACCTTAGTCAAGAAGATTTTATTGATTGGGGAACAGAAGAACAATATGTAAAAGCTATCGGAATTGGAGAATGTGCAGGTGTTGTTATAGATTTAATTGCAACGCTTTTCTTAGAAAGCGATGAAAAAATAGAAGAAGCTCAAGAAGCTTTTAATAATAAGGTGTATTCTGGAGCTATTTATGAGGCTTATCGCTCTATGGTGAATTCGGCAAAAGCTATTTTACTTTCAGAAGATATAAAGACTAACACGCAAGCAGGTATCATTAAACAATTTGATGAACTTTTTGTAGACACTAAACGAATAGATTTAGGTGCTTCATTCTCAGATATTATTTATCAAATAAAAATATGTCCACCAACGGAAGATTTCGCGAGTAATTATATAAATACAGCGCAACAATTCTTAAAAAGTGTAAGAGCTTTTAGAGAAAAAGAGGTCGCTATTAAAAATTAAAAATTATGACACCAAGATTAACTATTGTAGGCGCAGGACCAGGAGATGTAGAATTAATTACTGTTAAGGCAATTAAAGCAATAAAATCTGCAAATGTCATTTTATATGATGCACTTGTAAATGTAGAATTGTTGGAATATGCATCACCAAAAGCAGAATTAATCTTTGTTGGAAAACGAAAAGGATGTTATGCCTATCATCAAAACCAAATTAATGAGTTAATCGTAGAACGGGCTTTAAAATGCGGACATGTGGTTCGTTTAAAAGGTGGTGATCCATTTGTATTTGGTCGTGGTGCGGAAGAGTTAGAATATGCCAAAGAATATGCAATTGAAGTTGCTTTTGTACCTGGTGTATCTTCTTCAGCTGCTGTGCCAGCTTCTATAGGTATTCCCTTGACAAAGCGTAATGCATCTGAAAGTTTTTGGGTGATTACAGGTACTACAAAATCTCATAAAATATCAGGCGATATTGCTTTGGCAGCTCAATCTACAGCAACAGTTGTTATTTTAATGGGAATGAGTAAGCTTTCAGAAATTGTTCAAATTTTTTCAAATGAAGGAAAATCTGAAACTGCGATAGCAATCATTCAAAATGGAACTAGAGCTAATGAAAAAGTAGGTGTTGGAACCATTTCAAATATAGAATCAATTGTAGAAGAAAAACAATTATCTAATCCTGCTATAATTATTATTGGAGAGGTCGTTAATCAGCGTGTAGACCTTTCTAATATATACGAAAGAGCAGATTTAGCGCAACAAAATACAAGAAAGCGAAGCGCATAGTTAAGTACTATTGAAACGTACTTTTTATAAAGCTATTCTAAATAAAAATTAAAAATTATGATTAAAACAGATATACTAATCATTGGAGCAGGACCAACAGGTTTATTTACAGTATTTGAAGCTGGCTTGTTAAAATTAAAGTGCCATTTAATTGATGCATTACCACAACCTGGTGGTCAATGTTCTGAGTTATATCCTAAAAAACCTATATATGATATTCCTGGATTTCCAGAAATATTAGCAGGTGATTTAACCTCTAATTTATTAGAGCAAGGTAAACAGTTTCAACCTGGTTTTACCTTAGGTGAACGTGCAGAAACTATAGAGAAACAAGAGGATGGTAGTTTTATTGTTACTACTAATAAAGGAACACAACATCATGCACCAATTATTGCAATAGCTGGCGGTTTAGGAAGTTTTGAACCAAGAAAGCCTAAGTTAGAAGATATTGAAAAATATGAAGATAAAGGGGTCGCTTATTTTATTAAAGACCCAGAAGTGTATCGCGATAAAAAAGTAGTGATTGCAGGTGGTGGAGATTCTGCTTTAGATTGGAGTATTTTCTTGGCAGATGTAGCTTCAGAAGTGACTTTAGTTCATAGAAGAAATGAATTTAGAGGTGCTTTAGATTCAGTAGAAAAAGTACAGGAATTAAAGTTACTCAATAAAATTAATTTAATAACACCAGCTGAAATTACAGCTTTACATGGTGATAATCATTTAGAAGGTGTTTCTATAACTAAGGAGGGTAATACTGAGATTTTAGAAGCGGATGAATTTATTCCACTTTTTGGGTTATCTCCAAAATTAGGTCCAATAGGAGATTGGGGACTTGAGATTGAAAAGAATGCTATTAAAGTAGATACTTTAGATTATCAAACTAACATTCCTGGTATTTATGCCATTGGTGATGTAAATATTTATGAAGGGAAATTAAAGTTGATACTTTGTGGTTTTCATGAAGCAACATTAATGTGTCAATCCGCTTATAAAAGACTAAATCCAGGAAAGAAATTTGTATTAAAATATACAACTGTAAGTGGTATTAATGGTTTTGATGGTACCAGAAAAGAGTCTCCAAAAGCTGTTGTAAAAGCTATAGTTTAATGCAAGATGTTGTTATACATATTACAGACCGTGAAGGAGAAACACATAAAGTTTTAGCGCCAACTGACATGGCTATGAATTTAATGGAAGTTCTACGCTCTTATGAGATAGCGCCAGAGGGCACCATTGGAGTTTGTGGTGGCATGGCAATGTGCGCATCTTGTCAATGTTACGTGAATTCCGACCATAAGTTAAATGCAATGGAAGACGAAGAAGATGCTATGTTGTCTGAAGCGTTTAATGTTAAAGATAATAGCAGATTAAGTTGTCAAATTCCAATTACAGAAGCATTAAATGGCTTGGAAATTGAATTAGCGCCAGACGTTTAAATTTTAAAAAAAAATATCATATTAAGCCAGTAATCATTTAATTGAGTTACTGGCTTTTTGGTTCTCTGTTCTATTGTTTTATATATTATTTTTGCGTGTCGATAAATTTGCCCCAATTTGATATTAGTAATTTATGACTATAATTATCGACAGAGTTAAAATCGAAAATTAAATACCAGATATTAAAATATGAATTCGTCATTGCATATACCCAAAAGATTTAAGGAAGACGTAGAAGATTTGGCTAAAGATTTGTTCTATTTGGTAGTAGAATCAGACGTAAATCAAGATTTGCAATTAGAATTATTAAAAGATTCTTTTTTCAAAATTTCAGAAGGATTAGAGTGTGGTGTTTGTGAAACTAAATGGTCGCAATTTAAAACGGAGTTAAAAACATTAAAACCAATATTACGTTTAGATGCACAGGCAGCTTATAATAATGATCCTGCGGCAAAAAGTTTGAGAGAAGTTTATTTGGCATATCCTGGTTTTTATGCTATCACAATGTATCGTATAAGTCATATTTTATGGGACTTAGACATTCCTGTTTTGCCAAGAATGATTAGTGAATATGCACATAGTGTAACAGGTACAGATATTCATCCTGGAGCAGAAATAGGTAAGTCATTTTTTATAGATCACGCAACTGGTGTTGTTATAGGTGAGACGGCAGTAATTCATAATAATGTTACAATTTATCAAGGTGTTACCTTAGGAGGAATTAAAGTAGAAAAAGCTTTGAAAGGCATAAAACGACATCCAACCATAATGGATAATGTAACCATTTATGCTAATGCTACAATTCTAGGAGGTGATGTTGTAATAGGTGCAAATAGCGTTATTGGTGCCAATGTTTGGATAACGCAATCTATACCAGAAGATTCTACAGTAACCTATAAATCAGATATAAGAATTACCAATAAAAAAGAAGAATGAGCATATTAAATCTAATAGGAAATACACCATTGTTAGAAACTACAAGTTTAGTTACTAAACCTAATGTAAAATTACTTTTAAAGTTAGAAGGAAATAATCCTGGTGGAAGTGTAAAAGACAGACCAGCTTTTAACATGATTTCTGAAGCCATAAAACGAGGTGATATAAAAAAAGGAGATTGTTTAGTTGAAGCAACAAGTGGAAACACGGGCATTGCTCTAGCTTATGTGGCACAATCTTTTGGATTAAAAATGTCCTTAGTAATGCCAGAGAATTCAACTGAAGAACGTGTTAAAACTATGAGAGCTTATGGTGCTGAGGTTATTTTAACATCTGCAGAAAAAGGCATTGAAGGTTCTAGAGATGTTGCTTTTAATATGCGAGATAATGAAGGTTATACGCTGCTCAATCAGTTTGAGAATAATGATAATTGGTTAGCACATTATAAAACTACAGGGCCAGAAATCTGGAAAGATACCAATGGAGAAATAACACATTTTGTTTCAGCAATGGGAACCACAGGAACCATAATGGGAACGTCTACTTTTCTTAAAGAACAAAACAATAAAATTCAAATTATTGGAGCGCAACCAGAAGATGGATCACGTATTCCTGGTATTAGAAAATGGTCACCAGAGTACGTGCCTAGTATTTTTGATAGATCAAAAGTAGATAAGGTTATAGAAGTAAGTGAGCAAGTGGCAAGAGCAACAACTCAAAGATTAGCAAAAGAAGAAGGTGTTTTTGCAGGTATGAGCAGTGGTGGTTCAGTAGCAACAGCATTAAAGCTCATAGAAACAATAGACCAAGGTGTCGTTGTGGCTATTATTTGTGATAGAGGAGATCGTTACTTGTCTTCAACTCTTTTTGATGAGGTATAATAACAATTTGTTTGATTTAAGTTAACAGCGAAGTCATTTCAAAATTGGTAATTAGCACCATAATTTAAAACCCCAAAAAAGATGAAATTACTTAAAAAGAATAAGTCAGAGTTTCGGTTTGCTGTGCAGATTTTAATGCTAACAGCAATATCTTTAGTTATTGCATTTTTTGTAAAATAGACTATTTTTCTCCGAGAGCAATTAATTGTAATTATTGACTATTTTTACGGCTCAATAATTACCAATGCGAAATTTATTTGTTTCAATTTTATTAGTTTCTTCAATAGTACTTAGTGCTCAAAAAGAAACAAATAACTCGTATTTAGATTTTAATTATTTTGGAGGTAATATTGCACTTCATAATAATGATATTCTTCATTTAATAAAAGGTCATCCAGAAGGTTTTATTCTAAGTTATAATAAAAAAACCTTTGGAAACGAAGCTTGGGAACAGCGCTACGGTTATCCAGATTATGGTGTTTCTTTCGCATATCAAGATTTTAAAAATGAAATTTTAGGTAACAATTACGCATTGTATGCACACTATAATTTCTATTTTTTTAAACGCAACCTTATGTTGCGTCTAGCACAAGGTTTGGCCTACAGTACTAACCCTTATGATAAAATAGAGAATCCTAAGAATATTGCTTTTGGTTCTGATATTTTGAGCGCAACCTATCTCATGTTTAACTATAAAAAAGAACGACTTTTTAATCGGTTTGGTTTACAAGGTGGCTTAACGTTAACACATTATTCTAATGCCAATGTAAAAGCACCAAATACCAGTGTTAACACTATAGCTCTAAATGTTGGGTTAACTTATAATTTGGATGATGAAAAGCAAGAATATATAGATAATCTAGGTGATGATAAATTCACAGAAAACATAAAATTTAATTTTGCTTTTCGTTCCGGAATTAACCAAAGTGATATTATAGGTAGCGGTCAATTTCCATTTTATATATTTTCGGGTTATGCAGATAAACGCTTAAGTAATTTAAGTGCATTACAATTTGGAGCAGACGTATTTTTTTCAAACTTTTTAAAAGAACTAATTTATTATAAATCGGTTGCTTTTCCAGAAGAAGATGTAAGTGGAGATGAGGACTATAAGCGTGTCGGACTTTTTGTTGGTCATGAATTGTTTATTAATAAATTGTCTGTAGTTTCTCAATTGGGTTACTACGTGTATTATCCTTATGATTTTGAAGGGCGAACTTATATAAGAGTGGGGCTTAAACGTTATTTTGGTAACAAATTATTTGGAGCTGTAACCTTAAAATCGCATGGTGCAAAAGCTGAATCCGTGGCATTTGGAATTGGAGTTAGATTATAAAAGTGTTACTAAATGTCACACTGAACGTAGTGGAAGTGTCCATTTTATAAATAATTAAATGAAGAAAATAGTTTATGTTCTAGTATTGCCTCTCTTTGCTTGTAACAGTGAAGAGGTTAATGATTGCTTTCAAACTTCAGGAGAAATTATAGAACAAGAAATTGCAGTTTCAAGTTTTAGTCGCATCCTAGTCAACAGAGATATTGAATTAATTGTAAAATCAGCTCCAGATTATAAAGTTGTAGTAGAAACAGGTGAGAATTTAATAAGCGATGTAAGTGCTGTGATTATCGATAATCAATTAATCTTAACGGATAATAATTCTTGTAATTACGTAAGAGATTATGGCATCACAAAGGTTTATATTGAAGCACCAAACCTTACAGAGATTAGAACATCCTCGCAATATGAAATTTCTTCAATCGGAGTTTTAGATTATGATGCTTTAACCTTATTGTCAGAAGATTTTAATGGTGGAAGTGAATTCACAATTGGCGATTTTAGATTAACCGTTGATTCAAATACGCTTAATGTAGTTTCTAATAATTTATCTTTCTTCTATATAGATGGTATAGTTGAAGCTTTATCAGTGGGTTTTTATTCTGGTGTTGGGCGTTTTGAAGGTGAAAACCTCATAGCACAAAATGTTAATGTGTTTCATCGTAGTAGTAATGATGTGGTTGTAAATCCGCAACAATCCTTAACAGGAGAACTTAGAGGAACAGGAAATTTAATATCGGTAAACCAACCAACAGTTGTAGATGTGGAACGTTTTTATATAGGTGCTTTAATTTTTGAATAAAGAATTAATAGTAGATAGTAACTATAATTAAAATAATAAATGCAATTGCTAAAAGACCAACTCGTTTATTCCAGTCTTCTTTTGCCACAGTACTAAAACTCTTTTTACCTAAATAAAAAAACCATCTAATTGTTGTTCCTAAAAATTTAGGAAGCGATTCAATGATTCCAGAAAATATAGCTTCAAGTATAGCTTCTCCCACAATTTTAACTCGTCATTTCTCTAAATAAACTCTCTAAACTTGCGTTTTTCTGATTTAATTGTAGAATTTTCAATTCATTATCGTGCGCAAAATCAAACACATGAGATCGCATATCTTCTTTTGTAGAAAAGGTAATTTCATAAACAAAACTATGTGTGTTTTTTACAGAAGTTACTTTTGGTAGTTTTAAAAGAAAAGCATCTTCAACTCTAAAGTCAAACTCAACAATAACAATTTGTTCTTGGCCGTCTCTTAAATCTTTCAAGTATTTGTCTGCGACAACTTCACCTTTGTTTATAATTATCACACGATCGCACATGGCTTCGACCTCCTGCATAATATGTGTAGAAAGAAATACTGTTTTTTCTTTACCAATGGTTTTTATAAGATTTCTAATATCAACTAACTGATTTGGGTCTAAACCTGTTGTTGGTTCATCTAAAATTAAAACATCAGGATTATGCAACATTGCATTTGCTAAACCTACACGTTGTCTATAACCTTTAGAAAGTTGACTTATTTTTTTATGAGCTTCTGGTTTTAAACCGGTTAATTCAATGACTTCCTCAATACGAGATTTTGGTGTGCCATAAACGTTAGCATTAAAATTTAAATACTCTTTAACATATAAGTCTGTGTAAAGTGGGTTGTGTTCTGGTAAATAACCAACACTACTTTGTACATTCTTTTTATCAGAAGTTACATCAAAACCATTCACGGTTGCAGAACCTTCAGAGGCTTCAATATAAGTGGTTAAGATTTTCATCATAGTAGACTTTCCTGCACCATTTGGTCCTAAGAAACCAACTATCTCAGCATCTTTAACTTTAAAAGAGACATTGTTAAGTGCCTTTTGATCTTTATATTGCTTGGTGATGTTTTGAACTTCAATAGCCATAAAAAATAATTTTAGTCAAAAATAGGTAAATCAGAATATTGAACCACTTATTTTATTAAATCTTTAAAACTTTGAAGAATTCCCTAAAAAATCAATGCAACAATTTTGATTTGTGAAAATAATAATTACATTAGCATTATAATTACAATAATGAACATATCTAAAGCATATTATAACTGGTTTTATTTCTTTTTTAGCTAAAGGAACGAGACTGAATATGTATTATTTAAATATAAATTATAAAGTCTCGATTTAATCGAGACTTTTTTTTGTGCAAATGTGAAGCATATTATAATCTTGAAATTGATTCGAGATTTAAATTTATAAGACAGTAAAAATTGAAGAAACCAATTGCAATACAGGGAATTAAAGGATCATTTCACCATCTAGTGGTTCAGAATTATTTTAATATAGATTCTGAAGTTGTAGAATGTATGTCGTTTGATGGTGTTGTAGATTCACTTTTAGAAAAAGAGACAGATGAGGTTGTAATGGCTTTAGAAAACTCAATTGCAGGTTCAATAATTCCTAATTATGCTTTAATCGATAGTCATAATTTAAGTATCGTTGGTGAATATTATTTAGGTATTGAGCATTGTTTAATGGCTTCAACTGGCCAAACTATTGAAGATATTAAAGAGGTGCATTCTCACCCAATGGCGTTGTTACAATGTAAGGTGTTTTTTAAAGCATATCCTCACATAAAATTAGTGGAAGCTAAAGATACTGCAGATGTTGCTAAGCAAATTTCTGAGCAAAATATTAAAGGTATTGCAGCTATAGCAAGTAAAAATGCGGCAGAATTATATGGTATAAATCTTTTAGCCGAAAGTATTCAGACTATAAAGCATAACGAAACACGTTTTGTAATTGTAAAACGAGAAAATGACCAAAAAGATGTTAGTGCAATTAACAAAGCGTCTTTAAAGTTTGAGTTAGATCATAAACGAGGAAGTTTAGCAACCATTTTAAATGTAATAAGTGATTGCAAATTAAACCTTACTAAAATACAATCATTACCAAAAATTGAAACACCTTGGAAATATGCCTTTTTCGTAGATGTCACTTTTGAAGCTTATAAAGATTACGAAAAAGCAATAGCTATTTTGAATTTAATGGCTGAGAATTTCAAGATTTTGGGCGAATATAAAAATGCAAGACAATGATAGAGGTAGCAAAACGTTTACAAAATGTAGAAGAATACTACTTTTCTAAAAAGTTGAGGGAAGTTGCGCTTTTAAAAGCACAAGGAAAACCTATCATTAATTTAGGAATTGGAAGTCCAGATTTAGAACCACCTTTTAAAGCATCCATGGCGCTTCAAGATAGCTTAGCGGATGAAAAAGCGCACCAGTACCAAAGCTACCAAGGTTTACCAGAATTACGAGAAGAAATTGTAAACTTCTATAAGAGACAGTACAAAGTAAATCTTAGTTCTCAAACTGAAGTTTTACCATTAATGGGAAGTAAGGAAGGTATTATGCATATCTCTATGGCTTTTTTAAATAAAGGAGATAAAGTGTTAGTACCCAATCCTGGTTATCCAACGTATTCGTCGGTGACTAAATTATTGGAAGCAAAACCAATTTATTACGACTTAAAGGAAAAAAATAATTGGCAACCCGATTTTAAAGCTTTAGAGCGTTTAGATTTAAAGCGTGTAAAAATTATGTGGATTAATTATCCGCACATGCCAACAGGTAGTAACGCAGATAATAAATTTTACGATAAGATAATTGCCTTTGGTAAAAGACATGATATCTTAATAGTAAATGACAATCCGTACAGTTTTATACTCAACGATAAACCTATAAGTATTCTTAGATATAAAGATGCGAAAGATGTGTGTTTAGAGTTAAATTCATTGAGTAAAACATTTAATATGGCAGGTTGGCGCGTTGGTATGTTAGCTGGTAATTACGATTTTGTAAGTGCTGTTTTACGTGTAAAAAGCAATATGGATTCCGGTATGTTTTATGGTATTCAAAAAGGAGCTATTGAAGCTTTAAAATGCTCAGATATGTGGTTTCAAAGTTTAAATAGTGTTTACCAAACGAGGCGAGATTTAATTTGGGAATTAGCAGAACGTCTTAATTGTACGTATGATAAAGATGCATCAGGATTATTTGTTTGGGCAAAGTTGCCACCACATATTAAGTCCGAAGAATTTACAGATATGGTATTAAAAGAACATTCCATATTTATAACACCAGGAACCGTTTTTGGTAGTAATGGAGAAGGTTATGTGCGTTTTTCATTATGTGCATCAGAAGAAATTATTAAAGAAGCAATCGCAAGAGTTTAGTTAGAATGAAAAATATTTTTATCATAGGAGTTGGGTTAATTGGCGGAAGCTTTGCTTTGGATATCAAGAAATTACATCCGGAAAGCACCATTTATGGTATTGACAAAAATGAAGCGCATTTAACAGAAGCAATTGCTCTTAATGTCATAGATAAAGCGGCAGAATTTGAAGATTTAGAAAAAGCAGATTTGGTAATATTATCAATTCCTGTAGATGCTGCCATTAATGTTTTACCAAAGGTCTTAGACCATGTTTCTGATAACGCAATTGTGTTTGATGTTGGGTCTACCAAAGAAGATATTTGTGATAAAGTAAAAAACCATGCAAATCGTAGAAATTATTTAGCTGTGCATCCTATTGCAGGTACGGAACATTCTGGTCCAAAAGCAGCACTTAATGGTTTGTATAAGAACAAAACAAATATTATTTGCGAAGTAGAAGAAACGGCTTTTAAGCTTCAAGAAAAAGCATTGAAATTATTTTCAGATTTAGGTATGAGAATAAGATATATGAACCCAAAAGCACACGATAAACATATTGCTTACGTGTCTCATTTATCGCATATCAGTGCATTTATGCTTGGTAAAACGGTAATAGATAAGGAGAAAAACGAACGCGATATTTTTGATATGGCAGGCAGTGGATTTGAAAGTACAGTACGTTTGGCAAAAAGTTCGCCAGCCATGTGGACACCAATTTTTCAACAGAATAAAACCAACGTAATTGAAACGTTAGATGAGTTTATTTCAAATTTAAATCACTTCAAAAAACTTATGGAAGAAGATAATTTTGAAGCAGTTTATGAGGAAATGGAATCAACAAATTATATAAAAGACATATTAAACGGAATACAATAGTAAATAGATTAATAGAAAATGGAAAACAAAAAAGAAATGAGAACATGGTTGGATGATATGAATCTAGATCATCCATTAGTAATAGCAGGACCATGCAGCGCGGAAACGGAAGAGCAAGTATTAAAAATAGCACACGAGCTAAAGGATACTGATGTTAATTATTTTAGAGCAGGTATTTGGAAGCCAAGAACAAGACCAGGGAATTTTGAAGGTGTTGGTGCATTAGGTTTAAAGTGGTTGCAGAAAGTAAAGGCAGAAACAGGTATGAAAACTTGTACTGAAGTTGCAAATGCTGCGCATGTAAAGTTAGCTTTAGAAAATGATGTAGATTTATTATGGATTGGTGCACGTTCTACTGTTAGTCCATTTATAATGCAAGAAATTGCAGATGCTTTACAAGGAACTGATAAAATTGTATTGGTTAAAAATCCTGTAAACCCAGATTTATCTTTATGGTTAGGTGGTATTGAAAGATTATATTCTGCAGGTATTAAAAATTTAGGTGCAATTCACAGAGGATTCTCTACATATGAGAAATCTAAATATAGAAATATACCAGAATGGCAAATAGCTATTGAGTTTCAGAATAAGTTTCCTGATTTACCTTTAATTAACGACCCTTCGCATATTACAGGTAATAGAGATATGATTTTTGATGTATCTCAAACGGCATTAGATCTTAATTTTGATGGTCTAATGATTGAAACACATTTTGACCCAGAGAATGCATGGAGTGATGCTGCACAGCAAGTTACACCAAGTGCTCTAGTGCAGATCATGACCGATTTAAAAATTAGAAAAGAAACAGACTCTGAGGCAGCATATAATTCTGAATTGAATAATTTAAGAGCTCAGATTGATGTTGTAGATAATCAAATTCTAGATTTATTAGGCAAACGAATGAAAGTTGCTGATGGAATAGGAGGACTTAAGAAGCAAAAGAATGTTGCTGTTTTACAAAGCAAACGTTGGAATGAGATTTTAGGTAAAATGGTATTAGAAGGTGAAGAAAGAGGTTTAAGTGAAGAGTTTATTTTACGTATGTTTAAAGCTGTTCATCAAGAATCTATTAATCGTCAAGAACAGATTATTAATGGTTAAGTAGAATTAGTATTTTATTTAAAGGCTCGCAATTTGCGAGCCTTTTTTACTTGGAGCGTTTACTAAGCGAAATGACGTCTTTACTCATTATTGATTTTTAGAAATGAATTTTCATGATAAGTTTGGTGTATTAACCAAAACCAATCACTCATGAAGAAAATGACTCTATTTAGTATTGCCGTTTGTTTTACTTTAATTACAACGGCTCAAATTTCTGTATCTGGTGTTGTAATAAATGATTCCATTCCGTTAGAATCTGCAAGTGTTATTATTAAAAATTCTTTAAAAGGAGTAGCAACCAACAACAAAGGTGAGTTTAAACTTGAAGCCAAAAAAGGTGATACGTTATCGGTTTCATATTTAGGTTATAATCAAGAGTTTGTTATAAATAAAACGGAACAAATTGAGATTAAGCTTAAAGAAGATACTTTAAATGAAGTTGTGGTTGTAGCTTATAGTGGTCATCGCTGTTGGACAACAGGTTGTGGAATTTGTATAACTTATGAAAGATATTGGGAAACTAATTTAGAGAATAACAAACTCTTCCCAAATCCATCTTTAAACGGCATTTTTCAATTAAAATTAGTTGAAGATTATGACGAGGTAAAAATCGCGATAGCAAATATGTCTGGGCGAATTATTCAAGATTCAAAATTTCAAAAATTTGGAAGTAAAATAGATATAGATTTATCAGAATATTCTGCAGGGATTTACATTGTGAATATTATTGCAGATGGTAAACCGTTGGAAGCTATTAAAGCTGTAAGAAGTTAAATGAAATTGATAAACCTTGATTGTTTAGTGTTTAATCAGAAAGTAGTTAAATTAATGCAGATAATTTTAGAAGCAGTATTAGTTCTCAAATATTCTTTGTTGGTAACATAAATAAGCTATTTTTGAATTAACACGAAATTACTTGTTAATGAAATCTAAATATTTTCTGCTATTATTGTTTTTAGTGGTTTTTCAATTTACAAAGGCTCAAACAGTTGTTAATGAGTATGTACCTGAGGATCTTGACGAAATAGAACGTTATCTTAAGAGAATTAATTCAAATTACACTAACCGAATAAGTGGTCCTTTTTCTTCAAAAGTGAAGAAAGTATTTAAAGATAGAGATGAAAAAGTCTTAAAATCTATAAAGGATAGTAGTTATGTGTTTATTCCAGAAATCAAGGCGCATTTAGATCTTATCCTTTCTAATATTTACACTGCTAATCCAGAAATAGATACTTCAGATTTTAGCTTTTTAATTAATAATTCCATGCTGCCTAATGCTGCTTGTTATGGAGATGGTATGTTTCAAATAAATTTGGGATTATTTACAACACTAGAATCAGATGATGAGTTAGCATTTGTAATTTGTCATGAGATAGCGCATAAATATTTAGACCATTCTTTAAAAAATGTTTCAAATGTAATTGCAACAACCAACTCTAAAGAGACAAAAAAGAAAGTAAGAAAAATAAAAAGACAGAAATACGGACAAACAAGAGCTGCATTATCTGTTATAGATGATTTAAGCATCGATATTTTAGACCATTCTAAAGAGGTTGAAGCCGAAGCTGATTCTTTAGGATTTGTGTTTTTTTCTAAAACTAAATATTATAAGTCTAAAGCAATGAGCTCTTTAAGTAAGTTAAAGGCTGTTGATGATATGGTATTACATCACAATGTGAATATTGATAGTGTTTTTAATTTTGAATCTTACCCTTTTAAAAAATATTGGTTAAAGGAAACAGTTTCACTTTTTGATTCGGACGAAAAAATTAATGAATTTAAACTTTCATCAGACACATTAAAAACGCATCCAGAAATTGAGTTTAGAATAAATAAACTAAGAGAAGATTTTAGCATCAAAGACGAAATGGTTACCGGTTCGAGGACTGAAATCAATGAAATTAAAAAGGTTGCGAACCCTCAAAGTATAAAAAGTGCTATTGATTTAAAGTTATTAGACTTGGCAATTTATCAGTTAATTGAAAAGTATCAAAGCCACAAAATATCATCAGATTATTATTGTAGCACAATGGCAAAAGTTTTAAAGTCAATCTATGAGGCTAAGAAACGTCATCAATTGGGTAAATATGTTCCCCCTAAAAATAATTTTTCTGATGAAAAGCAATTAAATACAATTAGGTTGTTTCTCCATAATTTAGAACTTAACGAAACAAAAAAGATAGGGCTTGCGTTTTGTGAATTCCATAAGGGTGATATGGAAAACTATGAAACAATGCGAACTACCCATGAATTTTTTAAATCAATTAATCAATAATTATTAATCTTTAACAATTACAATATGAAAAACATCTTAGGACTAGCATTTTTATGTCTCTTTAGTATTGCTATATCTGCTCAGCAGAAAGCGCTAAATGAGATTACATCTTTTAAAATTAAAAACTCAGGACCTTTAATGGATAAAAATAACGACGTGGATGGTTATTATTTTTATTACCAAGTAGATAAACTTAAAAAAGGAAAAAGAGAGTATGCAATTAAGATGTTAGACAATAACTTAAATGATATTGCAACAAAATCTTATATCGATGATAAAAATACAGTACTTGCAAATAGTAAATTTAACAATCAACAGTTAATGTTTGCAATGGTTAATGTTAAAGAGAGACAGTACAAATTAGTTTCTTTTGATCGACAAGGAAATCAAGGTAAAGATATTGTGATACCTGTAAATAAGAAAGAGTTAAAATGGTTGTCTTATATGGTAAAGTCAGGAAGTTTTAACTTGTTATTACCTGTAGATAATAAGGGTTTTTTATTCAACTATGTGCGCGACAACAAAAAAATCGGTTATGGTTTAAAGTATATTCCAACAGATGGAGGTACAGCGTGGGATTTTAATTCTCCAGATGAGATAAAGGAAATTATGTCAATTAACCCAATTGAGGTTAATGAAGAAGTAGTTGTTGCTATTGAGACCTCTAAGAAGTCTTTAATGAGCCAAACACTTAAATTTAAAGTTTTAGTTATTGATATTAAAACAGGGAAATTGTTATTTGAAAAGGAGTACGATAGAGAGAATAATCCAAGATTAATTACAAATGCTTTTTTAACTGATGATAAGGAATTGGTTTTGTTAGGTGAATATTTTGAAAAAGGAGATAATGTTATTAAAGCTAAAAGCGAAGGGATTTTTGCGGAAGTAACTACCTTAGATGGAAAAACAATTTCTGATAGTAAAGTAAGCTGGGAAAATGAGATTGATAAAATGATGCCTGCGGATTCTGACGGAAAGAAAAAGAGAGGTTATGTTTATTTTCATGATATTATCCGTACTCAAACAGGGTCTTATTATTGTGTAGGTGAGCGTTTTAGAAAAACAGCAAGTGGTATGGGAATAGCAGCTGCTGCACTTGGAGGAGGAGGTTCTGTTACACAACTAACAATTACAGATGCCGTAATTTTTGAATTTGATAGTAGCTTTAAACTAAAAGATATTACAAATTATAAAAAAGGAAAATCTAGAGCACCGAGTTTAACAGATTTTGGTAGCCCTCAACTTAATGCGCATGCATTAAAATCTTATGGTGCTTTTGATTATGAATTCACTCAAATTGATACAGATAGAGATCGTTTCTATGCTACTTTTATTGATTATGAGAGATTGAAAGGTGAAAAAAATAAACTAGCGTTTAAATCAATAATGTATAATGAAGGCACATTATCTGAGGATAAAATTTATCTGCAAAGATCAAAAGGTAAAATTAGTTATAGAGTTTTACCTGCAAAATTGGGTCATGTAATGTTATTAGAATATAATAGAAAAGAAAAAACTTTAGATATTCATTTAGAAAAATTAAATATCGAATAATTTTTATACAACAAAAAAAAGGCTACCAATTGGTAGCCTTTTTTTGTTGTATTACACACTAATAATGACCATCTTTGTAGTAATGACAGGAACAGTATATAAATCTACAGGCAGTTGGTACACGGTAAAAACCTTGAACGGTAAATTCTATGAATGTAGAATTAAAGGACGTTTTAGGTTGCAAGGTATTAAGAGTACCAACCCAATTGCTGTTGGTGATATAGTAGAGTTTGAGCTAGAAACAAAGAATAATACTGAAACAGGTGTAATACATCGCATTGAAGAGCGTAAAAATTATATCGTTCGTAAATCGGTTAATCTCTCGAAGCAAACACATATTATCGCTTCAAATATTGATCAGGTATTTTTGTTGGTCACTATTGATAATCCTCCCACATTCACCACATTTATAGATCGATTTTTGGTGACTTCAGAAGCTTATGGGATTAAAGCTGTTTTGTTATTTAATAAGGTCGATTCTTACGATGAAGAAACTATGTTTGAGGTGAAATATCTCGCAAGTATTTATCGTGATATTGGTTATGAATGTATTGGTATATCGGCAACAACAGGTAAAAATATTGATAAAGTAAAAGCTTTAATGATTGGTAAGGTGAGTATGTTTGCTGGTCATTCTGGTGTTGGAAAATCTACTTTAGTCAATGCCATTGAGCCTTCATTAGACTTAAAAACAAAAGCCATTTCCACACAACATAGTCAAGGGCAACATACTACAACCTTTGCTGAGATGTTCGATTTAAGTTTTGATGCTAAAATTATAGATACACCTGGTATTAAAGGTTTTGGTGTTGTAGATATGGAAAAGGAAGAAGTTGGTGATTATTTCCCTGAATTTTTCGCACTAAAACAAGACTGTAAGTTTAATAATTGTATTCATTTAAACGAACCAAAATGTGCAGTTAAAGATGCTTTAGAAGCTGATGAGGTTTCTTACTCTAGATATAAGAGTTATGTTCAGATTTTAGAAGGCGAAGATGAACACTATAGGACTGATAATTACGATAACGAATGAAAATTGTAATACAAAGAGTGTCTGAAGCTTCTGTTGTGATTAATAACTCTGACGTTGCTTCTATAAAAAATGGTCTTCTTATACTGCTAGGTATTATTAATGAAGACTCACAAGAAGATATTGATTGGTTATGCAATAAAATAGTCAATCTTCGTATTTTTCCTGATAAAAATGGTGTTATGAATACCTCATTAAAAGCTTCTGGTGGTGATGTAATTTTGGTAAGTCAATTTACGCTTCATGCAAGTACAAAAAAAGGAAATCGTCCAAGTTATATAAAAGCAGCAAAACCAGATGTTGCAATTCCTTTATATGAAAAATTTATAGATACACTTCAAAATGTATTACAAAAGCCAATTCAAACTGGTGATTTTGGAGCAGATATGAAAGTGAGTTTACTCAACGATGGTCCTGTAACCATCATTATCGATTCTAAAAATAAAGACTAATGGCTTCAATTTTTGGTCATGGTTTTGTGGCATATACAGTTGCAAAAGTTATAGATTCAAAGTCTAATAAATTACTTTTATTTTTAGCTATTGGTTCTGCTATGTTGCCAGACTTAGATGTGTTAGCTTTTAAGTTAGGAATAACTTACGAGCATCCATTTGGTCATAGAGGATTTACCCATTCTATTATATTCGCTATACTTTGGAGTTTGTTATTAGCCTTTGCTTTTGGTAAATCGAGAAAACTGATATTTACAATAGTCTTATTTTTAGCCACTATTTCTCATGGACTTTTAGATGCTATGACTACTGGAGGGAAAGGTGTTGGTTTTTTTATTCCTATAGATAACTCAAGATATTTCTTTCCATTTAGACCTGTAAAAGTATCTCCAATTGGTATTAAAGAATTTTTTTCAGAGTGGGGAATTAATGTTATCCTTAGCGAACTTCAATATATTGGCATACCATGTTTAATTGTATTGGTTGTACTTTCCGTTTGGAAAAAAGGAAGTTCATAAAGATTATATCTCATAATCAGTGCTGTAGATTATAGAAAAGATGTTACTCGTAGGAATTTTATGATAAAAATCATTTGCAGAAATAAATTTACTTTTTATATTGTAGCACCTAACCAATTACATTCTACATTATGCCTCAATTAAAGCTTACGCTTGTTTCCTTTTTTTTATTTGTTTCAGTTTTTAGTTTTTCGCAATCAGATGATGTTTATTCATCATTTTTGGTTCCTATAGAGTTAAAAGAAAAGGCCAATGCTGTTGTTAGATTTCAGAAGCAAACAGTTGAAATTTTAAGTCTAGATAAGATTAAAGTTACTAATAAACGAATTACGACGGTATACAATAAAAGTGGAAAACGACATGTTAATGCTGTTGCCTATTATGATGGGACTAGAGATATTCAGGAAATGCAGGCTCTTATTTATGATGAGTTTGGAGAGGAAATTAAAAAAGTAAAGAAGAGAGATTTTGTAGATGTAAGTGCCGTTAGTGATTTTTCAATTTACGAAGATGATCGCGTTAAATATCTAGATTATATTCCTTTAAAGTATCCATATACTGTAGAGTATACTTCCGAAATTGTATATAACAGCACTGCCTTTTTTCCAAATTGGTACCCTATTGATGGGTATTATGTGGGTATTCAGCATTCTGATTACGAGATTATTAATACAGCTGGAATTGAACTAAAAACCAAAAAAGAAAATTTTGGCAATTACAATATTAAAGAAATATCTGAATACCATTTTGTAGCGTATAATATAGAAGGTATAAAATATGAAGCTTATACACCAGATTTTCAGAATATGATTCCGCATTATAAAGTCGCACTCAAAAAATTTGAAATGGTTGGTGTAGAAGGTATCAATAATGATTGGAATGATTTTGGTAAGTGGATGTATGATGAATTATTGACAGGTACAGATTTCATTCCCGAAGAAACAAAAAGCCATGTAAAGCAGCTTACAGCAGGAGTAGATGATAAAATAGAACGTGCTAAAATCGTTTACAAGTATATGCAAGATAAAACGCGTTATATAAGTATTCAGGTTGGTATTGGTGGCTGGAAACCTATGCTTGCTAACGATGTCGATAAATTAGGGTATGCAGATTGTAAAGGTTTAACTAACTACACAAAAGCATTGTTAGAAGCTGTAGATGTACCTTCGTATTACACTTTGGTTTATGGCGGACGAAGCCTTAGAGATATTGATAGTGAGTTTTCTTCGACACAAGGAAATCATGCTATTTTATGTGTGCCAAATGAAGGAGGAAATATTTTTTTAGAGTGCACAAGCCAAACCAATCCTTTTGGATTTACTGCTGGTTTCACAGATGACAGAAAGGTTTTGTTGGTAAAGCCTGAAGGCGGTGAAATTGTGCACACAAAGATTTATGGTGCGGATGATAGTGTCCAAAAAACTACAGCCAATATACAAATGGACGCTACCGGAAGTTTTACAGCAGATGTGAGTATTGAAACTACAGGATTTCAATACAGTATTCATGAAGGCATTGAAAGTAAAACAGAAAGAGATCAGCAATTATATTACAAAGATTATTGGGATAATATCAATAATTTAACAATTGATAATATTAAAATTGAAAATAATAAGGATGAGGTTCTTTATAGTGAGAACGTTAAATTGTCTTCAGTTAATTATGCTTCAAAAAGTGGAACACGATTGATTTTTCAACCAAATATATTTAATAAAGTTACTAACATTCCGCCAAGATACACAAGTCGTAAATTAGAGTTTAAAATTGATCGCGCTTTTAAAGATACAGACGAGTTTATAATTCAACTTCCTGAAGGCTTAAAAGTTGAAGCTATGACAGATTCTAAAGAAGTAAAAACCAAATTTGGTAGTTATAAATTTAAACTTGAAGCTTTAGAGGACAATAAATTGAAATATACAAGGACTTACATTTTGTTAAAAGGAAATTATAAGAAAGAAGATTATAAAGCCTTTAGAGCCTTTAGAAAACAAATAGTAAAGCACGATAAAGCTAAAATTGTGTTAGTAAATATTTTATAATTCTTTTAGCATTTAAATAAATATTACAAGCTAAAAACCAAACCAAACCAAACCAAATCAAATCAAATCAAACCAAATTAATTCAATGAAACATTTTTTAAGTATTATTATTTTATCATTTATATGTTTAAATTCAATAAACAGTCAAGATTATAAATTTGGGGAAGTCTCAAAATTAGAGTTGCAAGAAAAAAAATATCCAATGGATTCAGCTGCTAATGCGGCCATCTTATATAGATATGAGAATGTTCGATTTGAGTTTAGTCAAAATAATGGTTTTACTCAGATAAAGGAAGTTATTATGAAAATAAAAATTTATAATAAGGAAGGACTAGATTGGGCTAACGAAAAAATATATCTATACAAAGGAAATTCTGGAAGCGACGAAACCATAAAAGGTATTAAAGGCTTTACTTATAATTTGAAAAATGGAAAAATTGAAAAGGATAAATTAAAAAGTGACGGTATTTTTAATGAGAAAGCAACAGATTTATACTCCATATGTTCTTTTGCTCTACCAAATGTTAAAGCAGGTTCTATTATAGAATATAAATATACTATTAGATCACCATTTATTCAAATAGACGATATAGAACTTCAGTTTAGTATTCCTGTAAAAAAACTAGATGTAAGTATTTCTACACCACAATTTTATAAGTATAAAATGCGCTTAAATCCTAAAGCTTTTTATATTCCTACTTATACAGAGAAAAAAATAAATAAGACATTATCGGTTTCTAATAGAGTTTCCAATAATTCCCCATCATCTGGGATTAATCAGTTTGGAAATGGCTCAAAAATATCTCAAAATAGTATATCCTATTTTGATAATAATATAATCTTCTCAGAAGAAAATATACCATCATTAACTGCAGAATCCTTTGCAGGGAGTATTAATAATTATAAAGCTAAATTAAGTTTAGAATTAGAAGCGAAGTTAGCCAAAGAAGGTTATGTAGAAAAGTCTTATGCAATTAGTTGGGATAAAGTTTCAAAAGCTATTTATGAAAGCTCTAATTTTGGTGGACAGTTAAATAAATCTAGCTTTTTTAAAGATGATTTAAGCAACATATTAGATGGAGTAGACGATGATTTTCATAAAGCCTATTTAATTGAGAGTTTTGTAAAGTCTAAAGTAAAATGGAATGGCAGTTATAGTATATATGCACATAAAGGTATTAGAGCAGCTTATAAAGAAGGAGAAGGAAATGTAGCAGAAATTAACTTGTTAGTTGTAGCCATGTTGAGATCGCAAGGTTTGGACGCAAATCCAGTGTTAGTGAGTACAAGGAATAATGGAACTCCACTTTTTCCAACTAGAGAAGGTTTTAACTATGTGATTTGTATGGTACAAAGTGAAAATAATTACCTTTTAATTGACGCAACCGAGCCTTTTAGTGCTAATAATGTGCTACCCGAACGTGTGCTTAATTGGCAAGGACGTGTAATTAAAGATAAAGGAAAATCGAGTTGGGTGGATTTAACAAGCAACAAAAAATCTAAAGAATCTACCATGTTAAATGTAAAGATTGGTAATGATTTTATTGCTACAGGAAAAGTTAGAAAAAATTTCACTGATAATTTAGCATTAAAATATAGAAAGCGATACACTAATCTTAGCATAGATGATCATATAAAATCTTTAGAATCTAAGAAAGGGGATTTAGAGATTACCGATTTAATTTATGAAAACGATAAAAATTTAAGTCAGCCTGTAAAGGTGACATACGATTACAAATTATCTGATGGAATTGACGAAATTGCGGATAAACTTTACTTTTCACCACTTTTGTTTTTAGCGATTGAAGAAAACCCATTTAAACTAGAAGAACGTCTTTACCCTATTGATTTTGTGTCTCCTCATGGAGATATGTCCATTGTAAATATAATGCTCCCAGAGGGTTATAAAGTTGAATTTTTGCCTAAAAGTGAAGCTGTTGAATTTAGAGATGGTGATGTTAAATTTGAATATATACTTAAAGAAAATGGAAAATATTTAAGTCTAAAGGTAAATTTAGAAATAAACAATGCAATTGTTCAACCTGCAGATTATAAAAGTTTTAAAGTGTTTTTTAATAAAATTGTTGAGAAACAAGCAGAACAAATTGTATTAACAAAAGTTTAATTATGGATATTAAAAACGCGCAAAAAGAAGTTGACGATTGGATAAATGAGCATGGCGTTCGTTATTTTAATGAACTTACAAATATGGCTCAGTTAACTGAAGAAGTAGGTGAAGTTGCTCGTATAATAGCAAGACGTTATGGCGAGCAAAGCGAAAAAGAAAGTGATAAAGATAAAGACTTAGGAGAAGAACTTTCTGATGTTATGTTTGTAGTGCTATGCTTAGCAAACCAAACCGGAATAGACTTACAAGAGGCTTTTGATAAAAAAATGGATAAGAAAGCAAAACGAGATCATAACCGTCATCATAATAATGAGAAATTAAAAAAATAATACTCAGGCAAAATGATATTATTTTATGTTTTAGGTTTCATTCTGTTTATTGCATTAATTGGTTATTTTTTCCTTTTTAAAGACAAATTAAAAGATCAAGAGAACTTAAAAAATCATTGGCAAAAATTCTTAAAAGTAAAATCTTTAAATTATATAAGTGGAATTAATGTTTATGGAACTCAATTAATCTATAACAAATTTCTTCTTACTAAACAGTTAGAAGAAATAATTAGCGTTGTAAATTCTAGAATTTCAGATTTCCCAGAATTGAAAAAATTAAAAGAAGCTGCTTTTAATAAAAAACTACATTATAATAGAACGTTGAACTATCCAGGAAGTAATGGAGGATAGAAGTAAAGTGGACATTTTAGATTCTAATGTTGATTATCAGAAGTTTTATTTTATGGCTTCGTAAATTCCTAACCTTATTTCTTCGCACTTTTACTATCTTGGCGTTTTATTAGAAAATTCAAGTGAATTTCTCGGCAACACTTTTATACGTAAACACCTTTTTATGGACATTAGTATCCAATTATCAAAGTTAAAAAACCATCAAAGCGTTCAAATTACAGGTTCAAAAAGTGAATCTAATCGTTTGCTATTACTGCAAGCTTTGTTTCCGCAAATTGAAATAGAAAATATATCTAACTCAGATGATTCTGTTTTAATGCAAA